>WNGF01005630.1_pt1 | contig 33503 bp, 21 predicted proteins | sample 5400641 | NCBI WGS metagenome assembly WNGF01 (sample SAMN13153371, study PRJNA577476) | soil metagenome | isolation source: 80 cm soil or saprolite under grassland replicate 2 | place: USA:California | collected 2016-06-15 | reverse complement strand
GTCAGCCTATTCCACAAGAATGCGCACTTGCTCGACCGCGAGGACATGGACGCTGCCGCGATTGTGCAGAGCGCTTTCATCCGTGAGGGTGTGGCGGTGCGGCTCAATACCAGGATTACTCGCGTCGAGCGGAATGGCGCCGAGAAACGTGTCTGCTTTGAGGCGCAGGGAACACAGGAGGCGATCGTGGTGGATGAGATCCTGGCCGGGGCCGGCCGCGCGCCGAATGTGGAAGGGCTCAACCTGGAGACCGTGGGCGTCCAGTACACTCCGCGCAAGGGCGTGCTGGTTAACGATGGTCTCCAAACCACCAACCCTCGCATCTACGCGGCCGGTGATATTTGCCTGGCCTGGAAGTTCACTCATGCCGCAGATTTCGCCGCCCGAATTGTGATTCAGAATGCCCTGTTCCTTGGCCGCAAGAAAGCCAGCGCCCTCACGATGCCCTGGTGCACTTACACCGACCCGGAAATTGCCCACGTTGGCCTCTACGAGCGTGACGCCCGCGAACGCGGCCTGGAAGTCGACACCTATGTGCGCGAGTTTAAGGATGTAGATCGGGCTGTTTTGGACGGCGAAGAAGACGGTTTTGTGAAATTACATGTCCGAAAAGGCCGGGATGAGATCCTCGGGGCAACCATCGTTGCTCGTCACGCCGGCGAAATGATCAGTGAAATCAGCGTGGCGATGGCGGCTCGGCTCGGTCTGGGCAGACTGGCCTCCGTCATTCACCCCTACCCGACGCAGGCCGAAGCCATCCGTCAATGCGGCGATGCCTACAATCGGACCCGGCTGACTCCGAAGGTGAAGAAATGGATGAGCCGCTGGCTGGCCTGGCAAAGGAGCTAGCCTGAATTTCGCAACTCAAAGGGGTTTTTGCCAATTTGAGTGACAGAACCTTCAGATTTCTTGGAAATTCGAAGGGTTATTTTCGATTTGCGATTTGGTGCAGACCTTTTTGGTGCGACTTCACATTATCAACGATTTGCGCTTCGGCGCCCCCTCCAGTAGCGGAAGCTGGGTTAGCCCGCAGCCGAGGGCCCGAAGCGTTCGACCGCGCCGGTCCTGGTCACGCGCTGCGTCCGGGGACCGGGCGCGCTCCGGGTGCGACGGTTCATCGAGAGCTCCTTGTTCCCTTCGGACCTGCTCAGCGGCCATGAACCGTGGCGGAGTACGCAATCCGCAATCCGCAATCCGCAATCCGCAATCAGGCGGTTCATGGGGAGCCGCCGCCCGCGGCCAGGTTTTGGCCGTGGACAATTTCGGAGGCTCCAAGTATCTCTCATCTGATCATGCGCACCCTCAGCAACTTTTTCGTTGTCGCCACCCTGGTTGTGTCGGGAGCGACGAGCATGGCCCAGGAATCCAGGTCCGCCACCAACGCTCTCCCAAGACGTGGAACGCCCGCGCCCCCGATTGTCTCGCCAGAGATTCTGCCGGATGGCGGGGTCACTTTCCGCTACCGCGCGCCCAAGGCGACGGGAGTGAAAGTGAGCGGCCAGTTCGGGGCGGACGCCGCGATGACGAAAGACACGCAAGGCGTCTGGTCCGTGACGGTGCCGGCCGTGCCGGCGGGGGTGCATGAATACCGATTCGTCATCGATGAGTTGAGCGTGATCGACCCGCAGAACCCCGCGATCAAACCGCAGCGCTGGCCGGGTTCGAGCATCCTGCATGTGCCGGCCACGCCGCCCGCGCCGTGGGACTTGCAGGACATCCCCCACGGCACGATTCACGAGCACACCTACAAATCGAAGGCGCTGGAGAAGTTCCGGCGGATCTTCGTTTACACGCCGCCGGGGATGGAATCCGCCGGTCGCCTGCCCGTGCTTTACCTGTCGCACGGCTACAGCGACAACGAGGCCACCTGGACGGTCCACGGCAAAGCGCATTGGATCCTGGACGCGCTCCTGGCCGGCCAGCAGGCGGTGCCGATGATCCTCGTCATGCCGGACGGCCATGCGCTGCCGCCGGGCGCGGCCGGCTTCGCCGAATACGGTCCGGCCAATTCCGCGGAGCTTTGCCGCGAGTTGCTCGAGGACATCCTTCCGCTGGTCGAGCGCACTTACAAGGTCGCCGCCAAGCCGCGCGCGCGCGCCTTTGCCGGACTTTCCATGGGCGGCCATCATGCGCTGACGGTGGCGTTGAACCATCACGACAAGTTTGGCTGGATCGGCGCGTTCAGCTCCGCGCCGCCTCCGACCAACACCGTCGCCGCCGGACTGAACAACGCCGAAGCGGTGAATCGCGACCTGAAGTTATTCTGGATTGCCTGCGGCAAGAAGGACTTTCTGCTCCAACGCAACGGGGAATTCATCGCCCTGCTGAAGGACAAAGGCATCCGTCACGAATACGTCGAGACGGAAGGCGATCATTCCTGGCCGGTGTGGCGGCGATACCTCACGGAGTTTGCGCCAAAGCTGTTTCGTTGATAGCCTCGGGCCGAAACCGTAACGAAAAACGCCATGAACCATCTCCAAACCACCTTGCTTTGCCTGATCGCGCTCACCTCTTCCCTGGCTTCCGCCGCAGAGCTGAAGTTTTCCATCGCACCCAATTTCTTTGAGCAAACGCCCGGTGGCCAACAGCTGGGCCCCTGCCATGGCGGGGCGGTGATCGACCGGGCCGGACAGATCTACGTCAGCACGGATACGCCGCGGGGCATCGTCGTCTTCTCTCCGAGCGGCCAGTTCCTGCGCGCGGTGGGGCCGACACGCGTGCATGGTCTCGAACTCCGCGAGGAAAACGGGGTCGAATACATCTACGCGGCCCGTCCCTCCGACCACGAGGTGCTTAAACTCAAGCTCACCGGGGAAACCGAGTGGACCATACCATATCCCGCCGAAGCGGGCATCTACAAGGATGCGAAAGGATTCAGTCCCTGCGCCGTGACGGTCGCCCCGGATGGTTCGATTTTCGTCGTCGACGGCTACGGCTCGAATTACCTGCTCAAGTTCGACAAGAACCGAAAATTTGTGAAGGCCTTTGGCGGGCCCGGGGAGGAGGAGGGAAAGTTCAAGACCTGCCACGGGATCGCGCTGGACACGCGCCTGGAGAAGCCGCTCCTGCTGGTTTGCAACCGGAACAACAATCGGGTCGAATACTGGGATCTCGACGGCAATTTTGTCCGGGTCATCCAGCGGGGTTTGCGGATGCCGGCCGCGGTGCATATTCGGGGCGATTACGCGGTCATCCCGGAATTGCAGGGGCGAGTGACGGTGTTGGACAAGAACGGCCAGCTGGCCGCGCAATTTGGCGACAACCCGGACGAGAAACAACGCGCCAACTTCGGGCTCCCGGCCCAGCAGTGGAAGGATGGGATCTGCAACTCACCCCACGGCGCGTCCTTCGACAAGGATGGCAACGTCATCGTCTCGGAGTGGAGTCGATTCGGCCACCTTCATAAGTTCGTTCGCGTGAAATAGAGCTGCCGGTCAAGCTCTCAGCCGGGGGGCCAGGTCATTGGGCGGCCGCCGAGGATGTGGCAATGGAGATGGGGCACAGATTCCCCTCCGTTGCGTCCGTTGTTGATCACCAGGCGGTAGCCTCCTTCCCTCAGGCCGACGTTCTCGGCGACTTCCGCGGCTTTGAGCAGCAGATGGCCGAGCAACGCCTGATCCTCGGTTTTGGCTTCGGCGAGGCGCGCGATCGGCTGCTTCGGCACCAGTAACACATGGGTTGGCGCCTGCGGCGCAATGTCCCGGAAGGCCAGCACCAGGTCATCCTCGTAAACGATTTGCGCGGGAACCTGGCGGGCGATGATTTTTTCAAACAAAGTCATGGAAGCGAGTTTTGCGAATTTCGATTTGCGATTTGCGATTAGCGATTTGCGATTAGCGATTTGCGATTAGCGATTTGCGATGCGCGATGCGACGGGCCGTGGCCAGCGTCGAAACCGGAGCCGGGAAGCTGGAACGCGGGATCTTTACCAGACCACGAGGGCACAGCCGTCGCCGCCTTTCTCCACCGTGAGACAGGTGCGCAGGTATTCGACAATTTGGTCGCTGAGGTTCTGACAGTGCGGGCCCCAGCGTTTGGCGCCGGTGAGTTGTTTGACGCAAGCGCGCAAGCCGCGAAATCGGAGCAAGCGCGGCGCGCCCTCGAGTTGGCGGCGGACGATGTCTCGCAAGCGGGGAAAGAACAAGAGTTCACAGCCCTGGCTGGATTTGTCGGCCAGTTCCAGGAGATTGGATTCGAGCACGCGACGATCGGACACGGTGGGGGTCGGCTCGTCGGAGCCGCTGGTTGAGTCGGCGGGTTTCACATTGAAGCCCAGGCCACGGAGCACGCGCTCGAGTGCGCCGGAGAATTCGGCGATGGACACGGCGTTCTGGCCTTTCTCGGATCGGAAGTAATGGAGCACGGCTTGGGCGACGTGCTCAACGAGTTCCTGGTCGAGCCATTGGGCCGCGCTGCCCATCAGTTCGAGGGTGACTTCGTGCGCCGAGCAGGGGATATGTTCCCCGGCTGTGGTCTTAAATACCAGGCAGTCGGGCCGTAAGAGTATCATGGGGTTTCTCGAGCTTTTTCACTTCTTGAACGAAATCGGTGGCCTCGTCGAAGCGCCGGTAGATGCTGGCGTAACGCACGTAGGCGACCGGATCGACCTCGCGCAGGCCCTCCATTACCCGGGCGCCAACCGCCCCGTAAGGGACTTCACGGTCGAAATTATTTCCGAGGTCTTCCACGATTTGCGCGACGAGATTGGTGATGGTCTCCTGGGTGACCGGCCGTTTTTGGCACGCTTTGAGGATGCTGGCGGTAAGCTTTTCCCGGGAAAACTCCTCGGCGCGCCCGTCGCGTTTCACGACCATGAGGCGGGGCCGTTCAATTTCCTCGTAAGTGGTGTAGCGGTGTCCGCAGGCGGTGCATTCCCGGCGACGCCGGATGGTTGCGCCTTCGCGCGAGGCACGCGAATCGATGACTTTGTCATCCTGGCAACCGCACTTGGGGCAGCGCATAACATGGCGCCACGATTACCCTACTAATAGTGGCGTGGTCGTTGGTAACACACCTGGTGTGGGGGAGTCAAGTATCTGGCGCCTTTCCGGGTGCGCCGGTTGACCGCGCATTGGGACCAGGAACCGGACCGCCGCCGGTCCCGCTGCGATTTACGATTTACGATTTACGATTTACGAGCGCCGCGCAGCGCAGGTCGCCGAGCGTGCGAATCGCGTAGGGCCGCGATCCCTCCATCGGAAGCTCGTAAATCGTAAATCGCTAGGCCCGGGACACCGCCCGGTCCGAATCGCCAGCTTCATGGAAAGATCCTTTCGGCTTGGCTCACGGCCAGATGTGCGCGACATGACCTCCATAATACTTGTTCGGTTAGCGTTTGTTAGCGTAGATTAGCGGTCCGCGCAGGCTGCCGGGTTGCCTTTTCGGGCGGGCTCTCTAATTTCGGCGGCTGTGCCTGAATACTCCACCATTTTCCTGGCCGGGATGGGTGTGCTGTTCATCGGAGTCTCGAAGGCGGGGTTGGGCGGAGGGTTGGGCATGCTGACGACGCCACTGTGCGTGCTGGCCTTCGGCGCAGGCGGGCGCGAGCCGAGTTTCGCCATTGGCGTTCTGCTGCCATTGCTCTGTGCGGGCGATGCCTTCTCGCTGTGCCATTACTGGGGCAAATGGAAGCGGCAGAACCTGAAATACCTGTTGCCCGGAGTGTTGGTGGGGGTGGTGATCGGCGTGCGCCTGGTGGGCCACTTTTCTCCGCGCGAGTTGAACACGGCCATCGGCGTGCTCGCCCTCCTGTTCGTGCTCTTCCAGGTCGTGAAGGAGAAAATCTTCCGGGCCGAAGGCGCCTTTGCGCCCAACCATAGCCTCGGCTTCCCGTGCGGGATCGGCGCGGGCATCACCTCCACGTTCGCGCACGGGGCGGGGCCATTGGTGAGCTTGTTCCTCATCCCGCAACAGATGCCGAAGGAGATCTACGTCGGCACGACCGTCCTGGTATTCACCTGGATCAACTGGATCAAGCTGCCGTTTTTCATCGCCCAGGGGATTATCACGCGCGAGACTTTGCTGACCGGTCTGTATTATCTGCCGCTGGTCCCGCTGGGGGTGTGGGTGGGAGTCTGGCTGAACCGGAAAATCTCGGAGCAGTTGTTCCTGCGGCTGGTCTATTTCTTCACCTTCTTCACTGGGCTGCAACTCATCTTTAATTTTAACCTCGGACGCCTCTTTCGTGGCGTCTGAGCAAAGAGCGGACAGCTCTGTTCCAGGTGGGGTGGGGGCTGAAAGCAAACGGAGAGATCAGAGCCGACTCACGTCGGTCGCGACGTCTCATGGGGAGTCTCCATGGTTGATTGACCGCGCATTGGCACTATGAACAACTTAGACTGGTAACTGGTAGCTGGTAACTGGTAACTGGAAATTGAAAACAGGGTTCACCCTCGGGATGAGCTTCCGCGAATCGCCAGTTACCAGTGACAAGTTACAAGTGACAAGTCGGTTCATGGAAAGGCCGCGGGGTTTCTTCTTGGCATCGGCTTGGGCCCGTCGCCACACTGCGCCGCATGGCCTGGTTGCAATCCTTGGACTTGTGGCTCTTCCGCTTCATCAATCTGAAGCTGAGCAATCCGATCTGCGACCTGATTATGCCGCAATTCGCCGGCAACCGGTGGTTCATTCCGGTGCTGGTCCTGCTGGCGGCCGGATTGATCTGCAGGGGCGGCGCGCGGGGGCGATTGCTCGTGCTGATGCTGTCTCTGGTCATCGCCTTCGGCGACACCGTCGTGATCAATGGCCTCAAGAAAGCCGTCCTGCGTCCGCGGCCTTACCACGCGGTGCCGGACGCCATTCTGCGCGTGGGCAAGGGGAGCAGCAGCAGCATGCCGTCGTCGCACACCTCGACGTTTTTCGCGGCCACGTTCATCGCGTTTGTTTATTACCGGCGCAGTTGGCGGTGGATGTTGCCGCTGTCGATCGTCATGGGTTTCTCCCGCGTTTACCTCGGGGCGCATTACCCGAGTGACGTCCTGGCCGGGGCGCTGCTGGGCGCCGGCTACGCGGCCGCCGGGCTCTGGGCGCTGGCGGGTCTCTGGCGCGTGGTGGGTCCGCGATGGTTTCCAATCTGGTCGAGCCGTCTGCCGTCCCTGCTGGCGGATCGGGCCATGGCGGAGGTCGAATCCTCCTCAGCCGCTGCCGCCGCGGAGCAGGGAACTCCGGCCTCGGCCGGCGCCACGTCGTCCGCGCAGGAGGATCGTTTGGCACCGGGCATGCCGGATTCCGCATTGGCCGAGCAGCAGTGGCTGCGACTCGGCTACCTGCTGATCGCGGGGCTGCTCCTGGCGCGGCTGGCCTACCTGGCGAGCGGACGCATCGAGCTGAGCGAGGACGAAGCCTATCAGTGGATCTGGTCCAAGCACCTGGCGCTTTCTTACTACAGCAAGCCGCCGATGATTGCCTTGATCCAATCTCTCGGCACGACGCTCTGGGGTGACACCGCGTTTGGCGTGCGATTCTTCGCGCCGATCATTTCGGCGTTGCTGGGGGTGTGGCTGGTCCGCTTTTTCGCCCGCGAAGTCGACGCATTGGCCGGGTTTTGCCTGCTGCTGATCGTCACGACGATGCCGTTGCTGGCCGCCGGATCGATCCTGATGACGGTCGATCCACCGTTGGTGATGTGCTGGACGGCGGCGATGTTGGCCGGCTGGCGTGCCGTGCAAGTGGAGGGCACAACGGCTCACTGGATCCAGGTGGGTCTTTGGAGCGGCCTGGGCTTCCTCAGCAAATACTCCGCCCTGTTTCTTATTCCCTGCTTTGCGCTCTTTTTCCTGCTCTGGCCGCCGGCGCGCCGGCAACTCCGCCGACCGGGGCCGTGGCTTGCCTTGCTCCTGATCCTGGTGGCGAGCCTCCCGGTGCTGATTTGGAATGCGCAACACGATTGGATTACGCTGCATCATGTCTCGGACAATGCGAAACTGGATAAACCGTGGCGCCCGACCTTGCGCTTTTCGTTTGATTTCCTGGTCCAGGAAATCGGCCTGCTGAATCCGGTGTTCTTCGGCGGAGTGCTGGTGGCGGCCTGGAACTTCTGGCGTCGCGCGAAATCGGAGCCACTGCTGGTTTACTTGTTCGCGCTGGGGGCGCCGGTGTTGGTTGGCTACGGGCTCTACACGCTCCACTCCCGTGTGCAGCCGAACTGGATCGCCCCGTCAGTGGTTCCGCTGGCGGGTCTGATGGTGGTGTATTGGGAGCGACGCTGGCGCGAAGGCGTTTCTGCGGTGAGACGGTGGTTCCTCGCGGGGCTCCTGCTCGGCGCGGCCGTGGTCGTGATTTTCCACGAAACCGATCTCACCTATCGGATCGCGCGCGTCCAGTTGCCGACCAACCTGGATCCTTTGCACCGGGTCCGCGCCATCAGCGAGATGGCCAGGGTCGTGGGCCAGGCCCGCCGCGAGCTGCAGGCGGAAGGCAAAGAAACGTTCATCATCACCGCCCACTACGGGCCGACCAGCCAGATCACCTTCTACCTGCCCGAAGCGCGCCAAGGCCTGCCTCTTACGCCGCTCGTCTACGTCCGCGCGAGCAAAGTGCCCAAAAACCAGTTTTTCTTCTGGCCGGAATATCGTTACCAGAACTTCCGCAAAGGCCAGAACGCCATTTTCGTCGCGCTCAATGACACCCCGGAATCGCCCCCGGCCGATCTGCTGGCCCAGTTCGAATCGGTGTCGGACCTGGGCCTGCGTGAGATCCACTATGGGAACCGGACGTTCCATCTCATTCAGCTTTTTGCCTGTCGCAATCTCCTCTGAAAGATGACTCAGTCCGCCGTCGAAAAGTTTCTGCCGGTCGCTGATTACGACCTGGCCGCAACTCTCACCAGCGGACAGAGTTTTCGGTGGGATTTCCGCGAGAGCTGGTGGGAAGGAGTGGTGGATGATCGCTGGGTGCGTCTGCAAAGTTGCCCGGGTGGCATGGCCGTTGAAACGGTTGTGCCCCAAACTGGCTGGAGCTGGCTGACGCACTATTTGCAAACAGACGTGGATCTCGGGGCCGTCCTGCTCAGCTTTCCCGATGACGAGCCAATGCGGGCCAGCGTCGCCGCCTGTCGCGGGCTGCGCCTGCTGCGGCAGCAGCCCTGGGAATGCCTCGCCTCGTTCATCCTTTCCTCGACCAAGCAGATCGTGCAAATCCGCCAAATCATCCGCGCGCTCTGCGTGAGCTTTGGAGCGCCGCTGCCCACGCCGCCGGGCCACGAACCGGTTTACGCCTTTCCCAGCGCGGAACGATTAGCGGCGGCCGGGGAGGCTGAGCTGCGCGCCTGCAAGATGGGGTTCCGCGCGCCGAACCTGCTGGCCACCGCGCGCCTGGTGGCGGCAGGCGAAATTGATCTCGAGCGCCTGCGCGGCTGCGGCGTGGAGGAAGCGCGGAGCCAATTGACACAGCTTCCCGGCGTGGGCCTGAAGATCGCCGACTGCGTGCTGCTTTTCGCTTACGGTTTCCAGCAGGCCTTCCCGGTGGATGTCTGGGTGATGAAGGCGTTGCGTCAACTCTATTTCCCCAAGCGCCGCCCCAGTCCGGCGAGATTGCGGCAGTTCGTCCAGACCCACTTCGGCGCCCACTCCGGTTACGCGCAGCAATACCTGTTTCACTACATGCGCCGGCACCGCGCTGCCGTGGCGTTAAACTTCGCGGTAACTGTTCAGGAGTCATCGACGCCCGCCCTCACCCCGGCCCTCTCCCCCGGGGAGAGGGAGGACTAATTGCCGCGCTGGGACGAAGTGGCGTTGTTCGGAGGATGGAGCGTCCCATGCGCATTCTACTAACGCGGCAACCGCGAGAGCAGGGGAGCTTTCAAGACGCTCCGACACGAACTCCTTCTCCCCGGGGGAGAGGGCCGGGGTGGGCGAATGCAACCTCAGACGTGAACAGTTACACTTTGCGTTCAGCCGGGGAAAAACCGCTGGCTCACCCAGAGAAGAATGCCCAGGAGGACCAGGCCCAGCGCCAAACTGCCGGCAATGAGCTTTTTCTCCACCGGCAGGAGCGGTTCGCATTCCATCTTCCGGATCTCTTCAGAAAGTTTTGGTTCTTCGGGCATCACGTGGCGTCCGGGTTCAGGTGTTCGCCAGGGGCGGCTTGACCCCGTGAAAAAAGAGCCACGAGATGAGCAGACCAATCCAGATGATGAAGCCGAACAGGCAGACCAGGTAGACTGCTGCCAGCCGCCCGATGCCTTCCTGCCACAGTTTCCGGAAATTCGAGACCACGCCGATGCTGAAGAACGTCAGCCCGAAAAAAAGAACGCGAAACGTGTCGGTGCCAGCTGTGGCGGCCTTCGCCGCATTGAGGCGGTCGGGCGCGGTGACGCAGAGCAGGAGCAGGACCAGAAAAGTCAGGACGTAACCCAGGACGAACTTTGGGAATCGTTCCCAGATTTCCACGACGCGAACGGTTTGCCCGGCGCGTGGCTCGATTTTCGAGCACCAGATGGCGGCCAGGATGAATGACCAGATGCCGATAAAAACGTCGATGAAGATTTTGATCGTGGTGGCGGTGTCGCGAACCCAGCCTTCCGCGTAGGGCACGCCCGTGGTGGCCAGCGCTTTGGCACGAATGAGAGCGTCGGCGATCGCCCCGCTGGCCACGGCCGCGCCGTCCGTCTTCACCGCCAGTCCCATCCAGGCGCCCGCCACCATCGGCTCAGCATGCAGAAACCGTTGGGCCACGAATGGCAGGAAGATCAACTCGACCACGGCGAAAATGACCACCAGCGACGAAACCATGATCGGGACCACCGGCCGCGCCCGGATGGCCGCGCCAGTCGCAATCGCCGCCGATACGCCGCAGATGGAAATGCCGGAAGCCAGCGGCGCCGCCCATTCGCGACTGAAGCCAAAATATCGACGCGCCACAAAGTAAACCAACGCCCAATAGATCAGGTAAGCCTCCACAATGGCGCAGATCCCGCGGAACATGACGGCCGAGGCGAGTCCGAGTTTCTCGGCGCTTTTCACGCCCAGCCCGGCGCCCAGAAGCACGATGGCCGTCTTGATATACAACTCCGGCCGGATGGCCTCCTGCATGAACCGGGCGAGCCGAGGCGCGAAGTTGCCCACCAGCAGCCCCGCGAACAAGGCAATCATGTAACCGGCTTCGCCCGTTAGATTCAAAGACCAGCCAATGCCGAACTGCTTCAGCTCGTTGGCCGTGGCCGCGATGTAAGCGAAATTCCCGGCCGCGTAGCAGAGATAGCTCAGGAAAAAGACCACGGTAAAGCCCTGCGCAAATTTGGGGGCGCTCCCTCCCCAGCGCCTGACTCCGGCGGTCAGGATCGCCATCAAGAATAGATAAGTAAGCAGCAGCGGGACAAAGCTGGGCAAACCGGAATAGGCCCGGGAAAGCGGCGTCATGATTTGCGCCGGGGCCGTCCAAACATTCGTCTTCACGGCCCAGCCGAAGACATCGATCCCAGCCAGGCTGAGCAGGGACAGCAGGAACAAAAGGGACCCAAGGCCAACGGCCAGCCAGTCTTCGCTTTGCCACCAGGACGGTTTTGTTTGCTCGTCAGCCATGGCCCGCCATGGATTTGCCCGCATTGAGCCATAAGTCTGGAACGCGGGCAAGCCCGCTCCCGGAGCGCGCCCGGTCCCCGGGCGCAGCGCATGACCAGGACTGGCGCGGTGGAGCAAGTCAGGCGCTCGGCTTTGGGCGATGCGCTGCGGGCCGGGACGGCCCGCGCCCGTGCGCTCGGTCCCCGGCGGCCGGTGGGAAGTGGCGGTGAAGAAACATCGACACGGGAGTGACCGGCGTGTAAAGTTATCGCTCGATCGTCAGGAAGTCGCCGATCAAATGACGCAGCCGAAACTCGAAGTCGTTCTGTCGCCCGCCGAATTTGCCGCGCTCAGCCAGCGCGACTTGAGTCAGGCGGTCTGTGTCGTGTTCGACATTCTCCGGGCGAGCACGTCGATGATCACGGCGCTGGCGAACGGGGCGGAGGCGATTATCCCGGTCGGGGAGATCCCGGAGGCCCTCGCGTTGCGCCAGAAGAATCCCGCGGTGCTCCTGGCCGGGGAGCGCCATGGCTTGCGCATCCGGGCGAACCTGACTGGCAGCATCGACTTCGATCTCGGGAACTCCCCCCGTGAATTCACGGCCGACCGGGTGCAGGGCCGGACCATCGTGATGACCACGACCAATGGCACCCGGGCCTTGCGCGCCTGTGCCGGCGCCCGGATGATCCTGGTCGCCTCGTTCCTCAACCTGCGCGCCACCACCAACTGGCTGCGCGAGAAAAACCCGGCTCACTTGATCCTGGTTTGCAGCGGCACTTGTGAAGAACCCGCGCTGGAGGATGTCCTGGCCGTCGGGGCGATGTGCGAAAAAATCTGGTCAAACTACGCGGGCGGTCACGTTTCGGACTCGGCCGAGATCGCGCGGCGCATCTATCCGTTGCTCCAATTCAATCTGCTTGAGGCGATGAAACATTCGCGCAACGGGCGCCGTCTGCTGGCCAACTCCGAATTGCGCGATGACGTCTATCTCTGCGTGCAGCGCGAGACAGTTTCGTTCGTGGCCGAAAGCTGGGGTGAGGGGGCAGGGGGCAGGGGGCAGGAGGCAGGAATCAGTAATCAGTGAATCAGTAATCAGTGAATCAGTGAGTCAATAATCAATTAACGGTGATCAGAGGTCAGGGGCCGGGAGTCAGCGCTCGGAGAACAGAAAATATCAGGGTCCCCAGTTTCTACAATGCGAGATGAATAGCTTCCATGACCTCCTAACCCAGTGAACCCCGACCGCCGATTCCTAATCGCTGATTACTGATTCACTGATTACTGCCCCTGCCTCCTGCCTCCTGCCCTTGCCCGCTCATTTGCGATAACTCGCGACCACCCAGTCGCTCAGCACCTTGTCTGGCGCTTCGACGACGGCGCGATCGAGAGTGAATTCCTGGCGGCCGGTGTTCTGGGCGATCAGTTTCAAGCCGAATTGAAAATCCTTGAACCGTGTGGCGCACAAATCGCGCACGGACACCGATTGAGCGAGGGCTTGCGCGACCAGCCACTCGGCGGCTTCCTCGGTGAACCGGATGGTCAGGCCGTGCGTCTCCCGGAAACGTTCGGCGAACTCATGCACCAACTGGCGCATCACCACCTCCTCCTCCTTCGCCTGCTCGGCCAGCAGTTTCTTCAGTTCGCCCGGCGGGTCGTCCGCCAACTCCTGCGTGACGACGAAACGCTTGACCTGCGTCGAGGGCAACTCGAATTTCAAATCGCGGAAGACCCGTTCGCAAACCGTCATCAGCCCGCGGGCGCCGGTCTTTTCCTCGGCCGCGCCCTCGGCGATGCGCCGTAATCCGTCGTCCCGAAAGAGCACCTCCAGCCCGTAGGCGGCGAAGGACTGTTCATACTGGCGGATGATGCTTCCCTCCGAGCTTTTCAGGATGAGGAACAAATCGTCCACGTTGAGCGTTTGGCAAATCACCCGCACGGGCAGGCGGCCGATGAATTCGGGCTCGAAACCGAAGTCGAGGAAATCGCGGGTCTGCACCTGGTCCAGGCACCGCTCTTCATCGGGGGCGAGCTTGGCGCCGACGGCGAAGCCGATCGTCGCCTCGCGCAGCCGTTTGCGCACGATGTTTTCCAGGCCCGAAAACGCGCCGCTGACCACGAACAAAATGTGCTTGGTATTGATCGTCGCCGGCTGCTTCTTGCCGCTGCCCCGGGTCATTTCCATCATCGCCTGGATCTGGCCGGCCAGGTCGTTGGGCGCGCGTGCCGGCACTTCGGTTTCCTCCATCAACTTGAGCAGGTTCGTCTGCACTCCCCGCCCACTGACATCCCGTCCCGCCAGGTTGGGCGCCGAGGCGATTTTGTCGATCTCATCGATATAAATGATCCCGTATTGGGCGCGCGCCACATCGCCGTCGGCGCGACGGACCAGATCCCGGACCAGATCCTCCACGTCGCCGCCCACATAGCCGGTCTCGGAAAACTTCGTGGCGTCGGCTTTGACAAACGGCACGCCGATCAGGTCCGCCAGGCTGCGGATCAGGTAGGTTTTCCCGACGCCGGTCGGGCCGATCAGGATGACATTTTGCTTGGCGTAGTTTGGTTGTTCCTTGCCCTCCAGGGCCAGTCGCACGTGATGATAATGGTCGCATAAGGCCACGCTCAGAACCTTCTTGGCTTCGTCCTGCTTAATGACGAAACGGTCGAGATAGGCCTTGACGTCGCGCGGCTTGCGGTCGAACTGCAGGATGCGGTCGGCCGGCGGAGGTTCCTCGGCGGAGACGCGATCACCTGTCTGCGTTTGCGTCGAGGCGGGCGAGCTGCCCGCCTGGAAATGCTGCCGCATGAATTCCGAAAGCTGACGCTGAAATTCCTCCGGTGTCGGCGGCCCGCTGAAAACACGTTTTGCCATGGTGACTGATAATCTGGTTCCGCAACGAACTGGACCAGAAGCCACCCCGGTCGCAGCCCTGCACGATCTGCAACAGAGAGCAGAAACGGGCCTGCGTCAATTCCTTTACGGATTTCCGCCGTCTCCCGGCTCGGTCAGTTTCAAGCTGTCCAAGCCGCAGATCTGTCCGGTTTCGGGACAGTGCGGGTTGCTTTCGCCGCATCGTTCTTGGAAAAACCGATTGAACAGAACTGAAGTGCCTCTGGATTCAGCTGGAACTTCTTTTGCTTGGCGTGGGGTGATGCTGATTGAGCCGCGCAAAAAATTCAGAACCATCATGAAGACAAGAATTGCCCCCTCCAAAGTTGTGGCAACCGACGAAGCAATCGAACAAGTGCTTTGGGATTGCCTGTCGGAAATCCCGTTCGTCGAGATGCCCAAGGTCGAGCAGCGTCTCCTGGCTGACCCAAGCCGGCCGGAAATCGTGGCCCGAATCCGCCTCGGCGGGCAGGAGAAATTGATCCTGGCCGAAGTCAAAGCCAACGGCCAACCCCGGCTGGTTCGCGAAGCGGTGGACAACATCCTCAAATATCGCCAGACCTACGCCGATGCCTACGGCCTGGTGATGGCCCCCTCTTTGACGACGCAATCGGCGAAGATCTGCCGGCAGGAAGGCATCGGCTACGTCGATTTCTCTGGCAATTGCCTGCTCAACTTCGATTTCATCTTCATCCACAAAACCGGGCGATCCCTCCCCGCACCGAAAAAGAAATTTCGTTCCTGGTATTCGCCGAGGGCCGAGCGGGTCTTGCGCACCCTCTTCATGCACCCGCAACGGCTTTGGAAAATTCGCGACCTGGCCCTGGAAGCCCAGGTCTCACCCGGCCAGGCCTTCGCCATCAAGTACCACCTGGCCCGACGCCAATGGCTCGAGGACGGCAAGCAAGGCTTTCGCCTGGCCTGCCCGGATTTGCTGCTCGACGAGTGGTCGGAAAACTATCTGGCCAAACAGAGTGTCGAGCGGGTGTTCACCTCCTCCCGCAGCGCGCTGGAAATCGAGGCCCTGCTGGCGGCAGTTTGCCAGGAACAAATCATCCCTTACGCCTTGATGGGTTTCTCGGCGGCCATGAGATTCGATCCCTTGCTGCGCTATGACCGCGTCTCCGCTTACGTCCTTTCCGACCTGAGCAAGGTCATCTCCGCGCTGGAATTGAGCGAAACCTCCGGCAAAGGCAGCGTGAGCTTGTGGATTCCTTACGATGAAGGGATGCTGCGCGGGGCCGACCAATTTGATCACGCCAGAATCACTTCACCCATTCAGACCTACCTGGACTTAATCGGCCTGGAGGGCAAAGGCGAAAAGGCGGCAACTTACCTCTGGCAGAACTTCATGAAGGACAAGTGGACCCCGCAGGCCGTGGCCGCGTAAGGTCCGCCGCCGGAGTCAGTGGTCAGGAGTCAGTGGTCAGGAGTCAGTGGTCATTGCGCATTCGGACTGCGGCTGTGGTCGAAGACCCAGCCGCAGCGTGTGGCGGATGCGCAAAAGGTCAGAACTGGTCGACGCGCTGCGGTTGGTGCTTCGCACACAGCCGCGCTCCACTCCGCGCGCTGGCGTCAGGTGCACAGCCCAATTGCTCATTGCTCGTTCCGTCCCCTTTCAACCCCTACAAATCAGCAATGTACACTGACTCCTGACTCCTGACCACCGACCACTGACTCCTGACTCCTGACTCCTGACTCCTGACCACTGACTCCTGACCACTGACTACGGCGGCACCGGCGCGCGCTCCAGGAACGCGCGGAGGCGCTGCCTCTCCTTCTCCCCGGGTTGCCGGAACGGTTCGGCCACGATGTCGCGACAAAGACCCAGACAGGCCAGGGCGCATTTCATGCCTTTGATGACTTCGGCGCTGCTGCGCTCCGGTCCATAAAGGTGGTCGGCCAGCGCGGCGACTTGCGCCTGAAGTTTCGCCGCCCGGTCGAGATCGCGCTCGCGCGCGGCCGCGCAGAGCTCGACATACAATTTGGGAAAGACATTGGCCCCGCCACACACCCCGCCGTGCGCCCCCAACGCGATGGCCTGAACGAGCAGTCCCTCCTGCCCCATCAAGAGCGTCCAATTCGGGCGCCGCGGCAGCAGCTCGCACAACTGCCGAAAGTACGGCAGGTCGCCTGAACTGTCCTTGAGGCCGACGATCTTCTCCTGGTCGAGGGCGCGCTGCACGGTCGCAGGCTCGAAAGTGATCTTGGTCAGGGCGGGGATGTTGTAGAGGAAGAGGGGCAGGGGAAGCTCCGGAGCCAGTGTCTCCAGGAAGGAGCCGAGCCCGGATTGTTCCAGCGGGAAATAAGGGGGCGGCGCCAGCACCACCGCGGCCGCCCCCGCGCCCGCGGCGTGATCCGCGAGGTTCAGCGACTCGACCAACGCCGTGTCCGTCACCCCGACCAGCACGGGGACGCGTCCGGCCACGAGCTGGCAGGCGCGGGTGATCAACTCACGCCGCAGTCGATGGCCCAGGCTGGGGCCTTCGCCCGAGCTGCCAAGAATGAACAAGCCGCTCACCCCTCCACCGAGGATGTGTTCGATCAGCCTTTCCAGGCCGGCGACGTCCAGGGCGTCGCGACCCAGCAACGGGGTGATCATCGGCGGGATGATGCCGCACAAAGGAGCGGGCAGTGGGCTCATTGGCTTCAGTCGTTCAACGTCAGAACAAAAATCTGGTTATGCGCCACCCTCCCGTCGGGCACCTGCCGGATGTAGGCAATGTGGCGGTTGTCCGGGGAAAAAACGCACGCTTCGGGCCGGGGGGCAAGCGCGGCTTCGCCGCGGGGCGTCAGGCGAAGGGTCGCGCCGCTTTGCGCGTCCGTCACCGCCACACTCTGATCCATCAGGTGAGCGATGCGCCGGCCATCCGGACTCCAGGAGAAGGCCGACGCGATGGGCCAGGGATTGCGGGTGAGTTGGCCGGGCGGGCCGCCGTTGGGTGATACGGTCCACAGTTGCACGATGCCGGCATCGTCTTTCATGAGGAACGCGATCCGGGAACCGTCCGGCGAACTGCGCAGCCAATGGCGCGGTCCGTCCAGGCCGGGATGTGGCCGGGCGGCGGTGTAAGTCAGGCGGCGTTGCACCGTGCCCTTGGGCGGTGTTGGCCGGTCGGTCAACGTTCCGGCCAGCGGCCCATCCCCGGGGATCGTCATCGCTTCCGGCAAGTCCACGATGAATACCTCCGAAATCGTCCGGCCTTCGGCGGTCACGGCGTGTCCCTGAAACGCCAGGGCCCGCCGTTGTCGCGTGCCGTCCGGACGCGCGTAGCCATTCGTGCCGACCCATCCCTCTTCGCAGGCACGTTTGATTTCGTCCGAGCCAGGCTTGGGGTTGGCCGTGGTGCGGGTGACCAGCACGGAAAAAAAGTGACCGCCGTGGTTGCGCGGATGAGCCGGGCCGACGGCCACGGCACAGTCGGGCACGCCCACCCCCAGGTCGCGAAGATCAGATTCCTGGAGCGCATCGTGATAAGTGAACGCGACCCACTCGCCGCGCGCGTCCCACACGTGCACGTGCGAGCCGCCGCGCAAGGCACCCGGGGTGAACGGAGCCGTCAGATCGCGCGCCTCGAGGTTCCTGGCCGGCCCGGGCCCGGCTGTCTCGACCATGATGCCCTGCCGGTGACTGGGGGCATACGTCCAGTCCGGCGTCGGGTTTTCCGGTCCCAGCATGAAGACGACCCGGTTCGCCACCGGGCTGAACGTCACCACCCCGCAATTCGCCCCGCGTTGAGATTGGTAAAGCACCCTCACTTCGCCGGTCCTGATGTTGACCATTTCGATGCGCGAGCCATCAAAGAGCTCCCCCGCCGGATCGGAACGGGTGTCATAGGCGATCCATTGGCTGTCGGGCGACCAGACCCCGATGTTGGTGAGAATGCGCCCTCCCGGCCCGCGCGTGATTTGCCTCTCCGCCGCGTGCCCGGGCGGCGGCGCCGGCGGCGCCGTCGCCGCCGCGCGGACCGGTCGGGATGTTGAGCTCATGACGATGACCGCGGCCACCCACAGTGCTTTCATTCGGATCGCAGCGACGGGCATCGCCTGCCAGCAGCCGACGAGGAGCGACTCTAGCAGGCGCCGGCGGGCGTTGGAAACTCTCAAAACAGAATTTGAATTTGCCAAAGGAGATCGTGTTCACTACCTTCGGACGCGATGAAACTGGCGGCAACGACCACGATTTTCTAGCGTTTACGGACCACCCGTGAACGCCGACGCCTCGCCCTGATTGGTCCGAGGCGTTTTTGTTTTTGAAAACGGCCATGACGGAAAGCACGCGAACGGGAAGAGATCCCGCTTTCGGTTCTTATCGCGCCTTGTGCCTGGGACGTTTAGAGCCGTAAAACTTGTTAAATTAACTACTTTATGGAAGCGGCCAAACACGACGTCGAACGTAAGACACTGGACGAGCGGAATCGAATGAACGAGCTGCAGCGGCTCCGCCATTCCTGCGCCCACATCATGGCCACGGCCGTCCTGCGCCTGTGGCCCGACGCCCTCCTCGACATCGGTCCGCCCACCGACGAAGGGTTTTATTACGACTTCGATCTGGCGCACCGCTTCTCCCCGGAGGACTTCCCGAAGATCGAAGAGGAGATGAAGAAAGTGGTGAAGGAGAACCAGGTCTTCGAAAAACAAATCAAGACCCGCGACGAAGCCAGGTCGTTCTTCGAGGCCAAGGGCCAGAAGTTCAAAGTCGAGCGCCTCGCCGACATTCCCGAAGGCGAACCGATTTCATTTTACCAGAACGGCGAATTCATCGACCTGTGTGCCGGGCCGCACGTGATGCGCACGGGCAACGTGAAAGCCTTCAAACTGCTGCGCGTGGCCTCCGCTTACTATCGCGGCAACGAGAAAAATCCGCAGCTCCAACGCCTTTACGGCACGGCGTTCAAGAACAAGGAAGAATTGGAAACCTGGCTGGCCCAGCAGGAAGAAGCCAAGCGGCGCGATCACCGGAAAATCGGCGCCGAAATGGGCTTGTTCACGTTCGACACGGAATACACCGGCCCCGGCTTGCCGCTCTGGCTGCCCAAAGGCGGCGCCATCATCGAGGAACTGGAAAAATTGGCGAAGGAAACGGAGTTCGCCGCCGGCTATGTCCGCGTCCGCACCCCGCACATCGCCAAGGAGAAAATGTACCGCACCTCGCAGCACCTGCCCCTTTACGCCGAGTCCATGTTCCCGCCCATGGAACTGAAGGAGTCCCCTGGCCCGGCCAAGCCGTCCGCCGACCGGGAGGAGTTCACTCGCTACTACCTCAAGGCGATGAACTGCCCGCATCACCACCGCATCTTCGCGGCCGAACCGCGCAGTTATCGCGACCTGCCGCTGCGCCTGGCTGAATACGGCACCTGCTACCGCTACGAACAGTCGGGCGAATTGATGGGCCTCATGCGCGTTCGCTCCATGCAGATGAATGACGCCCACATTTATTGCGCGCCGGAACAGTTCGCCGCCGAATTCCAGGGCGTCAATGAGATGTATCTGAAATATTTCAAGATTTTCGGCTTCGAGCGCTACCAGATGCGCTTCAGCACGCACGACCCCTCCCGCCTCGGCGACGGCCCGAACGCCAAATTCGTCAATGAACCCGAGCTGTGGAAAAAAACCGAGGACATGGTCCGGCAGGTCCTGCGCGAATCGCAAATCAACTACGTGGAAGTGGCCAACGAAGCCGCCTTCTATGGCCCGAAGATCGACGTGCAGGTCTGGAGCATCAGCGGTCGCGAATTCACCATCGCCACCAACCAGGTCGATTTCGCCGTGCCCCGCCGCTTCGGCCTGGTCTATCGCACCCGTGACAACCGCGAGGAGACGCCCCTCTGCATCCATCGCGCCCCCCTGGGCACCCACGAACGGTTCATTGGCTTCCTCATCGAACATTACGCCGGCAACTTCCCCCTCTGGCTCGCCCCCGAACAAGTTCGCGTGCTGACGATCGGCGACGACGAACGTCTCGTCGGCCACGCCAAGGCGCTGGTCACGGAACTGCGGGCAAACATGGTCCGCGCCGAACTCGATGCCAGCAGCGACAAAATCAACGGCAAGATCCAACACGCTGAACAGGAAAAGGTCCACACCATGCTCATCCTCGGCCAAAAGGAATTGGAGCATGACGCGGTCAGCGTCCGACTCCACGGCAAAGGCAATTTGGGCATGAAACCGTCCGCCGAGGCCCTGGCGGACATTCTTCAGGCGATCAAGGAACGCCGGGCGTAACCCGCCCCCGCCTTTTGTGGGAAAGGAACACCTCAAAGATTTGACGTGAGTTGGGGCCATGAACCGGACCGCCGCCGGTCCTGCAGCCATCTACGATTTACGATCTACGATTTACGATGTACGATCTACGATTTACGAGCGCCGCGCCGCGCAGATCGCCGGGCGTGCGAATCGCGTAGAGCCGCGATCCCACCATCGGAAGGTCGTAAATCGTACATCGTACCTCGTAGATCGTACATCGTAAATCGCTGGGCCCGAGAGACCGCCCGGACCGAATCGCCAGGTTCATGGAAGCCTCCGCAGGTGAGAGGTTGAACCGCTAATCTTCGCTAATGACAGACCCACCGAGCTTTCTTCCTTTTTGTTCTATTAGCGTGGATTAGCGTGGATTAGCAGTTCCAAAAAGAGGTTGCGAACTGAATGAACCGCGCATCGTGGCTGGTAACTTGAAATTGAGAACAGGGTCACACTCGGGATGAGGTTCCGCAAATGGCGAGTCACCAGTGAAAAGTCGGTTCAAGACAAGTCCCCATGGCCATCGCGGCGTCTCGGGACCATCCATAAGTGGTCGTTGGTGAGCGGTGGTCCGGCTCACTCTGGGTGGGTAGGGGAGAACTCTCAAAAAAACCCGAAAATAATAGTTGACTGTTTAGTCTAATTTGTTAGTGTGCCCTTGCGATTCAGCGGCACGTTGAATCTGAAAACGTCAAATACGATTATGGGCCGGGTCAGTGATGCCAAAGAGAGATTGATGAAAGCTGTGTCGGAACTGATTTGGACCGGCTCCTACGGCAGCACGACGATCGACCAGATCTGTGAGAAGGCCGGCGTCAAGAAAGGCAGTTTCTACTATTTCTTCGATTCGAAAGCGGACCTGGCGGTGGCGGCCTTGGATGAGGCGTTCAAGGAGAAGCGCCAGGAATTGGACTCGTTGTTCTCCCCGACGGTTCCTCCCCTGGAACGAATCCGCAATTACTGCAACTTCGCCTATCGTGAACAGGCCAGGATCAAAGAGGAGCACGGCTGTGTCCTGGGCTGCCCGCTATTTACCCTGGGGGCAGAGGTCAGCACCCAGGAACAAAGACTGCGCTCCAAAATCCAGGAACTGTTGGAACATCACGGGAAATACTTCGAGTCGGCCATTCGCGACGCGCACGCCGCCGGTCTGATTCACGCTCCTGACGCTGCGGCCAAGGCGCGCATGTTCCGGGCTTACTTCGAAGGTTTATTGACCCAGGCGCGGATTCAGAATGACGTGGAAGTATTGCGCGAGATGGCGCGCGGGGTGTTTGCGATTCTGGGGGTGAAAGAACTGGAAAGCGCGCCCGTTTAAGGCTGAAATTTTTTTGGGCTGATACTTGACTAAATAGAAAACTACTAAAACTGTCGATACTCATGAAAACGTTTCGTTCAACCTATCCGGTCCCCGGTCAGAGGCGAACCTTCTCCAACGTCTGCCGGGCTTCCTGCCAAACGCTTATCGCGCAAATCGAGAGGACAAAACAAGCCATCCTGACCGAATTTCGCGAAAGTCTTCAAGCCCCTGAACATTTGCTGCGCCTCGCCCTGAATGAGGCGGAGGCCTTGGCCTGGCAGACAGCCTATCCGCACCTGGTTTTTCCGGCGCTGGCGACCGAGAAGGCCGAAGCGCTGGGCGCCTGGCTCGCCCGGCAGCGCTCCAATCAAACCCGCGGCGCCGCGGGTGCTTGATCGTTCGGGCGCAACTTTGCCTGGCCCCGATTCAATCGAGCAAACGAACCATTCCAATCATTCAACCTTGCAGAGCTATGACAGCGAAACTCATTTTCCGTGTGACTTCCTCGGCCCTGGTTTTGGCGGCGGTGTTGATCGCTTGCGCTGGTTGCGGCCGGGGTGCCGCCCAGCCGCCACTGCCGCCCCCTTCGGTCACCGTCGCGCCGGTGGAAGAGAAGGAAATCGTCGAATGGGACGAGTTTACCGGGCGGATCGAGCCGGTGGAGTCGGTCGAGGTGCGTCCGCGGGTGTCGGGTTACATCCAGGAGGTGAAATTTCAATCGGGCCAATTGGTGAAGAAGGGGGAGGTGCTGTTCGTCATCGATCCGCGCTGGCACCAGGCGGAATTCGATCGGCGCCAAGCCGAGTACGAGCAGGCCAAGGTGCGTCTGGAGAACGCCCGGCGGGAGGCGGATCGCACGACCCAACTGCTGGCCAACAACGCGATTTCGATTGAAGACTCCGACGCGCGCCAGGCGCGATTCCAGGAGGCAAAGGCGTTATTGCTGGCGGCGCAGGCCGCGGTCGAGTCCGCCAGGCTGGATCTCGAATACACGCAGATCCGCGCGCCGATCGACGGGCGGGTCAGCCGCGCGCTGTTGACCGAAGGCAATTACGTCAGTGGCGTCGCAGGGGCGAGCACGGTGCTCACGACTCTGGTTTCGGTGGACCCGATTTACGTGTATGCGGACATCGATGAGAATTCGCTCCTGAAGTTCAATGCCCTGGCGCACGCCCGGAAGCTCGAGACCAACGGCGCTGGCGACATCCCGGTGGAACTGCAACTGGCCGATGAGCGCGATTTTCCGCACCGGGGCCGCCTGGAGTCGTTCGACAATCGTCTCGATCCCAACACCGGCAGCATCCTTTTGCGCGCGGTGTTTCCCAACGCCGATGGTCGGATCGTTCCGGGGCTGTTCGCGCGCATTCGCGTGCCGGGGAGCGCGAGGCATCCGGTGTTGCTCGTGGCGGAACGCGCCATCGGCACCGACCAGGCCCAAAAATTTGTCCTGGCCCTGACTTCGACCAACACGATCGCGTATCGGTCGGTCAAGCTCGGGCCGGTCGTCCAGGACAAGCGCGTCATCCGGTCCGGCCTGGATGCGGGCGAAAAGATTGTCGTCAACGGCCTGCAACGCGTTCGACCCGGCATGCCCGTGTCGCCGCAGGAAGCCATCGCCGAGGGGGCCACCCCCGGCCTGCAAACCGCCCGGCGCTGAGCGCTCCCGCGCCATCCAACCCCAACCACCCCATCGACCATGAACTTCTCCCATTACTTCATTCGGCGCCCCATTTTCGCCGGCGTGCTTTCGGCCGTGATTTTCCTCGTTGGCCTGATCGCGATGTGGCGGCTGCCGATTAGCGAATATCCGGAAGTAGTCCCGCCCACCATCGTGGTGCGCGCCAGCTATCCGGGCGCGAATCCCAAGACCATTGCCGAGACGGTGGCCTCGCCATTGGAACAGGCGATCAATGGCGTGGAGGACTCCCTTTACCTTTTCTCGCAGTCCACCGGGGACGGCGTGATGGCCTTGACGGTGACCTTCAAACTCGGCACGGACATCGACAAAGCCCAGGTGCAGGTGCAGAACCGCGTTTCCCAGGCCCTGCCCAAGCTGCCGGAGGAGGTTCGCCGTCTGGGCGTCACGACCACCAAGCAATCGCCCGACCTGACGATGGTGGTGCACTTGTTCTCCCCGAATGGGCGTTACGACGACGTGTATCTGCGCAACTACGCCACCCTCCAGGTCAAGGACGTCCTGGCGCGCATCCCGGGCGCCGGCGACGTCGAACTCTTCGGCTCGGGCGATTACGCCATGCGCGTGTGGCTCAGCCCGGACAAGATTGCCGCCCAGAACCTCACGGCCAGCGACGTGGTCAACGCCATCCGCGAACAGAACATGCAAGTCGCCGCCGGCGCCATCGGTCAGCCGCCGGTCAGCCGGCCGGTCAACTTCGAACTGCAGATCAATGCCAAGGGCCGTCTGATTTCCGAGGAGGAGTTCGGCCAGATCATTGTCAAGACCGGGCCGCACGGCGAAAAGACCTTGCTCAAGGACATCGCCCGGCTCGAACTGGGCGCGTCCGGTTATTCGCTGCGCTCGCTGCTCAACAACCAAACGGCCGTGGCGTTGCCCATTTTCCAGGCCCCGGGGGCGAACGCCATCGAACTCTCCGACGCGGTCCGCCGCACCATGGAGGAACTGAAGAAGAATTTCCCCGAAGGGATCGATTACGCGGTGGTGTATGACCCGACGGTGTTCGTGCGGCATTCCATCGAGGCGGTGGTTCACACCCTGCTCGAAGCGATCCTCCTGGTGGTGCTGGTCGTCATCCTCTTTCTGCAGACCTGGCGCGCGTCGGTCATTCCACTGGCGGCCGTGCCGGTGTCGCTCATCGGCACGTTTGCCGTGATGTTCGCCCTCGGCTTCAGCATCAACGCCCTCTCCCTCTTCGGCCTGGTCCTGGCCATCGGCATCGTGGTGGACGACGCGATCGTGGTGGTGGAGAACGTCGAGCGAAACATCGCGCTGGGCCTGGCGCCGTCCGAGGCCGCCCAACGCGCCATGACCGAAGTGACCGGGCCGATCGTCGCCACCGCGCTGGTGCTCTGCGCGGTCTTCGTGCCGACGGCGTTCATCAGCGGGTTGACCGGCCAGTTCTACAAACAGTTCGCCATCACCATCGCCATCTCGACGGTGATCTCCGCGTTCAACTCGCTGACGCTCTCGCCCGCTTTGTGCGCCGTCTTGCTCAAGGATCATGGCGCGCCCAAGGACTGGCTGGCCCGGGGCATGGACAAAGGGCTCGGCTGGTTCTTCCGGCCGTTCAACCGGGTGTTTGCGTGGACCGGAGTCAAATATGCAGCCGGCGTCGGCGGCGTGATTCGCAAGAGCGCAGCCGCCTTGCTCGTTTACGGCGGGCTCGTCTTTCTGACCGGCTGGAGTTTCAACAAAGTCCCGACCGGCTTTGTGCCTTCGCAGGACAAGCAATACCTGGTGGCGTTCGCCCAGCTGCCCGAAGCCGCTTCGCTTGGCCGGACCGAGGATGTCATCCGGCGCATGTCGGAGATTGGCCTGAAGCAACCGGGCGTGCAGGACGCGGTCGCGTTTCCCGGGTTAAGCATCAGTGGATTCAGCGTCGCGCCCAACGCGGGCGTGGTCTTTTTCGGCCTGAAACCCTTTGCGGACCGCGAGGCGCCGGACCTCAGCGGACCCGCCATTGCCGGGGCGCTCAACCGGCAATTCGGCGCGATCCAGGACGCCTTTGTGCTGGCCGTGCCGCCCCCGCCGGTCAACGGCCTCGGCACGATCGGAGGTTTTAAAATGTATGTCGAAGACCGCAGCGATCAGGGTTACGACGCGCTGTATCAGACCACCCAGGCGCTCATCGGCAAGGGGTATCGGACACCCGGCCTCGCCGGCGTGTTCTCCACTTTCACGGTCAACGTCCCCCAACTCGATGCTGACATCGACCGCGTCAAGGCCAAGCAACAAGGCGTGCCGCTGCAAAATCTCTTCGAGACCATGCAGATTTATCTCGGCTCGCTTTACGTGAATGACTTCAACCGATTCGGCCGCACTTACCAGGTCATCGCCCAGGCCGACGGGCAGTTCCGGAACCGGGTGGAGGACGTCACGCGTCTCAAGACGCGCAATGCCCAGGGTCAGATGGTGCCGCTGGGCACCCTGGTGAAGGTGACGGAGACTTACGGCCCCGACCGCGCCATGCGTTACAACGGTTATCCCGCGGCGGAGATCAATGCCGCCCCCGCCCCCGGGTTCAGTTCCGGGCAGGCCGAAGCCCTGCTCGCCGGGCTGGCGCGCGAACACGTGCCCAAAGGCATGGCCTGGGAGTGGACCGACCTCACCTATCAACGCATTCTCGCGGGCAATACCGCGGTCTACGTCTATCCGCTCTGCCTGCTCCTGGTTTTCCTCGTGCTCGCCGCGCAATACGAAAGCTTCCGCTTGCCGCTGGCCATCATCCTGATCGTGCCGCTTTGCCTGCTCTTCGCCATCGCCGGCGTCTGGTTCAAGGGCGGCGATAACAATATCTTCACGCAAATCGGTTTCATCGTGCTCATCGGCCTGGCTTGCAAGAACGCGATTTTGATCGTCGAATTCGCCAAAGTGAAACAAGACGAAGGCAAGTCTCCGGTCGAAGCCGCGCTCGAGGCCTGCCGCCTGCGATTGCGACCCATCCTGATGACTTCGATTGCTTTTATTGCCGGGGTGTTTCCTCTGGTGACTTCGCGCGGCGCCGGCGCGGAAATGCGCCAGGCCATGGGCGTCGCGGTGTTCAGTGGCATGATCGGCGTGACCCTCTTCGGCCTGTTCCTGACCCCGGTCTTCTACGTCGCGTTGATGAAACTTGGACTGAACAAGTCGGGCGAGCCGGCGCCGAAATCCCAGGGCCCGGCCTTGCGACCTGCCGGCGCGGCGGCCGCGGCCGTGCTCGCGCTGTTGTTGCTGCCGGGAACGGTCGGCTCCGTCAAGGCCGGCCCCTGGACGATCGGCCCCGATTACCGGCGGCCGACCAATGCCCTGCCCGCCGGCTACAAAGCCGCCGAGCTCGGGGCGTGGAAGGAAGGCGGACCGCTCGACCATGTGCCGAAGGGAAATTGGTGGGAGATATTCGGAGACGCCGGTTTGAATGAACTGGAATTGCAAGCCGGGAAAGCCAACCAGGAACTCAAAGGGGCCGTCGCCCGCGTGGACCAGGCGCGCGCCACCGCTCGCGTGGCGCGCAGCGAACTGTTGCCCACCCTTGACTTTGATCCCAGTTTCAACCGGCAACGGTTCTCGCCCAACCAGGAGGCTGGTTTTGGCGGAGTGACCGTCAACACCTTCCGCACCCCGCTGGATCTGAGTTACGAAATCGATCTCTGGGGTCGCGTGCGCCGCGGATTCGAGAGCGCCCGGGCTGATGCCCAGGCATCGCTCGCCGCGTTCTACAACGTCCTGCTCACCCTCCAGGGCGATGTCGCGCAGAACTATTTCGCGCTGCGGGCGCTCGACGCGGAAATCGCCACCGTCAGCGCCACCGTGAACTTGCGCCACGAACAGGTGCGCCTGGTCCGCAGTCGCTTCGAGGGCGGCGTGGGCAGCGAACTCGACGTCGCCCGGGCCGAAACCGAACTGGCCACGACCGAAGCGGAGGCGGCGTCCTTGGCCCAACGTCGAGCGAGACTCGAGAACGCTCTGGCCATCCTGGTGGGGGCAAGCCCGGCCGCCTTCAAACTGCCCGCGCTCAAAGACGCGAACGCACCGTGGAACCCGCAGCCACCCGCGGTTCCCGCCGGCTTGCCCGCCGACCTGCTCGAACGCCGGCCCGACGTGGCCGAGGCGGAACGGCAATTGGCCGCGGCCAACGCCCGCATAGGCGTCGCCAAAGCCGCTTTTTTTCCCGCCCTGGCCCTCACCGGTTCGGGCGGCTACGTCAGCGCCGACCTCGAGAACCTGTTCAATTGGGAGAGCCGCGCCTGGTCGATCGGCCCGAGCCTGTCGCTGCCCATCTTCGCCGGCGGACGAAACCGGGCCAACTACCAACGCTCACAAGCCGCCTTTGCCGAGGCGATCGCGCGTTATCGCCAGCAGGTCCTCGTTGCTTTTGGCGATGTGGAGAACAGCCTGGCCGGCATGCGCTTTCTGATCGACCAGGCCGCCGCCCAACAGCGCGCGGTGACCAACTCGCGCCGCGCTGCCGAACTGGCCACCGACCGGTATCGCGCCGGCATCGTCAGTTATCTCGAAGTGGTCGACGCCAGCCGCGACGCCCTTCAGTCCGAACGCGCCAATGCGCAAATCGCCGGTCAACGCCTGATCACCGCCGTGCAATTGATCAAGGCGCTCGGCGGCGGTTGGAGTGGTTTGTAGTCCCGGCTTTAGCCGGCGCGCGGACGGTCCCCGTCCGCAGCGTGTGACCGGAACAGGGGACGTGGAACCATTCAGGATCTTGGCTGCGGGCGGAGGTAACGAATTAAGCCTTTTTGCTGCGCGGCCACGCCTCTCCAGTCTTGACCGCCGTGTGCGCGCAGCAAAAAGTCTTAATTCGTTACCAGTCTAAACGGTTCATGGCCGCTCAGCAGGTTCGAAAGGAGCACGGATCTCTCCATGAACCTTGTAGCATGCGGCGCGAGCCGGATCACTTCTCACTATCGCCCAGAGAGAGCAGAGCGGACTCAGGTCGGCTGCTACGAGGGTAACTGTTGCCTACGTATACAGTGGTCAAACAATTTCTTGACGAAACGGTCATTGGCGGCATATAGTCCCCTCTACTTTCCACGCAGTTCCTCAAGGAGCGAGCGGTTTATTCACTGAACGGATTCAAGGGAGAGGCCACGGCTTGGGGAGCATTGTCCTGCGCGTGGACAAATCAGGAGTCAGAAAAATCAGGAGAGAATTTATGCACCAGACCCATACTCGATTCGATACGGCCTTCCCTCGAAGCCCTTTCCGTTGGCTGCCCATGTTGTGCGCGGCATTTTGTTTCGCCTCGCAGCCCGCCCCCGCCGCCGACACCCAGCAGGTCCAGGCCACCGAACCCATGGTCGTCCCGCGCAAAGATCACACCGCCACGCTCCTCTCGGACGGACGAGTCCTCATCGTCGGTGGACGCGATGGAAGTGGAGTGATTCGCGCCGCGGAAATTTTTCTGCCCGCGACCAGGAGCTTCGTGCCGGTCGGCGATTTGCACGACGCGCGCGCCGGTCATGCCGCCACGCTGTTGAGCGACGGGCGTGTGTTGATCACCGGCGGCGAGAACGCCGACGGCGCGCTCAGGTCCACGGAGCTTTTCGATCCCTCGACTCTTTCATTCGCCGTGGGCGCGGAGATGTCGAGCGCTCGTCGCGGCCACAGCGCCACGCGCCTGGCCACGGGCCAGGTGCTCATCGCCGGTGGCGATGGGACGGGCACGGCCGAACTGTTTGACCCGGTCCTCGGCTCGTTTGCGCCCACCAGCGGTCCATTGAACGTGCCGCGCGCCGGCCATTCGGCCACGCTGTTTTCCGACAACAACGTGTTCCTGGCCGGCGGCGGCACCAAGGAGAACGAATTCTTCCAGGCCAGCGACGGCACCTTTTCTTTGTGGCCATTTCCCTTGAACGAAATCCGTGTCGGCCAGTCCGCCATTGCCGGTTCGGATGGGAAACTGCTGATTGTGGGGGGTGATTCCGCCGGGACACTGGAACAATTCGATCCGGCGACCGGTTCGGCTCCGTCGCTGCTCCTGCCCTCGCCCAGCTCGACGGCCACCTTGTTGGCCAACGACCAGGTGCTGATCCTCGGCCCGGAGCTGGCCAGCCTCTTCGATATCGCGACGACGAATTTGACGCCGTTGGCCGGCGCCAGCCTCTTGCAACGCGGCGGCCATGCCGCCACCGAGTTGTCCGACGACAAGAAGATCCTGGTCGCGGGCGGCGCGGACAGCGGCGGCAACCTGCTGGGCGCGGCCGCGCTGTTCAATCCGGCGAAGATCTCGACCGACCAGGACGATTATCCACCCGGCGCAACCGCCACGATCACCGGCAGCGGATTCAAAGCCGGTGAAACAGTCGAACTGATCGTCCTGCACGCCGACGACACCCCGAGCACGGGCGAAGACCACGAGCCCTGGCAAGTGACCGCTGACTCCGACGGCAATTTCACTACCACCTGGCACGTCTGCGAAGACGATTGTATCGACGAGACCCTCGAAGCGACCGCCACGGGTCAGAGATCAGGCCTGGTCGCGAAGGCGCAGTTTACGGATGCCGCAACTATTTCCGTTTCGATTTCGACCCAGTCACCGAACCCTGTCTGCCCCGCTTCAAGTGCGACCTACACCGTGACGGTGCAAGAAGGCGGCAACCCCAGCGCTAACACCGTGACTTTATCCGTTACCACATCGCTGCCTTCAGGCGTAATGGCAAGCTTTTCGCCAGCTTCACTAAGTTTTTCAGCAAATGGTACGAAGACCTCGACGCTGACACTCACGAGCTCATCTGGCACTCCCCTTGCGACTACCTCCTTCACCGTGCAGGCATCATCATCATCGTCGCCACCCGGGAGCGCCACGACGACAGGCAACTTGGCGGTTGGCGCACCTGATCCGGCTGGTTCAATTTCAGGCTCGGGGACGGTGTGCCAGGGACAGAGCGGCGTGGCCTATTCCGTCGCTTCGGTAGCCCGCGCGACGAGCTACGACTGGTCCTACTCAGGCTCTGGCGCGACAATCAGCGGCACCGGCAATTCAGTGTCGATTGCGTTCTCCACGACCGCCACCTCCGGCAACCTCACCGCTCAGCCACAGAATTCCTGCGGAAGCGGGACCGTCTCGCCCGCCTTTGCGATCACGGTCAATCTGCTGCCCGCCGCGGCGGGTTCAATCTCCGGCTCCGCGACTGTCTGCAAGGGGCAGAGCGGGGTGAGCTATTCGGTGACAGCGATCGCCAATGCGACGAGCTATACGTGGTCGTACTCAGGAAGTGGCGCGACAATTACCGGCACCGGCAATTCCGTGACGATTTCTTTCTCTGCGACCGCGACCTCCGGGAATCTGACGGTCAAGGGACACAATTCCTGCGGAGACGGAACGGTCTCACCCAACTTTGCGATCACGGTCAACGATTGCACTGGTCCGGTCACCTCGGGTGTTGGGGTCAGTCCCAGTCCCGCCAATGGCACAACGCTACCCACGGTCACCGCCTCGGTCACCGATGCCTCCAGTGGCAACAGCACGATTGCTGGCGCTGAGCTTTTCATTGATGCTGTAGGGGCCGACGGCACCGGCACCGCGATGAACGCGCAAGACGGTGCCTTCAACGAGGTGTCCGACCCGGTGTCGAAGCAACTTACCAGCAGTCAATTTGCTGCCCTCAGTGAGGGTTCGCACACCGTATATGTTCACGCGCGAGATGCCGTTGGTAATTGGGGCGCCACGGCCTCGGCGATCTTCACTAAAGACACCACACCGCCGCTGGCGCCCTCGACGCCGGACCTGACAACCGACGACGGTTGTTCCAGCACGGACAACATTACCACGGACACCACGCCAACCTTCACCGGCACGGCCGAGGCAGGCGCCAGCGTGAAGATCTTTGTTGACGGAGTGCAGAATGGCAGTGCCGTCACCGCCACGGGCGGAAGCTACACCAAGACGACGACAACGTTGACCGCCGGTGTCCACGACATCACCGCCACGGCCACGGATGCGGTCGGCAATGTTTCGCCCGCCTCGGCTCCTTTGAGCATTACGATTCTTGTGCCCGTGTCCGATGCCCCGGCAAGCCTCGGCACTGCGGCGACTGAGACCGCGGGCGCCACGACGGCCATCAGCGGCGTGACGGCGGCAGCGGGCAATACGATCCTCGTTGTTTTTGCAATGGATGATCCCTCAGGCGCCGCGAATAGTTGGGGGGCGGTTTCGGCCACGGATACTGGCTCAGGGGGTTCGAACGCCTACACGGTCGATGCGGACGTTCGCAATAACGGATCCAGCGACAGCGCCGCAAATGGAGTCCGGGTTGTAGTGCTCCGTGCGCCTGTGACGCACGCGCTTTCCAGTGGCAGCATCACGATGTCGCATCCATCCGTGGCTGCACGGGCGGCCCGGGCCATGGTCGTGAACGGCCTGGCTTCTTCTCCAATTGACCAGACCGCCACCAGCACTGGAACGAGCGGTACGCCCTCTGTCGGACCGACTCCAACCACGACCCAGGCGGACGAACTGATTCTCGCCGTCTTCGGCTACGAAGAAGCCGCTGGGTTCACCCCAGCTAGCGGCTACACGGAGGTTGGTGGTGATCGAGTGCGTAGCGGTAATAACAGTAGCGCCAGTGTATCCATCGCGGCGGAATACAAAATTCTCTCTGCAACTGGGACACAATCCGCCAGTGGCATGCTGGGCAGCGGGGCTTCCGCCGATTATGCAGCCGCGCTGCTCACTTACAAGGTACAGGTCCCTGGCGTCGTCTCTGTTCTGCGCGCCAACTCGAGTCCGACGTGCGCCAGCAGCGTGGACTTTACGGTCACCTTCAGTGAGACCGTTTTTGGCGTTGATGCCGCAGACTTTGCGCTCGCCACGAGCGGCGTTTCGGGAGCCTCCATCACTGGCATCAGTGGCAGCGGGTCGACTTATACTGTGACCGTGAGCACCGGCAGTGGCAGCGGCACGCTGGGCCTGAACGTGGTGGCCAATGCTTGCATCGTGGATAGCGACGCCAATCGCCTAGGCGGTACCGGCGGGAACAGCCTTTTCACGGGAGAATCATACATCATCGGCAGTGCGCCAGTGATTACCTGCCCGGGGCCGGTGACGGTGCAGTGCTACAGCGGCGTGCCGGCGCATGCGACAGATTTGTCGAGCTTCAACGCGCAAGGCGGCAGCGTTGCCAACGGCTGCGGCACCGTGACGGTGACGTGGGAAGGCGACAGCGAAAGCGCTCCCGGTTCAAGCTGCAACAACACCATCACCCGCACCTACAAAGCCACTGATGCCAACGGCGACTCTGATACCTGCATGCAAATCATCACGGTCAACGACACGAGCAACCCCACGGCGACCCAGGGCACGATCAACAGTTGCTATCATGACGCGACCACGGCCGAGGCGGCGGCGATGGCCGCGACGACCGGTCTGAGCGACGACTGCGGCCCGGCCGGCGTGACCAAGTTCGTGGTGAGTCCTGCGGGCACTTGCGATACGACGATCGTGATCCGTGTGGCCGATTCGTGCGGCAACTACACTGACTACACCTACAACACGCGGGTGGACAACACCAAGCCGACGGCAACCCAGGGCACGATCAACAGTTGCTATCATGACGCGATCACCGCCGAGGCGGCGGCGATGGCCGCGACGACTGATCTCAGCGACGATTGCGGCCCGGCCGGCGTGACCAAGTTCGTGGTGAGTCCTGCGGGAACCTGCGACACGACGATCGTGATCCGGGTGGCTGATTCGTGCGGCAACTTCACCGACTACACCTACAACACGCGGGTGGACAACACCAAGCCGACAGCGACCCAGGGCACGATCAACAGTTGCTATCATGACGCGACCACGGCCGAGGCGGCGGCGATGGCCGCGACGACTGATCTCAGTGACGATTGCGGCCCGGCCGGCGTGACCAAGTTTGTGGTGAGTCCTGCGGGCAC
>WNGF01003126.1_pt1 | contig 33509 bp, 28 predicted proteins | sample 5400641 | NCBI WGS metagenome assembly WNGF01 (sample SAMN13153371, study PRJNA577476) | soil metagenome | isolation source: 80 cm soil or saprolite under grassland replicate 2 | place: USA:California | collected 2016-06-15 | reverse complement strand
CCTCGCCCAGGACGGCGCTTCCGGCCACGGCGACCTGGCCGCCGCCGGTCTCCGCCAGGCGGTTCACCGCGGTAGCCATGTCGCCGTCGTCCACGCCCACGACGACCACGTTGTGGGCGTCGTGGGCGTGCGTCGACGCAAGGGCCCCCCTCTCCAGGCCGAACCCCCGGACGAACCCCAGCCCGATCCGCCCCGTTCCCCTGTGTCGCTCGACCACCGCGATCTTCGCCAGGTCGCGAGCGGGGTCCGCAACCGCCTGACCGTCGACGCTGGTCACGTCCTCCACCAGCGCTCGTGTCACGATCTGGCCGGGCTCGACGCCGATGACTCGGACTCGGCCGGTGGCCTCGATCCGGAAGCTCCCGGCGGTCAGGTGGGGAACCCGCACGCTCCCGCGCATCCAGTCGGGCATCGGCGAACGAGGTACCCTCAGCGGCTTGCCTTCCTCGGCAACGAGGCGGCCCCGCTTCCACACGCGGACGGGATGGAACCGTTGCAGGTCCTCGACTGCCACGACGTCCGCAACGTACCCGGGCGCGACGGCCCCGTGCTCGTACAGGCGGTGGTATCGCGCCGCGTTCAGCGTTCCCATCGTCACGGCATCGGCGGGCGAGCAGCCCAGGGCCACCGCCCGTCGGATCACGTCGTTGATGTGGCCCTCCTCCAGCAGGTGATCGGGCTCCAGGTCGTCCGTGCACAGGAGGCAGTTCGCGGGACCGTTCTCCAGGACCAGAGGGAGCAGCGCCTCGAGGTTCTGCGCCGCGGACCCTTCGCGGATCATGATCGTCATCCCGAGCCGGCGCTTCTCCAACGCTTCCTCGAGCCTCGTGCACTCGTGATCGCTCCGCACGCCGGCGGCGATGTAGGCGTTCAGAGCGGGGCCGGAGAGCCCAGGGGCGTGGCCATCGATGTGCCGCCCACGGGAGGCTGCGATCTTGGCCAGCGTTCTCTCCTCGCCGGCGACCACCGCTGGGAAATCCATCATCTCGGCCAGTCCCAGCGCGTCGGGCTCCTCCGCCAGGAACCGGGCGATGTCGCCCGCGTCCACCGTCGCACCACTGGACTCGAAGGGGCTCGCCGGCACGCACGACGACACCATCACGAAGAAATCGAATGGGATGCCTCGGCACGCTTTGAGCAAGGCGCGAACGCCCTCGAGCCCGAAGACGTTCGCGATCTCGTGGGGATCCAGGACGGCCGTGGTCGTGCCCCAGGGCAGCGCCGCCCGAGCGAACTCGTCCGGGGGAAGCTTGGTGGACTCGATGTGCATGTGCCCCTCGACGAACCCGGGGAGCAGGATGAGCCCGGAGGCATCCACCGTTCGGTGGCCCTCGTACCGCCCAACCCCGGCCACGTGCTCGCCGGCCAATGCGACGTCTGCCTCCAGGAGCTCGCCCGTGAACACCGACAGCACGCGCCCTCCCGCCAGTACATCGTCGGCGGGCTCGTCGCCTCTGGCGACGGCCAGGCGGTGGGCGAGATCGCCGGTGGGGCCGCGCATCCGCGTCAGGGTACCGTCCTCCCAGCCCGGGCGGGGATCCCTGGTACCCTTGGGCCAACGGACGGTCATCGCCGTCCCGTGAGGTTTCGCTTCCTCGTCCCTCCTCGTGGCGGTCTCGGGTGTCGCAAAACCTCCCCGGACCGACCCGCGACATCGAGTCGCGGCACAAGGAGTGGAACATGACAACCGCACCATCCTTCATCGACCTGGGCGCGTCCCCGGCCGTCGTTCGAGCGCTGTCCACACTGGGGATCACAGCGCCCTTCCCCATCCAGACGTTTGTGGTTCCCGACGCCATCGCCGGGCGCGACGTCCTGGCGAAGTCGCAGACCGGCTCAGGCAAGACCCTGGCATTCGCCATCCCGCTTGTGGAGCGGGTCGACCCAGCCGGCCCGACGCCGTCGGCCCTCGTGCTCACACCCACGCGCGAGCTCGCCGCCCAGGTGGCCGACGATTTCAACGGGATCGCGGCAGCTAAGGGGGTACGGGTTGCCGTGGCCTATGGCGGCATCTCCATCCGCGAGCAGGGCAGGGGCGTCGGCCGGGCCCACATCCTCATCGCCACGCCCGGCCGTCTTTCCGACTTGGTTGAACGGCGGTTGGTGAGGCTGGACAAGGTGCACATCCTCGTGCTCGACGAGGCCGACCGGATGCTCGACATGGGGTTCCAGCCGCAGGTCGATCGGATCGTCCGAAACCTCCCCACGGCTCGCCAGACCATGCTGTTCTCGGCGACCCTGGACGGGGCCGTTGGACACCTCGCGGCCTCCTACACGCACGATCCCCGGCGGCACGAGATCGAGTCCGAGGGCAAAACCGTCGAGGAGGTCGACCACCGGTTCGTCCCGGTCTCGGCCCATGGCAAGGTCGAGGCGCTCATCGAACTGCTCGAGCGAGACCGAGACCTCACGCTCGTCTTCGTCCGAACCAAGCGAGGGGCCGACCGCCTCGTGCAGAAGCTGAAGGCGAAGGGCGTGCGAGCCGAGGCCCTCCACGGCGACATGACCCAGCCGGCCCGGCAGCGATCGCTCAAGCGCTTCGAGTCGGGGAACGTCGACGTGCTCGTGGCCACCGACGTGGCCGCCCGGGGCCTGGACCTCGAGCGCATCAGTCACGTGGTCAACTTCGATCCACCCGCCGACGACAAGGGCTACGTCCACCGAGTGGGGCGCACGGCCCGTGCCGGGCGGACCGGCATGGGCATCACCCTGGTCACCGCGGAGCAGCAGAGCGACATCAGCCGGATGGCCGCCCGCCTGGACCTCCATCGAGAGTTCGAGGAAGAGGGCATGACGGTCGCACCGCCTCGCGTGGTGTTCTCGGGCTCGTCGGGAGGGCGGCGGTCCTCGCTCCGCGCCCGACGGCGCCGCTGACGCGATCGCGCCGCTAGCCGACCGATCCGATCAGCGAGAACCCGGACCGGCGGTACAGGGCCAGGATGTCCTCGGCTGGGGCCGGGCGGCAGAAGTAGAAGCCCTGGCCCAAACGGCACCCCTGCTCCACCAGGAATCGCCATTCGTCCTCGGTCTCGATGCCCTCGGCCAGCGGAGTCATCCCCAAGCCATGCGCGAGCTGAATGATGGCCCGAACCATGTCGCCAGCTTGGGCGTCCTGGGCCACGTCCCGGATGAACAGCCGGTCGATCTTCAGCAGGTCGACGGGCAGGTACCGGAGTCGGGCGAACGAGGAGTACCCGGTCCCGAAGTCGTCCAGGGCCAGCCGCAGGCCCCTGTCGTTCAGGTCTCGGAGGATTCGCAGGGTCCGCTCGGGATCGGCCATGGCGGCCGACTCCGTCACCTCGACGATGATGCTCCCCGGATCCAGGTTCGCCGCGCCGAGCTGCTGCAGGATCTTCTCCGTCAGCTCGGGCTGCCATAGCTGCCGCGGTGAGAGGTTGAAGGACACCTCGAGCTCGAGGCCCTCGGCCCGCCACGCCGCGGCCTGGTGGCTCAGCTCCTCGACCACCCAGTCACCGATGGCCTCGATCAGTCCCATCTCCTCGGCCAGGGGGATGAAGTCACCGGGAGGAACCAGGCCGCCATTGGGGTCGGCCCACCGGATCAGGGCCTCGACGCCGACCATCTTCCCCTCTGCCAGCTCGACCACCGGCTGGTAGTGAAGCTGCCAGTTCCGGTTCTCCACGGCCTTTCGAAGGCGGGTGGTGAGGGAGAGCTTGCCCAGGGCCTCCTCGCTCTGCCTCCAGTGGAGGAGGTAGCTACCGGGAACCGTCTTCCTGCTCTGGTACATGGCGGCGTCGGCGTTCTTCAGGAGGGCCGTGGCGTCGTCGGCGTCGTGGGGGAACATGCTGATGCCGATGCTCGCCGAGACGTACAGCTCGGTGCTGGCGACGTTGAACGGCGCGCGAAGCGACTCGTGGACCCGCGCGGCGACCGATTCGACGACCAGGATCGCGCCGTCCGTGCCCTCGAACCCGGGAACCGAGCCCCCTTCGATGTCGGCCAGCAGCAACAGGAACTCATCGCCACCCTGGCGGGCCACGAGGTCCGTCTCGCGCGTGGCCTCACGTAGGCGCTCCGCGACCGCTCGGAGCAGGGCGTCGCCGGCCTCGTAGCCGAGGCTCTCGTTGACCAGCTTGAAGTCGTCCACGTCGATGCACAGCACGGCCACGGAGAGGTCGTGCCGGCGGGCCCGGGCCATGCCGAGCTCCAGGAGCTCTTCGAACATCGTCCGATTGGGAAGACCGGTCAGGTTGTCGTGATAGGCCAGGAAGGCGACCTGTTCCTCCGCGTTCTTCCGGTCGGTGATGTCGAACATCACGCCGTGGACGAACGCCGGGGCGCCTGCCCGATCGTTCACGACCACCGCGCTGTCGCGGAACCACACGACTCGTCCGTCCCTGGCCAGCAGGCGGTATTCGAAGCTGAAGGGTTCACCCGATGTCCGCCCCTGGAGGTAGCTCTGGAGCGCCTGCGCCTTGTCGTCGGGATGCAGCTGCTTGGCCCACAGGTCCGGATCGGCGATGTATTCCTCTGGGAAGATCCCGAGCAGCTCGTGGATCTGGGGGCTCACGTAGGTGGTGCTCATGGTGTCGTCCACGACGTCGGTGTAGACGATGGCCGGGATCTGCTCCACCACGGCTCGGTAGCGCGCGTCGGCTTCGCTCAGCTCGTCGGTGGCCCGCCGGAGCTCGCCCGAGAGGGCCTGGATCGCCTGGATGGCGCCCTGGGGGAGCTCTCCTTGACGCGCTAAGAGATCGCGCACAGCGTCGAGCGACGCGAAGCGCGCCGCGATGGAGGGTGCCTTCGGTTCGGCCGTCACCAGGAGATGGCCTTTCTCTCCGCTCAGAACTACCTATCGGCGCACGCCCGTCGCGGGCTGAGCGGCAAAGGGTCATCCGCCGTCTGGGGATGGATCGGCTGAGTGGAGGTGTCCGAATGCGCGGACCTCTCGTCAGCAGGTGTGCTCGTCGGGGACCAGGGGGCGGAAGATCAACGAGTAATCGGCCCCGCCGCTTCGCCACGGGGTGAGCTCGTTCGCCCGTTGCGCGTCGGGTAGAAGCTTCACCAGGTCGGCCCCGCCCACGACGCCACAGCGGAAGTCGCCATAGGTGGCGTGGGCCTCCCCGAAGGAGAGCAACGGATCCGAGAGAGGCCAGTCGAGGGCGGTCTGGCGAAGGCCCGGTTCAGGGGATCCTGCGTAGGGCTGGACGTAGACCCGCATCTCGGAGAACTCGAACTGATCCTGCTCGCCAAGCGAGCCCGTGGGCAGCCAGCCGGCGAGACCGCTCAGCTTGGCGGAGAACCTGGCGAGCTTGGCCCGGGCCTCGGTGTCCTCCCCGGGGCACGAACCGGGGACCATGCCCAGCGCGTACGCGTTGACGACGTGTTTGGTGCCGTCCGCATACACGGTGAAAGTGGTGGTGGGGGCGTCGGCCACGCAGCCCTGGCCGTACGTGCGGTCCGGTCCCAGGAGCCCGGCGGCCTCCGCCGCCTCAAGGATGGCCTGGATGTCCTCCTCGGTGATGGTCTGGACCTGGATGCTCGGGAGGGCAGGCCCCGGGTAGATCTCGATCTGCGGTCCCTCGGTGATCACCCGACCGTCGCCGAACAAGGACCAGGTGGGGATCCGTCGCAGCTCGTAGGCCGGCGCCACGAATCCCCCGCCGACATCCATCCGCAGAACGAGGTCGGCGGGGCCGGTCGGATGGTCGATCCCTTCGTTTCCTGCCTCGGTCAGCTGGCCGCACCCCGCGGCGAGCAAGGAGAGCGCAACGAGCCAAACGGCCAGGGCACGGGTCGGCATGGATAAGAGCCTCCTGGAGGTCATCGTCCGCCCTTCGACGCCACCCAAGGACCAATTCGTTCCAGGCCTCGGTTTGTGCCACAGGCACCTGGGGATGATTGGCACCGCCCGGTGATCCGCTGGCTGTCCGAGTTCCTCCAGCTGTTCTCTGCCGTTGTCCCGTCCGAGCTGGGGTACCCTCGAAACGATGTCCGCAACGATGCACGCGCTTCGCAAGGTCCGCCCGGGCCCCGGCGCCGAGCTGGTCGAGGTCCCCATCCCCGAGCCGGGGGAAGGAGAGATCCTCGTTCGGGTACACGCAGCTTCGGTCTGTGGCACCGACCTCCACATCTACGATTGGAACGCGTGGGCCGCCGCCCGGATCCGCACCCCCATGACCTTCGGGCACGAGCTGGCGGGCCACGTCGCCGCCGTCGGTCCCGAGGTACACCACGTCCAGCCGGGAGCCTTCGTGGCCGCCGAGACCCATATCGCCTGCGGGCATTGCTCGACATGCCGCACCGGCCGGGCCCACATCTGCGAGAACCTGCGCATCCTCGGCGTTGATACCGACGGCGCCTTCGCCGGATACGTGGTCATCCCGGCCCAGAACGCGTGGATCGTCGGCGAGGGGATCGACCCCGACGTGGCCTCCATCATGGAGCCGTTCGGAAACGCCGTGCACGCCACCTTCGGTACGGCGGGCGGCGAGGACCTGGCCACCAACCCGGTCGCCGTGATCGGGTGCGGGCCGATCGGGTTGTTCTCCGTGGCCATCGCCCGGGCCGCCGGGGCGTGGAAGGTCATCGCCATCGAGCCGAACGACGAGCGGCGGGCGCTCGCCTCGAAGATGGGCGCCGACCTGCTGGTCGACCCGAAGGTGGAGGACCCGGTCGAGGCGGTGCTGGAGGCCACGAACCGGACCGGGGCCGAGGTCGTGTTGGAGATGTCCGGCAACGCGTCGGCGATCGACCAGGGCACCAGGATGCTCGCCCGAGGCGGGCGGATGTCGCTCCTCGGCCTTCCCGACCGGCCGGTGACCCTTGACCTGAACGACCAGGTCATCTTCAAGGAGGCCCGTCTTCAGGGCATCACCGGACGCGAGATGTTCCGGACGTGGCAGCAGACCACGACGCTCCTGTCGACCGGCCGGGTGGATGTGACGCCGGTGATCACTCACCGGTTCCCGATGGAGCGGTTCGAGGAGGCGTTCGAGACCACGGCCTCGGGCCACTCGGCCAAGGTCATCATGTTCCCGGGCGACTAACCGTCAGAGGTAGCCGCCTCCACCTGTGGCCTGCGCGCGCTGCGGTGCGAATTGCTCGACACGGAACGGAAGCGTTTTCATGTCAACGCCGTCCACCGAGATGACGAAGCGGAAGGTGCTCGGGCCCTCGAACGCCATGCCGTTCAGGTTGATGGCGATCGGCACGATCTGTTCGACGTCGCGCGCGACCGGCCCTGCCCCGAACTCCCCGCCGATGCGAGTGATCTTGCCGGGTGACTGCGGGCCAGGAGGCGCGTCACCGAGCGGCATCTCGTTCCCCTTTGAGTCCTCGAGTCGCAGCTCGAACCGGTGGGGTTCACGTACCCCCGCGACCTCGAAGCGGAAGAGCAGCCCGATTCCGATCCGATCGTGCACGACCGGAAACGTCGCAGCGGAGATCCGATTCCACCCCGCACCCTGGACATATAGCTTTCCGTCGGAGGTGACGACGGAGTCTGCCAAGAACCCGTCCACGTCGATGGAGGTCACGTGATCTCCTCGTGTCCGCTGGCCCGCTCGCTCCAGCCTAATGCGATAGCGTCTCCGGCCGATGGCGGGCGCGCTCGACTACCTGGGAGAGCGGCTGGAGGAGCTCCGAACGCAAGGGCTGCTGCTCCACGAACGGGTCCTGGAGGGCCCGACGGGGGCCAGAGCCCGGTTCGACGGCCGGGAGGTCATCAACCTGGCGTCGAACAACTACCTGGGCCTGGCCAACCACCCCCGGATGAACGAGGCGGCCGCGCGCGCCGCCTCGATCTACGGGGCCGGGACGGGCGCGGTCCGCACGATCGCCGGCACGATGGCGATGCATCGGGATCTGGAGCGGCGCTTCGCGGCCTTCAAGCGCGCGGAGGACGCGCTGATGTTCCAGTCGGGGTTCACCGCGAACGCGGGGACGGTGGCGGCCATCCTGGACAAGGAGGACGTGATCATCTCCGACCAGCTGAACCACGCGTCGATCATCGACGGCGGGCGGCTGTCACGGGCCGAGATCAGGGTGTTCCCCCACAAGGACGCCGGGGCGGCGGACGAGCTGCTCGGACAGACGAAAGCGCCCGGCCGCCGCCAGCTGTTGATCACCGACGGCGTGTTCTCGATGGACGGGGACATCGCGCCGCTCCCGGACCTGGTCGAGGTGGCCGAGCGGCACGGCGCGATCATGATGGTGGACGACGCACACGCCTCCGGGGTCCTGGGCACCGGTGGCGCCGGGACCGTCGATCACTTCGGCCTCCACGGTCGGGTGGACGTCCAGGTGGGGACGCTGTCGAAGGCCATCGGGGTGCTCGGTGGGTTCATCGCAGGGCCGACGCATCTGATCGAGTGGTTGCAGAACCGGGGCCGCCCCTACCTGTTCTCGACGAGCGCCCCGCCCGCCGTGATCGCGGCGTGCATGGCGGCTCTCGACATCATTCGGGACGAGCCCGACCGCCTCGAGCGGCTGTGGGCCAACACGGGCGTCTTCAAAGATGGCTTGGAGGCCCTCGGCTTCGACACCGGCGAGAGCGAGACCCCCATCACGCCGGTGATCACCGGCGACGAGGAGACGACGCAGGAGTTCGCCAGACGGCTGTTCGATGATGGGGTGTTCACGCCGGCCATCGTGTTCCCAACCGTGGCCAAGGGCCGGGCCCGTGTCCGCACCATCGTGACCGCGGACCACACGGAGGAGGACCTCAAGGAGGCCCTGGAGGCGTTCCGGCGGGTGGGAGGGGGGCTCGGCCTGCTCTAGCGAGCAGGCCGAGCCCCTCTCTCTCGATCGTGGAGCTGGCGAGCTAGGCCTCGTCCGGCGTCAACAGGAACAGCTGGCCATCCTCGACGGTCCCTGCAGCAGGCGCTGCCGTGGGCGGATGCGCCTGGACGTCCGACAGCCAGGTGTTCGAGCCGAACAGGAGCGAGGCGTCGATGATGCCGCTCGTCTCCCAGATCCCCGGTCCGACGGGCACGCCGTCGCGTCCGGGCGGGTCGAGCTCCGCGATGCGCGTCGCCGTCGAAACGTCGACCCCCAGCCCGCCGACCCGACCCGTGAGGTCGAACCGCCAAACCGAGCCGTCGCGGCCCTTCGAGGCCATAACCAGGCGGCTCTCCGTGGTGCCGTCCTCGTTGATCATGAGGTACTGGCTGCTCGCGTCCATGTTGTCGGGGCTGATGGCGATGTCGCCACCGGCAGCCACGACAAGGTCGGCGTTGTAGACGATCCTGAGTGTCGCTGGCCGGATCGGGTCGACGGGATTGAGTCGGAGTGAGTACAGCCGTCCAAGCTCGTTCACGCCCTCGGCTGTGCCAGTCGAGGAGCCCGTCGTGTCGAAGAAGAACTCGTTCGGGTTGTTCGGGTTGAATGCGCCGTCCTCAGGACGCACGAACGTCATAGCGTTGATGGCATCACTCGCCGCCTCGAGCGCCACGTCCGTCATGGCATCGGCGCCCGGGATCTCCACCCACTTGCCGGTCACCGACCCCGTGACGAACGTCCGCTCGCTATTCCTGTCTGCGTCGAGCGAACGGAAGACGTACAGCTTGCCGTTGTCCAGTCCGTTCTTCGCCAGGACTGATGCCGCCGATGGATCCTTCGTCCCGACGTACATGTACAACTGGTTGTCCAGGGTTGCCGGGCCGTCCTCCGTCGAGAAAATCACCGTCCGAGCGCCCTGGGTTGGCTGGACGACCGAGTTTTCCTTCGAGTAGTGGCCGAGCTTCGGCAGCGTATGGATTTCCCCGTCGAAGATGGCGACGGAGGAGCTTCCCCTGCTGTCGAACGTGTTCGAGGCAGCGGCTTCCTCCTCATTGGTCATGTAGATGTAGCGATCGAACCCATTCGCGGGGCCAGCCAGGAAACCAGAGCAGAACCGAGCGAAGGCCCGCGTCGAGTTGTCTGTCTGTGCAGCGGGGCCCACGAAGGTGTTCTCGTCGTAGACGGTGTCATAGGCCCTGCGGCCAGCGATCGGGTTGCCGTCCGCATCGAGGATCCACTTGGACACGATGGCGCCTCGGTTCTCCACGCCACCAACCACTGGTTCGGACATCGAGTTGAAGTTCAGCTCGTGGTTCATGTACAGCGTGCTCGTTCCGTCCCCGTTCGGGTGAGCTCCCAAGCCGTCCGGGATCCCAACCATTCGGTACTGCTGCCCCTCCGTGCCACCGAGAAGGGGCACGGTGTCGTCGACGCTGAAGAGCGGCGTGACGTCGTACTCGGTGCCGATCGGCACGGCATATGGCTTGACCGACGTGGTGGCCAATGCCGGCATCGCGGTGGCCAGCGCGACAACGGCCGCGGCTGCAAGGCCCCGGATCGTTCTTCGTGTGCCTCCCATGGTCCCCCCTTCGTCCATGGCCGTCAGGTTCGCCGGATGTCAAACCCGCCGCTCGGCGCGCAGCGAGTGGATCAGGCGTCGGAGGCCGGCGAAGCGTCCACCTTGGCCCGGAGGCCGGCGATCAACAGGTCCAGGCCGAACTCGAAGTCGACTTCCGCGTCGCATTCGGCCATGAGGGGCAGGAGCCGAACGAGGTTCGGGAACTCGGTCGGCGGGAGCGCACCGGCGAGCTGCTCGTGCTCGGCTCTGTGGTCCCGGTCGCCCATCCCCGGCACGGGGTTGGCCACCTCGTTCAGCACCGAACCCATGATGTAGCCCCCGATGGCCCGAAAGGCGTGGACGACCTCGTCCTCCGACAGCCCGCCCCTGCCGAGTATTTCGAAGGCCCACTCCATGGGCCGCAGGCGCTCCGGCGACGAAGCCGGGTGCTTGCTCTCGGCGAAGAGGGCGATGACCGTGGGATGGGCGATCATCAGCCGGCGCCAGGCCCTGGCCCCCGCACGGACGTCGGCTTCCCAGTCCCCGGTCTCCTCTGGGAACTCGAACTCGGCCATGACCACCTCGAGGATGCCCTCGAGGATCGCCTCCTTGTCCTCCACGTGGTTGTACAGGGACATGGCCTCGACGCCGAGCTCCCGGCCCAGGCGGCGCATGGTCACGGCCTCCAGCCCTTCCTGGTCCATGACGTTGAGGGCGGCTCGCAGGATCCGCTCCCTGGTCAGGGGCTCCCGGCGGTGGCTGGTCGGGCCCTTGTCGTCGGCCCCGTCGGGCTCCAGGCTCACGTTCTCCAGATGTTCAACTTTCTCGGGCATATTTCCTCGTTGTCTGGGTTGACACCTTACATCGTAGGGATAGACTACCTGACGCCGTAAGCATATGCCGTAAGCATCCCCGGGGCAAGGACCGGGCCGAGCGGGTAGGGGGAAACATGAGGCTAAATCCGGAGACCATAGCGAGGGCGAGTAGCCGTCACCCCTGGCGGACGATCGGGGTGTGGCTGGTCCTGATCGCGGCCATGGGGGCGCTCAGCTCCCGGCTGCTGTCAGACGTCCTGACCCAGGACATTCAGTTCACGAACTCACCGGAGTCCGTCAAGGCCCAGAACGTCCTGGACACGAAGTTCGGCCAGAGTCGCACGGAGGACACCGAGTTCCTCATCGTGCACTCGGACACGTACACCGTCGATGACCCGCAGTTCGGGGCGTTCGTCAAGCAACTCCAGGGGCGGGTCAGCGAGGTCGACGGGAGCATCCTGGCAGGGCCGCCGACCACGTACTACGACATCGTCCAGCAGGCGCCGGATCAGGCCGCGGGCCTGGTCTCGCAGGACAAGCACTACACGCTGATCCCAGTCACCCTCAAGGACTTCGAGGACGCGACCATCCAGAAGCTCCGGGACATCGCTGCCTCGACCGAGGCGAGCGGCTTCTCCGTGCAGATGGCGGGCACGGGGTCGTTGAACGTGGACTTCACGAAGATCGCCGAGGAGGACCTCCGGAAGGGCGAGTCGATCGGCATCGGCGTCGCGCTCATCGTCCTGATCATCGTGTTCGGCGCGATCGTGGCGGCCATCGTCCCGATCGTCATGGCCATCTTCGCCATCGCCGTGGCGCTCGGCCTGGTGGCCCTCATCGGGCAGCTCTTCAGCTTCAACCTGTTCGTGGAGAACATGGTCACGATGATCGGCCTCGCCGTGGGCATCGACTACTCACTGTTCATCGTGTCTCGGTACCGGGAGGAGCGGAAGAAGGGCTTCGCGAAGCTCGACGCGATCGGCGCCGCGGGGGCAACGGCGAACCGAGCCGTCTTCTTCAGCGGCCTCACCGTCGTGCTCGCCCTGCTCGGGATGATGATCTTCCCGGCCACGATCTTCAGGTCGTTGGCGGGCGGCGCGATCCTGGTGACGATCGCCGCGCTCGGGGCGTCGATGACGCTCCTTCCCGCCATCCTTGCAATCCTCGGCGACAGGGTGAACTGGCCACGACTGGCCAAGCGGGCCCGGGTCGACTCCGACTTCGACCCGCGGGGGGGCATGTGGGACCGGCTCACCCGTGGCGTCATGGCCAGGCCCGTGGTGTTCCTGGTGGCCAGCCTCCTCGTGCTTGGCGGCCTGGGGAGCTTCTACTTCCAGCTGCACCGGGGGACGTCCCAGAACGTCAGCACGCTCCCGGACGACTTCCCGTCGAAGCAGGCGTTCGTCACCCTGCAGCAGGAGTTCTCCGGTGGGCTGACCGACCCGGCCAAGATCGTCATCACTGGGGACGTCGAGTCGTCGGAGGTTCAGGCGGCGATCGCGCAGCTACAAGAGGGGATCGCGAGCGACCCGGCGTTCGCTCCCAAGACCAACGTCACCACCAGCAAGGATGGAACCGCGATCGAGGTCGACGCCTACTTCCGAGGTGACCCCTCGAGTGACGCGGCCTTCCAGGCGATCCGCAACCTTCGCGACCAGGTCGTACCCTCCGCCTTCCAGGGGGTGAGCGGGGTCCAGGTGCTGGTCGGAGGGAACCCGGCCTTCTTCACGGACTTCCTCGACACCGTGGGCACGTACCAGTGGATCGTGCTGGTGTTCGTGCTGGGGCTGTCGTTCGTGCTCCTCACGGTGGTGTTCCGATCGATCGTGCTGCCGCTCAAGGCCATCATCATGAACCTGCTCTCGGTGGGTGCGGCCTACGGTGCGCTGACACTCGTGTTCCAGAAGGGCGTCGGCATCGGCTTCTTCAACGCGCTGGGGTTCCAGTTCCAGAAGACGCCGGCGATCGAGGCATGGCTGCCGCTGTTCCTGTTCTCGGTGCTGTTCGGCCTGTCGATGGATTACCACGTGTTCCTGCTCAGCCGGATCCGTGAGGAGTACGACAAGACGCACAACAACACCGAGTCGGTGGCCTACGGGCTTCGCACCACGGCCGGCATCATCACCGGCGCGGCGCTGATCATGGTCGCGGTGTTCGGAGGGTTCGCGGCGGGTCGCCTCGGTCCACTCCAGCAGATGGGGTTCGGCCTGGCGGTGGCCGTGTTCATGGACGCGACGATCGTCCGGACCCTCCTCGTTCCGGCAGCGATGCGCCTGCTCGGTGACGTGAACTGGTACCTGCCGAAGTGGCTCCAGTGGCTGCCGCAGATCCACGTGGAGGGCCACGAGCCGACCATGGAGCCCGTTCGCGTGCCCGAGAGCGATCGCGAGGTGGTCAGGGTCCCGGCCGACGACTGATGCCCGCCGGGAGACCCGCGGACCGGACGGAGGGGGCGCCCGCGCCCCCTCCGTCCTTTTTCACAAGGTGATCCTCAGCCGTGCTTCCCTGCCGGGTCGACTGCGCAGCGCTGCTGCCCGAGGAGGGAGCCCAGTCGTTCTCGGTGGCGGCTGATCCAGTCGTACAGGCGATCGATGGTCTTGGGAAACGATTCGGCGACGACCGCGAGCGGCGTGCCGGCGGGGAGGAGCCGAAGGAGAGGTGCGACCGCGCGTCCGGCCGACCGAATGCGTCCATCCAGGTCCACCAGGTGCCACGAGGCCATCCGCCGACCGCGGTCCATCCCCGTCAGGAGCTGTTCGGCCTCCGGGTCTTGCAGCGCGACGAGCCGGAGGCGCCCTCGCCGGTCCCAGGCGAGCAGCTTCCCCGCGGCCCACCGGCAGAACCCGCAGTCCTCGTCGAACAGCACGACCGCGCGGTCCATCGCGGTACCAGGCTATCGCCGGCGGGAATACTCGCGGCCGAGCACGCCAGCCCGTTTCGGCTTGACAAGCGCACCCTCGAGCGTTACGTAGGCCAACGGACGACTCACGATTGGGGGTCAGCCGTGGTCGCGAACGCCAGCAGGACCTCGCTCGCCAGGGAGGCCATCGGCCTTCGCGAGGTGATCTTCCAGTCGATCACTCACATGGCGCCGGCCGCTGCCGTGGCCTTCTCGATCCCCTTCGGAATCGCGTTCGGCGGCGGGGCGACGCCGCTCGCGGTGATCTTCGCCCTGGTCGGATCGCTGTTCGTGGCGCTGTCGATCGGACAGCTCGCCAAGCACCTACCGTCGGCGGGCTCGTTCTACACCTACGCGTCAAAGTCGTTGCACCCGTCCGTGGGGTTCCTGGTCGGCTGGGGATACGCGTTTGTCGAGCCGTTGGTTGCCCCCCTCCTGTTCCTGAACTTGGGCTTCGCCGCGGCCGACGTCTTCCACACGGAGTTCAACTGGGCTGCGGACCTGTGGTGGCCATGGGCCATCGCGGGCGCCATCGTGGTCTTCGTGATCGGCTACCTCGGGATCCGCGTGTCGGCGGGCGCGGGGACCATCCTCGGGATCTTCGAGATCGCCGTGTTCACGCTGATCGCCCTCACGCTGATCGCCAAGGCCGATCACAACACGCTCGCGGTGTTCACCACGAAGTACGCGAACAACCCGAACTTCAAGGGGTTCTCCGGGGTGGTCGCGGCCTCCGTGTTCACCGTCCTCGCGTTCATCGGTTTCGAGGCCGCTGCGCCACTAGCGGAGGAGGCCAAGGATCCCAGGCGGACGGTCCGCCGGGCCGTGGTGGGGTCCGCCGTGGTGATCGGCTTGTACTACGTGCTCACGACCTACGCGGTGACGGCGTTCGTGGGGCCGGGCAAGGCCAAGGACTTCGCCACCGGCGCCGGATGGCTCGGCCTGGGGCGAAGCGCGTGGGGCGCGTTCGGGTTCCTGATGATCTTCCTGGCAATCGTGAACTCCACGATCGCCAACGCGAACGCCGGAGCGAACGCCGCGACCAGGACGTGGTTTGCCATGGGACGGATCCGGCTCCTGCCCTCGTCAATGGCTCAGGTCCACCCCCGGTACCGATCGCCATACGTCTCGGTGGTCGTGCAGCTGATCGTTGGGCTGGCAGTGGCGCTGTGGTTGGGGCTCCAGTACGACCCGATCACGGCGTTCGGGCTGATCGCTACGATGATCGTGGTGGCGTTCGTGCCGCTCTATATGATCTGCAACCTCTCCTGCCTCGTGTACTACGCCAGGTATCGGCGGGATGAGTTCAACTGGATCCTGCACGGGTTGTTCCCGATCCTGGGGATCGTTGTGCTCGTTCCGGCCTTCCTGGCCGGCGCGGGTATCCCGTCGTTCAAGTTCGTCTCCCGCCTTCCCTATCCCCTGTCGATCGCCGGGCCGGTCGTGGCGATCTGGATGGTGGTCGGGCTGATCTACCTCGTGTACCTGATGGTCAAGGACCGCCGCCGGGTTGATGAGACGGCGAGGGTCTTCCTCGAGGAGGATCCGGAGGTCGCCCGGGCCGGTGCTGCCGGGCCCGACCCCGCGTAGGAGTGCGCATGGACGTCGTCACGTACCGGCCCGACCCGTCCGAGTTCGCCTGGACGTTCGGCGGCGTCCCGCCGGTGCGGAAGGTGAAACCGGGCGACCTGCTCGAGCTGTGGACCGAGGACGCCTTCGGGGGGAAGGTCCGGGGCGTCGACGATCTTGTCTCCAAGGTCATCGAGTTCCCGTTCGTGAACCCGCAAACCGGACCGTTCTTCGTCGAGGGTGCAGAGCCCGGCGACACGCTCGCCATCCACTTCGTCTCGATCGAACCCTCCCGCGACTGGGCCGCCTCGTGTACCGTGCCGCTGTTCGGCGCGCTGACGTCGACCCACCAGACCGCGACGCTCCAGGAACCGCTGCCCGAGGTGGTGTGGATCTACGAGGTGGACGCGGGGAAGCGGACGGTCACCTACCGGGCCCGGGCCGGAGAGTACGCGGTGGAGCTCCCTCTCGATCCGATGCACGGGACGGTGGGGGTGGCACCCGCGTCGTTCGAGGCCCGGTCCTCGCTCGTCCCCGATGCCCACGGCGGCAACATGGATACGCCAGAGATGCGCGCCGGGACGACGTGTTACTTGGGGGTGAACGTCGAGGGCGCCCTGTTCTCGATCGGGGACGGCCATGGCCGGCAGGGTGAGGGCGAGACGTGCGGCGTGGCCGTGGAGGCGGCCATGGACACGGTCATCGCCATCGACCTGATCAAGGGGCGGCCCACGCCCTGGCCGCGTCTGGAGAACGACTCCCACGTCATGTCGGCCGGTTCTGCCCGGCCGCTCGAGGACGCGTTCCGGATCGCGCACGTGGACATGGTCACGTGGCTGTCCGAGGAATACGGATTCGAGACGCTCGACGCGTACCAGTTCCTGACGCAGGTGTCCGAGAGCCCGGTGGCCAACGTGTGCGACCCCAACTACACCTTTGTGACGAAAGTGGCCAAGCGCTACCTCCCTCGTGGCGACGCGTACGGCGGGATACACGGCCGGCTGAACGAGGTGGCCGAGACGTATCGACGGGGACGGTAGGGGACCGCCCTGGCTCAGGAAGAGCGGCTATGCCGTTCCAGCTCGCGGCGGAACCGGTACACGCGGTACCGGAACCAGTAGTACGCGAACAGCGACAGGAACGCGATCGTGAGCAGGATCGCCAGGGTGATGACGAGCGCCGTCTTCAGCACGATGCCGAGGATGCCGAGGACCGCGGCCAACAACAACAGGATGAGGATGAAGACGAACATGGAACTCATCCTACGACCTCCCGGGCGAACCGTTCGATCCGCTTCGCCACGGCGTCCGGGCGCTGGATGGGGATGTCGTGGATGCCCTCGATCCACTCGAACCGGACGGCCTGGTCGATGGCCTTCACCGCCTCGGCCGCCCGCTCCTTCTCCTCCATGAACCCGCCCGGATCGGCCTCACCAGGCGCCGAGCGCACCGCAAGGACCAGCGTGGGCACCCGTACTCGCCGGAGGAGTTCCTGGGCGTCTTGTTCCCACAGCGCGCGCAGGATTCGCAGGTGATTGGCCCTGGACAGCCTGGCGTGGATGTTGCCGTCGTGGTCGACGCGCATGAGTGACAGGAACACCGCCTCGACCTCGGGCGTGAGCTCGACGGCCCCCTGGGTGAAGGTGCGCATGCCCGCGCGGAATTGCTCGAGCGACATCCCCTTCAGCTGGGGAGGGGCCAGCATCGTCCGGGCCGTCCGCCAGTCCATCCGGTCGCGCATCGACAGGAATCCTCCGTCGACCAGGACGTCGCCCGAGACCAGCTGAACCCGATCCGCGGCGAGCTGGAGGGCGACGTTGGCTCCCCAGGAGTGGCCCACCGCCACGGGCCGTCCCAACCCCAGTGTCCGGATCACGGCGGCGGCGTCGGCGATCAGCCGGTCGAACCCGTAGCCGCTCGACGGCTTGCCCGACACGCCGTGGCCCCGCTGGTCGTACGCGACGACGCGGAACTGCGGCGTGAGGCGAGGCGCCACCAGATCCCAGATGTGCGATGAGGAGGCCAGGCCGTGCAGGAGCAGGATCGATGGATCCTCGCCCGGCCACTCCCGGATCGCCAGCCGGACGCCACCGTCTCCCTGCACCGTGTGCGTCTGGACCATCGAGCGAGCCTATCGCGGGCCGCTCGGCGGGGCGTATGCTCCGGCGGTTCCGAGGGTGAAGGAGGCCGACGTGTACGGGACGGTAGGTCGCATGAAGGTGAAGCCGGGGAAGATGCAGGAGGTGCGGGACAACATGCTGGATCCCCAGGGGGCCTCAGCCAAGGGCTTCCGAGGACTCCATCTCCTGGTCGCCGACGAGGGGAACGAGGCCGTCGTCGCGGTCATCTTCGAGGACAAGGACTCGTACTCCGCGATGGTCCACGATCCCAAGACCGACGAGAACTTCGGGAAGCTCATGACGCTGCTCGTAGAGGAGCCGTCGTGGACCGACGGCGAATGGCACAGCTCGAGCCCTGCGTAGCCTCGTTCGCGGTACGCTGAACGGGAGTTCAAACCGGAGCGGAGGTGCGGTTCGAGGTGGCAAACGAGCTCCAGAACTACGTCGGCGGCACGTGGGTCGACGCGGTCGACGGCGAGCGGTTCGACGTGTTCAACCCGGCGACCGGGGAGGTTGTGGCCACGGCTCCCCATGCCAAGCAGGCGGACGCCGACCGGGCCATCGACGCCGCCCGCCGTTCCTTCGACGAGGGGACGTGGTGGCCCCGCACAAGCGAGCGCGAGCGGGGGCGCATCCTCTTGCGGGCGGCCGAGATCGTCCGCAGGGAGCGCGACCGGCTGGCCGAGATGGAGGCCGTGGACAGCGGCAAGCCCATCGGCGAGGCCCGCGAGGACATCGACGAGGTCGCCTTCATGTTCGAGTACTTCGGCGGATGGGCCACGAAGATCGAAGGTGAGATCCCGCCGGTCGGACCAGACGCCATGACCCTGGTGGTGAAGGAGCCCATGGGCGTGGCGGTCTGCATCACTCCGTGGAATTACCCGATGATGATGGCCACGCAGAAGGTGGCCCCCGCGCTGGCGACGGGATGCACCGTCATCCTGAAGCCGCCGGAGCAGACACCACTCACGCCGCTCGAACTCCCCAAGATCCTCGAGGAGGCGGGGCTCCCGAGCGGGGTGCTGAACGTGATCACCGGGTTCGGCGAGACGGCCGGCGCCCCGCTGGTGGCCAGCCCCCTGGTCGACAAGGTGGGGTTCACCGGCTCCCGCGACGTGGGCAAGATCATCATGAAGACCGGCGCCGACACGCTGAAGCGCGTCACGCTCGAGCTCGGCGGCAAGTCACCGAACATCGTGTTCGCCGACGCCGAGTTCGATGCGGCGATGGAGGGATCGGCCAACGGCATCTTCTGGAACCAGGGGGAGATCTGCTCGGCCGGCTCGCGTGTCTTTGTGGAGAAGCCCATCTACGACGACGCGCTCTCGGCCATGTCAGACCGGGCGAGACAGGTTCGCCTGGGCTACCCGCTCGACGAGGACACCACCATGGGGCCGCTCGTGTCCGAGGAGCAGCGGGATCGGGTGGAGAGATACATCGAGGTGGGCCAGAACGAGGCCAAGCTCGCGGTGATGGGCGAGCGGCCCGCGGATCCCAGACTGGCCGGGGGCTACTACGTGCCGCCCACGATCTTCGCCGACGTCAAGAACGACGCCAGGATCGCTCGGGAGGAGATCTTCGGTCCGGTCATGTCGGTGATCCCGTTCACCGACATCGACGAGGTCATCCGGCTGTCGAACGACAACGACTACGGCCTCGCTGCCGCCGTGTGGACCAAGGACATCAAGAAGGCCATCAACACGGCCCGGGCCCTCCGGGCCGGGATCGTGTGGATCAACGACACGCAGCCCGCCCCCACGGAGATGCCGTGGGGCGGCTACAAGCAGTCGGGAATCGGCCGGGAACTGGGCAAGGACGGCGTCGAGGACTACCTGGAGAAGAAATCGATCTACATCAACCTTGCGGAGTGACCCGCTCGAGGACCACGACGGGGATGATCCGGCTCGTCTTGCGTTCGTAGTTGGCGAACCCCGGGTTCCGATGCTTCTGCTCCTCCCAGATGCGCTCGCGCTCTTGGCCCTGCGCGACTCGCGCCCGGACCTCGACGGTCTGGTCGCCGACCTCGACGGTCACGTCGGGGTTCGCGATCAGGTTGTGGTACCAGTCCGGGTTCCTCGGGGCCCCGCCCCTGGAAGCGAAGACCGCGTACCCTACGTCGAGCCCCTGGTACGCCAGCGGGTTCACTCGCTCGATACCGGTCTTCGCGCCGCGGTGGTGCAGCAACAGAAGAGGCTGGGCGCGGAAACTCGCCACCCGGCCGCCGTTCTCGCGGAACTCCTGGATGATCCCCTGGTTCCAGTCCTTCACCTCGGGCATGCTCCACTCCTCCGTTGATCGGTGGGTTCGGTGATGTGCCGCACCTACAACCATCGAGGGATCCGCCTCCATTCCCGTGGGGCGGCCCTTCGGCGCCGGCGGCCGGCTCCGCGCCCTGCGGTCGGGCGTGACGGAGGCCCCGTGCGTTATCCTCCCGCCTGCCATGGGCGGAGGTGAAGTCAAGCTCGTCGACCTAGTCAAGCGGTTCGCCGACGTCACTGCGGTGGCCGGGATCAACCTGGAGATGCAACCCGGTGAGTTCTTCTCGCTCCTCGGTCCGTCCGGCTGCGGCAAGACCACCACGCTCCGCCTGATCGCCGGGTTCGAGCGGCCGGACGAGGGTCAGATCCTGCTCGACGACGCCGACATGGCCCAGGTGCCGCCACACAAGCGAAACGTGAACACGGTCTTCCAGAACTACGCGCTGTTCCCCCACCTGAACGTGTTCGACAACGTCGCGTTCGGGCTTCGGTACAAGGACGTCGGAAAGCAGGAGATCAAGCAGAAGGTCAGAGACTCGCTCGCCCTGGTGAGGCTGGAGGGCATGCAGAAGCGGCGGCCATCCCAGCTGTCCGGCGGGCAGCAGCAGCGGGTCGCTCTGGCCCGCGCGCTGATCCTCAACCCGGCCGTCCTGTTGCTCGACGAGCCACTCGGAGCCCTGGACGCCAAGCTCCGCAAGGCCCTCCAGCTCGAGCTGAAGGCTCTCCAGGAGGAAGTCGGCATCACGTTCATCTACGTGACGCACGATCAGGAAGAAGCCCTCACGATGTCCGACCGGCTGGCCGTGATGTCGAACGGCCGGGTGGAGCAGGTGGGGACGCCGAACGAGGTCTACGAGGAGCCCCGGACGACGTACGTCGCCGACTTCCTCGGCGTCTCGAACCTCATGGACGCTCGGGCCGAGGGCCCGGACGGGGACGGCCGGTGCAAGGTCCGCCTGGGCGACTTCCAACTCCTTGCGGGGCAGGGCGAGAGCGACGCGCGCGGCGAAGCGAGGATCGTGATCAGGCCCGAGCGTGTCGCCCTGGAGGCACAGGGGGCGACGGGGGAGAACCGGGTCCCGGGGATGGTCGAGCGGGTCGTCTACGTGGGTTCCATCCTCCAGGTCATCGTCCATCTCGCGCCGGGACAGACCCTCCAGGCCTGGATCCAGAATCAGGGGGAGGGCGTGCCGTACGGACAGGGCACGCCGGTCACCGTCCATCTGCCGGTGGATGCCCTTCGGGTCCTGATCGACGCTGGTCCCCTCGGGGACTCCGTCACAGGCGCCGAGGCCGAGGCGGCCGAGGGCGAGGTGGCCTAGGGCCGAGGTGGCCACTCCTCCCGGGCTTGCGGCTATACCTGGAACCCGATGAACTCGCGACCGGCGGGTCCGGCGTGCTGGACCCTGGTGATCCGCCGGTATGCGACGAACCCGACCGAGATGGCGAGGAGCGTCGCCACGAGCATGAACGTCACCGCCGCGTTCACCGATGGAGGGGGCGCGGCCCGGGCCGCATCGTAGACCTTCACCGAGATCGGCTCGCACGACGCTGCAGCACACAGGTATCGGACGGTCACGAAGTCGTCGATCGTGTCGGCGAACACGAGTGCCGCGCTGGCGAAGATGGCCGGATACAGCAAGGGCAGCAACACGCGGCGAACAGACTGCGTGGGCGGCGCCCCGAGGTCCATGGCCGCTTCCTCGTAGTCCTTCCCGATCGACAGGAGCCTCGCTCGCACGACGATGACCGGGTACGAGATCTGATACGTGACGAGTCCCAGGATCTGGGCCGTCGTGCCCAGGGACACCACGTCCCGCAGCAGGTAGATGAACGCGAGGAATAACGAGACGCCCAGGATGATCTCGGGGAGCACGAACGACAGCAGCATCGTGAAGTTGGCGATTCCCGGGCCGCGGCCGTGCCACCGGTCGATCCCGATCGCGAACAGGGTGCCCAACGGGACCGCGATGAGCATGGTTGCCAGGGCCAGCCACACACTGTGGACCACCGAGGCTCGCAGCTCCGGCCGGTAGAGCAGCGACTCGGCCGCCGTCGGGTCGCCGACCCACCACCGGAGAGAAAATCCCTGCCACGCGCTCCGGGACCGGCCCGCGTTGAACGAGAAGGCCACGGCGATGAGGACGGGCACCAGCGACCACGCGAGGTAACCCCAGGTGAGTGCCAGGAGGAACCTGGGCTTTCGCCAGGGGTCCTTCCACCAGCGACGCACGGAGAGCGAGGCCGTGCTCACGCCGCCTCCTGCGCTCGTTTGGTGCTCCGCAGGTAGTAGAGGAGCGGCACAACGAGGAGGACCATCAACATGAGGACCAGCGAGCCCGCCTGGGGCCCCCCGCCCGGGCTCTCGACCGCGTTGTCGATGAGGTTGCCGAACATCGCGGTCTTGGTCGAGCCGAGCAGGTCGTTCGTGAAGTAGTCGCCGAACATCGGCAGCGCCACGATCACCATCCCGGCCAAGATGGCTTGCCGGGACAGCGGAAGGGTCACTCGGACGAACGTCTTGACCGGACCCGCGCCGAGATCACGCCCGGCCTCCAGCAGGTTCTGGTCGATCCGGTCCAGGAAGCCGTAGAGCGGCAGGATCATGTACGGGATGTAGCCGTACACCAGGCCGAGGATCACGGTGGACGGCTTGCCCTGCAGCCAGCCGACGGGCGACGAGGCCACGTGCAGCCACGCGAGGGTCCTGTTGACCAGTCCGTCTGGCTGGAGGAGCCCTTGCCACGAGTAGATCCGCATCAGGTAGCTGATCCAGAACGGGGAGATCAGCAGGACGAGGTACAGCCCCTTTCGGCGGCCGGCGTGGCGGGCCACGTAATAGGCGACGCCGTAGCCGATGATCAGGCACAGGAGGCTCGCGGCCGGCACGAAGACCAGGGTGCGGACCAGGGCCGGACGATAGAAGGCGTCGGTCCCGTAGAACCGGCCCAGGATGTCCTGGAACGTGGCCGTGCTCCAGTACCAGGGCTGATAGATGGGTAACGGGTTCCCGAACAGGTCGATCGTGCCGAAGGCGGCTGAGAGCACGACATAGAACGGGAGGATGAACAGGAAGGCCAGCCACACGGTCGCCGGCGCGGCGAACGAAGGCCAATACCACCTGGGATACAGGACGGACGAGATCCGCGCGCCCTCCCGCGGACCATCCCCTCGAGGCGAGCCGGGGCGGCTGGCGCGGGGAAGGGGTGGTGCGACCTCGGTTCCGGTGGTCGCCTCGCTAGCCACCGGCCTTGATCTCGTCCCATGCCGCGCTGTAGAGGGCGTCGACCGCGGGCTTCACCCCGAGGATGAACGAGCCCGTGTCGAAGTAACTCGGAACGACGACGGCCTCCTTCAGGCTCGGTGGGACCACTTTGGGGACGAGCGCGGAGGGGTCGATCGAGGTCGTTGGAGGTTGGTATCCGTTCCAGTTCGTGAAGTTGGCGAACGAATTCTTCGTGTCGAGCATGAAGTTGATGAACTCATGGGCCAGGCGGGGGTTCTTTGAGCTCGTCGGGACGACCATGAGGTCGTTGCCGATCACGCCACCGCCGTCGGCCGGGTACCAGAACCCGAGGACGTCCGGCGAGACGTCCTTGGGCAGATAGTAGAAGGCCGCCGAACAGACGTCGCCCGACCAGGAGGAGCCGACCCAGAACACGTCCTCCGCCATCCTGGAGTAGATACCGTTGATCGTGAGCTTGGCGTCGGTGGCATCGATCAACGCGAGGACGTCGTTCTTGGCCATGTCGATGAACTTGGGATCTCCGGTGTTCACGTCCTTGATGCCGTTCTTGATGAGAGCCATCGACAGGGTTTCGCGTCGGTCGTCGTAGATCGTGACGCGGCCCTTGTACTCCGGATCCCACAGGATCTCGTACGGGTTGTCCATGGATTGGACCTTCGAGTCGGGGATGTGGTCCCGACGATAGGCGATTCCGGTCGTGTAGATCGTGTACGGGACCGTGTAGCGCCATCCCCGGTCGTAGAAGGGGTTTTGGAACTCCGGCCAGTAGTTGGCTGCCAGATTGGGGAGGAGATCGTGCTGGAGCGGCTGGAGGAGCTTCGACACGACGAGCTTCGTGAGCTCCGACGGATCGGGGAAGAACACGTCGGCGGAGACCTGTCCAGCGCTGAGCTTGGCGACGCCCTCGTCGATATTGTTGAACGTCGTGAGGCTGACCTTGACGTCGTACTTGCTGAACTTGTCCTCGAACTCGCGGAAGAGCCGGGGCCACAGGTAGTCCTCCCAGTTGTAGACCTGGAGGGTCGCGCCCTTTTCGATGGGAGTCGAGGCCGCGATGGGGTCCTGGTACAGGGGAAGCGTAACCGGATGGTCCGGGCGCGCCGGGTTCGCCAGGAGCTGTTCCTCGATCGAGGTCCTGGTCGACTGGCCGGGCTTGGTGCACGCGGCCAGGATGGCGGCTGCGCCGGGGAGGGTCACCGCCGCGCCCGCCGAACGCCGTAGGAAGTCGCGCCGGCTCATCCGCCGCATGGGCCGTGAACCTGGATGCATCGAAACCTCCCCGTTTGACCGGTGATTCAAAGAGCTGAGTAACATAAGTGTGCAGGTCACGCAACCCAACCGTGCCTGCTGAAGCGCGGTTCAGGGGCCCGGTATGATGCGGCCCCACCCCACCCTGTGAGGGTATCCATGACCGACGAGGCGTCAGGCCACCGATCCGTCCTGCTCATCGAGGACGTCGGGCCGGTCCGCCGGCTCACGATGAACCGCCCGGACAAGCTGAACGCGTTGAACGGCGAGCTCGTCGAGGCACTGTCACGAGCACTGGCGGAGGCCGAAAGCGACGACCACGTGAGCGTGCTGATCCTTCGTGGGGCAGGGCGAGCCTTCTGCTCTGGCTACGATCTGCAGGAGGACGCGGGTGCGGGAACGATGGACTCGGCAGGGTGGTTCGGGGAGCTCGAGCGTTCCGCCGCCAGGATGCTCGAGCTCATCGACCACCCGAAGCCGGTCATCGCCCAGGTCCACAGCTACTGCCTGGCCGGCGGCACGGACCTCATGCTTGCTTGCGATCTGTGCGTCTGCTCCGACGAGGCGCTCTTCGGCTACCCCGATATCCGGTTCGGATCGGGCGTCGTGACGATGCTGCTTCCCTGGGTGGTCGGCGCCCGCAAGGCCAAGGAGCTCCTGTTCACCGGGGTGGACCGAGTCTCGGCCCAGGAAGCGCTCCGGATCGGGCTGGTCAACCGGGTCGTCCCCGCTGCCGAGCTCGACGACGCCACCCTCGCCCTGGCGGATGAGATCGCCAAGAACGAGCCCTTCGTCGTCCGGGCCACGAAACGGGCCATCAACCGGGTGTGGGAGCTCTCCGGGATGCGCGAGGGAGTCGCGGCGAACGTCGAGCTCGACGTGATGATCGAGGCGGCGAACCTCCCGCAGCGGGACGAGTTCCGCCGCATCACGAAGGAGCAGGGTCTGAAGGCCGCCATCGCCTGGAGGGACGCGCGCTTCCGGGACCGGGGGGCGTGAACCTCCGTCCGCTGCTCGCACCGCGATCGATCGCGATCGTCGGGGCTTCGGAATCCGCCGACTCCTGGGCTCCCGAGATCTTCCGGAGTCTCCAACACCTCGGCTATCCAGGTGAGCTGTATCCGGTCAACCCGAAGTACCACGAGGTGTGGGGCCGGCCCTGTCTCTCGTCGGTGCTGGAGCTGCCGAAGGGAGGAGTGGACCTCGCCGTGGTCGTCATCCCGGCTTCCGTCGCCGTCCGCGCGGTCGAGGAGAGCGGCCGGGCCGGGGTGCGCGCCGCGATGGTCGTCTCGAGCGGCTTCGGCGAGGCCGGGCCCGAGGGGATGAAGCTGCAGGAGGAGCTACGCAGAATCGCTCGACGGCATCGGATGCCCATCCTCGGGCCGAACGTCGAGGGGTTCGTGAACTACGTCGACCGGGTGGCGCCGTACGGGACGACGCCACCCCCCGAGCCGATCCCGGGGACCCTCTCCGTCATCTCGCAGAGCGGCACGGTGGCCTGGACCATGGGCCAGATGGCCTCGGACCGTGGGCTAGGGGTTCGCATCATCCTGGGAGTGGGGAACGAGGCTGTGATCGGCCTCGGCGACATGTTCGCGTGGGCCGCCGCCGATCCGGGCACGGCGTTCGTCGTCGCCTACGTGGAGACGATGCGCGACGTCGAGGGCATCGGGCGGGGGCTCGACGCGCTTCGGGCCGCGGACAAGCCTGTCCTGATGTGCGCGCCGGCGGGGCGGAGCGAGGCCGCGCAGCGTTCGATCGTGGCCCACACGGGGGCGCTTGCCGGGGACGCCGCGCTCCGCGACGCGTGGCTGCGCGCGCACGGGGTGAGGCTGATGGCGGACCCGGTGGAGATGTTCGAGGCGGCCGTGCTGCTCTCGTCCCACCGTACGCTCCGTGCGTCCGGGGTCGCCGCGGCCCTGCAGTCCGGCGGCGCGTGCACGTTGTTCGCCGAGGCCGCGGCCGAGGCGGGCCTCGAGCTCCCCGAGCTCGCCGCGGCGACGCGCCGGCGCCTCCGAGCAGCCCTGCCGGCCTTCGCCGGGCAGAACAATCCGCTCGACGTCACCGGCCAGGCCGCCGTGGAGACCGAGATGTACGTGGCCGCGCTCGAGGCGTTGGCCGGCGACCCGCGTGTCGGGCTCGTGGCCTTCGACGCGTTCCCCCCTCGACTGGAATCGGAGGGGGTGTGGGCCGAGCCCGTCCTCGCTCGGGTGCGTGAGCTCCAGGAGGAAACGGGGGTGTCCTTCGCCTCGGTGGCCATGAGCCCCTTGTCGTACGGCAAGGCGGCGCGAGAGTTCGTGGACCGGGCGGGGATCCCGTTCCTCCAGGGCCACCGGGCCGCTGCAGGCGCCGTCCGCGCCCTGGTGGACCTCCAGGATGCGAGGGCATGGGCGGTTCCGGTCGTTCCTCCGCATCCCAACCGAGGACGAGCCCTTCGGGCGCTTCGAGGCATGGCCGGACCGTTGGACGAGGCCCGGGCGGCGACGCTGCTCGAGCTGTACGGCGTTCGACGGCCCGCCGAGCGCGCCGTCGACACCCCGGAGCAGGCGGCCCGGGCCGCGCGCGCCGTCGGCTTCCCCGTCGCCGTGAAGGCGCTCGCCCCGGAGATGCCTCACAAGGAGCGAGTGGGCGGGATTCGCCTGGGGTTGGCGGACGCGGCGGCCGTGGCGACGGCTGCGTCCGAGGTCATGGCCGCGGCCCAGCGGGCCGGGGCCAGGCATCCTCGGGTGCTGGTGCAGCGGATGGTGCATGGCACCGAGGTGTTGGTGGGGGCCGTCGTGGACGAGCGGTTCGGCCCGGTCGTCACCCTCCGGCCGGGCGGCGCCCTCGCCGAGGTCGGGGATGCGACGTTCATCGCGGCGCCGCTCACCCGCAAGCAGGCCGGGCGGTTCGTCGAACGGCAGGCGCAGGTGTGTGGGCTCGATCCTCGGCTGGACGATGTGGCCGCCGTGGCCCGGGCGGTGGAGGGGATCGCTCGCGCGGCCGCGGACCTGCGCGGGAGGTTGTCCTCGCTCGAGGCGAACCCCCTGATCGTGAGAGGCCGTGGAGCGGTGGCGGTGGACGCCCTGGCCGAAGCCCGGCCTCCGGCGTGATCTTCGGCCTGACCGCGGCCCTCGGCTGGGGGGTGGGCGATTTCGGAGCGGCCGTGGTGTCCCGGCGGCTGGGCAGCATGGTCACCGTGCTGGTCTCGCAGGTGGCCGGCATCCTCACGCTGCTCATCCTGGTGGCCGTCCTGCGTCCAGCCTGGAGCACGCCCCCCGGGGTGATCGCGGGGATGGCCGGGAACGGCATCATCGCGGCGGGCGCGTATCTCCTGCTGTACCGGGGACTGGAGCTCGGGCCGGTGGCGCTCGTGTCGCCGGTCGTCGCGGCCTACGCGGTCATCACGATCGCCCTGGCCGTGGCCTTCCTTGGGGAGTCGCTCCCCGGCATCGTCGCCGTCGGCGCGTTCACCACGGTCGTCGGCGTCGTGTTGACGTCGACCGACCTCCGCAAGCTCGGCGGGCCCTCCCCGACGGGCCGCTCCGGGCTCCGGTACGCCATCGCCTCCATGGCCCTGTTCGGCGTGGCGACCTTCCTGCTCGGCAGGTACGCGAAGGAGGTCGGGTGGTTGGTCGCGCTCACGCTTTCACGGGCGTTCTCGACAGCGTCCCTGGTAGGAGTGGCGTTGTTCGCTCGCAGTGCGCGACCAGAGCGCGGCGAGGGCCTCGCGCGTCCAGCCGTCATGGGGGCGGTCCTCGTCGGCGCCATCGACGTCCTGGGCGGCGCAGCCTACGCCCGGGGAACCGAGCTTGGGTACGTCTCGATCGTCTCGGCGGCGTCGGCGACGTTCCCGCTCATCCCGGTGGTGGGCGGGATCCTGCTGCTTCGCGAGCGCCCCGGGGTCAGCCAGCTGGCCGGCGTGGTGCTGGTCGTCGGCGGACTCCTCTTGCTCGGCGCGGCGTGAGGAACTCACATCCGCGGGTGACGGAGTAAGGTTGCGCAGTGCCGAACCACTCTCCGGCAGGCGGCGGGCAGTGAGCGACACCTTCGAGACGGCCGCCCGGACCGCGCACCTGGCTGCGGAGCGCAATGTCCCGCTTCGGCTCATCGGCGGCCAGGCCATCCGGCTCCTCACCCCCGATTTCCCTCCGCGCGTTCGAACCGGCCAGGACATGGATTTCGCCTCGGTGTCCTCGGCGAAGGGAGCGGTGATGGAGTTCCTTGCCGGGGAGGGGTTTCAGGGGGACAAGCGCTTCAACACGATCCATGGGCACAAGCAGATGTACTTCACAACCCCCGACGGCGGGACGAGCGTCGACGTGGTCATGGACCAGCTCAACATGTGCCACGTCTTGACGTTCAAGCATCGCATCTCGCGGATGCCATACACGCTCGACGCCACCGACCTGTTGATGACCAAGCTCCAGGTGGTCGAACAGAACGAGAAGGACGTCCAGGACATCGTCTATCTGCTCGCCGCCTTCCCGGTGGCCGAGGGGGATGAGTCCGGCACGATCGACCCTGTCCGGTTCTGCGAGATCGTCGGCGACGACTGGGGATGGTGGCGGACGGTGACGCGCAACCTCGATCGGCTCGTCGACCTCGTACAGGGCGATCTCCACACCCTGGTGCCCGCGGGCGCCAGATTCGACCCCGTCGAACAGGCCCGGACCCTCCGGACACAAGCCGACGCAGCGCCCAAGAGCCTGCGGTGGAAGCTTCGCTCGAAGGTAGGTGAGCGGGTGCAGTGGTACCAGCTTCCGGAAGAGATCGCGCACTGAGCGGCCGGCCCTGGCTTGCGCCGCAACCAGGGGTGGTCGAAACTGTGCGCGGCGGCTAAGGGAGGAGCATGCCCAAGATCTTCTACGCCACGGACGTCCACGGCTCGGAGGTCTGCTGGCGGAAGTTCCTGAACGCCGGGCCGTTCTACAAGGCGGACGTCCTCATCCTGGGCGGCGACATCACCGGCAAGGCCATCGTCCCCATCGTCGAGAGCGACGGGAAGTGGGAGACGACCCTCCAGGAGTACCACGAGGTGCTCGAATCGGAGGAAGAGGTCCAAGCGATCGAGAAGAAGATCATCAATCGCGGCTACTACCCGGCCCGCATGGATCGCGAGGAGTACCAGGCCCTGAAGGCCGACGAGAAGCTCGTGGACGCGAAGTTCAAGGAAGTCATGCTGGCCACGGTGGAGCGCTGGATGAGCATCGCGGAGGAGAAGCTCTCCGGCAAGGACATCCGTTGCTTCCTGTGTCCCGGCAACGATGACATGTTCGAGGTCGACGCGGTCATCGAGAAGTCCAACGAAGTCGAGATGGGCGAGGCCCGGACACTGGACGTGGGCGGGTTCTCCATGGTGTCGATGGGATGGACCAACCCCACGCCGTGGGACACCTACCGGGAGGCACCGGAGGACAAGCTCCGGGAACGGATCGACCGCATGCTGAAGGACGCCCCGGATTTCCGACGGACCATCTTCAACTTCCACGCCCCGCCGTACGGCTCCAACCTCGACGAGGCCCCCGCACTCGATGCGGACATGAAGTTCATCGCCGGAGGGCGTGCCATGCGGGCAGTCGGCTCGAAGGCCGTCCGCGACTCGATCATGGAGTACCAGCCGCTCATGTCGTTGCACGGGCACATCCACGAGAGCAAGGGCGGGGTGAAGCTGGGCAAGACCCTGGCGGTGAACCCCGGGAGCGCGTACGAGGAGGGCACCCTCCAGGCCGCGATCATCGACCTCGACCCCAAGAAGTTGAAGATCAAGAACTACGTGCTGGTGAACGGATGACGTCGGCTCGAGCCAAGGAGGGCACGAGATGGCCGCGGTAGGCGAAGCACCGACCCTGTTCCTGCGGAAGGCCACCGGTCTGGTCAAGGGGTGGTCGAAGTTCGACGCCTTCCTCTACTCGTTCATGTCGGTCAACTTCGTGACGCTCGGGCTTTTCTTCGCCCTCTCGGTCCTGGCGTTCGTGCCGACGGGACAGGTCCTTCCGGCGCTCCTCATCTCGGGCGTCTTCATCACGTTCCTGGTGATCACCTACGCCGGAATGATCTCGGTGATGCCTCGAGCGGGCGGTGACTACGTGTGGCAGAGCCGCGTGCTCACCGGGGGGATCGCCTTCGTGCTCTCGATCACGGGCTGGTGGTTCATCCTGTGGTACTGGGCTCCCGTCTACGGCAACATCCTGAACGTCGAGGTCTTCCAGCCGCTCGCCGCGATCTTCAAGGCGGACGGGCTGCTCACCTTCCTGAGCGGCAAGAACGGCCTGTTCACCGTGATCCTGATCACGGTCGTGCTGGCCGGCTTCCTCGTGTCGCTGGGGATGGAGGGCTACGCCAAGGTCCAGAAGTACTGCTTCTACATCGGCTTCATCGCGCTCGGCATCGTGTTCCTGGTGATGCTGTTCGGCTCACGCGCCGGCTTCCAGAGCGCGTTCGACCAGGAAGCGCGGAACCTCTTCGGCGTGAACAACGCCTACGCCCAGACGCTGAAGGACGCGGGCGGAACGAACGTGGTCCCGAACATGGGGTTCTCGCCGCTGTTCGGCGACACCCTCCTCCTGATCCCCTTCCTGTGTTTCTGGATCCTGTGGCCGAACTGGGGGGCCACGCTGTACGGCGAGGTCCGGGGGGCCAGCGATTTCAAGCGGGTCATGACCGGCATGATGTGGGGCTTGTGGGTCACCATCGCCGTCGCGCTCGTCTTCCTCCTGCTGGCATCGAAGTTCTTCGGCTGGCAGTGGTTCAATGCGGCCAACCTCAACTACTGGAATGTGGTCTACGGCGTCGGGAAGTCGCCCATCCCCATCTGGTCATATCCGCCGCTGCTCGTGAGCTTCTATTTCCACAACGCGATCGTCCAGGCGATCATCGTGCTGATGTTCGGTGCCTGGTTCCTGGGGTGGGCCGGGACGCTCTTCCTCTCGTCCACGCGGGTGATCTTCGCCGCCGCCTTCGATCGGATCCTGCCCGAACGGGTGGCCGACGTGTCGGAGCGGCGGCACGTTCCCGTGTGGGCGCTTGTGCTGATGCTCGTGCCCTCGGTCGGGGTCGGCGCCCTGTACGCCTATACGAGCAAGTTCTCGACGTACATCCTGGACGCCACCTTGGTCATCGCAGTGACGTTCTTTGGGACGGCGATCGCCGCGGCGATCCTGCCGTGGCGGAAGAAGCAGCTGTACCAGAACTCGCCGATCGCGAGATACACCGTAGCCGGGATCCCGCTCATCACCGTGTCGGGCGTGATCACGGCCCTGTTCCTGGGGTTCAACCTGTGGAAGTGGTTCAAGGACGACCTGTATGCGGTGAACAACAGGGACTCGCTGTACTTCATGGGTGCCATGTACGCCCTCGCGCTGATCGTCTACGTCGTGGCGAAGATCTACCGAAGGAGCCAGGGGATCGACCTGAGCGCGATCCATCGGGAGATCCCGGTCGAGTAGGCCCACCATGGTCGAGGTCTCTCCCGTTCGCACGTACGAGACGCCCACGCGCCTGGTCCATGGGATCGGCGCGCTGGGCACGCTCGGCGAGGAGGCCCGGACCCTGGGGATCACTCGGCCTCTCCTCGCCACCGACCAGGGGATCGTGAAGGCCGGCCTGCTCGACGAGGCCGTGAAGGTCCTACGCGATGCTGGAATCGACGCCGTGGTCTTCGATCGGGTCAAGGCCAACCCACCCATCGAGCTGGTGGACGAGGGGGCCCGGTTCTACGCGTCGGAGCGTTGCGACGGGCTGATCGGGCTCGGTGGCGGGAGCTCGATGGACACGGCCAAAGGGATCGGCGTGGTCGCCGTCCACGGCGGCTCCATCCTGGACTACGAGTACGGGCGGGACCCCATCGCCCACCGGATCCCCCCGATGATCGCCATCCCCACTACCGCTGGAACCGGGAGCGAGGTCACGCTGTGGGCCGTGATCACCGATCCCGATCGGAAGATCAAGTTCAACGTGGGCGGCACGCCGAACATCGCCTCGTGGGTCGCCGTGATCGACCCGGCGCTCACGGTGAACCTGCCGCCCGGCGTCACCGCCGGCACCGGCATGGACGCGCTGGCCCATGCGGTCGAGTGCTACACGATGGACTATCACCAGCCGTTCACCGACGCCGTGGCCCTGGAGGCCATCGATTACGTGGGCACGTGGCTCCGTCGTGCCGTCGAGGACGGGCACGACCTGGAGGCTCGGTCCCACATGAGCATGGCCGCCATGCTCGCCGGGCTGTCGTACGGGGTCGATTCGGCGGGCGCCAACCACGCGATGGCCCAGTCGGCGGGTGGCGTGCACGACGTGCCGCACGGCGACCTGGTGGGTCGGTTGCTCGGCCCGGTCGTCGAGTTCAACGTCCCGGGGACGCCCGAGCGGTTCGCCCGGATCGCCCAGGCCCTGGGGAAGGACACGCGGAACAAGACGGTGAACCAGGCGGCCGACCTGGCCGTCGAGGAGGTCTACGCGCTCACCGAGGACGTCGAGATCCCCATTCGACGACCCCCAGACCGTGGGGAACCCACGCGAGCTCGACGTCGGCTCGTACGAGGAGATCTGGAAGCGCGCCTTCGAGACCGGGAAGCGGTGAGGGGACGCCGGTGCCCGACGATCTGAAGATGCTGATCGGCGGGAAGTGGGTGGATTCGGCTTCCGGCGCGACATTCGAGGCCACCAGCCCCTCCACGGGCGAGGTCATCGCCAGGGTCCCCGAGGGCGTGCGCGAGGACGCGCAATGGGCCATCGCCGCGGCGAACGCCACGTGGCGGGACTCGGCGTCGCGCTCCGCGTTCGAGCGAGCTGTCGTCATGCGGAAGACGGCGGAGATCGTGGGGAGCGGCGGGACGACCTGGCTCGGACCCTCTCGCTGGACCAGGGGAAGCCGCTCCGGGCCGAGGCCCACGACGAGGTCGAGGAGCTTATCGCCTACTTCGAGATGGCATCGGCCGACGCCACCCGGATGGAGGGACTGATCCCACCATCCGTCGATGCCGGCAAGCGCGTGTTCGTGTACCGGGTCCCGCGAGGCGTGGTGGGTGTGATCAGCCCGTGGAACTGGCCCTTCACGATGCCGGGCGAACTCCT
>WNGF01003867.1_pt1 | contig 33513 bp, 30 predicted proteins | sample 5400641 | NCBI WGS metagenome assembly WNGF01 (sample SAMN13153371, study PRJNA577476) | soil metagenome | isolation source: 80 cm soil or saprolite under grassland replicate 2 | place: USA:California | collected 2016-06-15 | reverse complement strand
TCGACCGTCTCTACGGCTCGGCCAAAGCGATTTGGCTGGAGATCCCCATGGCGAAAGACGCCATGGCGCGAATGGTCGAAGAGGGCGTCGCCAAGAGCGGCATCAAGGATTCCTACATCCGCCTGGTCGTCACGCGCGGTGTCGGGGACCTCGGTCTGGATCCGCGGAAGTGCGCGAAGCCGACCGTCTTTTGCATCTTCGACACGATCAAACTGTGGCCGCAGGACCGCTACGATAAGGGGCTGACGGCACTGACGGCCGCAACACCGATTCATCACCGCGAATCGCTGTCGCCACGTGTCAAATCGCTGAATTACCTCTCCCATATCCTCGCCAAGGTCGAGGGCATCGCCGCCGGCGTGGACGAAGTGATCATGCTCGACTCCGCCGGCTACGTCGCCGAGGCCAGCGGCATGAATCTCTTTGCCGTGTCCAACAGCACACTGCGTACGCCTCCGCCGTACACAGGCATCCTGCGGGGCGTCACCCGCGATACCGTCATCGAGCTGGGCCGTGAGGCCGGATATGGCGTCGAAGAGCTGCCGATGAACCGCTACGACCTCTATACGGCCGACGAGGTGTTCCTCACCGGTACCGCCGCGGAGGTGGTGGCGATCTCGAAGCTCGACGGCCGCCTTATCGGCAGCGGGGTGGCCGGCCCCATCACCCGAGACTTGGCGACCCGATTCCGCGCCTACGTGACCCGCGACGACTGATTTCCCACACCCGCGTCTCAATTGTGGAAAACCCCCTAAAGTATTGACTGGGAATCATCTAACCCCCATATTGGGGCCCCTTTGCGCCCTTTCCCCGCTCGAGGTGAGCCATGTCATGGCGAGTGATCGCGCACGGGGACCAGGTTTGGCATGTGGACGCGGTCGCCGAGCGTCGCGCGAATACAGCCGCTTGGCAGTTGGTGTTGTCGTTTCGCGCCGCGTCTGAGCCTCTTCCGGGTCGGCGCCGGTCGTTCTGGACGCCGTATCCGTTGGAGGCCACCTCGAAGTCGTCACTGTTCATCCAGGCCGAGCGGATTCCCGATGCTGCGCTATCGCAGCTGCTCGCGGAGCGTCTCACGTGAGCACGGCGGACCTGCAGGATCTCCGGCGGGTCGTGGGCGCCGTGACGCGTCTGCGGGGTGAGACGGTCAAGCAGGTGACGGTGCGTTCCGATGTCCGGCACCTGAAAGTGGAGTTCGACAGCGGACTGATTCTGCTCATCTCGGCGGAGCGCGATTCGCAAGGGCGTCCCCGTCTCGAGGTGGATGTGGTCGAGGCGATGCAGGATTTGGGCGCCAAGCAGCAGATCGAAGTCCGGTTCGACTGAGGGTTCGCGCGTGCCCGACGAGCGCCTGCGATTTCAGGAGTTCGGGTTTCAGCGGCTGGCCAACGGCCGCTGTCGCGCAAAGGTGGTGTTGACGTGGTCGGACGGCCGCCGCTTCGAGGGCTCCTCGGACGGCGTGTCGTCGCAGACCGGCGAGCTGCGGTGTTGCGCCGTCGCAGCCGTGAATGCGTTGGAGCAGGCGGTACAGCCGCGTCTCACGTTTGAATTGCTGGGCGTGAAAGCGGTGCGGGCGTTCGACGCGACGGTGGTCATCGTTTCGCTGTCGGCGCGCGCGGAGCAGGCGACCCGCCTGGTAGGGTCGTGTTTGACGGAGGCGGATCCGCCGCGTGGCGCGGCACTTGCAGTCTTGAATGCGACAAACCGTTTACTCGGGAATTACTTGGCGACACGATGACACGACACATTGTTCACTCGATTGCGATGATGGGCACAGCGGCGCTGCTCGCCGGCTGTGCTGGTGCACATATCCCTCCCGCTCCGATCGTGACGACCGATCTCAGCACGCGCGACAGCTCGGCCGTGCAGCTCGGCACGGCGCTGGCCACCGTCGAGCAGGATTCCGCCGCCGATCAGTCGGCGCTGGACAGCCTGCATCAGCGCTCCGCGGATTCTCTCACGCCGCCGCGGACCAATGTCGCCGTGCGCGGCGAAGACGTGCGTCAGGAGGCGGAGGACCTGTTCGGCGGCGACGCGAACGCTACGTTCGACATCGACGTCACGAACTTCGCCGGCAATCGCCGCGTGCTCGAGTATCTCGAGTTCTTCCAGCTCGACGCCCGCGACCGGTTCGAAATCTGGTTGTCTCGGTTGGGCCGCTATGAGGGGATGATCCGCGAGCGGCTGCGCGCGCGCGGGTTGCCCGAGGACCTCGTCTATTTGACGCTCATCGAGAGTGGCCTCTCGAACACGGCCGTGAGCCGCGCGCGGGCGGTCGGCATGTGGCAGTTCATGACCGCGACCGGCCGTGGCTATGGGCTCCAGATCGACCCCTGGGTCGACGAGCGCCGCGATCCCTTCAAGGCGACGGAAGCGGCGGTCAACCACCTCCAGGATCTGGTGCAGCGTCTGGGCAGCGTCTACCTCGCGGCCGCGGCGTACAACGCCGGTGCCGGCCGCATCGAGCGGGAGATCCGCCGCCTGCCCGGCGAGCCCGACACCGTGGACGATCAGACCTTTTTCCAGATCGCCGACCGCCGCAACCTGCGGCGCGAAACCCGCGACTACGTACCCAAGCTCATCGCCGCGGCGCTGATCGCGAAGCAGCCGGCGCGCTACGGCTTCACGGATGTCGAGCGGCTGCCGCCGCTCGTGTTCGACGAGGTCTCGGTCCCGGACGCCACCGGCCTCGATGTGCTGGCACGGCTGTCCGACACCTCGGTGGCGGCGCTGCTCGAGCTGAATCCGCAGTACGTGCGGGGCATTACGCCGCCGGGACGCGGCGTCGTCGTGCGCGTGCCACGGGGTAGAGGGGCGCGCGTGGCGGAGCGCTACGCCGACCTGCCGATCAACGAGCGTGTCACCTTCGTCGATCATTACGTGACGTCAGGGCAGACGCTGTCCGGCATCGCGCAGCGGTACCAGGTTACGGTGACGATGCTGCAGGCGGCCAACCCGCACCTGCGCTCGCACGCGCTGCGTGTCGGCCAACGGATCATCGTGCCGATGAGTGGGCGTGTCGTGCCGCGGGGCGCGTGGAGCACGCCACCCGAGCCCCGGATGCGCCGCGTGTCCACACGCTACGTCGCGTCGAGCGACGGCAGCACGCGGCATCGCGTGGCGGCCGGCGAGACGGCGAGCGGGATCGCCCGCCAGCACGGCGTGGGCCTGATGGCGCTACTGGACGCGAATGATCTGACGATGCGAAGCGTGATCCGGGCCGGCGACGTCCTGCGTATTCCGAGCCGGTAAAGCTACCGGCACCCGTGGTTAGTGGTGCCGGAATCCCTTCATGACTTCCGCTTCATAGCCGTTGGCCGGGTTGCGGCCGGCGCCAAGCAGCTGCTCCACCTTGGCCGGACCGCGGTTATAGGCGAGGAGCGCCAGGCTCATGTTGGCCGGATAGCGGTCCAGCAGGTCCCGCAAATAGCGGAACCCGATCCGCAGATTCGTATCCCGGTCATATAGCTGCTGCGTCGTGAGACCCGGCTCGTACAGCCGTGCCGTACTCGGCAACACCTGGGTGAGCCCCACGGCGCCGACGTGGCTGGTGGCGCGCGCATTGAAGCCCGACTCCACCTTCACCAGACGGAACGCCAGGCCGGGATCGATCCCCTCGCTCAGCGCGACGTCGTAGACCGCCGTCGCCATGTCGGCGGGCAGCCGGTAATGGGTCGAGTACTGCATGATCGCGTCGACGCGGTCGAGTTGCAGCCGAGCGACTTCCAGCTCGCCCTGTTTGGCGTCGAGCTGCTGACGGAGCGACCGCAATTCACCCAGCAGCTCCGTGCCGGAGGCCGGCACGCGCTCGGCGTCGCTCGTCGTGCCACCCGCCCACCCGCCCACGGTACTGATGAGCAGAGCGGCCAGCACGATCATGCCACCGCGCACTATCAAACGTTGCGTTTTCGTCTGCATACTCCTCCCCTCGTCTACGTCTCCCTGTGAGTCAAACATGCGACACCTGCGTCAAGCGCTCCTCAAGCATCGACCGGAGCCTTTTGCTTCTCTACGAGCTGCACGTCCCCGATCACCATGCCGCCGTCCACGGCCTTGACCATGTCGTACACAGTCAGCAGCGCGACAGCGACCGCCGTCAGGGCTTCCATCTCCACACCGGTCCGGCCCACACTCCGCACCCTGGCCCAGACCCGCACTCCCGGCAGCGACTCGGCCAAACTCGCCTCGACCTCCACATGGTCGAGACCGAGAGGATGGCAGAGCGGGATCAGCTCCGCCGTCCGCTTCGCCGCCAGCGTTCCGGCGATCTCGCTGACCGCCAGGACGTCGCCTTTGGCGACGACTTGATCGGCGATCTGCCGAAACGCTTCCTGCGACATCCGGATCGTCCCGCTCGCGACGGCCGTGCGATCCATCACCGGCTTGCCGCCTACGTCTACCATCCGGGCGCGGCCGGCGTGGTCCAGATGCGACAGCTTCATGAGCGTCTCGTCGCCTGCAGATCCTCGGCCAATGCGGCCGCGAGAAGCTGCGGGTTCACGTTGCCCTGCGCAAGATCGCGTGCATCCAGTACCAGGGCGATGGCTTCGACCAGCTTGTCCGTATCGCCACCGCGCTTGGCTTCGCTGCGTAACTTGTTGGCCAATGCGTCCAGCATGTCGGTGAAGGCCCCGCGCGCTTGAAACGGCACCTGCCCAAGCGCGAACAGCAGCGGAGCATCCACAAACCGGGCTGCCTGTTCGGCCCCCGACTGTCCGGAACGGGGTGTTACTGTCGCAAAGAGCTTGCCAATGCACCCTTCTGCCGCTGTAACTCGTTGTGCTAGTTCAGCTTTATCACCGATTCCGAGCGTTTGCTGCGCGAAAGCTGTCACGGCACTGTCGGCGATTCGTGCCATACGAACGAGCACAACGCGCGACAAAATCGTCGGAAGCAGGGCGTTGGCGTCCGCAGCGGTGATGATGATCACCGAGTCGGCCGGCGGCTCCTCGAGCGCCTTCAAAAGCGCGTTCGCCGCCACTTCGGTCCCCACCTGCGGAATCAGTCGCTCCGCCTCCCCAACGATGAACACCTTCCGCGTGCCCATCGCCGGCGTGAGCACGAGCCGCTTGAGCAGCAGGCGCACCGCCGCGATCGGGTGGCTGGCGAGTCCGGCGGGCGACCCGTACAACGGTTGCTCGCGCCGCGCCGCCACTTCCTCCGCCAGAGCCTCGGCGACGAGGTCGACCTGCTTGTCCGCATCCACGCCGCCACTGCCACCGCGTTTGCTCAGCTCTACCGGCACAAACCAATGCACGTCGGGGTGCTGCAGCGAGAGCACGAGATGGCAAGGGCGGCATTGGCCGCACGGTTCCTGTCCCGGTGCTTCGCATTGAATCAATTGAGCGAGCCACAGCGCGAGACGCTGTTTGCCGACTCCACGTGGTCCGGCAAGCAATAGGGCTTGCGGCAGCTTTCCGGAGGCGTGGGCGCCCGCCAGTCTGGTCTTAACCCCTTCGTGCCCGATGAGGGGCGGTAAAGGCATGGGCCAATCTAGCTAGGGGGTCAGTGCGCGGCGCCACTATCGAGTCCAAGTTATTGTGGGGCAAGCAAGTACACTTATCATCCTGGCCTTGCGCCCATGTAAAGCATTAATTCACTGCACTTTACAGACTTAAGTGAGCGCGCACTCGCCAGATAGTGCCGGTTTTATCGGTTTTTTCGGTAGCTATTCGGGGCTACAACAAGCAGCCCGCTATTGCGGCGGGTGGTTCAACAGCAGCCAATACAAGCCGACGTCCGATACCGCGCGCGCAAAGGCTTCGAAATCCACCGGCTTTACGATGTAACTGTTCGCCCCCAGCTCGTACGCCTTTTCGATGTCCGGCTCCTCCCCGGACGACGTCAGGACGACGACGGGAATGGACTTCGTGCGCGCCTCCCCCTTGAGGCGGCGCAGCACCTCGAGCCCGTCGACCTTGGGCAGTTTGAGGTCGAGCAGCACGACCTTGGGGACGGGACTCGATCCAGTCGCGAAGAAGTCCAACGCTTCAGCGCCATCCCGGCAGACGAATACCTGATTTGCCAGGTTGCGTTGCTTCAACGCGCGCAGCGTGAGCTCGGCATCATTGGGATTGTCCTCGACCAACAGGATCTCGACTCCATGTGGGTCCATCAATTCTCCTCACCGGGGAGTGTGAAGTAGAACGTGGCGCCCTGGTCCAGCTGGCCCTCTGCCCACACGCGCCCGCCGTGCCGCTGCACGATGCGTTTGACGATCGCGAGCCCAACGCCGGTACCCTCGAACTGCTCGGCGCTGTGGAGCCGCTGAAATACGCCGAACAGCTTGTCGGCGTATCGTGGGTCGAATCCCGCGCCGTTGTCCTTCACGAAGTACACGGTCTGGTCGCCGTCGGGGCGGGAGCCGACTTCAATGCGGGCGTTATCCCGCCCGCGGGTGAACTTCACCGCGTTTTGCAGCAGGTTGCTCATGATCTGGCGCACCAGGGCGCGGTCGCCGCGCGCGACGGGCAGCGGATCGATCCGGATCTCGAGCGATCTTTGGCGCTCAGCTTCACCGCGTCGGACTTCGTCGGCGACGGTGCGAGCGAGCTCCTTCATGTCCACCTGCCCCGTGGTGATCCCCTGGCGGCCGAGCCGTGAAAAGGCGAGCAGATCGTCGATGAGCTGCCCCATCCGCCGAGTGTTCTGGTCGATCACGCCGAGCAGCCGCTGTGCCTCGGGGTCGAGCTTGGCCTTGTGGTCCTCGAGCAGGATGCGCGCGAAGCCGTGAATGGCGCGCAGCGGCGCCCGCAGGTCGTGCGACACCGAGTACGAGAACGATTCCAGCTCCGCGTTCGTCCCCTCGAGCGCCTCGGTGCGCTGGGCGACCTGTGCCTCGAGATGATGATGCGAGCGCGCCACCTGCTCGGCCATGGTGTTGAACGACCGCGCCAGCCGGCCCAGCTCGTCGTCGCGCCCCTGAGGCACGCGCTGCTCGAGGTCGCCGGATGCGATCGCCTCCGCCGCTTTGGTGACGCCGATCAGCGGAGAGGTCAGTCGCCGGCTCCCCCACCACGCCGCCAATGCGCCGACGAGCACGATGAGCGCCGCGATCGGTGCCATCGTCAGGATGTAGGAGCGTGCCGGTGCGGCGATGATCCGGCTGGGAAGCTCGGCGACCACCATCCAGGGCGTGCCCGGCACGGGCGCCGCGGCGGCTCGTTTCATCTCGCCCCGCTCGTAGCGGACCGGCGCGTGACTCGTGCGCACGACTTCCGGCGGGGCGGGGACAATGGTGGCAAAATCGGTCCACGGATCGCCAGCGGCGTTGCCGACGAGGAGGGTGACGTCGCCGCCTGCCAGGCCGGTCAGCGCCGTGCGCGTGCGCTGATTGAGCGTGACGCGCCCCACTTGCTGCACGATTCCGCCGGAGCGCTCCCCACCGGCTGATGCGGCGACGGCGATGTAGAGGATCGTATCGCGCCGCATGAAGGGTCCGAAGCGCGCGGAATCGCTCCCCGGGGAGATGAGCACACTGTCGGCAATGTCGAACTTGCCGGTGCGCAGGAGCAGCCTTCCCCCGAAGTCACGCAGTTCGAGACTGCCGGTCGATAACGTGTCATTGGTGATGCGCTGCATGGCGGTCCGGGCCTGCTCCCGGCTGGTGCGCCCGCCGGAGCGCAGGAATGCCACGATGGCGGGATCCTTGGCCAGTCCCGTGATGCGGGCGCGCTGTTGCGAGATCTGAAACAAATCTGCCAGCACCTTCGTGGCCAGCGGCAAGCGTTTGTCGGCGAGGGCGCGGGACGCCATTCGCACCTTCTCGTATCCGATGGTCAACTGCGCGACCGTTACCGCGAGCAGCAGGCCGGTGACGAAGAAGGGCAGCTTGCGCTGGATCGACGACTTCATGGCGCCTCCAGGACCTCGCGGACCTTGCGGGTGATCGCGTCGGTGGTGAAGGGTTTGGCGAGATAGGCCACGCCTGACTCCAGCATCCCTTGACTGGCGATCGCGCCATCGGGATACCCGGACATGTACAGCACGCGCAGCCCCGGGCGCGCGGCGCGCAGCGTGTCCGCGAGCTGGCGGCCGTTGGTGTCGGGCATGACGATGTCGGTCAACAACAAGTCGATCGTTCCCTGGTGACGGCGCGCGATATCCAATGCGGCGCGCCCGCGGTCGGCTTCCAGCACGGTGTATCCGTGCGCCGCCAGTGCGCGATGCGTCAGACGGCGAAGCTGTTCGTCATCCTCGACCACCAGCACCGTGCCGCCGCCGTGACGGCCGGCTTCGGCCGGTGCGGCCTTGTCGATGTCCGCAGGCAGCGCCTCGACGGTTGGCAGGTAGACCTTGAACGTCGTCCCTTTGCCCGGCTCGCTGTACAGCCAGATGTTGCCGCCGCTCTGCTTCACGATGCCGTACACCGTCGACAGGCCCAGTCCGGTTCCGCAGCCGGGCGGTTTGGTCGTGAAGAACGGCTCAAAAATGCGCGCCTTGGTTTCCTCGCTCATCCCGGAACCGGTATCGGTGACCGCCAGCATCACGTAGGAGCCCGGGACCACCGCGACGTGCTGCGCCGCATAGTTCTCGTCCAGCCTCGCGTTGCCGGTCTCGATCGTCAGCGTCCCTCCCTCCGGCATGGCATCCCGCGCATTGATGGCGAGGTTCATGATCACCTGCTCGAGCTGATTCGGGTCGGCGCGCGCCGCGCCGAGATCAGGTGCGAGGGCGGTCTTGAGCGCGATGTTCGCGGAGATCAGTGATCGCAGCATCTTCTCGAGGTTCATGACCACGCTGTTGAGGTCAATGATGCGTGGCTCGAGCACCTGCTTGCGGGAGAAGGCGAGCAGCTGCCTGGTCAGCGCCGCGGCGCGGCGCGCCGCCTTGCGGATCTCCTCGAGATCCTCGAGCTGGCGCGAGTTGGCGCCGCATTCGACCGCCAACAGGTCCGTGTAGCCGACGATCGCCGTGAGGATGTTGTTGAAGTCGTGCGCCACGCCGCCAGCCAGCTGCCCCACCGCCTCCATTTTTTGCGACTGCAGCAGCTGCTCTTCCAGACGCTTGCGCTCGGTGATCTCGGTGGCCACGCCGAGCATCGTGGACTTTTCCTGCTCCGGGAGGCGCAACGGCACTTTGATCGTTTGGAACCAGCGGGTCTGCTTGGTAACGGGATTGGTGACCTGCTCTTCGGAGACGAGCTTGGGCCGGCCGGAGGATATCACCTCTCGATCGTCGCGCAAAAAGTGCGCGACCTCCTCCGCGTGGGGATTGAAATCGGCATCGGTCTTCCCGACGAGTGAATCGACGGTCGTCCCGTAGATCTCCGCCGTGGCCTGGTTGACGAGCACGAACCGGCCATCCCAATCCTTCACGAAGATGAGGCTGGGATTCGCGTCGATGATCTGGCGCAGCAGGCGCTCGTGCCGGCGCAGCGCGTCCCGCTGCTGCGCGCGCTCGAGTGCTTCCAGCAACGCCGGTCCGAGGCGGACCACTCGGTCCTTGAGGATGTAATCGGCTGCACCGCCCTTGAGGTATGCGACGGCGGTTTCTTCATCGAGCGATCCGGTAACGAGAATGAAGGGGACATCGGGCAGCGCTGCGCGCGCCAATTCCAGCGCGCGCCACCCGCTGAAGCCCGGAATGTTGTGATCGCAGAGTATCGCGTGCGGTGCCACCCCCTGCAGCGCCGCGACGAACGCCAGTTCGGTTCTGACGTGCTGAACTTCGGGCCGTGGATTCAGCCGATCGAGCTCGCGCCGGACCAGCACCGCGTCGTTCTCGTCGTCCTCGACCATCAGCACTCGAACCTGTTCCATGCAACAGTTTTGGCGCCGCCTTGGATTTGTGTCTGTCGGCGGGCGGGAACTCCGTGAGTAGGGATTTACCTACGAAGGGATTGACGACGTCGCGCGCAGGGCGGCGGGACTGATCAGTCCATGCTGCGTCGCGTAAAACGTGAGCTCCGCGTTGGAGCGCATGCGCAGCTTATGCAGCAACCGCGCGCGATATGTCGTGACGGTCTTGGGCGAGAGTCCCAGTTGCCGGCTGATCGCCGTGATCGGCCGGCCGGCGGCCAGCAGCCGGAGGACTTCCAACTCCCGGTCGGACAGCTGCTCGTGCGGTGGCGGGGGCGGTCCGCCCAGGCCGTCGGCGACGGCCTGCGCCATCGCCGGGCTGAGATACTTGTGTCCTGCCATGACGCGCTCCAGCGCGCGCAGCAGCTCTTCGGGTGCCGATTCCTTCGTGAGATACCCGGCGGCCCCGATCTCGAGCACGCGCAACGCGAGCTGATCCTCGGGAAACATCGTGAGGATGAGCACCGGCAGTTGCGGCCGTGACGCATGCAGCTCCCGCAGGACGTCGAGGCCGTGACGGTCGGGAAGGCCGAGGTCGAGCAGCACGACGTCCCACCGGTCGCCGTACGCGAGGGTGAGCGCCTCCGCTGCCGTGCCCGCTTCTCCGAATTGAACTCCGTCCGGGAGTCCCTGCATGAGCTGGATCAGTCCGCGGCGTACCAGCGCGTGATCGTCTACGACGAGAATGCGAATCATCGCGCGGGCCGTTCGCGACCGGCGATCGCTGCGGGCGGGAACCACGCGGCGACGCGGGTCCCTCCTCCCGCCCGCGGCGTCACCTCGAGGACGCCGCCGACCGCGGAAGCCCGCTCCCGCATGCCGAGAATGCCGAGCGAGCCGGGGCCAATCGTATCGGCCTCCGTGATGCCGCTCCCGTCATCGTTGATCTCCAAAGCCACGCAGCCACTCTTCATGGCGAGCTCGATGTTCACGCGTGTCGCGCCGGCATGGCGCAGGACATTGGTCAGCGCTTCCTGCACGATGCGGAATAATGCGGTCGCGAGCTCGTCGACGATGGCGTCGTCGGTCGGCAGGACGGTCGCTTCGCACCGGATGCCTGTCCGGTGTGAGAAATCCTGGGCCAGCCACTCGACCGCGGCGGGCAAGCCCAGCTGATCGAGAATCGGTGGTCGCAGATCGGTGGCGATGCGGCGGACGCTTTTCACCAGATCGTCCACCATCAACGCCGTCTCATGCAGACGTGCCTCCAACGCCGGGGCTTCCTTGTGTGCCGCATCCTGTGCCGCGGCGAGCTGGAGCTTGAACGCGGTCAGGGCCTGCCCCAGGCTGTCGTGAATCTCGCGTGCGATCCGCGTGCGTTCGCTTTCGCGAATGTCCTGTTCCCGGGTTGCGAGGTTGCGCAGCGCCGCGCGTGAGGCGCGCATCTGTTCCTCCGCGCGCTTCGCTTCGGTGACATCGCGATACGTGCCGAGCGTACACTGCTGGCCGCCCAGCTCCATGCGGACCAGCGAGAGCACGCCCGTACGCGGCGGACTGCCGCGGGGCCGGAGCTCGATCTCGATATCGGTGACGACGCCGGTCTTGGCGAGCATCTCGATGATCGCGGCCCGCCGGCCGGCGTCGATGACGCCGAGGGCGACGGTCGTCTGGCCGATGATCTCGTCGCGCGGGCGGTTCACCAACGCGGTGAACGCCTGGTTCGCGTCCAGGACCATACCATCGTCGAGTCGCGTGATCAGCAGCGGCAGGGCGTTCGCGTAGAACGCCTTGCAGAACCGTTCCTCCGATTCGACCAGTGCCAGCTCCGCAATCTTGCGGCGCGAGACGTCGCGCGAGATGCCCAGTGCCGCCCGAATCGCGCCCGACGCGTCCCGGAGCGGCACGGCGTGGGTCTCCATCCAGCTGCGTTTCCCCTTGAGGCCGATGATCTCGAACTCGAGCGTCCCGGACTCGCCCGCGAACACCCGGCGATGCAGCTCGGTAAATGCCGCACGATGCTCCGGCACCACGACCTCGACGATTTGCCGGCCGCGCACGACGTCGAGCGAATCAGCCTCGACCATGGCCAGGCCAGCGGGATTCATGTCCAGTAAGCGTCCCTGCTCATCGAGGAGCTTGACGCACTCGGGCTCGGACTCGATAATCGTGCGCAGCCGAGTTTCGCTTTCCTGTAGCGCGACCTCGGCTCGGCGCCTTTCCGTAATGTCGAAACAGATCCCAGCCACACCGCAGATGCGACCCTCCGGCTTGTAGAGCGGCTCGACCCGGCAAGTGAACGTCCGTCCTCGGAACGACACCTCGTACGTCGTCGCCTCGCCACGGAGCGCAGCCTGATGGGCGTTGACCGCACGTACCGCCTCACTCGGACTTTCCACTTCGCCCACCCGGAGTCCCTCACCGGGCCCCGGCACGGGTCCCACGAGCGCGAGACCGCCGCCGTATCTCGAGGTGAGGCGCAGCTTTTCATCGGTCGACCAGACTAGCACCGGCAGCTGGTCCACCAAACGGCCCAACTGCTGCGGATCCAGCCCTCCCGGACGGCTGATGGTGGAGCTCGCTACGTCGGTCATAGTGCTAGGGTAGCGAGTTCATGGACGGGCGTCCAGCAGGTCGCGCACTTTGCGCGCGAGGCCATCGGGCGAAAACGGCTTCTGCAGGAAGGCGCTGCCGGAGGGGAGGGTCCCGTGCTGCACCACCGCATCGCCGGGGTATCCGGACATATACAGCACGCGGATTCCCGGGCGCTGTCCCGCCAGTTGGTCGGCCAGCTCGCGACCCGACAATCCCGGCATCACGACGTCGGTGAGCAGCAGGTGGATCATGCCGCCGTGCCGTTCGACGACGCGCAGCGCGGACGCGGCATCGGAGGCCGCCAGCACGACGTAGCCCTGGGCCTCGAGGGCGCGGCGGCTGAGCGAAAGCACGGCCGGCTCGTCCTCGACCACGAGAACCGTCTCCGTGCCGCGTGCCGGACCGCCCTTCTGGGGACCGGCCGCCGCGCGGGCAGGGGTCGCGATCCGCGGCAGATAAATCTTGAAGCTCGAGCCGTGGCCCGGCTCCGAGTACACCGAGATGTATCCATCGCTCTGCTTCACGATGCCGTAGACCGTGGCGAGGCCGAGCCCGGTCCCCTTGCCGACTTCCTTGGTCGTGAAAAAGGGCTCGAACAGGTGCGCGCGGACGGTGGCGTCCATGCCGAAGCCCGTATCGGTCACGGCGAGCATCGCGTACGCACCGGGGACCGAGCCGAGGTGCGCCTGGGCGAATGTCTCGTCGAGGTCCACGTTGGCCGTTTCGATGGTGAGCTTGCCGCCTTCCGGCATCGCATCGCGCGCGTTCACGGCCAGGTTCACGATCACCTGCTCGAGCTGGTTGGGATCCGCCTTCACGCGCCCCAGACCCGGCGCCAGCACCGTCACCAGCGCGATGTGCTCGCCGATCAGCCGGCGCAACAGCTTGTCCATCTCGGCGACGACGACGTTGAGGTCCAGCACCACGGGCTGGAGCATTTGCCGGCGGCTGTAGGCCAGCAGCTGGCGCGTCAGCGAGGCGGCCCGCTCCGACGCCTTGCGGATTTCCTCCACGTCGCCGCGCTTGCTGTCCCCCGGAGGCAGCTCGCGGAGGAGCAGCTGCGTATTGCCCAGAATCGCCGTCAGCAGATTGTTGAAGTCGTGCGCGATGCCCCCCGCGAGCTGTCCCACGGCCTCCATCTTTTGGGACTGGCGGAACTGCTCTTCGAGGTGCCGCTGATCGGTGACGTCCCGTTGCGTGCCCCACACCCGCACCAGGTGCCCGTCCTCGACGAAGCCGACGACGTTATTGAGGAATACGCGGGGCCGGCCGTCGCGGTCGTGCTCCCGTGTTTCCGAGTCGGAGACGCGGTACCCGGCGCGGATGAAGCTGCGGATCTGTTCGCGGTTGGTGGGGTCGTTCACGTTGTGTAGCTCGGCCAGCCGCGTGCCCACGAGGTCCCGGGCTTCCTTGAACCCGTACATGCGCGCCATCGCGTCGTTGCACTCCGCGATGCGCGCGCCGGCGTATACACGATCGACCTGTTCTTCTTCCGGCAGCTTCAGCGGCACCGGTGGATCGACCTCCAGCCGTGAGACGCCCTCCGAGCTCTGCGCGATGAACGAGCGATAGCGCTCTTCGGCGCGCCGCCGCTCCGACACGTCCATCCCGATCGCGAGCCAGCCGCCACCGGTAAGCGGCGCGTTTGCCCAGATCGTATCGAGCACCGTGCCGTGCCGGGTGCGGGTCCGGAAGTCGGTCCACTGGCCCACGGGTGCGCCGATGGAATCGCGCAGGCGGCGCTGTTCCCCCGGGTCGGGATACAACTCCGCGAAGAGGTCGCGCTCGCGCGCTTCCGCGATGTCGTATCCCAGCGTGCGTGTCCACTCCCGATTGCCCCACTGGATGCGTCCCTGCTCGTCCAGGAACGCCAGCATCACGGGAATGTTGTCCACGATCCGCTGCAACAACTCACTCTGCTCGCGCCACGCGTCTTCGACGCGCTTGCGCTCGATGGCCATCGCCATCTGCGCGGAGACGAACGTGAGGATGTCGCGCTCGCTTTCGCCGTAGCGCACGCCCGGCGAATAGGTCTGCGTCACGACGACGCCGATGGTGCGGTCCCTCACCTTGAGCGGGACGCCGAGCCAGTCGATGGAGGGCGTGCCGATCAGCTCCGCCTCGCCCGCCGCGACGAGGTTCTCGTAGACCTCGGGCGTCGCGAGCAGCGGCCGGCCGGTGCGCAGCACGTACTCCGTCAGTCCCTTGCGCAGCTTGCGCGGCGGGATGTCGCGGGCGGTGTCGTACTCGTCGACGAAGTAGGGAAACTCCAGCCGGTCGTGTTCCGCATCGTAGAGCGAGACGTAGAAATTCTTCGCCGGCATCAGCTCGCCCACGATTTCGTGGATGGCGCCCAGCAGTTCCTGCAGGTTGTCGACCATGTGTGCCGTGTGGGAGATGCGGTACACCGCTTCCTGCACGCACTCCGCGCGGCGCCGCGCCGTGACATCGCGGAAGCTCCACACCCGGCCCACGACATGGCCGTCCATCCGCAAGGGGAGGGAATAGCGCTCCAGGATCCGGCCGTCCTTGAAGCTGAGGATGTCGAAACTGTCCGATTCCGGGTCGGCGTAGCGCTGTCGGACGCCCGCTGCGAATGCGTCCGGATCGACGAGCTGGTCCTGGACGTGCGCGATGAGGGCCGGGGAATCGTTGGCGGCGATCTGCTGGGCGGAGAGCCGCCACATTTCCTCGAAGCGGCGATTATGCGAAACGATCCTGCCCTCGTCGTCGACGACCAGGATCCCGTCCGCCGTCGATTCGAGCGTCGATTGCAGCACGGACACGGTGAGGGAATCGGAGACCCTACGGGGTTTCTTCGCCCTCGGCTTCGGCTTGGAACGGCGTGCGGGCATGGCCCGAATCTACGGGTGCCGGCTCCGGTGACCAGCCTCACGGGACCGAGGGCGAATCGCACCTAGCTTTCGTTCCCTCTCGGGACGGAGCGGCTGGGTTGCGACCGAAACGGTTTCGGTGGCCGGGCGTCGAGGAATCGAGCCGCGCCGAGCAGCAGTTGCGCGCGGCGGCCCGCCAGCAGGAAGCGGTCGCCCATCTCGGCCAGCAGGCGCTGGCCGGCGTGGCGCGCGCCGATCTCTTCAACACCGCCGCCACGCTCGTCGCCCGCGGCCTCGACGTCCAGTTCAGTGACATCCTCGAGCTGAAGCCGGAGCATCGCAACCTGCTGCTGCGCGCAGGCGAAGGATGGCGGGACGGATGTGTCGGCAGGACGCTCGTCGCCGCGGACAGCGGCGCGCTCGGCGGGTACGCCCTGAGCGCCGCCGGTCCCCTCGTCGTTGAAGATCTGGCCGCCGAAACCCGATTCACCGCGCCGCCCCACCTCGAAGCGCATGGCATCGTCAGCGGTCTCTGCATCGTCGTGCAAGGCCGCGAGCGGCCGTGGGGTGTGCTGGGCGGCTACAGCGCCCAGCCGCGCGAGTTCAGCGGTCCGGACATCCTGTTCGTCCAGGCGCTGGCTCACGTGCTTGCGACCGCGCTCGAACGGGCGCGCGTGGAAGAGGCGCTCCGCAAGAGCGAAGAGCACTTCCGCTCCCTGACCGAAAATGCATCCGACATCGTCACCATCCTTGGCGACGATGGCATCCTGCGCTACGTCAGCCCCTCGGTCGAGCGCCTGCTCGGGTACGGCGCCAGCGAGCTGCTGGGACGCAACGCGTTCGAGTTCATGCATCCCGACGATCTCACGCCCGTGATGGAAACCCTGGCGGATGCGATCCAGCGTCCAGGCACCCCGCATACGGCGACGTTCCGGTTCAAGCATGCGGACGGCACCTGGCGCATGCTGGAGTCGATCGGACAGGCAAGACTCGATCAGCCCAACGCCTATAGCGTGATCGTCAACTCCCGTGACGTCACGGAGCGCGTCCGGCAGGACGAAATCCTGCACACCAGCAAGCAGCGCCTGCGTACGGTCGTGGCCGGCTCGCCGGTCATTCTTTTCTCGCTCGATCCCCGGGGCGTCTTCACCCTCGCCGAAGGAAAGGGACTCCATTCACTCGGTGTCCGGCCGGGGATGCTGCTCGGCAAGTCGTTCTTCGAGCTGCTGGGCGACGTGCCGCAGGCGGTGGCCGACGTGCGCCGGGCCCTCGCGGGAGAATCCGTCACGGCGCGCGTCGAGCTGTTCGGCTTCGAGTTCGAGGCGCAGTACTCACCGCTTCGAGAGCGGGACGGCAGCATCGCCGGTGTCGTGGGGGTGGCGACCGACATCACCGAGCGGCGCCGCGCCGAAGAAGCGCTGCGGCGCGCCGACGCCGCCAGCCGGACGTTGGTGCAGCAGGCGCCGTTTGGAATCTTCCGGGCCACGCCCGATGGCACCTTGCTGTCCGTGAATCCCGCCCTCGTCGAGATGCTGGCCTGCGAGACCGAGGCGGAGCTGCTGAGCCGGCATCTCGATCGTGACGTGTTCAAGGACCCCGGGGCCCGCGCGCGTTATCTCGCGCAGATGAATGACGCGACCGGCGCCGTGGAGACGCAGGCGCACTGGCGACGCAACGATGGTGAGACCATTACGGTGCGGTTGTACGGCCGTTCGGTGCGGCATGAAGACGGCCGCGTGGAGTGTCACGAAGTCTTCGCCGAAGATGTGAGCGAGCGGCAGGGCCTCGAAGAGCAGCTGCGGCAGGCCCAGAAGATGGAAGCGATCGGCCAGCTCACCGGCGGCATCGCGCACGACTTCAACAACCTGCTGACGATCATCCTGGCGAACGCCGAGCTGCTGGCGCGCGGGCCGGACGAGGCCAGCCTGCGCGACATCCAATCAGCGGCGGTGAGCGGCCGGTTGATGGTCAACAAGCTGCTTGGCTTCGCCCGGCGCTCCAGCCTGACGCTCGAATCGCTGCATCTGGGGCATTTGCTGAACGACCTCTCGGCGGTGCTGCGCCGCGTCCTGCCCGCCGACATCGAGCTGCTCGTGTTCGCCGATGAGGACCTGCCGGAAGTCTCCGCGGACGGGCATGCGATCGAGCAGATTCTGCTGAATCTCGTGAACAACGCCCGCGACGCGATGCCCGACGGCGGCGTGCTGCGGCTGGAGACGAGCTGCAGCTGGATCAGCGATGCGCAGCGCGACGTGCTCGGCCCGGGATCGGCGTCGGAGTTCGTGTGTCTCGCCGTGGACGACACCGGGGAAGGAATGGACGAAGCGACGCGGCAACGGGCCTTCGAACCGTTCTTCACCACGAAGCCGGTGGGGAAGGGGACGGGGCTGGGTCTGGCGACGGTGTACGGTCTCGTGAAGCAGCATGGCGGGTTCGTGCAGATCGACAGCGCACCCGGCGCGGGCACGCGGCTGCGCATCTACTTCCCCGTGGTCGATGAAACGTCCCGTCGCCGCGCGTCGGGCTCGCACGCGCAAATGCCGCTGGCGACCGAGGGCGGGCAGGAAACGATTCTCGTAGTGGAGGATCAGGCCCAACTCCGCCGTGCGACGGTCTACACGCTCGAGCACGCCGGCTACACCGTGTTGACAGCGGCCGACGGGATTGAAGCCCTCGACCTCTTGCGCCAGCACCCGTCTCCGATCCATCTCGTCTTCACCGACCTCGTCATGGGCCGGTTGGGTGGGCGCGGCCTGTATCAAATCGACCGCCGGGAAGGGCGTCACGCGCCTTTCCTCTTTACGAGCGGCTACGCCGGCGCGGGGCGCGGAGAAGACCCGCTCGATCCGACGTTGCCGTTCCTGCCAAAGCCATGGACCAGCGCCGATTTGTTGGCGCGCGTGCGTCAGGTACTGGACGAGACGCCGCGCCCCTGATTTGTCGGTATCGCGAGACAGTGTAGGGGCTTGCTGACTACCTGCAACATCGTGCGCGAAAGAAGTTGAGCCATGGCACGCATACTCGTGATCGACGATCAGGAGCCGATTCGGCGCATCGTGCGAAGGGCATTGGAGCAAGCAGGACATGACGTCCTGGATGCGAGTGACGGGGAAATGGGGATGGAAATACTCGCGCGGCACTCGGCCGACGTGGTCATCACCGACATCTTCATGCCCGGCCAGGACGGTATCGTCACCCTACGCGAAATCCGCAAACGCTTCCCGACGGTCAAGGTCATCGTGATGTCGGGCGGCGATTCGACGGGGACGCTGGATCTGCGTCAGGACGCCGAGTTTCTCGGCGCAGTGAAGAGCCTACGGAAGCCCTTCACGACGCGCGAGATTGTGGAGTCGGTGCAAGCCGTCCTCGGGACCTAGTGGGGGGAAAAGCTCCCGAGGCAGGACTCGAACCTGCGACCCGTAGCCTGAGCGAGCCGGGCGCGCCTACCTCAGACAGTGCAACTGAGGCTAAAACAGGAGCGGAGTCTCCGCCAGTGGAGCGGCCGAGAGGCGAAAAGTCGGTCCCGAAACCGTCACCGAAACCGTCACCGCGCAAGCAGCGCTCGTGAGCTGTGGCGTCGGCGATCGGTCCGCGCCGCGGAGTGTAGACCAGCGGTGTCCAAAGACGGCGGGTCCATGCGGGCCCGCTGTTTTTGTGCTCGGGCCGCGCCCTCCAGGACCCCCAAATCCCCCCACGTCCGTCTGGGACCGGCAAACACGACGGCAAACAACTTAGCTACAGCGGATGGGGTTCAGGGTGTCGCGGGTTCAAATCCCGCCGTCCCGACTGAGTGAAGATCAGGCTCTGCAGCGGCTTTCGCTGTGGGGTTTCGGAAAAGACGGCGACCCCCTGAACTCTGCTCAGGGGGTCGCGCGTTGTGAGTCTTGTTGTGATTCTGCTACGATTCTCGGTCGGTCCTCAGGGCGATTCATGTTCGCTAGGGTCGTCCCTGACGTTGCCGCTCGCGTTGCTCGTCCCCGTGCTGCCGTGGCGTGGCCGTGCGCCCTTCACCTGGTAGTGCCACCACGCTGTGACGATCCCGCAATCCAGCGCCGGATGAGGTGGAGTGATGAAACAGTCCGCCGTAGCGACGTGTGTTAGCAGGCCTTCCATAGTGTGTACTCCGTCAGCACGTAGCCTCTCCGGGCGAGAAGGAGGGCGAAATACCCTCCACCCTCCTCCTCCGAACAGATCCGGTCAGGCGTTCAACGCCTTCTGCGGCGTAAGTTCCACCGCCTTCTGCTGCGTGACTTCCACCTCGATCAAATGCGGCTTGGCCGTCTCCGCCTTCGGCAGCGTGATCGTCAGCACACCGAGGTCGTAGGTCGCCTTGATCTTTTTGGGATCGATCGAGGCCGACAGCCTGAACGTCCGCTCGAAGGCGCCATAGGTCCGCTCATAGCGATGGACCTTCTCGGCCTTCTCCTCCGCCACCTGCGCCTTCGTGCCCGTGATCGTCAGCAGGTTGCCCTCGACCGAGATCTTCACGTCCTCGGGCCTCACTCCGGGTACCTCCGCGACCAAGCGGATGACATCGGGCTCCTCGAAGATGTCCACCAGCGGCAGCCAGGCGGTCGTCGCGGCCTCGGGTACAGACCACTCGGACGCGCGTAACGGCTCGCCGTTGAAAGTCCGGCCCATGCGGTGTTCCAGCTGATGCATCGGGTCCCTCGTCATAATACCGACCATATGGTCCTCTTTTGCTCTTGTGAGTCGATTGCAACGAACTATCGTGCGTTCTAACCACTGCAAGATACGCTAGTTGTACTAAGGTTGTCAAGTGAATAGTAAGAATTATGGTGCACTTCACAAATATAGTTAAGCACAACGTAGCGCTTTACCTACCCCGTAGGTACAGGACCATCGAGAGGTCCTGCGGCGGCCTGGACGCGGCCCTCGCCCTGGCCTTACGCTCGACCACGTCCGAGATGACCCGACGCACGCAGAAGCGACCTACGTACTCCCAGGCGTTCGTATCTGCCTTCACGAAGCACGGTATGAACTCACGCTGCGTCGCGAAGACTCGCGCCCAGCGCTCGATCTCAGGACCGCGGCCGGACAGGATGACATCGGGGGCGTCGGGGTTGAGGTCGGGCCTGAAGCAGCCGCATACGACGCGCCCGTCCCGGTGCGGCAGGGAGCTCGAGAGGTCGCCGCCGAGCGCCTGACGGATCTCCCCCCGAGTGTAGGTCTGCCCGAAGGCAAAGTCCCTCACGGCTGCCTTCCTTGCGGCCTATGGGGTGCGAAAATGGAGCGGGTCTCTGAAGTTCTGTAACTCCCGGTAGTAATAGAGGGGTGTCGGTCGCTTGTACTTGAACGTCAACCCCTTGAGAAACTCAACTTCCTCCGCGGTTGCGGTGCCGCTGAGAGAAGGATCCTGAAGGAATTCCTGGAGCCCCGGTTCTTCGCTGACGGGCGGTTTGGTTTCCCGCTCGACAAACTCGAATCGCTTCGCCTGCCCTGGGACGACCCGGTGGTTCAAGACAATCTCCAGACCGAACGTCGCGAGATCGATATCCCAGGATTCAATCAGCGGATCCAAGAACCCGACGCAGTTCTCAGCGGACACGTGGAAGATGTCCGTATCGAGGAACTCGAGCACGACGACCCGCATCTCCTCATAGCTGCGGCCACTGAGTTGGGCCACCATGCGGAGCCAGTAGTCATTCTCGAGTTCGTCTTTCGCCACGCGCTTGACCACATCCAGCAGCGTCTGGGTAACCAGGCGTTCGAGCTCGCCGAAGGGCTGCTTTTCAAAGATCGCGCGGACGTGTTCTCGCCTCTCGGGATTACACTTGCGCAGGATCAGCTCGCGGACTTCGTGAAACAAGGGCGCGAGCGCGTCCCCCAATTCCCGCTGCAATTCTTCCTTGCGCTGCAGGTCCGCCAGCTTCGCCAGCTCCCCGCTCGGGAGCTTCAAGAACTTGTCGATCCGGGCATAGATGTCGGTGCGGTTCGGCGCGGGGGGCGCCTTCTTCCGAGTCAGTAATTGCGATATGTAGGAGTCGGTCACGCGGGCGGCGCGGGCGAGATCCCGCTGCTCCAACCCCAATTCCTCCAACCGGTGCCGGATCACAAATGGGACATCCACGGGATTCCTCCTCGGCCGACTTGGGTCATTAACCGTAATAGGTGAACCATCGGGACAGAGACTGGCAGATCGATTGGTGTACTTGACAAGTTAAGTACATGAATATACACTCACAAATCTGAAACTTCTACAAGTTAACTGAGATCCGCTGGTAGGCGACTGGCGCGGGTCCACTTCGGGTGGGGGCGGAGCATCATGGCTACTGCGACGAAGTCCAAGCTGAAGATCTTCCCGCTCGCCGATCGGGTGGCGATCCGGCCGTTGGAAGAGACCCAGGAGATGAAAGGTGGTCTCTACATCCCGGACACGGCCAAGGAGAAGCCGATTCAGGGTGAGGTCATCGCGGTCGGGCCCGGCCGGATGGAAAAGGGCCAGCGGGTCCCCATGGAGCTGAAGGTCGGCGACCGGGTGGTGTACGGGAAATACACCGGCTCGCAGGTCGAGCTGGACGAGGAAGAGATCATCCTGATCAAGGAATCCGACGTCATCGCGAAGCTCAGCTGAGCGAGGGAGGAATAGATGGCCGCCAAGTACCTCGAATTCAATACAGAGGCCCGCTCGCGGCTCAAGCGGGGCGTGGACCAGCTGGCAAACGCGGTGAAGGTCACCCTCGGTCCCAAGGGTCGCAACGTCGTCATCGACAAGAAGTTCGGGAACCCGACGATCACCAAGGACGGGGTCACCGTCGCGAAGGAGATCGAGCTCGAAGACGAGATCGAGAACATGGGCGCCCAGATGGTGAAAGAAGTGGCGACCAAGACCTCTGATATCGCCGGGGACGGCACGACCACCGCGACGGTGCTGGCGCAGGCGATCTTCCGCGAGGGCCTGAAGTCGGTCACCGCGGGCGCCAACCCGATGTCGCTGAAGCGCGGCATTGACAAGGCGGTCGAGCTGGTGGTGGAGGAGCTGAAGCGGATCTCCGCGCCCACCAAGGGCCGGAAAGAGATCGCGCAGGTCGGCACCATCTCCGCCAATGGTGATAAGGAGATTGGCGACAAGATCGCCGACGCCATGGACAAGGTCGGCAAGGACGGCGTGATCACGGTCGAGGAGGCGAAGGGCCTCGAGACCACCCTCGAGACCGTGGACGGGATGCAGTTCGACCGTGGCTACCTGTCGCCCTACTTCATTACCGATCCGGAGAAGATGGAGGCCGTGCTCGAGGACGCCTACATCCTGGTGCACGACAAAAAGATCTCCTCGATGAAGGACCTGCTCCCGGTGCTCGAGAAGGTGGCGCAGGCGGGCAAGCCGCTGCTCGTCGTTGCCGAGGACCTGGAGGGCGAGGCGCTGGCCACCCTGGTGGTCAACAAGCTGCGCGGCACGCTGAAGGCGTGCGCGGTGAAGGCCCCAGGCTTCGGGGACCGGCGCAAGGAGATGCTCACCGATATCGCGATCCTTACCGGCGGCAAGGTGATCTCCGAGGAGCTAGGCGTAAAGCTCGAGAACACGGTGCTCGACGATCTCGGCCACGCGAAGCGGATCCTCATCGACAAGGACAACACCACGCTCATCGGGGGCAAGGGCAAGCAGGCCGACATCCAGGGCCGCATCGGCCAGATCAAGGCGGCGATCGAGAAGTCCACGTCGGATTACGACAAGGAGAAACTGCAGGAGCGGCTCGCGAAGCTCGCGGGCGGCGTCGCCGTGATCAACGTGGGGGCGGCCACCGAGACCGAAATGAAGGAGAAGAAGGCACGGGTCGAGGACGCGCTGCACGCGACCCGCGCTGCGGTCGAGGAGGGCATCGTGCCGGGCGGCGGCGTATCGCTCCTCTGGTGCCAGAAGGCGCTCGACAAGGTCAGGGGCGCGGATGACGAGGAGAAGACCGGCATCGAGATCGTCCGCCGGGCGCTCGAGGAACCAATCCGGATCATCGTTCAGAACGCGGGCGCCGAGGGCGCGATCGTCGTCGGGAAGGTGAAGGAGTCGGCCAAGCTCAACTTCGGCTACAACGCCCAGACCGACGAGTACGAGGATCTGGTCGCGGCCGGCGTCATCGACCCCACCAAGGTCACCCGCACCGCGCTGCAGAACGCCGCGTCCATCGCGGGACTGCTCCTCACCACCGAGTGCGTGGTGGTGGAGAAGAAGGAGAAGGAGAAGATGCCCGCGATGCCCGGCGGCGGTGGCATGGGCGGGATGTACTGAGCGGAGCGAGGCTGTAACACGCACAGGCACGCGTAGTGGTCACGTAGGTTCACGTTGGAGTAGCCAAGGAGTCGATATGTACGCACGCAATGTGTCCATGCATCTGAAGGCCAACACGGCCGGTGATTTTACCCAGACGCTCGAGAAGGACGTCCTGCCCCTGCTGCGGAAACAGACTGGCTTCAAGGACGAGATTTCGTTCGTTGCGGCGGACCGCTCCGAAGCGGTTGCGATCAGTCTGTGGGATCGGCGAGAGGACGCGGACAACTATAGCCGCGACATCTATCCGCAGGTGCTGACGAGCCTGGCGAAGGTGGTTGAGGGAACACCGACGGTTGCGGCCTACGAGGTTTCGAACTCGACCTTCCACAGGATCGCCGCAAGCAACTAGGGCCGACCGGTCGGTCCGGCCGCTCGTAGCTCCGGTCTGTTTCACGGCCGACCGGTCTGTTCAGGGAAGGGGGGCGGGCCGAGTCCGCCCTTCTTTCACTCGGCCATGTGCTGGCAGCACGAGCAGGAGCAGGGACAGTCTGAGGAGGGAGTCCGATGGCACGGATCACACTCCAGCGCCTTGTAAAGGAGCTGAACAAGCTGAAGCCAGAGCCAGACGCGGGAAGGCTCAAATCGCACGACTACGCCCGCCGGCTCGCCCGAATGATCCAACAACTGCGGGAGCGAGGCTTAGACGCTGATCGGGCCGCCGCCACAGCGGCGCTCGCGGAGGCGCTCGAACGGGGAGCCCTCACGGCTCCGATGGAGGCGCACCCACACAACCGGCTTGGGCTGGCGTGACGACGAGGCCCCGACCGAGGTATGGTACGACCCACCATCGTGGTAGACAACTGCATCTGGAAGGTTTATCCCACGGGCCGCATCACCGTTTATGGGAAGGATGAGTTTGGGTTGCTGTTCGAACTCGGGACCGGCCCCGAGCGCAAGCGCCGCTTCACTCGCTATTCGCCTCTGGGATCCAAGAGTACCGACGCATCCCTCGCCGAGCTCACTGAGCGGCAGCTGCTAGACCTGTTCCATCAGTCGCAGCCCGCGTGGACGTCGCCTGACGGCGGATACGGAGTGCTTTGAATGAAGCGCCGTAGGAACGCGCTCACAGGGTGGTCTCTCTCATGACGGAGGACCGATTGACTCCCGCACAACTTAGGCGCGAGTTACGGCGCATCGCCTGGGGGCAAGTGCGACTCGCCCAGAAGCTTGGAGTGTGGCCAAGTGAAGTCCGGGATTGGCTCGCGGGCAAGGAGCCTGTGCCGGAGGTAGTCGCTTTAGCTATACGCCATCTGCCTTCTCACAATCTGCACCCACCACGGCCCGCGTAGCGCGGCGCGTGAATGAACTCGAGTGTAGTGAGTCGCGTGTGTTGGTTTGAACCTCAGGGGATCGGAAAAAGCGACGACCTCCTGGAGCAGCTTTCAGGAGGTCGCGTGCTCTGAGTAATGCTGTGAGTTTCTCACGACAGTCGGTTGATCTTCGGTCCCTCTGTTACGACACCGATGCCCAGAACATCGCGTAGTTACTACTTGGTGTCGTAACTCCGCCCCCTTAGCGATTCGCATGGGGCTCAGGGGGTCGCGGGTTCAAATCCCGCCGTCCCGACTACTTACCGAACCGGGGGCCGTCGGGGGTCGGTTTCTACCCCGAATGCCTCCTACTTCTCGGAAGCTTGCGCTCCTCGCTCATGACGGCGGGAAGCGTTTCGTTATCAGGCTGCTGGTAGCACTTGAGGAAAGCTCCCGAGGAGGGACTCGAACCCCCGACCCGCCGGTTAACAGCCGGCTGCTCTACCAACTGAGCTACTCGGGAAGAGGCGCGAAATATAGAGACGCCGAGCAGGCCGGGCCAAGGGCGTCACCCGAGGGTCGTGCGGATGGCCTCCAACAATTCCTTGCTCCCAATCGGCTTTCGCAGCGCGGTCGTCGCACCCAGCAGCACCGCATCCTTCAACAAGCCCAGCTGCCCGCCCAAACCTCCGCCCGACATGGCAATGATTTTCACGGCGGGATACTCCTTGCGAATGCGGCGGATCGTGACGATGCCGTCTTGACCCGGCATGAACAGATCCGTGATGACCACGTCGACCTTCGTGCCGCCCAGCAGGCCGACTCCGGTCTTGCCGTCCGCGGCGTCCAGCACCCGGTGACCGGCGTCCTCCAGCATGCGACGCAGGGAGACGCGAACGTCCTCATGGTCATCGATCAGCAACACGCACGCCGACCTCGCGGCGCCGGCATCGAGAACGGCGCGAACTTTCCTCGCCAATGACTCGGGCGTGAAGGGCTTCTGGAGATACGCGATACCCTCCTGCAGAATCCCGTGGCGCACGATGGCGTCATCGGTATAGCCCGACATGAAGAGCACCTTCGTCGTGGGACGCGTCTTCGCAAACAATGCCGCGAGATCCCGCCCATTGACGTTGGGCATCACGACGTCGGTGAGCAGTAGATGGATGTGCTCACCGCTCTCGTCGGCGACGCGCACAGCGACGTCGCCATCCCCGGCATCCAGAACCCGGTAACCATACCGTTCCAGCATCTTGCGGCTTACCGCCCGCACGGCGGCAACGTCTTCCACCACGAGAACGGTTTCCGTGCCTCGAGTGCTCTCGATCGGCACGTTCGCGGCAGTAGACACTGGCTCATCGACACGTGGCAGGTAGACCTTGAAGCACGTCCCGTGGCTCGGCTCCGAATACACCCAGATGAAGCCGCCCGACTGTTGCACGATTCCTTGTACGGTGGCCAAGCCGAGGCCCGTTCCTTTGCCGACGTCTTTCGTCGTAAAGAACGGTTCGAAAATCCGCGCCTGTGTCGCCGCGTCCATCCCCATGCCGGTATCCGTGACCGCGAGCATCACGTAGCTGCCGGGGGCCGCCACGGGATGCGCCCGCATGTATGCCTCGTCCAGATCGACGTTGGCGGTCTCGATCGTCAGCTGACCGCCCTGCGGCATCGCGTCGCGCGCATTGACGGCGAGATTCATGAGCACCTGCTCGAGCTGGCCCGGGTCGACGCGCACCGTGCCGGCGTCGGCCGCCAACGTGCAGCGGAGCTGAATGTCTTCGCGCAGCACGCGGCCGAGCAACCGCTCGATGCCGGAGACGGCCGCATTGAGATCGACGACTTTGGGCTGGAGCACTTGCTGGCGGCTGAACGCGAGCAGCTGGCGCGTGAGCTCGCTGGCCCCCTGGGCGGCTTTGCGGATTTGTCCGATGTCCTCCCCGGTGGCCGAACCCTTCGGGAGGTCCTCGAGCAGCAAGTCACTGTAACTGAGGATTACGGTGAGCAGGTTGTTGAAATCGTGCGCCACGCCACCGGCCAGCCGCCCGATCGCCTCCATCTTCTGGGCTTGCGCGAGCTGCGCCTCGAGCTGGCGCTGCGTCGTGATGTCGCGCACGAACGCCTCGTAGAATGCGACGCGGCCGTCCGTGTCGCGGCTCGCACGCACGCTGAGCTGCACGCGGATGCGCGTCCCGTCCTTCTTTTTCCAAGTGGCTTCCAGCTCATCGTAGACTTTGTCGGTATATGTATCATGCTCGACCAGCCGGCGACGCTCGTCCGGATCAGCGTACACATCACGCGCCATGTCCAGCGTGAGCAGCTCCGCCGGCGAATCGTAGCCGAGGATTCTCGCGAGGGCGGCGTTGGCGGACAGGAACCGGCCGGCCGGGGTAGACCGGTAGATCCCCAGGGGCGCCTGCTCGACGAGCGCGCTGTAGCTCGCCTCGGACTCACGGCGCGCCCGGCGTTCACCAAATTCCCGCAGCTCGCGCCGGATGACCGGCAGCAGTCGCCGCAGGTTGCCCTTCTCGAGCGCATCTCCCGCACCCGCGTCGAGCGCGCGAGCAGCGAGATCTTCCCCCATGGTGCCGGAGACGAATATGAAAGGAATATCCAGGTCGCGTGAACGCAGCTGCGCGAGCGCTTCCGTTCCGCTGAACCCCGGCATGCTGTTATCGCTGATGATGAGATCCCACGTGGCCCGGTCGAGCGCCGCTCCCAACGCGGCCGCGCTGTCCACACGCTCGAACTCCAGGGCGAACCCGGCGCGCCTGAGCTCGAGTGCCAGGAGCTCGGCGTCGGCCTCCGAATCCTCGACCAATAACAGTCGCAGCGGGTTGCTCATAAGTCCTTACTCAAAGAAGCCCGTATCCTGGGAACATGTCTGTGATCCTCGTGACAGGCTGTCAGCAATGGCCTACGCCCAGTCCCGCTGCGCACAATCGGGGCAGAGCCCATGGCTGAACTCGGCATCGGTGCGCTCGCGCACGAACGACTCCACGGCTTCCCACGCGCCGGCCTCGTTCTTGATGCGCTTGCAGGTCGCGCAGATCGGGAGAATTCCTTGCAGCGTACGCACCTCGGTCAACGCCCGCTGCAACTCAGTCGCGAGTGTGCGGTAGCGAGCTTCCGAGCTGCGCAACTGCTCCTCGCCGTAACGGGAGACGAAGGAGGTCCCGATCGCCATGGCGAGCACGATCACGGTGCCCGCCCCAATCGCGTATGCACCCAGCGTGGTGATGTCGAGGGCGTTCGCGAAATTGGGCGGCGGCGAGGATTGGAACTGCGCGGCGGCCATCCCGATGTAGTGCATCGCGGGGATTGCCGCACCCATGAGGGTCGCGGTCCCCACCTTACGCCAACTCCAGGCGCTCGCGGTCGGCCGTCCATACTGGAACGCAAACCACAGCGCAGCACCGGCGACGGCGATGGCGGTCGCGATCGACAAGAGCACCATCAGGATGTGCCACTGAATCGTCGCTGGCATGCGCATAGCCGCCATGCCGATGTAGTGCATACCGGCGATCCCCGCGCCCATAGTCAGGCTGCCCCAGACCGCTCGCGGCCAGCCGAGGTGATCGCGGCTTGCGATGAAGAGCGCAATACCTGAGGCCGCGATCGCCGCGAGCAGCGATAACGCGACCGTCTGCAGGTGGTAGTAAATCGGGATTGGCAATTCGAACGCAAGCATGCCGGTATAATGCATGGACCAGATGCCGAGCCCCATCGCGAACGCGCCACCCATCAGCCAGAGCCCACGAAACCAGCCATGCGCAGCCGTTACTCGGCTCGCCAGATCGAGTGCCGCGCCCGCCGCCAGCACGGCGATTCCTACAGAGAGGACGACGAGCGCGGCGTTATAGTGACCGGAGAGGGGAATCATTTCCCGTCCAGCACGTCCCGCACCTTGCGCGCCAGTGCGGCCGGGGTGAACGGCTTCTGCAGAAAATTCAGGCCGGGTTCGAGCATGCCGTGGTGGACGATGGCATCATCTGTGTAGCCGGACACATAGAGGACCCTGGTATCGGGTCGCGTTTTGGCAAGCTCCCGCGCGAGGTCGCGGCCACTGCCGCCGGGCATCACCACGTCCGCCACCAGCAGGTGGATCGGCCCGTCGAATTGCCGGGCGGCCTCGAGCGCTTGGGCGGCGTTCTCACCGTCGATGACGCGATAGCCCATCTTTTCGAGCAGCCCTTTCGCGAGCGGCCGGAGCATGACATCGTCTTCGGCGAGCAGCACGGTTTCCGTGCCGGTGAGCACCCCGCCTTCGCGGGCGCGATGCAGGGCGCCGGCCCGCGCGTCGACACGCGGCAGATAGATCTTGAACGTGGTGCCGCGCCCCACTTCGCTGTACACCCAGATGTAGCCGCCCGATTGCTTCACGATCCCGTACACCATCGACAGGCCGAGCCCCGTGCCTCGGCCTTTTTCCTTGGTCGTGAAGAACGGCTCGAAAATATGCGACTTGACCTCGGCGCTCATGCCCGTGCCGGTATCGCTCACGGCAATCATCACGTACCGGCCGGGCGTCACCGGCTGGTGCAGCTCGGCGTACTGCTCGCTCAGGTCGGCATTGGCCGATTCGATCAACAGCTTGCCCCCGCGCGGCATCGCATCACGCGCATTGACGACCAGGTTCATGATCACCTGCTGGATTTGTCCCTGGTCGGCGCGGACGTTGCCGACATCCGGTTGCAACGCGAGCCGCAGCTCGACGTCCTCGCCGATCATACGCTGCAGCATCTTTTCGAGATCCTCGAGCAGCTCGTTGGGGCGCAGCACGACCGGCTCGAGGACCTGCTGGCGGCTGAACGCGAGAAGTTGACGAGTCAAGCCCGCGGCGCGCTCGGCGGCCTTGCGGACCTCCGCGAGGTCCTTCAGCGCTCCGCTGTCCGCGGGTAGCTCTTCCCGCAAGATATCCACGTACCCGAACACCGCGGTGAGCACATTGTTGAAATCATGAGCGACACCGCCGGCCAGGCGCCCGATCGCTTCCATCTTCTGCGCCTGGCGCAGCTGATTCTCGAGGCGGTGGCGCTCGGTGACGTCGCGATAGTTGAACACGACCGCCCCGACCGCCGGATCGTTCAGGCGGTTCGTGACCGTGCCTTCCCCTTCGTGCCACGTCTCATCGCCGTGCCGAAAGCGCGCATGCACCAGGATCGACGCCCCGGGTTTGTCGCGGAGCGTGGCGAGCGCCGTGCGGACCGCCGGGACATCGTCCGGGTGGAGCAGGTCGAAGGCGTTGCGCCCGACGATCTCCTCGGCCGGCCGGCCCAGGACGGACGCGGTCGACGGGCTCGCGTACGTGATCTGCCCTCTGTTATCGAGCAACGCGATGGCATCGCCGGAGCGTTCGACGAGGGCACGGAACCGCTCTTCATTGATCCGCAGCGTCTCCTCGGCACGCTTGCGCTCGATGGCGGAAGCGATCTGCGTGGAGACGAATTCGAGCATCTCCTTGTGGTGCTCCTCGTAGCGAACGCCCGCCGTGTACGTCTGCACGGCCAGCACGCCGACGGTCCGGTCGGCTTGCTTGAGGGGCACGCCAAGCCAGTCGACCGACGCCGTGCCGATGGATTCGACCGCGCCGAGGGAAGCGAGGTCCGGCAAGGACTCCGGCTTCACGAGCAGCGGTTGGCCGGTGCGCAGCACGTACTCAGTGATGCCCCGGCCGGGATGGCGGGGCGCGGGGGCGGGATCGACCTCGTCGACGAAGTACGGGAAGGTGACCAGGTCGGTCGCTGGATCGTAGAGCGCAATGTAGAAGTTCTTCGCCGGCATGAGCTCGCTCACGATGTCGTGGATCGTCGGGAGCAATTCCTCGAGCCGCGTCGCGCTCATCGCCACCTGGGCAATGCGGTACGTCGCGATCTGGAGTTGTCGCGAGCGCGCTTGCGCTGCTCGGCTGCGCTTGAGGTCGAGCGCGCGCAGCACCGCCGGACCGAGGCGATGGAGGTGATCTTTGACGACGTAATCCGCCGCTCCCGCCTGCAGATACTGCACCGCGGGCTCGTCTCCCAGCCTTCCGGTTACGACGATGACCGGCGTTTCCGGCGCGAGCTGCTGCACGAGCTCGAGCGCATCCCGCGCCGAGAACGTCGGCAGTGAATGATCGGACAGGATGACGTCGGGGTGGAACTCCTGCAGCGCCGCGACCGTACCCTCACGCGTGTCGACCCGAAGGAACGTGCACGATGCGTCGACCCGACGGATCTCGCGCTCCGCGAGCTCGGCGTCCTGAGCGTCGTCCTCGATCAGGAGTATCCGAGTCGTCGCGGCCATGGCGCTCAGGGGCCTCGCGGAGACGGCGCGGGCCGGTTCATCAGCAGCCAATACAGGCCGAGCTGCTGCGCGGCCTTGGTGAATTCCACGAAGTCCACCGGTTTGCGGACGTAGCTGTTGGCGCCCAGGCTGTAGCCGTCGATGACATCCCGCTCCTCGTCCGAGGAGGTCAGAATGACGACCGGGAGCAGCTTGGTACGTTCCTCGGAGCGAATGCGCTGCAGCACCTCCATGCCATTCACTCGGGGAAGCTTGAGGTCGAGCAGCACTACGGCCGGCAGCTCGCTCGGCGCGGGACGGTCCTTCGTCCCAAACAGATAATCGATGGCCTGAACGCCGTCCTGCGCCACCATCACCTCGTTGGTGATGTTGTGGCTCTTGAGCGCCCGCATAGTCAGCGTGACGTCGTCAGGATTGTCTTCCACGAGCAGAATTTTTCCCGGGTGCACTCGAGCCTCCCTCACAACGTGAAGTAAAACGACGCGCCCTGATCGACGGCGCCTTCTGCCCAGATCCGTCCGCCGTGCCGGTTGATGATGCGGCGCACGGTGGCGAGCCCCACGCCCGTCCCTTCGAATTCGGCGGCGGAGTGGAGGCGTTGGAACACGCCGAACAGTTTGTCGGCATAACGCATGTCGAAGCCGGCGCCATTGTCTTTGATCACGAACACGCGGTCACCGTTTTCGTCCTGCGCGGTGAATTCCACCCGTGGCTGCGGTCGCTTGCCCGTGTATTTCCAGCCGTTGCGCAGCAGATTGTCGAGGACGACACGCAGCAGCCGCGAGTCGCCCTGAGCCTTGAGGCCCGGCGTAATGACGAATTCCACCTGGCGGTCGGTCGCGGTGCGCTGAATCTCGGCCACGACGTCGCGGGCCATGCGGCTCAGGTCAACCTGCTCGGTCCGCATCTCCGCCCGTGTCACGCGCGCGAGCTTCAACAAGTCATCGATGAGTGTCGCCATGCGCTGGCTGGCGGCGCGCACGCGCTGCAGCGAATCGCGTCCGGCGTCGCCCAGCTGGGTCGCGTAATCCTCCAGCAGCACCTGGCTGAAGCCGTCGATGCTGCGGAGCGGCGCGCGGAGGTCGTGCGACACCGAGTAGGCGAACGCGTCGAGCTCGCTGTTGGCCGCCTGAAGTTCTGCCGCGCGGTTTTCGAGCTCCCCGGTGCGCTCGGCCACCCGCTGTTCCAGCATTTTCGCGTGTTGCTGCAGCTCTTTCTTCTGCCCCTCGATCCGGCCGAGCATCTGGTTGAAGGCGTCGGTCAGCATCCCCAACTCGTCCTCGCCGAACTTGGGGGCTCGCACGGAATAATCCTGCCGTGTCGACACCGTCGTCGCGGTTTCTGCTAGCGCGAGGATCGGTGTGGAGATCCGTCCCTGCAGCGCGGCGGCCAAGGCATAGGCGGCGAGCATCGCGATGGCGAGGACGACGATGGCGATGATGCCGGAAAGCCGGAGCGCGTCCGTTACGGCCTTCGTGTCCGAGGCTATGTAGAGCGTCCCCAACCGCTGGTTCCCTCCCTGCGACACCGGCGTAAACGCCACGAGACGGCCGCGCTCGAAGCGGTAGCCGTCCGCCTCCAGCGCTGCCGGGACAAGATCGGCGCTGGCAGCTACCGGGTAGGTCGCGAGCACGCGGCCGTCCTGGAGGTACAGCGCTGCGCCAACCATGTGCGGGTCGTACTTCAGGGCAGCCAGGATTTCTGTTCCGTCACCCTCGTTGGCAAACGCCAGCGCGGCGGTGCTATTGGCCGCAAGAATGCGGGCACGCGTGGCGAGATTATTCCGCATCGTCTGACGGAATGTCACAACCTGGTAGGTCACGAACGCCGCCGACGTCAGCAACAACACCAATCCGCTGATCAGGAGCAGAATCGCCGTCAACTTTCGTCTGATCGGCCAGTCGCGGATCGACATGCTCACCGTCGCGGCGTTCTGACGATCTCGGCGACGCGCAGCAGCTTCGAGCTGATCACGACGTTCGCGGCTTGCGCCGCCTCGAGGTTGATGCGCAGACGGATGCGGTTCTTGTCATTGACGAACTGAATCATGCCTCCCCGCTTGGCGAAATTTTCGCCGTCGCTCACGGTGAGGATGGGCCGGTTCCGGAGAGCCGCGAGAATCTGCCCGACGCGCTCGTTCTCCGAGCGGCTGATGAACAGGATATTGCACCCTTCGATATCCGTCAGCTCGCGGTAACGGCGGACCTCGAATGGCCGCAGTCCGAGATGCTCGCCACGTACCGTCTCGTCCAGGAAGGTGCCGAACGGGTCATCCCCGAGGATGCCGATGACCAGTGGCGTCCGCGGGTCCTGTGCGGCCACCGACTGCCAGTCGACAAACTGCGCGAAATTGAACAGGAACACGGCCTTCAGTTGATGCTCGGAGGCCCTCGGGCTTTGCACGAGCAGCAGGGCGGACATCAGGGCCGCGAACGTCTTTAATAATGCCATTGCAGCATCCCATAGACCCCACGTTGGATCTCGCGGCGCGCGGCGGGCGTGCCGAACTCGGCATGCTGCTCGTGCAGCAG
>WNGF01001662.1_pt1 | contig 33555 bp, 34 predicted proteins | sample 5400641 | NCBI WGS metagenome assembly WNGF01 (sample SAMN13153371, study PRJNA577476) | soil metagenome | isolation source: 80 cm soil or saprolite under grassland replicate 2 | place: USA:California | collected 2016-06-15 | reverse complement strand
CAGCCCGACCACGTCGCGGACCTTGTCGATGAACTGCGGGTCGCTGGACAGCTTCCAGGTCTCGGCCAGGTGCGGCTTGAGCCCGAACGCCCGCCAGATCCGGCTGACCGCGGTCTGGCTCATGCCGGTGGCCCGGGCCATCGACCGGGTCGACCAGTGGGTGGCGTCTTTGGGGGTCTCCTCCAGCGTGGTGACGATGACCTGCTCGACCTGCGCGTCGGTGATCGTGCGGGGCACGCCCGGCCGCGGCTCGTCCGCCAGGCCCTCCAGCCGGCGGGCGGCGAACCGGCGGCGCCACTTGGCGACCGTGGCGGCATGCACACCCAGGTGCTCGCCGACCGCCACGTTCGACAAGCCCTGGGCGCAGGCCAGCACGATCCGGCAGCGCAACGCCAACGCCTGGCTGCTGGTGCGCCGCCGTGCCCACCGCTCCAGGGTCTGGCGCTCGTCGTCGGTCAACACGATCCGCACCGTCGGTCGGCCCCGACGGCGACGCTCCGGCTGCGTGGTCTGTGTATCCGTGTCCATGCCCCGAGGCTACCACTTCCACAGCCGATCTCTGACTCGGGACACTAGTAGGCGAACAGCTGCCTGTTGGCCTGGCTCCAGGCGAGCCGACGCTGAAGTTCGCCGAGGTAGCCTTCGGCGACCCAGGTGCGTTGGGGTTCATGGCCTTGGCTGGCCAGCCGGCGGACCTGCGTGATGGTGTCGCGCTGGACGGTGATGACCGCGTCGGCCAGTCCGGCGGTCGAGGTGAGCCCGTAGGCGTCGGCGAACACCTCCAGGCGGTGACGCCGGTCCGGCGGCGCCGGCCGTGCGTAGTCCCAGTCGAGGATCCCGGTCGGCCGCGTTGCTTCCCAGACGATGTTCCATGGGCCGAAGCCGCCGTGGCAGACCAGCTCGCCTTCGCGCGGGCTGCCCGTGCGGCACGCCCAGGCCGTCTGCTTGGGCGGGCGGAAGCCCGCGACGGCATCGTGGTAGGCACGCAGCAGCCGGGCGAACGCGGCAAGGCCCTCCTCCGGCCTTCCTCGTCGAACCCAAGCACCCGGGGTGCGGCAGTGAAGGCGACCGTCTCAAGGTGGCGGAGCAGGGCATGGACGGCCGGTGTCCACGGCTGGACGGGCCGGCGGACGGTGTCGCCGATGCGTACCACCTTGCGGTGGGGCCGGTCCTGGAGCTGGTGGTCACCGGTCATGGGCCACCACGCTACCCGGCACCGGGTGCCCCCCAGTCTGGTCGAGGACTGCCACCACCACGGTGCAGCCAGGCCAAGGACGCAGCGACCCGTCCCTCCGGTGCCGGCCACCTTGGCCACGACCAGGTTGAGCTTGGGGTCGACCCGCATCACCGCGCAGCCGCTGGCGGCCCACACCGCTTCAGGACTTGCAGCGACCGCATCAACTGGCCGGTCGGCGACGCTGATCTTGGGGATGTTGAGCGTGATCTCAGGCGGTTCGGGCGGTGCCGCCGTTTGGCTCGATGCCGTGCTGGCGGAGCAGCTCTCGCAGGCGCTCGAGCTCGCGGTGCACCCTCTGGTTCTCCTCGATCACCGCCTGAACGTCCACGCCGCCGGTCCACTCGCGCTCCAGCCGCAGCTTGTCGGCAAGCAGTTGCTTTTCCTGGTCGCGCAGCGCCGTGGCGCTGTCGAGGTCCCCCGCGTCGATGGCCGCCTCCTTCTGTCGCCGCACCTCGGCCAGTTGCTCCGCGGTGTCGACAAGGTCGGCGGGCACGGTCAGGCGGACCAGCCGCGTCTCCGCACCTGGCTCCTCGCACTCGCCGGTCAACAGCTCCAGCACCCGCTCCCGCACCCTGGCATGGTCCGCGCCGAGTCTGGCCAGCACCTGGGCGGCGACGCCCTCGCCCTCGCGGATCAGGCCCAGCAGGATGTGCTCGGTGCCGATGTAGCTGTGGCCGAGCTGCAGCGCCTCTCGCAGCGACAGCTCCAGTACCTTCTTGGCGCGTGGCGTGAACGGGATGTGCCCGCTCGGGATGGTCTGGCCCCGGCCGATGATCTCCTCGACCTGGGCCCGCACCCGCTCGAGCGAGATGCCCAACGACCCCAGCGCCTTCGCGGCGACGCCTTCACCCTCGTAGAGCAGGCCGAGCAGGAGGTGCTCGGTGCCGACGTAGTTGTGGCACAGCAGGCGGGCTTCCTCTTGCGCGAGGTGGACGACCCGCCTGGCACGGTCGGTGAAGCGCTGGAACATGCCCTTGGGCTGTCGACGCATCGTTGCCATCTTCATCTCCACAGCAACAAGCGGTCGCCATCGTCGCATCGGTGCCTCCTTCGCACACGTCGCAGCGCTGTCGCTGGGCCGCAGTCGGGGTACCAGCCACCCAACAACGTCATCAGTGCCGAGCGTGCCGGCGGCAAGCTCGGCGACCACGATCCTTGTCGCATCGGGGGAGTCAGGGTCCACATCCCAGCCGTTGAGGGCCAGCAACTGCAGCATGGCCACCAGTGCGACCTGCTGGTTGCCGCGCCGCAACGGCCGCTGGCGCACGAGCGCGTGCAGCAGCCAAGCGGCCTGGCTGGCGGGCTCGTCGTCGTCAGCGCCGGACCGCGCCTGGGCCAGCGCTGCCTCGGCGGCGGTGGGGTCGAGCAGGTCGAGCACCCGGTCGGTGTCCAGATGGAGTGTGTGGCTGGCGATGATGACCAGGTCGGCGACTTCCAGCGTGATCATGGCTGGTCGTCCCGGAGTAGCTCGAGCGCGCGTTGGTGGCGGGCGAGGTTATCGTCCAGCAGCCGCAGGAAGCGCTTGTCGTTGCGGCGCTGTTCGACCAGGTTGGCGATGGCCTCGCGCACCACATCGGAGACCGAGCGGCCCTCGACCTCGGCCACGACCTCCAGGCGCTTGGCCAGATCGGGGTCCAGGCGCAGCAGGAGGTTCTTGGTGCTCCCCGGCTTCATCGGCATGGTGCTATCAGGATAGCACCCCGGTCACCCAGCGGGCGGCGGTGGCGACCGGGTCAGGTCGAGGCGACAGCGTAGATGACCTCGGGCCGCCAGTGCAGCGCGCCGTCGGCCTCCCGGCAGCCCTCGACCGCCGCGAACGCCGCCGCCTGGTAGGCCGCCCGCGCGTGGTCGTCCATGCGTTCCAGCGCCCGGCGCTCGCCATGCGTCCACTGCTCGGCCCACCATGCCTGCGCGTCGGTGTAGGCGACATCCAACCGCTCGACCCCGACCGTCACCATCCGCGCGCCGCTGGAGCGCAGCCGGCCCTCCAGCGCCACCGGGCCGCGGCACCCTGCTCCGAGCCGCTCGAGCGGGGGTGCGAGACGGCCGAGCAGCTCCTGCTTCCACGCCCAGCGGGCGTCCAGGTCACCGAAGGCCGAGACTGCCAGCCGCCCACCCGGCCGCAGCAGCTCCCGCCAGCCGCGCACGGCTGCGGCCTGGTCGCCCAGCAGGTAGACCGCCGACGCGCAGCAGACCACGTCGAACGAGGCGGGCTGCAGGGCCAGCCGCTCGGCGTCCATGACCGCAACAGCCCCACAGCCTGGCCCACGCGCTCGCAGGCGGCGCGCTGCCTCGGCGACCATGGGCTCGGCCAGGTCGATGCCGACCACCATGCCGTCCGGGCCGGCCCGTCGTGCCGCCTCCAGCAGCGCGGCGCCGGTGCCGCAGGCCACGTCGAGCACGCTGGCTCCGGGGCGCACACCGGCTCGTGCCACCAGCCGCCGGGCGATCTGGTGCAAGAAGCCAACCTGGTCGTAGCTCGAGGCCACCCGGCCGAACAGGCCAGCGACCGCTCGCTTGATCTCCTGCACTGGGGTTCCTTCGCCGTCGCCGAGCGGCATCCAGCGTATCCGCTGCGGCCTAATCGGTTTCCGTGCAGTGCGCTCACCGCTCGAGCGCTTCCTTCAGCTTCTGCTCGTTCCTCGGCAGCTGCATCCGCGCCTGCCGACGGACGACGAGCGGAAGGAGCAGCCTGCCGATCCCGTGGGCCTCGAAATCGAGGGCGATCGTTACGCGCGACCGCTCACCGTTATCGAGCGGCTCGATCGCGCCTTTGGCAATCGCTCTGAGGGGCCGCCGACAGCGCGCACCACCCATGTCCTCGGAGGACCCAGCTCGGTTATCTCCTCGGTCCTCTGCAACTTCCGAGGACCGACCCGGCGTGTCACGACGGCTTTCGAGCCCACCGCGAGCGGGGCATTACCTCCCGGCGTACCGACACGATGCCTCCCTGCCATTCGGGGAAACACGAAAAGTCGATCACGTAGGAGAAGACGTCTTCGGGACGACGGGATATCTCGATGCTCTCCACGATCGCGGCCATCTTATGCGTTCTCCTCGTTGTGGGTGCTGAGGCGTGTGAGCTTCTCGCGGTCGAGAACGAAGTCGACCTCGGTGATGCGGCCGTTCCAAACCGTGAAGCCGACCACTGCGAACGGCCGGCCGGGGAGGCCGATGACCGCGCCAGCGACGCCGTTGACGACCGCCGGCCGGACCGGGGGGCCGAACCCGGCGCGTGCGACCGCCTCGTGGGCGACAGCGGCGGCGCCTTCGATCGGTGGCTGAGCTAGCCGGCTGTCCGCGCCGGCATCGACCCGCAGGACAACGTCGGGGTCGAGGACGCCGATCAAGGCGTCGAAGTCGCCGGCCCGCGCCGCGGCAAAGAAGGCGTCCACGACTCGGCGCTGTTCGGTGAGATCCGCGTCAGGGATCGGCCTTGCGCCCTGGACGCGGCGGCGGGCGCGGCTCGCGAGCTGACGTGTCGCAGCTGGGCTGCGACCGACGATGGCGGCGATCTCCTCGAAGGGCACGGCGAACGTGTCGTGCAAGACGAAGGCGAGCCGCTCCGCCGGCGTCAGCGTCTCGAGCACGACCAGCAGCGCCAGCCCAACCGCATCGGCGATGAGGGCTTCCGCTTCCGGATTCGGATCATCGCCGATGGTCACGATCGGCTCGGGCAGCCACGAGCCGACGTAGTCCTCGCGCCGTGAGCGACGGGCGCGGAGCATGTCGAGGCAGACTCGCCCGACCACCGTGGTCAGCCAGGCGCCGAGGTTCTCGACCGCCGCCGCGTCGGTGCGGCTCAGACGCAGCCACGCCTCTTGGACGGCGTCGTCGGTCTCGTCGAGCGTGCCCAGCATGCGGTAGGCGATCCGCCGCAGCTGTGGTCGCTGCTCCTCGAACCGCTCGGCCAGCCACTCGCGATCGCTCACATCACATCACGTCTCCTCTCCGGCATCGTCAGTAGAGATGACGAAGGGAGCGCGCCCGATGTGACAGCCGTGCGTCCACAGGCTATCGCTCGAGACGCGAACGCGGACCTTGCCGCCTGCACGCTCGCCGTCGTCAACGACACGACGACGCTGCGCCGCCACGTCTTCGGCCCCCCGCTGACCGAGACCGACGCGTCCGGTCACATACGCCACCCGAGATCCGTCGTACAGGGTGAGGGCACACGCGGTCGTGCTGACGACGATCGGCTGGGCCGGGCACCAATGGTCAGGACGGCCGCCCCTTCGTCCTTGCTGCCCGGCGCCCGCGCGAAAGGACCATCACATGACACGCATTGCTGGAGTCTCGGCCCGCGACGCGGGGCTCGGAGTGAAGCTCGTTTACTATTTCACGCGGCGCAGCATCGCGCAGCTCACGGGGCGCGAGCCCGAGCGCATGATCGAGCCGCTGGGGCTGTACGCACATGTGCCCGGGCTACTGCGCGGCTACGGAAGGCTCGAGCAGGCCACGGCGAAGCTGAAAGGCCTCGATGAGCGTCTCAAGAACCTCGCCGAGCTGAAAGCCGCCACGCTCACTCAGTGCGAGTACTGCATCGACATGGGCTCGCAGATCGCGCGCCGGTCGGGTCTGAGCGACGAGCAGCTGCTGGCGTTGCCTCGGTATCGGGAGAGCGAGCTGTTCACCGATCTGGAGAAGCTCGTCATGGACTACGCCGTTGGGCTGAGCTGTACGCCTGTCGACGTGTCCGATGCGCTCTTCGCGGAGCTGCGGGAGCACTTCGACGATGCCCAACTCGTGGAGCTCACGCACCACATCGCGTTGGAGAACATGCGCGGACGCTTCAACCTGGCGTTCGGCGTCGGCGCGGCTGGCTTCAGTGAGGGCATGGTTTGTGCAGTGCCCGCAACTGCACCAACGCAATGAGCGCGGACAGTGGCAAGCCACGCCAGCTCCGCAACAGAAATACTGCCGAGTAACTTCCCGCTCAGCGGGTCTATCACGCATCCCGCAGATGGTACGCGGCTGGTGAGCCCAGCCGAGTCGGAAGAGCGGGGGGGCGACTGCAATGGCCGACCTTGGCAAGTTGCAGGGAGAGACATTCGTGTCCCGCAAGGACGCACGCTGGATCGTTGCGACGTTTCGTGAGCAGGCGCCGCAGGTCCGGAATCTGGGCGGGAAGATCTTCGGCGGAAGGGTGCGGTGGATCCGGCCGGAGTCGGACGGTGTGTTTGCGGGCGTCGACGTCGAGCCGGACTTCGCGGTGAACGCGTTCTTCCCGGCGGCGCGGGGTTACAAGGCGCGGAACGAGGGCATCGGCTACACCCTCAAGCTGGCGGTGTGGGACGAGGGCGAGCGTCGCCGGGTTGTCATCGGCTCGCAGGCCAGCCGGCAGGCCGACCGTCCACAGGCGAGCGGCGCGCGGCGGAAGCTGGTGCGCATGCTCGCCGAGCTCGACGACACGCTGGTCGTCCACATGGCTGAGGAAGGACGGTAGACACGCTGCCGAGACCAGGAGTCCGTGAAGGACCGCTCCAATGGTGCGTGTAGTTCCAGCCATAGATGAACAGTCAAGGACGTGGCATGTGGCCGGTCCGGCTAGTTGAGCACGCTCTTGGTGGCTCGAATCTGAACAATCCCAGCCCTTGGGGGTGAGGCGAAGCGGCAGGGATCGTTCGATGATCGTGAAGCCGAGTGCCTGCTCGACGCGGTGAAGCTGTTCGTGGAGTGCGCCCTGGTAGAGGCCCATCGCGGTCGCTGCCGCTCGCGAACGCGAACCCGGCGTCCTCGGCCAGCCGCGCGATCTCGACCAGACGGTTCGGCGGGTGCTCCTCGCTGGACAGCGTGTATCCCAACTCGACCATGCCGGTGCCTCCTTGTGTGCGTGTCGGATGGTGCGCCTTGCCGTCAGGCGGCCCCACCGCGCATCAGCTCCTCCACCAGTCGGGTCGTGGACCGGCCGGTGACGTACGGCAGCACGACGGCCTGGCCGCCCCACGAGGCCATCGAGCGGGACTCGGCAATGTCGCCGCCCGCATAGTCGCCTCCCTTGGCGAACACGTCCGGGCGCAGGCGCTCCAGGGCCTGCTCGGGGGTGTCTTCGCCGAACATCAGCACGCCGTCCACGCAGCCCAGGGCCTGCACGATCCGGGCCCGCTCGCGGACGGGCAACAGCGGACGCCCCGGTCCCTTCAGGCGGCGCACCGAGGCGTCGGAGTTGAGGCACACGATCAGGCAGTCGCCGAGCCCCCGGGCCTGCTGGAGCATCTCCACGTGCCCGGCGTGCAGCAGGTCGAAGCAGTCGCTGGTGGCCACGACGGTCCGCCGCGCCTGCGCACGTCCTGCGCCAGGGCCACCGCGTCGTCGACGGGTTGTGCCACTTCACCGCCGACGGCGCCAGGATCGCGCTTCGGCGCCAAAGAGGGGTCAGCGTCCGCGAGGCTTGCCGCGCCCCCAGCGGCGACGAACGACGATGCCGCCCGCACCGCACCGATCACGGCCTCGGATGGCAGGGCGCCGTCGCCGAGCAGCCCTGCGGCCGTCGCGGAGAACCGGTCGCCGGCCCCACACGAGTCGCCGCCCGGGGCGGGTGGCGCCGGAACGGCGAGCGGCAGATCGCCGCCGTCGATCATCAGCGCCCCCAGCGGACCGAGCGTCACCGCGACGTTGGCCGCGCCGAACCGGTCGCGCAGGCGCTGCGCCCGGGCTGTGTGCGCGGCCAGATCGTTGCCGGCGACGTCGGGGACGAGCCCCGCCGCCTCGGAGCGGTTGGGGGTGAGCAGCCGGACCCCCCGGACCGGCGCCGGCCCCCTGGGGTGCAGGTCCCACACGACCGGGGTTCGCGCCACGACACGCGAAAGGACACCGCGGACCCCGGGCTCCGCCGCGGCCCCGCGGCCGTAGTCGGACACCAGGACGGCGGCGGCCCGGGCGATGGCGCGCCCGGCCCGGTCGGTGAGCGGCCCGACCCGGCCCGGCTCCAGCCCATGGTCGATCCGAACAAGTGGCCGCCCGCCGGCGCGGACGCGGATCTTCTGGGGCGTCCGGCCGTCGTGGCCCAGGTCCACCACTTGGACGCCCGCACGGGCGAGCAGCCGCTGCACCAGGCGGGCCGGCTCGTCGCGCGCGAGGGCGGTGATCAGGATGACGCGGCGGTCGCCGGCGGCGGCCAGCGCCGCGGCGAGGCCGGCCCCGCCCGGACGGGTCGCCTCCCGGGGATCGTCCACCACCGGGACCGGCGCGTCGGGCGCCAGCCGTTCGACCGTGCCGTCGAGATCCCGGTCCAGCAGCACGTCACCGACGACCACAAGCGGCCTGCGGCCACCGCTCACCCAGCCGGTCACCTCCTTGCCGTAGCGGATGGGATGCAGGTACAGCCGCCAGAGGGCAGATCCCAGCGCTCCTCGCGGTCCGGCCGCTGGGGCAGCTCGTCGAGCGCCCGCAGGACCTCGGCGACGGTGATCTCGAGCAGGCCGAGGTCCGGCTCTGGCGCGTGCGGGTCACCGGTCGAGTCCGTCCACAGGGCCCGGTGCCAGGGCCGCTCGGGTGGCGGCCCCCACTCGGTCGGGGAGACCGGCCCGAACAGCACCACCGAGGGCGTGCCGAGGGCTGTGGCGAGGTGCGCCACGCCGGTGTCGCCGCACAGCACGCGGCCGGCGGCGGCGACCAGCAGGGCGAGCGCCAGCAGCTCGCCGCCGGCGCTGACGGCCAGGCGTCGCGGGCGGCCGGCCAGGTCGGCGACGGAGCAGGCGAGCTCGACCTCGGCCGGGCCGGCGGTGACCACCACCGCGCGGCCGCGCTCGACCTCGGCGCGCGCCACCGCGGCGAAGCGCTCGGGCGGCCAGCGCCGGGCGGCGCTGCCAGCGCCGGGATGGATCAAGGTGGCCCCGGCGGCGCCTGCGGGCCGGGCACCCGGCGGCGGCGCCAGATCCAGCCGCCGCGGGTCCGCCGCAATGCCACTGGACCGCAGCAGCCGGCACCAGCGCGCCACCTCGTGCTCGCCGGGCCACCAGCGCGGCCACGGGGCGCTGGCGGGCACCGCCGGGTTGGCGAAGGCGATCAGCCGGCGGGGGCCCGTGGCGAGCAGCAGCTCGTGGCTCTGCGGTCCGCGGCCGTGGAGGTTCACGGCCAGGTCCGCGCCTGCGAGGCGGGCGGGAAGGGGCGCCTGCAGCCCGGCCGCGCCGGCCACCTCGCCGACCGCGCCGCTGTGGCGGGCCAGCGGCGCCAGCACGGCCGGGGCCGCCAGCACGCGGCGGTGCGCGGGAAAGGCGTCGGCCAGGGCCCGCAGCGCCGGCAGCGCCGTGAGCAGGTCGCCGAGCCCGAGCGCCCGCAGCACCAGCAGGGTTGGGGGCCTGGTCGGGCGGGTCATGGCCAGGACGGCTCGGGCGAGGGGCAGACGACCAGCTCGCGCAGCTCGCAGCCGGGCGGCTGGCACAGCGCGAACAGCACCGCCTCGGCCACGTCCTCCGGCCGGTTCAGGCGCGCGTCCGCCGGTGGCCTGTACTGCTCGGGGCGGTCGTCGAAGAAGCCCGTGCGCATGCCGCCAGGCACCAGCAGGGTGACCCCCACGCGGCCGGCGGTCTCGGCGGCGAGCGCCCGGGTGAAGCCGACCACGCCGAACTTGCTGGCGCAGTAGGCGCTGGCATCGCTGACCCCGCGCAGCCCCAGGGTGGAGGCGACCGTGACCACTTTGCCGCCGCTGCGCTCCAGATACGGCAGGGCGGCCCGCACCACCGCGGCGGTGCCGAGCAGGTTCACCCTGACGACACGCTCCCAGTCCTCGGCAGGGACAGCGGTGAGCGAGCCGCAGGCGTCGATCCCCGCCGCGGTCACGACCGCGCGCAGGCCCCGCCGACCGGCCACCTCGCGCACGGCCGCCTCGGCCGCGCGGCCGTCGGCCAGGTCGACCGCGACGTGCTCGGTCTTGAAGGGCGGCTCGGCCCGGTCGAGCACCACCGTCTCGCCGCCCGCCTTGCCGACCGCCTGGGCCACGGCCGCGCCCAGACCGGAGGCACCCCCGGTCACCAGCACGGTGCCGAGGCCGCCCACCTTCGGGTCAACCGCTGTCACCGGGCGTCGCCTCCCTGCGTCGATGTCTTCTGTCGGGCGGCGCCGCGCACGGAGGTCCTCTCGGCGGCGGGGGCGCTGGCCGCGGCATACGCCTCCAGCGTGCTGCGGGCGATCCGGTCCCAGCCGTAGCGGCGCCGCACCCGCCGCACCCCGGCCTGGCCGAAGGAGCGCAGGCGCGCTGGGTCGGCCAACAGCGACCTGAGCGCCTCGGCCAGCAGGTCGGGCCGGCGCGGTGGCACGTGCAGACCGGTGCGCCCGTCGACCACGGTGTCCACCAGCCCACCCACGGCCGAGGCGACCACCGGCACCCCACAGGCCATCGCCTCGAGCGGCACGATCCCGAAGGGCTCGTACCAGGGCGTGCACACCACCACGTCGGCCGAGCGCAGCAGCGCGGGCACCTGCTGGTGCTCGACCCGGCCCAGCAGCTCGACCCGGTCGCGCACGCCGAGCCGCTCGGCCAGGGCGGCGAGCCGTTGCGCCTCCGGGTCGGCGTCGAGCTTCTCAGGCGGCGGGCCGCCGGCGACCAGCAGCTCCGGGGCCCAGCGCGAAGCCAGCTCGGCCATGGCGGTGATCGCGTCGTCGATGCCCTTGCGCTCGACCAGGCGGCTCACCACCAGCAGGCGCGGGCGGCGCGGGTCGCGCTCGGCGACCGGGCCGTCAGGCCGGAACCGCTCCAGGTCCACCCCGCACGGCACAACGGAGATGCGCCGCTGGTCCGCGCCCAGCCGCAGCAGCTCGAACACCTCGTCGGAGCAGGTAGCGACGATATGGTCGGCCTCGCGGGCCAGGCGCCGCTCCTCGCGCAGGCGCGGAGGCGGGCTGGTGTCCTTGTCGCCCTGATGGCGGCGCTTGACCACGCCGAGCGCATGGAAGGTCTGCACCACCGGCAGGCCGAGCGGCCTGGCTGCGGCAAGCGAGGCGCGCCCGGACATCCAGAAGTGGGCGTGGACCACGTCGGGCGGGCGCGCCCGCCAGGAGCGCCCCAGCTCGACTGCGAAGTCGCGCATGTAGGGCAGCAGCTCGTCCTTGGGGACCGGGCGGGGCGGGCCGGCGTCGACGTGCTCGACCACCACCCCGGGCGCCACCGGCACCCGGGGCGGCAGGTCGGGGTCGTCGCGCCGGGTGTGGACCACGATCTCCGCGCCGCGTCTGGCCAGCGCAGTCGACAGTGTGGCGACGTGGACGTTCTGCCCGCCGGCGTCGGTGCCGCCGAGCGCCGCCAGCGGGCTGGCGTGCTCGCTCACCATCGCGATCCTCACGCGACCACCTCGCCGAGCAGCCGGTCCCAGTCGTGGAGGAAGCGGCCCAGCCCGTAGCGCGCCAGCGCCGCGGCGCGCGCCGCCTTGCCCATGGCCCGCGCCCGCTCCGGGTCGGCGACCAGCTCGCTGACGGCCGTGGCCAGGGCGTCGACCCGGATGGAGACCACCCCCGCCTCCGGCGGCACCGCCTCGACCACCTCGGTGTCGCCAGCGCCACGACCGGCATGGCCAGGTGCATGGCCTCCACCAGCGACAGCCCGAGCGAGGTCCAGCGCACCGGGTGCAGGTAGACCCGACGCCTGGCCAGCTCATCGAGCAGCCGCTCGTCGTGCGGCAGGTCCCCGAGCGCGCGGACCCCCTCGAGATGGCTCACGGCCTCGGTGCCCATGCCGAACAGGTCGAGCGGCGTCGCGGCGGCGAGCCGCTCCAGCAGGTCGGTGCCGGTGACCCGGCCACGCCTGGCCGGCTCGTTGACCACCACCGCCGCACGCGGCAGCTCGCCCGAGTAGCGCTCGCCCGGGTCCGCCACGCCGTGCTCGATCACCCGGGTGGGCGTCGAGCCGCAGTCCCAGAACAGCTCGTTGAAGTGGGTGACGTGCACCAGCACCAGGTCGTCGCGGTCGGCGGCGACATGGCGCATCTCGGCAATGCGTCCCTGCGGCGCGTCGTGCTCGAGATAGACCGCTGGCACCTCCCGCCCGGGGCGGCGGCCGCCGAGCCACCACTCGGCCAGGCCGTGCAGCTCCTCCGGCCGCTGCAGCACGACCACGTCCACCTCGGCGTCCGCGGCCTGCTCGGGCGTCACCTCCACCGCGCTCGCGGGCCAGTGGTAGGTCGCCGCCCGGCCGCGCCCGTCCGGGCCACGGTGGGGCAGCGTCGGGATCAGGCACTCGTGGCCGCCCCGGACGAATGCGGAGGTCCAGGCGCCGTGCACGTGCCACACGAGGATCCTCATCGGCGGGCCATCTCCTCGGCGGGCCTCGGCTCGGTGGGCCTCGGCCCCGCCGCCCGGCCCGTGAGCCGCTCGATGGCCGCCAGGATCTCATCGACCCGCACGTCGTTCAGGCAGGGGTGACCGGGGACCGGGCAGACCCTCGCGCGCGTTCCGGCACAGGGCGCATCCTGGTGGCCGAGCAGGACCAGCGGGACGCCCCAGGGGCGCCAGCGCGCCGCGGGCACCGTGGGAGCGAACAGCGACACCACCGGGGTGCCGACGGCGGCGGCCAGGTGCGCGGGACCGGTGTTGCCGGCCACCACCGCCTCGGCCCCGGCCAGCACCTGGGCCAGGCCCGCCAGCGACAGCCGGCCGCTGAGGTCTGCGATGTCGGGCTCGGGCGGCCCGGCCACCAGCGCGGTGAGCTCGCGCTCTTGCGCCGAGCCGGTCACCGCGGTCCGCCAGCCGCGACGGACGAGCTCGCTCACCAGCGCGGCGCTGCGCTCCGGCGCCCAGGCTCTCGCCGGCACGGAGGCGCCGGGGTGGACCACCACGTACGGAGCCTCGGGCGCCGGCGCGCTCGACCCCACCCGCGGGGTCCGGATCGCCAGACGCCCGTCGTCGCCTGGGGGCAGCTCGTAGCCGAGGGCGGCGACCAGGCGGAGGGCGCGTTCCACCTCGTGCGGGTGCCGGCCCTCGTCCACCTGGTGGCGGACGTCCAGCAGCGAGCCCGGGTAGTCGGCGCTGATCCCGGCGACGGTGGCCACCCCGGCCATGCGCAGCAGCAGTGCCAGCGGCAGCGGGCTCTGGTGGAACGAGGTCAGCACGATCGCCTGGTCGATCCGGCGGCACGCCAGCTCGTCCACCAGCCCCTCCAGCCGCACGCGGGTCGCCGGTCCGGGCTCGGCGTCCATCCACGGCGCGTGCCAGCAGAGCACCTCGTCGACCCCCGGGAGCAGCTCGGCGGCCTCGCGGCCACGCGGTCCGCACAGGAAGGTGACCCGTCCGGCGCCGGCCGCCACCGCCCGCGCCGCCGGGCCGGCCAGCAGCACGTCACCGGCGCTGTCCTGGCGCGCCAGGAGCACATGCGGCCCGGTCACCGGCCCACCCCCTGACCCACCGGGCCTCCAGCGGCGAGCAGCCGTGGCAGCCGCGCGTGGCCGCGCAGCCAGTGCCAGGTCGCGGCGGGAGGGAGAAGCGGGCTGGTCACCAGCATGGTGGCCACCTCGCGCGCGCTGCGCGGTCCCGGGGCGATGCGCGCCCACGCCAGCTCGGCTGTGCCGGCCACCCACACCAGCGCCCCAAGGGCGGCCAGCCGCCGCCGCCCGGCCGCCAGCGCGGCGAGCCCCGCCACCCCGGAGACGGTGATCGCCAGGTGGCGCGGCCGCCGCCCGCCGCCACCCTCGCCCGCCGCCTGCCGCCAGCGGCGGCCGTGCAGGGCGCGCATGAGCACGTCGTCGCCGTTGCCCGCCTGCAGCCGCACGCTCACCAGCGGCTTGGCCGGCCCGACCGGGTGCGCCACGGTGCGCCGCCCCTGCTCGATCCGGTAGCCGGCGCGGACCACCCGCAGCGCAAGGTCCGCGTCCTCGCGGTAGGCCCGCCTGAAGCGCTCGTCGAAGCCGCCGACCTCGGCCAGCACCGCGCGCCGGTACGCCAGGTCCGCGGTGGCCCAGCGGGCGCCCTCCAGCGCGGCCACGTTCCGCTCCCAGTCGGTCGGCGGGCGGGCGGCCGGCAGCGGCACCCGCAGGCGACCCTGGCTGCCGGCCGCCTCGGCCCCCAGGTCACCCAGGTCGGCCCCCAGGCGGGCGAGCCAGTCGGGGTCCGGCAGCACGTCGTCGTCAAGGAACGCCACCCAGGTCGCGGTGGCCCGCCGCCAGCCGTCGTTGCGCGCCGCGGCCGGTCCGGCGGCGCGGCCACCGATGACCACCGTCTGCCTGGCGAGCCGTCCGGGCACCCCGCCGGGCAGCAGCGGGCGGTCCGGCCGACGGCGGTCGTCAACCAGCAGCACCCGGCCGGGCAGCGGCCCGTCCGCGCGCGCGAGCGCCTCGAGCAGGCGCTCCAGCGAGGGGCGGCCCACCGTCGGGACGACCACGTCGAACCGTGACCGGTCGCTCATCGCCCACCCTCACCTCACCGCAAGGCCGGCGCGACGGACCAGGAACGGGCCGAGGGCGAGGGCGTCCACCGGAGCCGAGCCGAAGCACTCCAGCGCGTCCCTCGGGTCGTCGACCATGGGCCTGCCAGCGGTGTTCAGGCTGGTGTTGATCACCACCGGGACGCCGGTGCGGCGCTCGACCGCCTCCAGCACCCGGGCGACCAGCGGCTCGCAGGCACCGTCCACCGTCTGGACGCGGGCGCTGCCGTCGACGTGCAGGGCGGCCGGGATGCGCTCGCGCCACCGCGGGCGCACCCGATGGGTGAACAGCATGTAGGGGCTCGGCAGCGGCCCCTCGAACAGCTCGCCTGCCCGCTCGGCCAGCACCATCGGGGCGACCGGGCGGAACTGCTCGCGGCCCTTGACCGCGTTCAGGCGCTCGACGTTGCCTGGCCTGGTGGCGCTGGCGAGCAGGCTGCGGTGGCCCAGCGCACGCGGGCCGTACTCGCTGCGCCCCTGGAACCACGCGACGATCCCATCGGCGGCCAGGATCGCGGCCACCGTGTCGGCCAGATCGGCCGGGCGCTCGTAGGGCAGCCTCGCGTCCACCAGCCGCGCCTCGATCTCCCCGTCGCTCCAGCCGCGCCCGAGCGCTGCCGTGACCATCGGCGCGACCCGGTGGCCGAGATCGCGGGCAACGTGCAGGGCGGCGCCGAGCGCGGTGCCGGCGTCGCCGGCGGCGGGCTGCACCCACACCTGCTCGAACGGCCCCTCCTCGGCGATGCGGGAGTTCGCCACGCAGTTGAGCGCCACCCCGCCCGCCATGGTCAGCACCCGGTCGCCGGTGCGCGCGTGCAGCCAGCGGGCCAGCTCGAGCAGGACCTCCTCCAGGTGGGTCTGCAGGCTGGCGGCCAGGTTGGCGTGCTCTGAGCCCCACGCCTCGTCCCCGCGGCGCCGCTCGACCAGCGTGTCCAGCTCGATCGGCGCGACCGTGAAGCCGCCGTCCCCGGTGGTGCGGACGGCCTCGCGCAGTTCCCGCAGCGACGACGGCTCGCCGTAGGCGGCAAGGGCCATCACTTTGCACTCGTCCGAGGAGCGCTTGAAGCCGAGGTGCTCGGTGACCTCCTCGTAGAGCAGCCCCAGGGAGTATGGGAGCTGCTGGGCCGCCAGCACCTCCAGGCGCCCGCCGCGGGCCCTGCCCGCCAGGTGCGAGGCGCGCTCGCCGCGGCCGTCGAGCACCAGCACGCTGGAGTCCGGGTAGGGCGCGGCCAGGTAGGCCGAGGCCGCGTGGGCGAGGTGGTGCGGGACGAAGCGGACGCAGGCCGGATCGAGCCCCGGCAGCGCTGAACGTAGGAACAGCGGCGCCCGCTGCGCGTAGAGGGTCCGCAGGCCCTCCCAGTCGTCACCCGTGAGGTCGGCGCCGGGCGTCACCCCCCCCTTCCGCTGGTGCTGGCGCCGTTGCTCATGGCGCCGCTTGCTCTGAGGTAGATGGGGCTAACCATCGGGCGGAGAGGCAAACAACGCTAAGAGAATTATCTGGAGGGAAGCCGAAGGTAAGGACCAGCGGGCTCGGGGCAGGCGGTGCCATGGTGGTGCAGAGCGGTTCGGTAGCTGTTGTGGTGGCGACCAGGAACCGCGCGGTCGAGCTCGAGGCCACGCTCGAGCGGCTGCGCGCGCTGCCCGAGCGTCCTCAGGTCGTGGTGGTCGACAACGCCTCCGGCGACGGCACCGCGCTGCGCGTGCGCCGCCACCATCCCCAGGTGGAGGTCGTGGAGCTGCGGGAGAACCTGGGCGCGGCGGCCCGCACGGTGGGGGCGCTGCACACGACCAGCCGCTACGTGGCCTTCAGCGACGACGATTCCTGGTGGGCGCCGGGCTCGCTGGAACGGGCGGCCGAGCTGCTCGACCGGCATCCCCGCCTGGCCCTGGTCGCGGCGCGGGTGCTGGTGGGGCCCAACGAGCGGCTCGACCCGGTCTGCGCCGCGATGGCGTCGAGCCCCCTCGCCCCCACCCCCGACTTGCCTGGCCGGCCGGTGCTCGGCTTCGTGGCCTGCGGCGCGGTGGTGCGCCGCTCGGCCTCCCTCCAGGCCGCCGTGCCGGCTTGGGCGAGGCGCTGCGCGGCCTGCCCTGGGTGCTGCGCGCCCGTCGCCCGCTGCCGCCCGAGGTCGAGGCCGACCTCCGCCTGCTGCGACCGGCCAGGTCGGTTCAGCGCTGCGCGGGGTTGGAGCGCCTTCGCGTGGGAAGCCGATAGCAGTCATGGTCGGCCAGGTCCCTCGGCGCACGACGCGGAGGCGGGTCGGAGGAGGTAGCAGCGTGATCATTGTCGGTCTGGTCCTGCTCATCATCGGTTTTGTTGCCAAGATCGCGATCCTGTGGACGATTGGGATCATCTTGCTGGTCATCGGCGCCGTCTTGTGGCTCCTGGGATCGATGGGGCGCGCAGTTGGCGGTCGTCGGCACTACTGGTAGCGCGCAGGCGCGAGGGCGCGGCGGTTAAGGCAACGGCGGCTGCTGCCCGCCGGTTGCCTGCTGCACCCGCTGGCGTGCCTGCGCGGCGCGGTCGCGCTCCTCTCGGGCCTGCTCGACCCGGCCCTGCTGCTCGTACAGCTCCGCGATCCGCTCGTGCAACTGCGCAGCCTGCTGGAGCGAGGTCACCACGGCCTCCGTGGCGGCCTCGCCCGGCTCGCGGACACGCTCCGGTCGGGCGGGTGGCAGTGGCCTGCCGGCGAGCACCTCACGGGCGACCTCCACCACCTTGACCCTGGTCGACCGGGCAGCGGCACGCAGCCGCTCGAACGCGGTGACCCCGTCAATTGCATGGCGTTCCATCAGCACGCCCTTGGCCTGCTCGATCAGGATCCGTTGGTCCAAGGCGACCTGGAGCTGGCGGGCCAGCCGCCCGCGGGCATGTGCGACCACCGCGGCACCAAGCAGCACCGCGAGCACCCCGGCACAGGCCTGCAAGGCGCTGACCTCGCTGTGATGCCATTCCCGCGGCGAATGGGCATAGACGTCCAGCGTGCCGATGGGGCCGCCGCCAAGCTCCACCGGCACGCTCATCCCTGCCTTGAAGCGGGCCCGCAGCATCTTCGAGACGATCTCGCCGAGCCCGTCCCGGTTCACGTCTCGCCACACCAACGGGGTTGCCTGGGAGAACGCCTCGGCACATGGGCCTTGGGCGAGTTCCGCCTGTTCTTCCTCAATCTCTTGAGCGGGTTGGTCGGAGGCGCTGGCCCAGCGCAACTCGCCGTTGGCGTCGACCAGCATCAGCCCGGTGCCGTCGGCGTCCAGCAGCCGCTTGGTCATGTTGACCAGCATTTGCACGCTGCTGGCAAGGCCACGATCGAGGTCGAGGCCCTCCAGGTTGCCGATGCTTTCCACCAGCGCGGCAGGGTCGATCCCCATGGTGCACCTCTTCTGCAAACATGATGCCCGCCATCGTCGCGAGGCAGCAGGTGGCGGCAACGGACGCCGAGATCGCCAGACGGGGCAGGGTGGACAGCCTACGCCCCCAGCAGCACGTCCGCGGACGGGTTTGCACAGGCCACCTGCCGGTCATTAAGCCTCACCAGCCCGACCCCAGGGCTCGAAGGTGAGGAGGCGCGATGCGTCCGGGGTTCCGAGTCGTCATCTTGGCACTGGCCGTCGTCCTGGCCGGCTTGGTCACCTGCCCGGCCTGGGCCACTACCCCGCAACCACCCGATAGCATGGCCGCGCTGGGCGACTCGATCAGCCGCGCCTACGACGTCTGCTGCTTCTACGGTGACCATCCGGGCCAGTCGTGGTCCACCGGCTACACCAGCTACGACGGGATCGGCAGCCACTATGAGCGCCTCAAGCAGGCCAACCCGGCGATCGTCGGCCACGAATACAACGACGCGGTCTCAGGGTCCAGGATGTCGGCGGCCCCGACCCAGGCCGCCAAGGCCGTCAGCCAGGGCGCGCAGTACGTGACAATTCTTATGGGCGCCAACGATGTGTGCACTGCCTCGCCAGACACCATGACCTCCACCGACACCTTCCGGACGCAATTCCAAACTGCTATGGCGACCCTGGCGACGGGGCTGCCCAGGGCGCACATCTTCGTCAGCAGCATCCCCGACATCTACCAGCTCTGGCAGGTGCTGCACACCAACTGGCTGGCCCGTACGGTGTGGGCGGCCGCCCACATCTGCCAGTCGATGCTGGGGGCGACCCGGACCGAGGCCGAGCGGCAGCAGGTGCTCGCCCGCGAGCAGGCGTTCAACCAGATCCTGGCCGACACCTGCGCCGCCTACGCCCGTTGCCGTTGGGACGGCTCGGCGGTCTACAACTACAATTTCAGCGCCAGCCAGATCAGCGCCCTGGACTACTTCCATCCCAGCCTGAGCGGCCAGGCGAAGCTGGCCAGCGTCACCTGGGCCGCGTCGTGGTGGCCGAGCCTCTGAGCGACCGCGATCACCTTTACCGGAGCGGGCGGCGTCTCATTCCGGCTCGGGCGGCGCAGCCGGGCTGGTCACCGGGGTCTCGTCCTCCCCGATGGTTGGTTCCGGCTTGAGCCGCCCCCGGTAGGAGTCATAGATGTCGCGGCTGATCACGCTGATCACTCCCGCGATCGGGATCGCCAGCAGCGCGCCCAGGAAGCCGAGCAGGTCGACGCCGATCAGGACACTGATCAGCACCGTCAACGCCGACAGCGCCACCGTCCTGGACATGATGACCGGTTGCAGCAAGTGGTTCTCGACCTGCTGGTAGACGACGAAGAAGACGATCATCACGACCGCGGCCGGCAGTGAGTGCAGCGCCGCCACGATCACGGCCACGACGGCGCCCAGGGTCGCCCCGACCAGCGGGATGAGGTCGGCGAACCCCACGAACAGGGCCACGACCCCCTTGTAGGGCACGCCCATGATCCACAGCACGATAAAGGTCAGCCCGCCGGCGATCAGGCTGATCACCAGGTTGCCGGTCATGTAGCCGGTGACCGCCCTGGCACAGTCGGCCGCGACCCGGCGCACCCGCTCCTGGCGATGGGTGGGCAGCGCCGCCATCCAGGCGGCCAGCAGCTTGGGGCCCTGCAGCACCATCAGGAACGTGAGCACGAAGATGCTGACCAGCGCGACCAGCGTCGAGAAGATCGACCGCAGCGCGCCCAGGGCGGGCTGGGTGATGCGGCTGCCGGCCTCGCGCAGGCGGGCCTGGTTGCGGGCGACGTACTGGTCGAGCCGGTAGCGCTTGATCAGCTCGCCGACCGGGCCCCGGCCCGCCTGGGCCTGCTCGATGTATGCTGGCGCCCTGTCGGCCAGTTGGCCGCCCTCGGTGACCAGGGGGCGGATGAAGACGGTCAGCATGCCCGCGAACGCGGCCACCACGACAAGGAACACCAGCACGGTGGCCAGCGAGCGGCGCAGGTGCAGGCGCCGTTGGGTCAGGTCGACCACGGGACCGAGTACGATCGCAAGCAGGGCGGCGACCACGACCCACGACAGGACGCGGCGGATCTCCCAAGCCAGCAGGAGCAGCGCCCCAGTCAGAAGGACCATGCCGATGGTCACGGCGATCGTATGCACCGGGACTCGGCGCAGCGGTGCTTGGGTTAGGGCCATGCGCTCCTCCTCCTATCCCGGCCCGCGGGCTATGGGTGGGCACGGCGGACCGTGGCCGTGGTGGTCCTCTCACGGTTCCCGGTCCTGACGAGCTTTCCCCGTTCAAGCTGTGCCCACCGACCGCCCCGGGGGCCGATGAACACGGCGAGGACCGCGGCGAGGGCTCCTGTGACCTGGGGAGGATGAGCCGGGCGGCGGGACCGGCCAGCACGATCGTGGCCGGGAGCCCGCCGCCCGGATCACCGTGGCGGAGCTGCCTAACGACGTGGCACCAGCCGCCGGAAGAGGCCTCGGGTGACCTGTGCGGGGCGTTGCTGCTCGCCCATTCGGGCGTTCACGACCAGCACCGCGCCGGTCAGGGCGGGGATCGCCCACTGCAACGCCGTGAGCCGCCGCTGGGCGTGGCTGACCTCCGCCGGGGTGTCGGCCGATGGATTGGTGCCGCCCTCCACTGGGACGTTACCCGCCTTTTCGAGCCCCCTGCCGAGCAACCGCGCGTAGGCGGTTGCGCCGAGGGCGGCGACGGTCAGGGCGGCCTTGACCGTGCTTGCGGTCGCGACGCCCTGCTGGCCCGCGAGCCGACCCCTGTTCGCCGCTGTCAGCCCCGCGCCGCCAGCCAGGTGCGCGGCAATGCCGGCCAGGTTCAGCGGGGTCCAGCGCGCCCAGCCGGTGCTGGCGACCCGTAGGCGCTCGGTGGGTTCGTGGACCGCGGCGGCGGCGCCGTTCACCCCGGCTGCGCCCATCAGCGAGCCGCCGAACCAGGCGGCCAAGCCGACGTCGTGCAGCGTGCGGGCGAGAGTGTTGTCCTTCAATGCCATCCTCATCGTCATCGTCGGGTCCTCTCTGTGCTCAATTGTCGCGGCCGTGCTGCCGGCCCTGCTCTCTGGCGGTGTCCACAGCGCTCTGAGCGGCCTGCTGGACGACGTCCTTGCCGCGCTCCAGTGCTTCCTGCCCGGTCTCCTTGACCCGGTCCTTGACCTGGTCGGCGACCCCGCCGAGTCGCTGGCTCTCGACCCGCGTGGACGGTGCGGCCAGGCCGGCCAGGAAGCCGAGAGCGACAGCACCGACAGCCAGCCCGAGCGGGCTCTCCTGGGCTAGGCCAACCGCCCGCCGGGCCGTCCGCTTGACCTGCCCGCGGCTCGGGGTCGCGTCGCCCACCCGGTCGCGGACCTGCGACGTCGTTCCTACCACTGTCTCCTTGGCGCGCGTCGCGGTGTCACTGACCTTCGCCTTGACGTTGTCCACCGTCCCGCTCACCTTCTCCTTTGCTCGTGTGGGCACGTCGGCCTTGTAGCCGATGGCGTCGACGGTTTGGCCCATCTCGGCCCGGGTCCGCGAAGGTCTCGGCGTCGCCCAGCAGCCGCTCGCCGTCGGCGCCGCGCACCTGCTCCTTGGCTTGATCAGCGGTCGACTCGCCTGAAGTGGCGGTCGAGCCGCGGGTGGAACGGGTCATGGAGTCCCCTCCTGTCTTGCCGTGCGGCGGCAGCCGGACGCGTGATTGCCACCACGCTCGGCCGTCGATGAGTGATGCGAAGCGCGCCAGCGACCAGCCCCGGGTCGTCGACGACGATCGTCGTCGGAGGTCGCTGTGGCGGTACGTGCTGGTTCCTCAGCCAGGGATCGGGGGCGCGTCGTCATGGCGCCGCAGAGGGCGGATGCAGTGAGCTCTTCCCGCAGGCTCCGCGGGGTACAGGGCGGGGATCGCGGCCCTGATGGCTGCCGGGCGGATCATCCCGGCGGGGGCCTGCCTAACCAGGCTCGCCCTCCGCAAACCTCTCTTGACACTTGATCGAAGGTTGCTCTCCATGTGCTGCTGGCTGGTGCTGCGTGGCGACTCTGCGGCGCGTACCCTGCCGATGCCGCGTGCTGCTTGCGCATGCTCCGCTCCGACCAGCTCCCCGCGAAGCTCCGTGACACAACGTCACTGCGTCTAAACTGAAGGACCCGCGTCAGGACCTGGCGCGGCAACAAGGCTGGGCGAATGGCAAGGCCGGGCGGACGGATCGTGCCGGGGACCTCTGGCACCGTCCGCCACCGGCGGCAGAGGAGACGCGCGCCATGAGCCAGGAGCGGTTCGGGTTCACCGAGGTCAGCGCCGCTGTCGAGCGTGAGCGTGCTGGCTGGGAAGCTGCTGACACGCCCGTCTCGGTTCTGTCCCCACAAGAGCGACGGCTGCGGCTGGGGTACGTCCCTGGGCCGACCGATGAGCCGTTGGAAAGCCGCGAGCGGCTGGCCCGGGAACGGCATGCCGCGGCTCGGCCGATGGCCGGCGCCTTCGGGTACCCGGCGGCATTCGACTGGCGGAACGTCGGCGGGAAGAACTACATGACGCCGGTCCGCGACCAGGGTGGCTGCGGGTCCTGCGTCGCCTTCGGCACCGTCGCGACCGTGGAGGGCACTGCCCGAACCCGCCGGAAGAACCCGACGCTGCCCGTCAACCTGTCCGAAGCGCATTTGTTCTACTGCATCGCGGCGTCCGACGGCTACAACTGCGAGAGCGGCTGGTGGCCCGACGCGGCCTTGGACGGGTTCGCGAACGTCGGCGTCGTGGACGAGGCGTGCTTCCCGTACAAGCCGGGCGACCAGGCCTGCAAACTGTGTTCAGGGTGGGAGGCGCGCGTCACCAAGGTCACCGGCTGGCACACCATCGACACGCCGAACGACATCCGCATGTGGCTGGCAACCCATGGGCCTCTGGTCACCTGCTTCACCGTGTACACGGACTTCTATTACTACAATGGGGGCGTCTACCGCCACGTGACCGGTGGCGTGGAAGGCGGTCACTGCGTCTGCGTCGTGGGGTACAACGACACCGGCAGTTACTGGATCTGCAAGAACAGCTGGGGCACCGGGTTCGGAGAGAGCGGCTACTTCCGCATTGCATACGGTGACTGCGGCATCGACTCCACCATGTGGGCGGTCGAGGACGCGGTTACTCCCGTCACTGCGACCGCTGCGCTGTACCGGTACTGGAACCCGACTGTCGGTGACCACTTCTATACCACGAACTGGAGCGAGCTCGGCGCCGGCAATTACGGCTGGAGCCTGGAGGGCGTCCAGTGCTATGCCTACACCCAGCAGCGGCAGGGGACGGTGCCGCTGTACCGGTACTGGAACCCTGGCGTCGGCGACCACTTCTACACCACGAACTGGAACGAGCTGGGTTCCGGCGATTACGGCTGGCAGTTGGACGGCGTCCAGTGCTACGTCAGTCCCTCGCCGGCCTCCAGTACCGTTCCGCTGTACCGGTACTGGAACCCGACTGTCGGTGACCATCTCTACACCACGAACTGGAACGAGCTGGGTTCCGGCAATTACGGCTGGCAGCTGGAGGGCGTCCAGTGTTACGTCCTGGCCACGGCGGCGGCAGCCTCCGGAGCGGTGGAAGCGGCGGCGCTCGGGCCTCCGGCGACGTTCACCACCGCCGGGCAGCACGTGGTCGGTCAGGGTGCGCCATCGACGTTCACCGCCGCCCCGGGCACGTCGTCGCAGCCACCGTCCTCTTTCCAGGTCGCCGGTGGCCAGCCGCAGCCGGAATCAGTCCCCGGGTCGTTCACGCCGACCGGGCGCCCGCCGGTCACCGGGGACCCGACCGGGTAAGGTGCCGCATGGAGATCACTCGGGAATCGGCCGCCGGGCCGCACCGGCTCCGGGTCGGGGAGGTGCTGGTGGTCCGTCTCGACGAGAACCCGACCACCGGTTACCTGTGGCAGCACGCAATATTCCCGCCAGGTGCGCTGGAGCTGGTCGACTCGAAGGTGGAGCGAAAGGGCGAGCTGCCTGGAGCGGGTGGAACGCGCCGGTTCACGTTCTCGGCGACCCATCCTGGAGCCGCGCGCGTGATCCTGAGCAGGCGGCGACCGTGGGAGCCTGAGACGGCCGAGCTCGAAAGACTTGAGCTCACGGTCGACGTCCTGGAGTAGCGCCGGGACGCGGGCATTGGCGACGGGAAATTCGCTGTCCGACGCGTTTGCACCCGCACCTCAGGGGTAGGAACGATCTCGGCCGCAACAGACCAAGCAAAGGAGGTCGCGGTCGCAAGCACCCCAAGCGCCTCGCCCTGGTCCTGACAACCGCCGTCGTGCTCGCGCTGGCCCCGGTGGCCACTGCGTTCGCCGGTCAAGGGAACGGCGTCCCCAACTCTCAGGGCGCCAACTCGTTCGGCAATGCGGTGTCCAGCGGCGCCACGCCGTATCACGCGCCCTCTGCCCTGCCCGCCCGGTTTTATCGCTCGGCCTTGATCGTCTCAAACGACCTTGGCCTTCGATCGCCCTGACGTCTCTTCGTATGTCGCCGAAAAAGACGCTGACGGGCACACTGGCGTCGTCGGGACCAGTGGCCACTCGCAGCACGTGGGCGACGGCGCCTCGCAAGGCCTTCGGGCTGGCTGGCAGTAGCTGAGCAGCTACCGGAGCCAGCGGCGTAGTGCGCGGCGTGCCCTTCTCCGCGCCCTGTGCGGGCCGCCCGCGTGACGACCGCGGTTTGCCGTGCGGGCGGCGAACAGTGCGCGGAGAACGCTCCAGAGAGAGCCGCTGCGACGGTAGGTCATGGCTGATCACCCTTCTCGTCGACCGCCTATGGGGGAGTTTCTCGTGGCCGCTGACAGCGCCGCAAGGTGACGGCACCCCCCGCCGTGCGCCAGCCACCTCCAGCAGCGCAGATCCGACGGGCCGAATGGGCCGGGCGGCGGCAGGCCAGCGCGGATGCTCGGCAGGTTGAACGGCGTGGCCGGGACCAGGTCCGCCGGCAGGGCATCTGGCGCCAGGGTGGGCTCGACGACCTCCTCGGCGAGGATGCGCACCTGCGCCAGCGAGATCAGCGGGACCCTCATCAGCCGCTCGGCAAGCCACGCCAGGGTGTAATGGAAGCTGATCGGCGCTCGCACCACCCACCGGTGGCGGGCGACCACCTGGGCGACCAGGCGCACCGCCTCGTCGAAGCCCAGCTCGGTCGGCCCCACCAGCGCCACCGTCTTGTAGGCCAGCCGCCCATTGAGCAGTGCCGCGCACAGCACCCCGACCACGTCGCCGACCGCCAGTGGCCGCACGCGCCTGGGCCCCACTCCGGCAATCAGCGGGAAGGTGTGCAGCGCGTGGCTGAGGTGGTCGAGCATGTGGTCGCCGTGCCCGTACATCATGCCGGGCTTGAGCACCGTCCATTCCAGCCCGGAGCCGCGCGCCAGCTGCTCGGCCGCCCACTTGGACTCGTGGTAGGCCGACCTGCAGCCCGGCCGGGCGCGCAGGAAGCTCAGCAGTGCAAGCCTGCGCACCCCGGCCCGCTCGGCGGCGCGCACCACGTTGGCGGTCCCCTGGACGTGCACGGCCTGGTAGGTCTGGGTGCCCAGCTCGCGGTTGACGCCCGCGCAGTGCGCCACCGCCGGGCAGCCTTCGAACGCCCGCGCCAGCCCGTCCTCGTCGGAGGTGCTCACCGGCATCAAGGTCACGTTGGGCAGCCTGAGGACCTGCCGGGCCCAGGGCCGCTGGTCCACCCCGCGGGCGATCAGAACGACCTGGTGGCCCTGCCCGGCAAGGCGGGTGGCCAGATGGCCGCCGACGAACCCGGTCCCCCCGGTGATCGCAACCCGCATCCTCACCCCGCCCTCGTCACTGTCGCTCATGTCGGCTCGGCCCCGTGGTCGGCGTCGTCGCGCCGGCCTCGTCGGCGGCGCAGCACCACCTGCGCAGGGCAGACCGCCGAGATGAAGCCGCCCACGGTCAGCGCCAGACGGTCGGGCTCCAAGGCGTACAGGATGCGGTTGCCGTCGCGCCGGTCACGCACCAGCCCCGCCGCCTTGAGCACCGCGAGATGACGCGAAATCGACGGGCCGCTGATCGCAAACCGGCTGGCGATCTCACCGGCAGCCAGCTCGCCGTGGCGCAGGTCGTGCAGGATCTGCCGGCGGGTTGGGTCGGCAAGCGCACGGAAGACGGTCGATTCATCTGCCATGCTAGCTATTTAGCAACAGAGCTAACCAGCGGTCAAGCCCCAGCCCTGCCAGCCCACTAGCGGCCACTCGTCCGCAAACTGGTTGCATGGTACAAGCAATCAGTATATGGTCGTGCCATGCAGACAACCGACCCGACCGACAGCGGCATCGTCGCCGGGATCGAGCAGGCGATGACGCGGCTGGTCCGCATGGCCACGCAGTCCCGGATGAAGGCGTACTTCGCCGCACAGACCGGGCTTGCCCTGGACCGCGCCGCCTACGCGGCGCTCGCGGCGCTGGCCGAGTCCGGGCCGATGCGACTGTCGGACCTGGCCGCCCGCGTCGCCGTGGACGTGTCGACCGCCTCCAGGCAGGTCCAGCAACTGCAACGCGCCGGGCTGCTGGACCGCGTGGTCGACCCCGACGACCGCCGCGCCAGCCGGCTGCGGCTCAGCGGCGAGGGCGAGCGCGTGCTCGCGCTGCTGCGCCAGGCACGCCGAGCCCTCTTCGAGCGGGTGCTGGCCGGCTGGACGGCCGCGGAGCGGCGCACCTTCGCGACGCTGCTCGCACGCTTGGCGGACGACTTGGAGACCTCGATGACCACTGGAGCGCGTGCATGACCACCGCCATCGACCAGACGACCGGGCGGCTCAGCCACCGCCAGATCCTGATCGTGTTCAGCGGGCTGATGCTCGGGATGCTGCTGGCCGCCCTCGACCAGACGATCGTCTCGACCGCCCTGCCCACGATCGTCGGGGACCTCGGCGGGCTCAGTCACCTGTCGTGGGTGGTGACCGCCTACCTGCTGGCCTCGACCGCGACCACGCCGCTGTACGGCAAGGTCAGCGACCTCTACGGCCGCAAAGGGGTCTTCCAGTTCGCGATCGTGGTGTTCCTGGTGGGCTCCGCCCTGTCGGGGCTGTCGCAGAACATGGGCGAGCTGATCATCTTCCGCGGCATCCAGGGTCTGGGCGCGGGCGGCCTCATGGCGATGGCGATGGCGATCATCGGCGACGTGGTCTCACCGCGCGAGCGCGGCCGCTACCAGGGCTACCTGGGTGCCGTGTTCGCCCTCGCCAGCGTGGTCGGGCCGCTCACCGGCGGCTTCTTCGTCGACCACCTGACCTGGCGCTGGGTCTTCTACATCAACCTGCCGATCGGCGCGGTCGCCCTCGTGGTCACCAGCGTGGTGCTGGACCTGCCGTTCCAGCGCGTGCGGCGCGCCATCGACTACCTGGGTGCCGCGCTGCTGGTCGCCGCGGTCACCTCGATCCTGCTGGTCACCGTCTGGGGCGGCGCCACCTACGCGTGGGCCTCGCCGCAGATCATCGGCCTGGCCGTCGCCGGCGTGGGCCTGCTGGGCGCCTTCGTGGCGCAGGAGCGGCGCACCCCGGAGCCGATCCTGCCGCCGCGGCTGTTCCGCAACTCGGTGTTCGTCACCGGCTCGGCCTCGATGTTCATCGTGGGCTGCGCGATGTTCGGCGCGATCGTGTTCCTGCCCCTGTTCCTGCAGATCGTCACCGGGGCCAGCGCGACCAACTCGGGCCTGCTGGTGCTCCCGCTGATGTTGGGGATCATCCTCTCCTCGGTCAGCGCCGGCCGCATCATCACCCGCACCGGCCGCTACAAGGTCTTCCCGGTGGTGGGCATGCCGATCATGACGGTCGGGCTGTTCCTGCTGTCGCGTATGGGCGTGCACACGACCCGGACGACGGCCTCGCTGTACATGGTCGTGGTCGGCGTCGGCGTCGGCATGGTCATGCAGATCCTCGTCCTCGCGGTCCAGAACTCGGTCGACCGGCGTGACCTCGGCACGGCCACCTCCGCGGTGACCTTCTTCCGCTCGATGGGCGGCTCGTTCGGCGTCGCGGCCTTCGGCGCGATCCTGACCAACCGGCTCGACTACTGGCTGCCCAGGCTGCTGCCGGCCGGCGCCCTCGGCCGCGGCGGCATCGACCCGGCGACCCTGCAGGGCAGCCCCGGCGTGATCCGCGCCCTGCCCCCCGCCATCCACCAGGCCGTGGTGGGGGCGGTCGCCAACTCCGTCCACGTCGTGTTCATCGCCGCGGTCCCGCTCACCGCGATCGGCTTCCTGGTGGTCCTGTTCCTCAAGGAGCGGCCCCTGCGCCAGTCCGCCCACCTCGGCAACGATACCGTCGCCGAGGGCGACGGCGTCGCGATCCAGACGGCGACCGCGTCGGACTGACGCGGTTCGGCCGCCGCTCGGCGGGGCTGATCGGAGGGATGCATCGGTGACGGGGGTCGATCGCGACGTCGGGGCCGGCCTTTCGAGCGGTGAGGCGGCGGCGCGGCTGCTGCGCCATGGCGCCAACGCGGTGGAGCAGCAGCGAGGCACGCCGTGGTGGCGGCGCGTCGTCCTGCAGCTGCGTGACCCGCTGGTGCTGGTACTGCTGGCGGCCGGCGTGCTCACGACCGCGACCGGCGACCTGACCGACGCCGCGGTCATCCTGCTGGTTGTGGTGGCCAACACCTCGGTCGGCGTTGCCCAGGAGGTGCGCGCCGATCAGGCGGTGGCCGCGCTGCGGGAGCTGACCGCGCCCGTCGCGCGGGTCGTCCGCGACGGCCAGGAGCGCCAGGTGTGCGCGGCCGACGTGGTGCCGGGCGACCTGGTCGTGTTCGCCGAGGGTGGCGTCGTCCCGGCCGACGCGGAGGTTGTCGAGGCGGCCGCCCTGCTGGTCGACGAGGCGGCGCTCACCGGCGAGTCGGTGCCGGTCGACAAGGCCGCGGTCGGCGCGGGGGAGGGGCCCGGCGGGGTGGTGTCGGCCGGCACGGTCGTCGTCCGCGGCCGCGGCCGGGCGGTCGTCACCGCCACCGGCGCGGACAGCGCGATGGGCCGCATCGCGACGCTGCTCGGCACCGCCGCCGGCCTGACCCCGCTGCAGCGGCGCCTGGTCGGCCTCGGTCGCGTTCTGGCCGCCGTCGCGGTGGCGCTGTGTGCGGTGGTGCTCGCGCTCGGGCTGCTGCGCGGCCAGCCGCTCGAGCTCATGGTGGTGACCGCGATCAGCCTGGTCGTCGCCGCCGTGCCCGAGTCGCTGCCGGCGGTGGTCACGCTCAGCCTCGCGCTCGGCGCTCGCCGGATGGCCACCCGCCACGCGATCATCCGCCGCCTGCCAGCGGTGGAGACGCTCGGTTCGGTCACCGTGATCGCGACCGACAAGACGGGAACGCTCACCGAGGGCCGCATGCTCGCCCAGCGGCTGTGGACACCGGCGGGCGAGGCGACCCTCACCGGTTCCGGTTCCGGCTACGCGCCGCGCGGCGACGTCGTCCGCCAAGGCCGACCGCTCAGCGAGCACGGCGACCACGAGCTGGCCGAGCTGCTGCGCGCCGCGGTGCTGTGCAACGACGCGACCCTGCGTCCACCCGACGAGGACGATGCCCAATGGCGCCCCCTGGGGGACCCGACCGAGGCGGCGTTGCTCGCGGCCGGCGCCAAGCTCGGCCTGGACCGCTCGGTCCTCGAGCGGGTCATGCCACGGGTCGCCGAGCTCCCCTTCGACAGCGGGCGCAAGCGCATGACGACGGCGCACCGGCTCCCGGGCGGCGGGTTCCGGGTCTTGTGTAAGGGAGCCCCGGAGGTGCTGCTGCACCGGCCCCTGCTGCGCGACGACCCCGAGACGATCGCCGGCGCCATCGGACGGGCCGATGACCTGGCCCGGGACGGGTACCGCGTCCTTGCCGTAGCGGCGGCCGACCGTGCGGCCCTGCCGGCCGACGCCGACGAGCTGGAGGTGGGCCTGTCCTTGCTCGGCCTGGTCGCCATCCTCGATCCGCCGCGGGAGGCGGCCGCCGCGACCGTCGCCGCCTGCCAACAGGCGGGCATCACCCCGGTCCTGATCACCGGCGACCACCCGTCGACCGCACGCGCGATCGCCACGCGGCTCGGCATCATCAACCCCGGGGACGAGGTCATCGTCGGCCAGCAGCTCCGCGATGGCGCCATCCCGGCCGTGACGGACGGCCGGGTCTTCGCCCGGACTACCCCGGAGCAGAAGCTCGACATCGTGCAGGCATGGCGCGGCGACGGGGCGGTCGTCGCGATGACCGGTGACGGCGTCAACGACGGCCCGGCGCTGCGCCGCGCCGACATCGGCGTCGCCATGGGCCGGCGGGGCACCGAGGTCGCGCGAGAGGCCGCCGACCTCGTGCTCGCCGACGACGACCTGGCGACAGTCGTCGCCGCCGTCGAGGAGGGACGCCGCGTCTACGCCAACGTGCGACGGTTCCTGCTCTACGGGCTGTCGGGTGGCGCCGCGGAGATCCTCGTGATGCTCGCCGGTCCGTTCGTGGGCCTGCCGTTGCCGCTGCTGCCGGCGCAGATCCTGTGGGTGAACCTCATGACGCACGGCTTGGCGGGCGTCGCTCTCGGCGCCGAGCCCGCGGAACCGGACGTCATGCGCCACCCGCCGCGGCCCCCCGCCGAGAGCGTCCTCGGCGCCGGCCTGTGGCAGCGCATCGTCCGCATCGGGGTCGTCATCGCCGCGGTCACGCTCGGGGTCGGCGTCTGGGCGCACGCCACCGAGCGTCCGTGGCAGAGCATGGTGTTCCTCGCCCTCGGCGTGACCCAGCTCGGCGTGGCCCTCGGCGTCCGGGCCCGTGCCGGCACCGCGGCCAACCCGTTCCTGCTCGTCGCGGTCGCGGTCGCCTTCGCGCTGCAGGTCGCCGGGCTCTACTGGCCACCCCTGCGCGACTTGCTCGGCACCCACCCGCTCCGGCTCTCCGACCTCGCGATCGTCTGCGCCCCCGCCGTCCTCGGCTACCTTGCGGTCCGGCTCGACCGGCGGCTGGGACGCGCGCACCCACGGTCGGGCGAAGGCACGTTCGCCGGCAGCGCCAATGGCAGCGTCACTCCTCCATGCTGAGGTACTCGGCCGTGGCCCGCCGGTCGATGTTGTCGAGGATGAAGGTCCTGGTGGAGGTGGCGACCGCGCCAGCGATGGCCCCGAGGACGGCCGCGGCGGTCTGGGCGTCGTCCCGGACGCCGCCCAGCGATGCGTAGGCGCCCAGCACCGCGCCGAGCATCACCGTTCTGAGGCTCACCGGTCCACGGACCCCGCCCCCCGCCCGCTCGAGGATGTCGGCGATCGCGAACGCGAGGGAACTGGCGTCCGGTCGCTGCTTGATCTTGGTCGCCTGCCCGGTCACGTCGGATTCCTGGAACGCGAGGCGACCGAGCTCGCCGAGGTCTTCGACGTCCTCTCTGGTGAGACCGACAAGCGTGAGCCGGAGGAGGTGGTAGCGCAGCCGCTGCTGCATCGCGTCCTCGAAGCTCAGGTCGACTGCGGAGCGGAAGTGCCCGCCCGCCTCGCGGGAAAGGTCGTTGGTTTCAGCCATTGGTGCCGCGCCGCCCTTTCGACACTCGGGGGCCGCCATCGGCGCCGGGCAGCGTTCCGGGCCCGACTGCTCAGGCGCCACGGGCGGCTGACGATCCTTTAGGTTGCGCCGTCGGAAGGGAATCTCCCATAGGTCAGCCCTGGCGTCCAGGACAGGTTCGCGACCTCACGACTGGGCGCTCGACGTCGGCTCTAGCAGGGACCAGCTTCGGTCGTCCCCCCAGATCGAGAATGAATCCACATATGGTCGCAGTAACGCAGCGAGCTCTGCGTCGCCCCGGTCGTTGAGTTCGTCCGATGCTATCTTTCGTGCTGCTCCAGCAAGGAGGTCGGCAACTTGGACCCGTGAATCCGAACGTGAGTCGACGAGCCTCAGGCTGGTCAATCGACCTCTCGGTGAATAGCGGAGAAGGGTAGGGTGTGGCTTGCTGAATACCTCCTTGAGCTGTGCGATGCGCTCTTCTGTCAACGCGGTATGCTCATCGTGAACGATTGAAACGGGCTTTCTGCCTTCACCCCAGTAGACGACGGCCTGGACGATGGCCGGGATCAGGGGGTCCAGCGCCGGAATCATCTTCGGGTCGTCGAGAAGCTGCGCCCGAAAAGAGTCTGCGTGAGGCCTGGCCTGCCAAATCAGTCCCATGATTTCGTCAACCCGGCCCCGTGTGCCGGTGAGGCGCAGGACGTCGACCATACGAAAGAACGAGTCGACGGACGTCCTCACGCCCCGACGGTTCTTGGCACGCATCAGGTTATTGAACGACTTTAGAAAGGCCTCCCACTGTTCGCGTCCGAACGTACGTTGACCCTCGCGATACAGGGTGACAGCCATGGCCTTGGCTTGCTGGTCCTGATAGAGACCTGTACTTGCCGCGTACGTGACCTCCCCAACGAGCAGGTCGATAACCTTGCCGACGACAAAGAATGCCTTGTCGGTCAGGTGCACGTGAGCGTTCCCGTGGATCGGCCCCAACGGCCCGAGCAGCCACTTGAGGACTGACCGATGTTTCTCGCGGAGCAGGTGATTCGCCTTATATTCTAGCGCCGGAGAACGTATTCTATTCCGTATTTCCTGGATGCAATTTGTCGCCGATTCGGTGTTCAAATGGACGCTGGCATGTGCGAACACGTCGGTAGTTGCGCCAATGAGATTCTCGCCCTCGTAACCGGACTCGTCGCAGGCAATCTCAAGGAGCTGAACTGTAAGTCACCTCGATGTCCTCACTCGACAGGGGGGCACCCGGCCGAGCATCGCAAGCCGTGCCCGCTGACCAGCGAACGTGGGGAGTGGAGGTGAGGGGATTCGAACCGCTGACTTCCTCCGTGCGAGATGTGCTCCCGAAGTACACTCATGTAATTCGAGGGTGTGAAGGGAGGGAAGGATCGTAGGAGACGTGCAGGTCACAGCCGATACGGTTGCCTCGCCGGACGCATGATCCATCACGATCCCTCCGCCGCTCTACGGGACTTTCCAACGGGCGACTGCTGCCCTTCTGCTGCCGCAGTCGTGCCAGTCCTGGGACAGGTCGCGGACGCTGACCAGCGTTCCCGTCCCTCTGCGACCAAGGGCCGCATCAGCCGCCGGTGTAGCGCGTGCTCCGAATGCGTAGCCCACGGCTGCCAACCTTGGGGGATGGCGCTTCCGCGGGCGGAGCGGTCTGCCCGCCCCCACCATAGTTACCGCGACGAACGCTAAAGCATCATCGGCTCCACACAGGCCCCCGCGTCCGCGTCGGGGCCTGTGTGCTGTCCGGTCCAGTCTGTTTGGCGGCCAGTTGGTCCCGTGACTGCGAGGTATGCTCTTGGTGCTGTGCTCGCGCTGTTATCGCCTGGTGATGGCAACGACCAAGGCGACCAGCAGGGCGAGCATCGCTACTGCGGTCTCCACCGTAACCTCCTTCCTCAGCGCAACCGGCGGGCCACCAGGCGAGTGACGATGTTTGCTGAACGATCGTCCGGGCCGCCTGACAGAGCCCGACCGTGTGTTCGGCTCGTGCGTCTTGATGCTAGCTTGAGTTTCCGATGATCATGGGTTTCTGATGTCGGGTGGCGGGCGTGGCTGACGCGTTTTGCCTGGTGACACGCCGGGTCTGGCGTTGACTGAGCGCTGACAAGCGTGTATGACCTAATCTTATGGCGAGCCT
>WNGF01002862.1_pt1 | contig 33572 bp, 31 predicted proteins | sample 5400641 | NCBI WGS metagenome assembly WNGF01 (sample SAMN13153371, study PRJNA577476) | soil metagenome | isolation source: 80 cm soil or saprolite under grassland replicate 2 | place: USA:California | collected 2016-06-15 | reverse complement strand
CTGTGAGCCACGTGGCTCACAGGGTCGTCCACGGGTCACGGCGAGCTTACTGACCGTAGCCGTTGGGCGGCTATGTGCGCGCCCATGCCTAAGAGCCTGTTTGAGAACCCCGGTTCGAGCAGTGAGCGGGTCATCCGCGCCCGGCTGGCAAGGCCGCAGCCCGAAGACGTGCCCGCGCCCGTCCCGGGCTACCGCGACCTGCCCGGCACGCGCACGCTCATGTCATCCAAGGTTTGTTTTGCCCGCGGGCGGTGAACCGTGCCGGGGAGTGACGTGATGCGCTAGCCGTTAAGGATCATTGTCCCGAACGGCTGCCGCGAGCGTGTCACCGCCCGGCATGGCAGTCAGCGCGTCGCACCTGGCGCGCGGCCTTTGCCGCGGGATCGCTGGCGCTGCCTCATGCTGATCCCGGGCCCTGTTCCTCCCCGGCCGCGCATTCGGCGGGGGCGGGCGGTCATGACGCGAAGTCGGGTGTGGCGGACCTTGCGGATTCGGTGCGTCCCTTGGGCTCCTCCCACTCCTCTTGGCGGCCGAGCGCGGTGAGGTCGAGGAAGTAGTAGGAGCCGCCGGTGGACTCGAGCCCACGGGCGTACTGAGAGTACGTGTGGAACACGCGTCCGTCGACTTGGAGGAAGCAACTTCGGCCCGGCATCTCGAAGGGCTGGTCTGACTCGAAGAAGTGCGATCCCATGGCCTCGAACTCGGCCTTGGTGCGGAAGTTATACTCGCCAGGCGCGACAGACTCGTCGATCGTGACCCCGAAGTCGTAGTTGAAGTCCGTCCCGAACGAGGAGTACCAGGGCACGTCCCACCCCTTCTTGGCCTTCCACTGCTGGAGCTTGCCCAGCGGGGCCCGCGACACCATGGCGTAGCTGGTGTCGCGGGTGTGAAGGTGCTCGAAGAAGCCGGCCGACAGCTCGTCGGTGCCGGCGGTGCAACTCGGGCAGCCGTCCTCCCACTCGGGGTCGAACATGAAGTGGTAGATGATCAGCTGGGGACGGCCCTCAAACATGTCGATGAGGTGCACCGGGCCGTTCGGGCCGTCGAATATGTAGTCCTTCTCGATTTCGACCATGGGCAGGTTGCGGCGCTCGGCGTTGAGGGCGTCCCGTTGCCTGGTCAAGTCCTTCTCCTTGGCGAGCAGCTCCTTGCGGGCGGCCAGCCACGCGTCTCGTGTCGCGATCCTGGGAAGGCTCATCGCGGTCTCCTTTGCGCTCGCGGCGGGGTGGGGCTTCGGCCCACATTGGGGTTATGACCAGATGGCGAGCTCAAACTCATCGGGGAAGGGGTGGGCGCGGCAAAGTCTTTGCGCGCAGGGTCGGCCGGTCCGGCGTCTTCTCGAGCCAGGCCGGATTATCAAACGCACTCCAAGCCGCTCATCATCGGGCGGTGACTTGACATCTCTCTGACGCAAGTTGCATCGTTGTTCGGCTCGTGCTCCTGCCCAAGGGAGGTGCACCAAAATCGTGAGCGCACCAGAGACCGCAAGCGGTCGCCTGGCCGAGCGGATGTCCAGGCTCGGAACGGAGTCAGCGTTCGAGGTTCTAGCCCGGGCGCGGGCACTGGAGGCACAAGGCCGCAAGATCATCCACCTGGAGATTGGAGAGCCCGACTTCGACACCCCGCCCCACATCGTGGAAGCCGCCGCCGAAGCCCTCCGGTCCGGGTTTACCCACTACGTCCCGGCCGCCGGGCTGCCCGAGGTCCGCGAGGCAGTGGCCTCGTGGCTGGCACAGACCGGTCGGCTCGAGACGACTCCAGACAGGGTGATCGTGACCCCGGGTGCGAAGCCCATCATGTGGTACCTGATGCTGGCCACCTGCCAGGAGGGCGACGAGGTCATATACCCGGATCCCGGGTTCCCGATGTATGAGTCCATCGCCCGGTTCACCGGGGCCACCGCAGTCCCTCTCCCGCTCCGGGAGGAGAACGAATTCTGCCCTGACCCGGATGAGCTGGCCTCCCTGGTCACCCCGCGGACGCGGTTGCTCGTGCTCAATACCCCGCACAATCCGTGTGGCTCCGCTCTTACCGGGCAGGACTGCGAGGCCATCGCCGAGATTGCCATGCGGAACGATCTGCTCGTCTTGGCCGACGAGGTTTATTGGGCCATCCGCTACGACGGGAGCCACGTCTCCGTTCTCGACATAGCGGGGATGGCCGACCGCACCATCCTGCTGGACGGGTGGAGCAAGTCCTTTGCCATGACAGGCTGGCGCATGGGGTTCGGCGTGTTCCCCGAAGCACTGGTGGAGCCCATTTCTCGGCTGGTCATCAACTCGGTGTCCTGCACCAGTGCGTCCAACCAGCGCGCGGCGATGGCCGCGCTCACGGGGCCATGGGAACCAATCGAGCGGATGGTCGCCGAGTTCCGCCAGCGCCGCGATGTCATTGTGGAGGGGCTGAACGCCATCGACGGCATCACCTGCGTACAGCCGCGCGGGGCCTTCTACGTGTTCCCCTCGGTCAAGGCGTTCGGGATACCCACGAAAAAGATCGAAGAGCATTTGCTCGACCGGGCTGGCGTGGCGGCGCTTTCGGGCACGGCGTTCGGCCGGTACGGGGAAGGTTACCTGCGCTTCTCCTACGCGAACTCGGTCCAGGCTATTCGCAGCGCCCTTGAGGCCATGGCCGCGGTCCTCCCGGAGCTGGAGGCCTAGCGGTGGGCGCGACGCGTCCGCCGGTCCTCGTCACCCGTCGGCTGCCGGCCGAAGCGCTGGACCGAATCGAGGCCCAGTGCGATATGACGCTTTATGACGGCGAGGGCGCCATGTCCCGCGACCGGCTCCTGACGGAGGTGGCGGGGAAGCTGGGGGCGATCACGCTCCTCACCGACCGAGTCGACGACGAGTTCCTGGACGCCGCAGGGCCCCAGCTCAGGATCGTGGCGAACTACGCGGTGGGCTTCGACAACATTGACGTGGACGCATGCACAAGGCACGGCGTCCTCGCCTCCAACACCCCGGAGGTCTTGACCGAGACCACCGCTGACATCGCGTTCGCCCTGATGATGGCGGCGGCCCGGCGGATCGCAGAAGGCGACCGTTTCCTCCGCTCCCGTACCCCGTGGATCTGGGCGCCGCTCATGATGCTGGGTCAAGACGTCCACCACAAGACCCTCGGCGTCGTGGGCTTCGGCCGGATCGGGAAGGCCCTGGCCCGCCGTGCCCGCGGCTTCGCCATGCGCGTCCTCTACCACGACGTGTACCGGCCGCCCGGCGGGCTTGATCAGGAACTTGAAGCGGAGTACCGGGACCTCGAGGATCTGCTCCGCGAGTCCGACTTCGTCTCCCTCCACACCAACCTCACCCCGCAGACGCGCCATCTGATCAACGCCGAACGCCTGGCCATTATGAAGCCCACGGCCGTGCTGGTGAATACGTCGCGCGGTCCGGTCATAGACGAACAGGCCCTAGCCCGTGCGCTCAAGGAGGGCCAGATCTTCGCCGCCGGGCTGGACGTCTTCGAGCGCGAGCCGGATGTTCATCCCGACCTGCTCACGTGCGAGAACGCCGTGCTCATACCGCATCTCGGGTCAGCGACGGTGGAGACCCGCCTGGCCATGGCCAACCTGGCGGTCGACAACCTGTTCGCTGGGCTCCAGGACGGGCGCCCGCCGACCCTGCTCAACCCAGAGGTCTGGGAGCAGAGGGTGTCGAGAGGATGATGCGAGGCTGAAGACTGGCAGCCCAATCGCTTGCTCGGGTCAGCTGAACCGCTTCACCAAGTGGATCTGGTCGTGACCTCGCGGGTAGGCGGGTGCGCGACCGCATTCCTGGTAACCGAAGCGGGCGTAGAAGCCGGGTGCCTGGAAGGAATGGGTACTCAAGACCACCTGATCGCAGCCACGGCGCCGGATCTCCTGCTCAGCCGCGGCCAGAAGCCGGGTACCCAGGCCAGACCCGCGATGGTCGTTTCGCACCCAGAGAAGGTCGATGTAGCCACATCCACCCCACGTCCACCCGTACAGCCCCGCGCGCAGGTCACCGCCGTTCTCGCGGACGGCGATGCAGAGCAGCCCGCCGTCGGCATGGCCAGTCGCGGCGACGTTAAAGGCGTTGATCTCGTCGTTGAGGCGTTCCCGGAGGCCATTGTCGACATCGCTCACCACGAACGAGACCTCACCCATCATCGGCTCCTCTCGGGGGTAGGACCCGGCGAACGCCGTCCGCACGTCGGTGCCCGGATCGTCACTGCCGAGCGCGTCCAAGCGTCCGCTGGCGTCGCGCAGTTCCGCGGCCAGCACCGCGAGGGTGAACCCGCGATGTGTGGCGGCGCGGGCGGCGACCACGGCAAGGGCCAGCGGCAGCCGTGCACACCGGGCGATGATTTCCTCAACTGCCCTCGGTTCGGCCAGTACCCGCTCCCGGCCGAGGCGGCGCGTGAGCAGTTCCCGTGCTTCGGCGGTCGTGAGAAGGTCTACTGCCAACGGGTGGGCGCCCTCGGCCGCGACCAGGCTGGTGAGTTTGTTGCGGCTGGTCAGCACCACCAGGCACCCCGGTGACCCGGGCAGCAAAGGGCGCACCTGGTCGGCGTCTTGCGCATTGTCAAGCAGTACCAACACCCGCCGACCCGCGAGCAGGCTGCGGTACAAGGCTGCCTGCGCATCCAAGCTGGCGGGGATCCGTGCCCGTGGCACCCCGAATGCGTTCAGAAATCCCCGCACCGCCTTGGTCGACGCCACTACCGATCCGCACGGGTCGAAGCCGCGCAGGTTGACATATAGTTGCCCGTCCGGAAACCGGTCGCGGACGTGATGCGCCCAGTGCACCGCCAAAGTGGTCTTGCCCACCCCGGCCGTACCGGACATGGCAATGACGGCACCGGCCGTTGGCTGGTCTGCGACCTCAGCGAGGATCGCGTCGAGGCGGCCAAGCTCATAGCGGCGGCCGACAAAGCCGCACGCGTTCAGCGGCAGCTGGGCGGGGACATCGCGTGGCGGCTGCGCCGGACCGCTCGGACTGGCCACCGCAGGCTCTGCCCGCTCGCGGCTCAGGCTTCCCCGTGCGGACGCAAACCAGCCCTCTCGCTCAGGCCCGCTCAGCTTCAGCGCCTCAGCCAGCAACCGTGCGGTGTCGGTGCGCGGCAACCGCACCCGGCCAGCCTCAAGATCACGCACCGTGCGCTCGCTCAGTTCGGCCCGCGCGGCCAACTGCGCCTGGGACAGGAAGGCCCGATGCCGGCATGCCCGCAGAAGCGCACCGAACGTGCCACACGGTGGCAGTGAGGGGCTGACCAGCTGCGCCATTTCGTCTCCTCAGGGGCTTTCGACGAAACAGGAGGTGATCGGTCATCTCGCCCTGGAGGGTCAGCCCGGGTTGGATCACCGGCGTCAGGTGGTACGCGGCGCCTAGCTGTACCGGTAGCACCCCCGTCCACATTGCCCTGGCGGGGGAGCCGCCCACATCGGCAGTCTTTCTTGCGACCTCAAACCTGTACTTTGAACGGTCAGCCATCTGTGCCGACGGCTAATCAGCCAGTGGCGCGCTGGTCACTATCGGCGGTGATGGCAGCAGCTGCGACTTTGAGCGCTTCGAGCGTGGCCCCGACTGCGGGTGTGCGGATGGAGGTCCGGTCGGCGATGGCGGCAATGGTCCGGGGCGGCATCATGAGCGGTCGCAAGGCGACATCGGGTCCGGGTACAGCGCTCAGGAGCAGGTCGGACACTATTGCAACGCCGAAGCCTGCGGCGACGAGCTTGGGCATCGCAAAAGGGTCGTCGGTGGCCAGACCTACCTTTGGGGTGAACCCTGCCGTGCGGCAGACACCGATGACGTCCACGACGCAGTGCCCGCTAATGACCCACTGCTCCTTGGCCAGGTCACTCAGGCGGAGGTCGCCTTGCCCGGCGAGCCGGTGGGTGGCCGGCAGCGCGACGAAGACCCGGTCGCGGGCGAGCCGGACCCGCCGCCAGGCGCGGCGCCGCGGTCGACGCATGCCAGGGAAGTCGAAGATCACAGCCACGTCGCAGCCGCCTGCCTCCAGCATGGTAAGGGCCTCGCTCGGGCCGGCGGTGACCAGATCCAGCTCAACCGGTGACGCGGTATCGCGCAGGTATGCGATGGCCTGCGCGACAATAGTGGCGTGGCAGGCGGAGAAAGCGGCAAGCCGTACCCGCAGGCCGCCGCGCCGGGCATAACGAGAGACGTCCTGCTCAGCCCGCGACAGCTCGTCCGCGATGGCCGCAGCATGCTCGACGAGTGCGAAGCCGGCCTCAGTCAAGCGCACACCGCGACTGGTTCGGATCAGCAACGGCGCACCGGCCTCGGCTTCGAGGCGTCTCATCTGCTGCGCGATCGCTGGCTGACTGTAACCGAGAGCCCGGGCAGCGGCCGACAGCGAGCCGTGCTGCGCGACCATGTGCAGCACCAGGAGTCGGCCCGGTGAGAGCACGTAAAGATCAAAGCACAGCTTTGAGGTCATAGGAAAGGGTTCGGTAAGGACGGTCCGCCACGCTGCGGCGTCCCGCCGATCACTCAAACGCGGTCGTGTTGGGCGCGCGCGGCGCGGGGTGGGCGCAAGCCCTGTGCGTTCAAGCGGTGCAGCAGGCGGCGCAGGGCAAACCGTGGCGTGATCCTGACGAGAAAGGACGTCAGGAATTTGTATCTCAGGCTGTACACCGCGACCGGCTTGCCGCGTTTCATCATCCGATAGCCGTAGCTGGCCACCTCGGCAGGAGTGACCTTGGTGGTGGCCATGTAGTTCGCCGGCCCAATCTTTGCCGCGCGGGCGAATGGGGTGCTGACTGGCGGCGGGCACAGGGCGGTGACCTTCACGCCGCTGCCGCGCAGTTCCTGGATCAGCGACTCCGAGAACGCCAGAACATAGTGTTTGGTGGAGAAGTAGACGCTCATGAGGGGGCCAGGCAGGAAACTGGTCACCGACGCCACGTTCAGGATGTGCCCTCGTCCTCGCTCCAGCATGGTCGGCAGGAACAGGCGGGTGAGCGCCGTAAGGGCGGTAACGTTGACATTGATCATGCTTTCTTGCCTGGTGAGCTCGGCAGTGGCGAACGTGCCGTAGTCGCCGAACCCAGCATTGTTGATCAGGCAGTCCACCTCGGCGCCGAGCGTCTGGATCCGATCGTAGACGTCTTTCGCCGCGCCGGGCTGGCTGAGGTCGCGGGCGACGGTGTGCACCGTAATGTTCTGCTTCAATTCGGCCGCGGCCGCGTCGAGACCGCGCACATTCCGGGCGACCAGAATAAGGTTGCGGCCATCTCTTGCGGCCAGCCGGGCCAGCTCGAGCCCTATCCCGCTGTTTCCGCCGGTTATGAGGGTGAAGGTGGTGGGGGGTTGAGTAGCCACGATGAACTCCTTGCCGTGCCGCTGCGGGTGCAAATGTATGTGGCGCCCGGTCAAGAAGCTGGGACGGTCTCGACTTGGCGGGCGCGAACACGGCCGAGAGCGATCGAGATGACAGCGGATGCGATCCCGGTGCCGACCACGACTGCCCAGCAACGGTGGAACGCGTTCAGGGGGTTTGCCGACTGGGCAGTGCCGAGGACGGCAACGAGCACCGCGACGCCGACAACGGCCCCGATCTGGCGGAAGCAGGAGGCGATGGCGACGCCGGTGGCGAAGCGGGGGCGGGGCAGTTCGGCCACCGCGGCGCTGCCGAATGCGGGCACGGACAGCCCGATGCCGGCGCCGCCGAGTATCGCCGCGGGCAGGAAGGCGGTCCAGTAGTGCGCGGTCGCCGTGATGCGGAGAATGAACAGCGCCGATCCTGCGGCAAACAGCAAGCTGCCCGGTACGGCGATGGCGCGCTGGCCGAACCGGTCGGCAAGCCGTCCGGCCAGCGGCGCCATCACCGCCGCGGTGATAGGCCCTGGGGTGAGCGCCGCGCCTGCCCCGAGGATGGAGTAGTGCCATACGGTGGTCAGGAACAGCACGTTGCACAACAGCAGCGCGAAGAACCCGATCGAGAATACGAACCCGCCCGCATTGGCGACGGTGAACGAGCGGACGCGGAACAGCCCGGGTTCGATCACCGGCGTGGGGTGGTGCGCGGAACGGGCCAGGAACAGCACGAGCATCATCGCGGCGGCCGTGAACGCGCCGAGCACGCGGCCTGATGCCCACCCCCACTGCGGGCCTTTGACGATGGCCAGCGCCACCGCGCCGACCCCCAGCGCGAGCAGCGCGGCGCCGATCCCGTCTGGCCATCGGCCGACGCTGGTGTCCCGGCTTTCCCGCAGCAGCCGCCGGGCCGGGATCAGCATGGGCAGCCCGAACAGCAGATTGACGAAGAACACCGCGCGCCATCCCTGCCAGTTCACGAGCACCCCGCCCAGCGACGGTCCGGTCGCCGCCGCCACCGCGCCTGTGGCGGTCCACAGCGCGGTGGCGGTGGCCCGTTGTTCGACCGGGAACTCGGGCAGGACCAGGCTCAGCGAAGTCGGCGTGAGGATCGCCCCGCCGACGGCCTGCAATACCCGGGCCGCGACCAGCATCACGACAGAAACCGACACTCCGCACAGCACGGACGCGGCCAGGAACACCAGCACACCGCCGATGAACATCCGCTTGCGACCGACGCGGTCGGCCAGTCGGCCGGCCGGTACCAGCGCAGCCGCGAACACGATGTTGTACCCGTTAAGGATCCAGGACAGGTCGCCGAGCGAGTCGCGCGGGAACGACCCACGGATGTCGGGAAAGGCAATATTGACGATCGTCACGTCCAGCAGCGCCATGAACACCGCCACCGACGTGACAGCCAGCACCTTCCAACGGCGCGCAACGCGTTCGGTGGCCCCCTGGCCGATTCCTGGCGAGGCGCCGTTGGCCATGGCCCGCCGAGCGCCGGGTTCGCGGCGTTCGGCCCCGCTTCCGCTCATAAAGAATCTCCAGAGCCTGTTTGAGAACCCCGATCCGGCTCGCGTGCCCCCGCATCCCGGCTGGCTGCGTTCTCGCCCTCGACGTGCCTTCCAGGCACGCCTTCGGGCTGCGGCCTTGCCAGCCGGGCGCGGATGACCCGCTCACTGATCGAACCGGGGTTCTCAAACAGGCTCTTAGGCCGGGGTCGCGATGGCGGGATCGACAAATCCAGACGGGGCCGGTGCCGACCCAGGCAGCCGTCCCGTGAGATGACCGGCCGCAGGGAACTCACGTCTCCCTGAGACTCTGCTTGATCAACTTTGCCACCAGCTCGGGCTGGTCCCATTGCGGCCAGTGGGAGGCGTTGTCGACAAGGTGCACGTCGGCGTCCCGGAACAGGCTGGCCAGATGGCGTGCGAGGTGGGCGCTGAGGTAGTGATCGGCCGCGCCGAAGACAAGCGTGACGGGCACCTTGAGTGCCGCCAGGTCGCCAGCGGCGATGTGGGCATCCTGCTGTTCGAGCGCGGGAAACAGGGCCGCGGTCCAGGCCCGGATGGCGGCGAGCGCGTCAGGCTGGACATCGTCGCCAAAGAACTGCGGCACTATGGAGCGGGCGGCGACTCCAGCTTGGTCTGCGGGATCCATCCCGAACTGGCGGCCGGTGTGGGCGAGCAGCCACAGCCGCTGGCCAAGCTCGCCCATCATCGCGTCGGCAAGCGGCGTAAGGCCCGGGTCGGCGAGCAGCCGGATCATCTCCGGCAGACGCAGCGCCGGCGCGTGGCCGTAGTAGGTGTTAAGGAGGACAAGATGGCCGATTCGTCCGGGCTCATTCAGCGCGAATTCGATGGCGTCCGGGCCTGACGCGTCGTGGCCGACCAGGGCCACCTGGTCGGGTCGGAGCGGCCGTAGCCGAGCCAATCCAAGGCGACGGCCCGGCGGGGAGGCAGCAGCGGCGCGAGACGATCGTAGATACGCGAGTCGTCCGGGAACCCGTGCAACATCACCAGCGGCGGGGATGCCCCCGGGTAGTCCGTGACGTGGAGCCGTCCGCCGGGCGTCAGCACCGTCCGCTGCGCCCCGGCGACCGGCTCCGGGATGGTCTCCGACATGGAACACTCCTATTCAGGGGTCCCTCCTTAGGGGAGCATTACAAACTCGCACCAGCGAGGCTGGCACAGCCGAGCGCGACACGTCCAGGAAGCAAACCGGAAGAAGACAGGCAGTTTCCGGCTGCAGTTCCCTTAAACTGCCGCTCTTCTTCCGGTCCTTCATCCTGGACGGCCGCCTTCCGCAGTGCGAGGTTTAAGAGCCTGTTTGAGAACTCCCGTTCGATCGGAGTTAACAAGCAGGCTCTAAGAGCAGCCACAGGAGCGGGGGAGCAGCCACAGGAGCGGGGGGGATCGGCCCTAAAGAAATGTCACGTCATCACGTCACCATCACGGTGAACGGTGAACAGCGGCGGGCTGAGGTCCAGGCCCGGCAGTTGCTCGTGCACTTCCTGCGCGAGGACCTCGGCGTCACCAGCGCGCATGTCGGATGCGACACCACCCAGTGCGGCGCGTGCACCGTGCACCTGAACGGACGCGCGGTGAAGTCGTGCACGGTCCTAGCCGTCCAGGCGGACGGCGCAGTCATCGACACCGTCGAGAGCCTGAGCGATGCGGGCGATGTTGAGCATCCGCTGCTGTCGGCGTTTCGCGAGCATCATGCGCTGCAGTGTGGTTTCTGCACGCCAGGCATGATCATGAGCTCGCTCGAACTGCTTCAGCGTGAGCCGCATCCGAACGAAGAGCGTATTCGCGGGTGGCTCAAGGGCAATTTCTGCAGGTGCACCGGTTACCAGCACATCGTTGATGCGATCCTTGCCGTGGGCGGCAAGACGCCGGCCGCTCGCGATGAGGGCGCGCACAGCCGCCAATTCTTCGGTCGGCCGGTACGACGGCGGGAGGACAGCCATCATCTAAGGGGCCGCGGACATTTCACCGACGATGTGAGATCGACCGATGGGGCGGGCACGCTCCATGCCGCGCTGCTCCGCAGCCCGCACGCGCACGCCCGCATCCGGTCCGTTTCGGTGGATCGGGCGGTCAAGATGCCGGGAGTCGTGGCCGTCGTTACCGGAGCGGATCTGCTCGATTCGGTGGCCCCGCTGCCAACGAACTGGATTCTGCCCGGCATGCACGTGCCGGTTCACCGTGTGCTGGCCGACGATGTGGTCCGATTCCAGGGTGAGGGAATCGCCGCGGTGGTCGCGGTTGACGAATACGCGGCCGCGGATGCGGTGGAAGCCATTGAGGTCGGCTACGAACCGCTGCCCGCGGTGACGGACCCGTGGCAGGCCGCACAGCCCAACGCCGACCTGGTGCACCCGGGGCTGGCCAGCGCTTCGGAACACGGCAACGTCGCGTTCCGGGTGCCGATCTATGCGGGTGACTATGCCGCGGCGCAGGCAGCGGCCGACGTAGTTATCCGCCAGCGGCTGCGGAATCAGAATCTGGTCCCTGGCGCACTGGAGCCTCGGTCGGTTCTGGCCGACTACGACGACCGAACGGGAACGGTGACTGTTCATAGCAGCACCCAGTCGCCGCATCTCATCAAGCGGATGCTGGCCGAGGTCCTGTCCTTTCCCGAGGAGCGGCTGCGGGTCGTGGCGCCGGATGTCGGTGGCGGCTTCGGGTCGAAGCTGCACTTGTATCCGGAAGAAGTCCTCGTGACCACGCTGGCGATCCAGTTGCGGCGCGCGGTGAAGTGGACGGCCACCCGAAGCGAAGACTTCAAGGCGACAAACCATGGCCGCGACCACGTCCAGGACGTGGAACTGTGCGCGACGGCCGACGGTGTCATCACCGGTATCAAGGCGACACTGTTGGCCAACCTCGGGGCCTACCTGTCAGACATGGCCGCTGGCATCCCGACCGCGAACTGTGCGCTGATGCTGACCGGTGTCTACCGCATCCAGAACATTCACATCGACACGCTTGGCGTTTTGACCAACACCTCGCGAGTCGACACCTACCGAGGTGCCGGCCGGCCCGAGGCGACGTACCTTATCGAGCGCATGGTCGACCAGCTCGCTCGCGCGCTGAGCATCGACCCGGCGGAGATCCGCCGTCGCAACTTCATTCCCGCTGATGCGTTTCCCTATCAATCGCCTGGCCTGTTCGTTTTCGACAGTGGCAACTACGAGCACAATCTCGCCACGGCCCTGGGCGTCGTTGGCTATGACGAGCTGCGCCGAGAACAGGCGGAGCTTCGCCGCCGCGGTATCTACCGGGGCATCGGGCTGGCCACGTACACCGAGTTCACTGGCCTCGGTTCCGGCCGGGCGACGGCCGCTGTGGGCTTTGCCTACGGTGGCTGGGAGTACGCGCGTGTGTTTGTCCATCCCACGGGCCGGGTTAGCGTGCACGTCGGGTCCGCAGACCATGGCCAGGGGCACGCGACCACCTACGCGCAGATCGCCGCCGACGCGCTCGGCCTCCGGCCGGAGGGCATCGACATCGTCGAAGGGGACACCGCGACGGTCGAATTCGGCCAAGGCACGTTCAACTCGCGGTCGATGCCGGTTGGGGGAAGCGCCGTCCACGAATGCAGCCAGCGGGTTCTCGCCAAGGCCGAGCGGTTCGCCGCCCACGCCCTCGGTGCGGCCATGCAGGACGTGCGCTACGAGGCCGCGGTGTTCACCGCCACCAGCGGCACGGGCACGGGCGCACGGGACAGCATGACATGGCACGAAGTTGCCCGGCTGGCCCATTTCGTCCCTGACATCCCACCCGGCCTCGAGCCCGGACTGGACGAGCGCGTCTTCTACGATCCCAAGGGAATGACGTTCCCGTTCGGCACCTACATCGCCGTTGTCGACGTCGACCCCGCGACCGGCGACATCACCATCGACCGGTTCCTCGCGGTCGACGACTGCGGGCCCCTCATCAACCCGATGCTGGCGCGGGGGCAGGTACACGGCGGCATCGCGCAAGGGCTCGGCCAGGCGCTGCTCGAGAGCGCATGTTACGACGACGAAGGATCATTGGTCTCAGGCAACTGGATGACGTACGCCTTCCCGCGTGCCCAGCACATCCCGCGGCTCGAAACTGCGCACACCGTCACCCCGTCACCGTTCACCTGCAATGGGATCAAGGGAATCGGCGAGGCTGGGGCCATCGGGGCGCCGCCGGCGATTGTCAACGCGGTGCTCGACGCGCTAGCGCCGCTTGGGGTCACGCATCTGGACATGCCGTTGCATCCCGAAAGGGTTCTCGCCGCCATCCGCCGGGCCGCCGCTGGCCGCGCCACCGTGGGAGATGCCCGATGATAGGCACGGACTTCGACTACCTGCGGCCGACCAGCGTCAGCGAGGCGCTGGAGATGGTGAGCCGCGACGAAGACGCCAGATTCCTCGCGGGCGGTCACGCGCTGCTGCCGGAGTGGAAACTTGGGCGCACGCGTCCGCCCACCCTCATCGACCTGGGTCGCATCGCAGAGCTACGCGGAATCGAGGTCCTCGGCCGCGGCGGTCCGCCAGAAGTCGGCGGCAGCGGCGCTGACGTGGTGGTGCGCATTGGCGCCCTGACCACCTCCACCGAGATCGAGTACTCGCCCGACATCGCCCGCTACACGCCGCTGCTGGCGGAGGCCGCCGCCGTGATCAGCGACCCTCTCATCCGCAACCGGGCCACGCTGGGCGGATCGCTGGCCGAGGCCAATCCGTGCGGCGACTGGCCACCAATCGCCCTAGCCGCGGACGCGAGCATGCATCTGCGCAGCCGCGACGGCGAGAGGACCGTGTCGGCCCGGGACTTCTTCGCCCGGGACGGCACCGTCGCCCAGGATGGCACCGTGGGCGGCCCGGGATCCACCGCGCTACGGCGGGGGGAACTGTTGATCGCCGTCACCGTGCCGGCGGCCGGCGCCCTGACCCGTTCCACCTACCTCAAGTGCATGCACCCTGCCTCCGGGCACGCCATGGTCGGTGTGGCGGTCGCCGCCCTGTTCGACACCGGCGAGACCTGCCGTGACTGCCGGATCGCGGTCACGGGCACCGCAACGGGCGCGGCGCGGGCGCTCCGCGCCGAAGCCGAGCTCGTCGGCTCCCGCCTGAGCCGCGAAACGATCGAGGCCGCGGCGGGCGTGGCGAACGACGGGATCGCATTCGCCGGCGACGAATTCGGGTCTGCCGCCTATCTGGCCAGGCTGCTTCCCATCTACGTCAGCCGAGCCCTGTCCCAGCTCGCGACCCCATCCACGGGTAGTGACAAAGACGCATGACGACGACCGGTGCTGGTCTCGGAGACCACGCCGCGCAAGCAGGCATCCCCCCAGCGGGCGGCTGGACGGTGCAGGGGCGTGACGTGATGCGGCAGCCGTTAAGGATCATTGTCCCGAACGGCTGCCGCGGGGGTGTCACCGCGCAGCATGGCGGTCAACGCGGCACGCGTCGCGCGGCGTGAGATGCCGTGGCGTTGTGCTTGGCGGGTGGGGCGGTCCGGGTAGTCGGGAGCTTCGCGGGGCCGTGTTGGGTGGGCGGAGCATCAACGGTCGGCGCCGGGCGCCTCCGTGGCGTCGAGGTGCCAGCGGATGATCCTGAATCCGTACTTCACCGCGGCGTCGAGCCTGGCGCGGTCGAGCCGTCCGTCGGGTCCTTTCGGGATGGCGACGAACCGCCCGGCCATCGGGCTGGCCGCGGTCATGATGCCGAGCAGCCGTTCGATCTCGTCGGCATCGCCCACGATCTCTGGCCGGGCGAGCACGTCACGGCCGCGCAGCCGGATGCGCTCGGGCCGGCCGTCGGTGAGGTTGAGCTTCCATTTACCCCCGCCTGGGGTCAGCAGCACCGTGCCGTCGCGGACATAGCTGACCGGCTGCCGGTAGGACTTGCCGGTCCTGCGCCCGGTGAGGAACACGAGCATGAGCCGGCGGCTGGGCGGGGTGGCAAACGGCAGACCCAGCACGGCGCGCATCGGAACGTTCACCACGCGGAACACGCGCTGCTGGATGCGTCGGCCGAGCGGGGGCTTGCTTCGTGCGGGCATAGGTCTCTCCTAACGTCAGTCGCGCTCGGGGGCGCGGCGGCGGGCCTGTCGGATGCAACCGACAGAGCCTTACCATTAGATACCTAAACATTCGATGTCGAAACTTTAGTCCAGGGTCCGCGGCATTCAACAGCCGGGTGTGACCGTGCTGACCAGGCGCACACTCGGCAGGCACGTGGTCGCGGCCGGGGATGGTTGACTGGTTGACGGAGTCAGGATGTCCGATGCGTGAGGAACGGAAATGACATTGCTTCCGAGCTATGTGACCGGAGCCTGGATCGCCCCGCGGGAGGAGGGCCGGCCGCTGTTCGACGCGGTGACCGGAGAGGAGGTCGCCCGGCTGTCGACCGCGGGTATCGACATGCAGGCGGTTCTTGAGCATGGGCGGACCGTGGGCGGTCCGGTGCTGCGGGAACTGACCTTTCATCAGCGGGCCGCACTGTTGAAGTCGCTGGCCTCCCTCCTGCGCGAGCATCGAGAGGAGTTGTACGCCCTGTCGGCTCGCACCGGTGCGACCCGCGGCGATGCGCGCTTCGATGTCGATGGCGGCATTGGGGTGCTGCGGGCGTATGCGAGCAAGGGGCGGCGCGAACTGCCGAACGACACCGTGTATGTCGAGGGTGCCGTCGAACCGCTGTCGAAGACGGGCTCGTTCGCGGGGCAGCACATTCTCTCCCCGCTGCGCGGTGTCGCTGTGCAGATCAACGCCTTCAACTTCCCGGTGTGGGGGCCGCTTGAGAAGTTCGCGCCCGCGTTTTTGGCCGGCGTTCCGAGCGTGATCAAGCCAGCGAGCGCGACCGCCTACGTGACGCAACGGCTTGTCGAACTCGTGGTGGAGTCGAACCTGCTGCCGGCCGGATCGCTGCAGCTGATCTGCGGCGGGGTGGGCGACCTGCTCGACCACCTAACCAACCAGGACCTCGTGTCGTTCACCGGCTCGGCGTCGACCGCCCAACGGCTACGCGTCCACCCGGCAATCGCGGCCCAGTCCGTCCGCTTCAACGCCGAGGCCGACTCGCTGAACTGCTCGATCCTCGGCCCAGACGCCACCAAGGACACCCCGGAGTTCGACCTCTACGTCGAGCAGCTCGTCACCGAGATGACCGTTAAGGCGGGCCAGAAGTGCACGGCCATCCGCCGCGCCCTGGTGCCCGAACCGCTGCTCGACGCGGTGGCGCAGGCGGCGACCGCCCGGCTCGCGACAGTCGTCGTCGGCAACCCGGCGGATGAGTCGGTGCGGATGGGTGCGTTGGCCAGCCTCGAGCAGCGTGATGAGGTCCGCCGCTCCCTCAAGGCTCTGGTCGCCGCTGGTCACCTGGTGTACGGCGATGCCGAGCACGTCGAGGTCGTGGGCGCCGACGCCGAGCGCGGCGCGTTCATCTCCCCCATCCTGCTGCGCGCCGGCCCTGACCGTGCCGAGCCGCACGAGGTCGAGGCGTTCGGCCCGGTGAGCACGCTCATCGGCTACCGCGACGCCGACCACGCAATCGGCCTGGCCGCGCGCGGCCGGGGCAGCCTCGCGGGTTCGGTCATCACCCACGACGTGGGCTTCGCCCGCCGTGTGGTGCTGGGCGTCGCGGCGTGGCACGGTCGGCTGCTCGTGCTCGACCGCGATGACGCTGCGGAGTCCACTGGGCATGGGTCGCCACTGCCCGCGCTTGTCCACGGCGGTCCAGGACGCGCCGGTGGCGGCGAGGAGCTCGGCGGCATCCGTGGTGTTCTGCACCACATGCAGCGCACAGCCGTGCAGGCGAGCCCGCGGATGCTCGGCGCCATCACCGGCCGGTGGCTGCCGGGTGCCGCGCGCAACGAGGACAGCGTTCATCCGTTCCGCAAGCCGCTCGCGCAGCTGCGGGTGGGGGACAGCCTGGTCGCCGGCCCGCGACGGATCACTCTGGAAGATATCGAGCACTTCGCCGAGTTCACCGGCGACACGTTCTATGCACACATGGACGAGGAAGCAGCGCGCGCCAACCCGTTCTTCGACGGGCGCGTCGCGCACGGCTATCTCATCGTGTCGTTTGCCGCAGGCCTGTTTGTCGATCCGGCGCCCGGGCCAGTTCTCGCCAACTACGGCCTGGAGAACCTGCGTTTCCTCGCGCCCGTGTATCCAGGCGATGAACTGACGGTCACATTGACGTGCAAACAGATCTCCCCGCGCGACGCCGAATATGGCGAGGTCCGCTGGGACGCCGAAGTCATCAAGCAGGACGGCTCGGCGGTGGCCAAGTACGACGTGCTCACGCTCGTCGCCAAGGAGTGGCCGATCAAGCGAGCGGACCCTGCGTGATGAACGCGACAACCGCCCCCCCATGCGGCGGGCCGTGCCTCGGTTTTGCCGGTTTCGCGCTCGATCCTAGCTATTCGCACGTAACGCGTTTGCAGCTCAGCTGGGCGGGCAACGCCAGCACGTGAGACCGTGTGGTCTTCGCGTCCGCACCCGCCCACGCCGTGGCCCAGCGCGACCATCAGGCTGTCGTGGCCGATGAACCCAGCCGAGCGGGCCGTGCGGCGCGTGGATGCCGCGCAGCAGCGCTATCCGGTGACGGCGTTCGCGGTCGGGGTCGCTAAGAAATTTGGCGACGACAACGGGGGCATTCTGGTCGCCAGCCTCGCCCATTCGGCGTTTGTTTCGTTGTTTCCGCTGCTGCTCGTCCTCGTGACCTTCCTCGGCCTCGTGGCCGCCGGCAACCCAGGGCTGCGGCAAGACGCGCTCAATGCCGTCGCCCAGCAGGTCCCGCTGATCGGCCATCAGCTCGCGAGTAACGTGCACGAGCTTCGCCGTTCCAGCGTGATCGGGCTGATCGTCGGCCTGCTCGCCACCGTCTGGGGTTCGACCGGCCTTGCGCAGGCCGGCATGTTCACGATGGAGCAAGTCTGGAACCTTCCCGGTCCCGCGCGGCCCGGTTACTGGCAGCGCCTCGGGCGCGCCATGCTGTTCCTGGGGGTGCTGGGCCTTGGCGTAGTCGTGACGACGCTCCTGGCCAGCCTCGACACCTTTGGCCACCATGCGATCGCGACCGTGGTCCTCGCTGAAACGCTCGCCGTCCTCGCCAACGGCGGGATGTACCTCGGCAGCTTCCGTGCCCTCACCCCCAAGGGGATCCCGACCCGCAGCCTGCTTCCCGGCGCGGTCGCTGGAGGCATTGCCTGGACGCTGATGCAAGCGCTTGGCACGCACCTCATTCACCACTTCCTGCGCACCGACTCCGTATACGGCGTGTTCGCCACGGTGCTCGGCCTGGTCGCCTGGCTCTACGTCGGCGTCGAGATCACCGTTTACGCCGCGGAGATCAACGTCGTCGCCGCCCGGCGCTTGTGGCCGCGCTCCATCGTCCAGCCGCCGCTCACCGAGGCCGACCGTGCTGTCATGGCGGCCCAGGCCCTGCAGAACCAGCGGCGGGAAGAACAGCGTGTGGAAGTATCCTTCGCTGACCGCCCGCCAGACGCCGCGCCGTCAGCAAGAACTCCGCGCACACCGGACGAGATTGCGCCTCCGGCCAAGCCGCCCGCTGGCGATGGCTATGGGTAATGCTGTCACGGGCGTCGCTACGATCCACACGCACGCGCGGCGGCGAGGGAACACCCCCGGCGGAGCTGCGATCAGTTTTGTTGCGATCAGCTCTGTGTGGAGCCAGGGATGCCGAACGGCGGAGGCTGCGTGCCATCGATGTCGGTAAAGCCGTACTCGCGCGCAAGCTGGCCAACTGTCAGCACCTGCCCGGATCGCTTCATCACCTGGTGATCGCCCGCGAGCGCCACGACTGCGCGGCCCAGGTACTCCGGTGTCTCGGTGGCGCCCAGATGGCCTGGGGCGATGGCGACCGCGGCGACGTTGCGGGGGCGAAGGTCGTGCGCGAGCCCGAACGCGAGCCGGGCGGTCGCCGCCTTGGCGGTGTCGTACAGCACGTTGCCCAGGTAGGCATCGAACGCCCACGCGATGGTGTTGACGATCAGCCCGGGATGCTCACGACGATCCATCAGCAGAAGCGGCGCGGCGTAGCGACTGGTGACAAAGTGAGCCCGGACGCCCGCTTGGAACATCGCCTCCCAGCGCCACAGCGGTTGTTCCCAGAACGGGGTGCCAAAGAAGGTTGAGGCGGAGTCGCCGCGCTGCTCATACCCGCCCCATGCGTTGTTCACGAGCAGGTCCAAGCGGCCACGTTCTCGCCGGACCTGCTCGAATAGCCGCACGACGTCCGCGTCGACCGTGTGATCGCAGCGCACCGGAACCGCGGTCCCGCCCCGCCGACGCACCTCCTCCGCCGTTTCCTCGATGCTGCCCGAGCGGCCCTCCGCGGATGGTGCGCCACGGACGCTTCGGGCGGTGACGTACACCGTCGCGCCGCTCTCGCCAAGCACGACCGCGATCCCGCGGCCTGCACCGCGGCTCGCTCCCGTCACAACTGCTACGGCTCCACCGAGGTCGGCACTCATGGGGCTTGATATTAACAAACGAACCTTCATAAAGTAAACGGGTGACAGTCGGACGGCCCCGGACGATTACCGACGAGGCGATCCTCGCGGCCCTGGCCCGCGCCATCTCGCGCGTAGGGCCTGCGCGGCTGACACTCGCCGACGTCGCGGCCGAAGCCGGCCTTGCCGCGCCCACCGTCGCGCAGCGGTTCGGGTCCAAACGCAACCTGCTGCTCGCCTTCTCCGCCCAGGCCGCGGGGAAACTCGAGGACTCGTTCGCCAGGGCGCGGGCATCCCACGCAACCCCACTTGCCGCACTGTTGTCCGACCCGCTGGGTGCGGTACGCGCGATGGACTCACCACGCGCGCTAGCCCACCACCTCGCGTTTCTTGAGCTTGAGCTGGCGGACCCTGAGTTTCACCAGCACGTTCTCGAACACGCTCGCGCCGCACGGCAGCAGATCCGCCGGCTGCTCGATGCCGCCATCGAGCATGGCGAACTCAGGCCGTGCGACACCAACAGCCTGGCGGGGGCAATCCAGGTGACGTACAACGGCGCGCTGATCACCTGGGCGATCTTCCGCCAGGGCAGGCTCTCCTCCTGGCTGCGCCGGGAGCTCGAGTTCATTCTTGAGCCATTCCGGGCGACCGGCCGGGTCACGCCGACGCCTGGCGCAAGAGGGGGGAGTGACCCTCCACCAACAACGCCACGCCGGTCCGGCCAAGGGTGCCTGTGACCACTAGGTTCCCGCACAATGCGCTGGCTGCTGGCGCCAATCCGGGCCAGCAGCCATTAGACGGTGCGAGCCTGTGGCATTCGCGAAATGCGGTGGATGGGGCTGGCGGCGTGTTTTTCGTTCGCCGGCATCGCCGCGCTGCCGATAGGTTCGTTGCGCGGGCGTTGCGGGGTTTGCGGCCTGGTAAGGAGGGTGTGGTGGCACTGGTCAGCTCGTGGCCGGCGATTCTGGTGGAGGGCTTGACTAAGTCGTTCGGGGAGGTGCACGCGTTGCGTGGCATCGACCTGTCGGTGCCGCGTGGGACGGTGCTCGGTGTGCTCGGCCCCAATGGTGCGGGTAAAACGACCGCGGTGCGCATCCTGACGACTTTGCTGCGCCCGGATGAGGGACGGGCAATTGTGGAGGGCCACGACGTCGTACGGGAGGCTGCCGCGGTCCGCCGCTCGATTGGGTTGGCGGGCCAGTCGGCGGCCATTCAAGAGGAACTCACCGGCCGGGAGAACCTTGAGATCATCGGGCGGCTCTACCACATGAGCTGGCCCCGCGCCCGTCGTCGCGCCGCCGAGCTGCTGGCGCAGTTCGGCCTGTCCGAGGCGGCCGACCGGGCCGCCAAGAATTTCTCCGGCGGCATGCAGCGTCGCCTGGACCTCGCCGCTAGCCTGGTCGGTCAGCCCAGGGTCTTGTTCCTCGACGAGCCGACGACTGGCCTGGACCCGCGGTCGAGGCTGGGAATGTGGGACGTCATCCGGTCGCTGGCCGCCAGCGGTACGACGATTCTGCTCACCACTCAATATCTTGAGGAGGCCGACGAGCTGGCTGACGAGATCGTGGTCATCGACCGGGGCCTGGTCATTGCCGCAGGCACAGCCGAGGAGCTGAAGGGCCGGGTCGGCGGGGACGTCGTGGAGTTCTCGGTGCCCGACCGCGCCCGGGTCAGCGATGCAGTCGCGGCGATCGAGCGGGTAGGTGACGGCGAGCCGCATGTCGATGCGGAGACTGGCGTGGTCAGTGTTTGTGTCGGGGGCCGCGGTTCGGAAGCGCTGATCCAGGTGGTGCGGGGCCTGGACGGTGCAGGCGTCCAGACGCATGGTCTGACGCTGCGTCGGCCCTCTCTGGATGACGTGTTTCTGGCCCTGACCGGGCATGCTGCCGAGGAGTCACGCCAGCCAGGCGACCGCCGCCGCGGCCGCCGAGCGGGTCAGCGATCCGGTAAGCGGGACACCGCCAAGGCGGCGTCATGATCGCCGTGGCTGCGCCAGCCGGCGAACCGGGCCTGGTCGCGCGGGCTGGCTGGGCGGTGAGCGACACGCTCGCCATCACCAGGCGCAACCTGCTGGTGTGGATGCGAGTACCGGCCTACATCGTGTTCACGGTGATCCAGCCGGTGATGTTCGTGCTGATGTTCCGCTATGTCTTCGGCGGTGCGATCCCGGTGAATGTCCCGGGCGGCTACGTCAACTTCCTGATGCCAGGGATCGTGGGGCAGACTGCGGCGTTCGCGAGTTTCGGCACTGCCATCGCGCTGGCGCAGGAGCTGCAGAAGGGTGTGATCGACCGGCTTCGGTCGATGCCTATGGCGCGCTCGGCCGTGCTCGCCGGCCGCCTGGTCGCCGATACCGCGAGGATGCTTGTGACGATACTGATCGTCATCGGGGTGGGCTGCGTTGTCGGGTTTCGGTTCGAAAACGGCGTTGTCCCGGCCGTGGCCATGGTGGTGCTCGCCACGGTGTTCGGGCTGGCGATCTGCTGCATCGCCGCCTATACGGGACTGGCCATCGGCGATGAGGAGTCGGTACAGGCCTTCGGGCTCATCTGGCTGTTCCCGATCACGTTCCTCAGCTCGGCGTTCGTGCCGATCCAGACCATGCCTGGCTGGCTGCAGGCTTTCGCCAACAATCAGCCGGTCACCTACGTCATCAACGCAATGCGCGCGCTGGCGCTGGGTGGCCCGCTTGAGGCGAACCTGTGGAAAAGCATCGCCTGTCTTGCGGGGATCTTTGTCGTCTTCGCGCCACTGGCGGTCCGCGCCTACCGGCGGGCGAGCTGACGGCGCCTTGCGGTCGCAAGAATGGTCATGTACTGCTTGGTCAGCGTTCCGCACAGCCGTTCGTCGTCGGTGGAGGTCTCGGATGGCCGGTGCTATCTCCTGCGCTGTGCCGCCCGAGGCGTGAGCGTTGGTCAGTAGGGCGAGGGATCCCCCGGGGCGAAGGAGCCGAGCAACCTTCGGGTATCCGACATGGGGGTCGATCCAGTGGAACGCAGTTGCCGACAGGGCTACGTCATACGACTCGGGCTTGTCGGCTGCGGCCTCGAACGTATCCGTCGTGACCTGCACCTTCGAATAGGCCGCGAGGTTTTCCCGGGCCAGCTCGGCGAGGCGAGGGCCCGGGTAGGTTTCGCCGTGGCTGAGAAGTGGCTCGGGCCAAGGCCGGGCTGACCGCGGACGGGGGTAGCGTGCGTGGCATGATCGAGACGACCTGGCTGGACGCCACCGCGCAAGCCGACCTGGTTCGCCACGGCGAGCTTAGCTCGAAGGACCTGGTGGAGGCGGCCATCGCAAGGATCGAGGCGGTCAACCCACACCTTGACGCCGTGATCCGGACCCGGTTCGAGCGAGCGCGGCTGGAGGCCGGCGGCGAGTTGCCAGACGGCCCGTTTCGCGGCGTTCCGATCCTGTTCAAGGACCTGGGTTGCCTTGTCGCGGATGAGGCGACGGCCTTTGGCCTCGGTCCCCTGCGTGACCTTCGATGGCCGGTGACGTCCTACCTCGCGCAGCAGTTCCGGGCGGCTGGCTTCGTTCTGCTCGGCCGCACGAACGTGCCGGAGTCCGGCACCACGGTGACCACTGAGCCGCTGAGCTTTCCCCCGGCCCGCAACCCCTGGCATCCCGGTCACTCCACCGGCGGCTCGTCGGGAGGATCGGCGGCCGCGGTGGCCAGCGGCATGGTGCCGGTGGCACACGCCACCGACGGCGGCGGATCCATCCGCATCCCGGCGAGCGAGTGCGGGCTTGTTGGGCTCAAGCCGACCCGTGGCCGGGTGAGCCAGGGCCCGGTGATCGGGGAGGCTTGGGCAGGCGGCGTAATCGACGGAGCCGTAACGCGCACCGTACGTGACGCAGCGGGTGTGCTGGATGTGATCAGTACACGCATGCCGGGCGAGCCCTACTACGCGCCGCCTCTGCCTCGCCCGCTGCGGGAGGAAGTCGGTGCCGACCCTGGCCAGCTCCGGGTCGGCGTGCTCGGCCGGCCAGGCGCGAAGGATTACCTCGACGATCCGCAATGCCGGGCCGCGGTGGCTGGCGCGGCGCGGCTGCTGGAGTCGCTTGGCCACCATGTCGAGGAGTCCGCGCCTGCGGCGATGTTCGAGCGGGAGTTCGCCAGGCAGTTCAACAGGCTCATCGCCGCCGACACTGAGGTGGCGTTCCAGGCTTTCGAGACGCGGCTCGGCCGCCCGATCGGCGAGAAGGAGATCGAACCGCGCAACGCCGAGTACCGGCGGGCCGGTGAGTCGCTCGGAGCCGTCGGGTATCTGCAGAGCCGCGCCTGGATCGGAATGTGGGCGCGGCGCATGGCCGACTGGTGGAACGGCCATGACCTACTTGTGACGCCCACCCTGGGCGCACCCCCACCCGAGCTTGGCTGGTTCACCGCGGAAGGACCACAGCTCGAGGGGAGGCGAATCGCCAGCTTCATCCCTTACACCGCGCAGTTCAATATGACCGGCCAGCCTGCCGTGAGCCTTCCCCTGCACTGGACACCCGGCGGCCTACCGGTCGGCGTGCAACTGGTCGCGGCCTACGGCCGGGAGGATGTGCTGATCCGGGTGGCCGCCCAGCTTGAGCAAGCTGCGCCGTGGGGGAAACGGCGTCCGAAAATACACGCGTAAGGTGCCGCGCGTAAGGTGCCGCGCGTAAGGGCTGTGCGGAGAGGCTACCGGCGGGCGAGTCCGAACATGTGGCGGCATCCGTCGAGGCCGGTGATCTCGGGCAGCGGGACCCCGCACAGGCTGTTCCCGGCCCGTGCGGCGCTAGTTTGGACGGATGGAGGAAAACCGGGCACGGCGAGTGGCCGACGCGCTGCGCGACCGCGGCATCGACGGCCATCTGGCGAAGGTCGGCGTGAATCAGTTCGGAGTGCGCGTGACGCTGCACGATGGCCGCGAAGCGGAGTGGGATACCGACGGCACGGCCGGCCTTGAGGCTCAGGTGATGCAGGACGGCGTACTTGTCGGTTACGTGCCCGAGATCGAAGGATCTGAAGACTTCGATGAGCAGCAGGTCATCGACGCCATCGCGCGTACTGACTACGACCAGCCGGTGGCCCGGCAACGGTCGGTCGCACCGCCGCCTGGCCCGCCGCTGCGTCGCGAGGGAGGCGTCTTCCGCCGCTTTCTCGACGGCTTCCGATATCGGTAACGGCCGGGCGGCGCGGCTGCCGAAGGCAGGCTCCCCGAACAACCTCACCGTCGGGACGCGCTTCACCGCGGTCGGCTACGGGGCTCAGTCGGTGACCATCGACCGAGGCCCCACCTTCCACTACGCGGACATCCGGTATGTCGCCACGGGTGGGCTGGAAGCGCTGAATCCGAGTTGGCTGCGCATCTCCATGAACCCCGCGCTAGGTGACGGCGGCACGTGCTACGGGGATTCGGGTGGGCCGAACTTCCTCGGCGCAGGTGCGAACGAGACCAACATCGTGGCCGGCAGGACCATAACCGGCGACTTCATGTGCCGGGCGACCAACGTCGACTACCGCATGGACACCGCCTCGGCGCGGGGGCATTCCTCGGGCAGTACGTCACGCTGCCGTAACCTGCCGATACCGAACGCCTTGCGCGGTGGTGCCCGCGACTGGATCACCGTGAGGTGCGCAACGGCCCGTCGCGCCCCTCTGGGACGCCGTATCAAGCTGCCCCGTGGGCGTTGAAGATGCACCAGTTGACGTAACTGCCCGGCTCATCGGTGTTCTGTGACTCCCGGGCGTCATGCAGCGCGTGAGCAAGTGTTTCGCCGCGTGCCAGCCGCCGGTGCACGGCGGTCATGAGGTCAACTGCCTCCACATCGGGGACCACGGCCGTGCTGGCGAGAATCCCAGCGGTGCCGCGGGCCAGCAGCGCACTGACGAAGCCGAGGACCTCGTCGCCCGCGTAGCTGACCTGAGTGCCTGACTCACAGGCGGCGAGGATCAGCCGGTGCGGCGCCAGGCCCCGTGAATACAGTTCCTGCAAGGTCAGCGGGCCATCGCTGAGCAGGAGGGAAGAGAACATCGGGTTGTCCGCGCGCAGTGTTCCGTGACAGGCGAGGTGGGCGAGATCGGCACCGGCCAGGGCGTCGGCGACCACATCGGCGGTGCTGGCGGGCGGGGTGAAGGCGGCTGCGGACGGGTGGATACCTGCCACTGACTCGACCTCGGCGACGGCCCCGGGCAGATCGGGTCCTGCTATCAGGACGACGGTTCCATTGCCGCCCCCGGCCCGCATCCGGTCCTTAGCGGCTAGCGCGGAGCGGGCCCAGAACGTAGCTGAAGGCGCCAGGCAAACCGGCCCGGCGTGCATCGCCGACCAGGGGACACCCTGCAGGTCAGGTACGGGAACGATGACGATCTCAATGTCGGCGGGCAACCTCAGCGGATGCAAAAGGAGCTCACTGAGCCTTCGGATGCGCACATCCGCGCTCGCGCGGGCGGCAGCGATGCTGGCTAGCGGGCGGGGCTGTGCCAGGCGGCGCACCGCGAACAGGAATGCGCGTAGTTGTTCCCGGACCTGACCGAGTGGGCCGAGGGCCGCGATTCTGCTTATGCGCGGCTCGATCACCACGGCTACCACGTCCTCGCCGCGCAGCCCGTAAGCGACCAACGCCTTCCCATTCAGGCGCTCACGCAGTGCGCCAATGGTCACGGGGGCTGTGGCGGTGTCGGCGACCGTGCCCGTCCGCCAGGTGGCCTGCCGTATCCGGTTTTCGATGACAGCCTGCTCGGTGGCGACGTGTTCGGCAGGGGTCAGCGGCCGGGACACCCGCTTGACGCTCTGTGTGCGCTCGTCCCGACGTTCGGCGTGCACGGCCCGAAGGGCCGTGAGGTCCGCACGGATCTCGTCGAACGCTGGCGGTTCGACGGCGAGCAGAGCGGCGGCGCGGCTTCGCTCCATCCAGTTCAGCGCGCGCGCCGGCGAACCGTCCCCGATGACCACGTCCAGGCCGATGAGGCCTAGCTCCGCGCCGTGGCCCGACGCGAGCGCGCGAAGTTCCACCGACGGGAGGGCGCCGCGATGGCGGGCCAGGTCGCCGAGGCCGCGTCGGCAGTGCGCCAGCGCCTCGCGATCCTGCTGGCGCAGGCGGGCTGCCAGCGCGAAGGAGACGCGCCCACGCAGCCGGACCAGGACGGACGCGCCGCGGGCCAGCGAGCCGCCCCGGGACAGTGCGGCGATGGCCTGGCGGCGCCGACCGAGGGAGGCAGCCAGCCGACCGGTCACGAGAAAGCCCTGCACCGCGGCGGACGTCGTGCCCGACGCCTCGAGGCGCCGCGCCGCCCTGCGGGCCTCGTTCAGGTCAGCCATGGTGGCAGTGCCGCAATTCAGCCGCGCCTCCGCGGTCACGATAAGTGTGCGCGCGCGCCACGCCCCGCGGGTTTGCCGCAGGAATGCGGCCGCGGCAGCCGTCGAGGCCAAGATCGCCTCTGTGCAGTCTCCGGTGAGCATCGCGAGCTGGGCCACTCGCAGCTGCGCCTCGGCGGCCATCAGCGGGATCTGCGCGGCAGAGAATTCCTCGACGGCGCGGCGGGCGGCGCTGACGGCCTCGGGCAGCAGCCGGAGCTCCATGAGGGCGTCGGCGTACTCGATGTAGTGCTCGCCGAGCGGCAGCGCGGCGGCGCGATAGGCGCGCTCCGCTTCCTCGAAGCCGCTCAGACCCTCCGTGAATCGGCCGGATTGCACGGTCACCCATGCGCGGCTCTGGATTACCGTGGCCACGAGTGCCGGGCCGATCTCCGACGCGCCCGGCAGCGCCCGGTCCAGCCGACGCAGGGCCTGGCCGTACCGGCCCCGTTCGGACTCGATCAGCGCCAGGTTGTTCGCGCATTGCACCTTCCGCCGCGCGGAGGTCGCTTGGTCGAACAGCAAGCGGTGATAGATACCTGCAGCGTCCGCCAGCCGCCCGACGTTCTGCAGCAGAACAGCCCAGTGAAAGTCGAGTTCGAAGGCCCGATCGCCGGTGGTGAGCACCGCGGCTGCGCGCAGGTCTCGGCGCGCCGAGGTCATCCGGCCAAGCTCCTGGCTGACGGCGGCGTGACTCATCAGAAGTTCCGCCAGTGTGTCGTCCAGATGGTGTCGGCGCGCGATCCGGCAGGCCTCGTTGAGTATCCCGATAGCCGAGCGGTCGTCAAGCCGGGCGCGCTCGGCCCACGCCAGCGCCCGCAGCGCAAGGGCCAGCGCCTCGGGCTGGCGCGCCCGCCTGGCCTCCGCGACGAGCGCCTCGGCTGCGGGGCGGAACCTGTCCGGGTCGGCCGCCACGTCATCGTGTGCCTGCCGGGCACGTATCACTAGGTCGCTCGGCGGCTCTATCCAAGTCAAGAGGCGGTCACAATCCCTGGTTCGGGCCCGGCAGCGCGCGATACTCAAGCCTTACCGTCATAAGAGAAGGATCGGTGAATTCGATGCCATTTGACGAGAGATTTAGGGGCGATCCGTTTCGGGGCGACTTCCCAGGCCGCCGCGATCACGAGCCGTGGGACGACCTCGAGGCGGTGGTGCGGCGCCAGGTCATCGAACTTACACAGCGCCGCTTCCAGCCAGCGATCCGGCACCAGGTGCTCAGGCTGATACAGCAGCGTCGGGTGCTTGACCCGGGCGGCGGCACACGGGATCGGATCGTCACCGAGTTCGACGTTCTACCGGTCAACATCGGATTCGATACCCTAATGGCGCGTGGCGAGCGTGGTGAGCTGCTGATCACTGGACAGTCTTACGACGGTCGGCACGCTCCGATCGGTGGGTGGGCCGATAACCACTACGCCAAGGGATACCTCGATGCCCTCGGCATGACAGCAGAAGACGTGGACTGTGAGGCCCTACGCGGCCGGGTGGTGAAGCTGACGCACCCGGACTTAAGCCCGCAGCAACTGGCCGACGTGGCCAAGGTGCTTCGCACGCGGGGGTTTTCAGCGGCGATCACCAACATCACTCCCGCGGCGCCAGTGAGCAAGCCACCCCCGGGGCCGAAGGAGTCCCCCTCGGTTGGCCAGTTCCAGCTCGTCCGCGACCAGCGAGCGGCGGCGAGGGCCGTGACGCCACCGGAGTTGGCGGAGCAGCGCGCGCTGGGAAGGCCGGCGAGGGTGGCGATCATCGACACTGGCATCTCCAAGCAGCCACGAACCGACGGGTGGCTGCAGGGCGTCGACGGCGATCAAGACCCTCTCGACCTGCTCCCGTTGCCGACCGGAGACGGATTTCTGGACTTCGCCGCCGGCCACGGCACCTTCGTCGCCGGAATTGTGCAGCAGGTCGCATCGGATGTCAAGATCAAAGTCTACCGCGCCGCCGACAGTGACGGCGCCGCCAGCGAGGTTAACGTTGCGTGCGAGATGATCCGGGCGGTAGTAGAGGACGAATTCCAGATCCTGAATCTGTCGCTCGAATGCCAGACGCCCGACGATGCGCCACCCATCGCAATCCAGGCGGCGTTGGAGATCATAGGAGAGTGGGAGCGCCACACGGGCAAGAAGGTGCTCATCGTCGCGGCGGCCGGCAACTATGGCGATAGGAGGCCGAGTTGGCCCGCCGCATTCCGCCGGGTGATATCCGTCGCGTCCCTGGCGCCCGACATGCTGCCGTCGCCATACTCCAGCCACGGTCCGGCGATCACGTTCTCGACGATCGGGGAAGGCCTGCGTTCGACGTATGTCCAAGGCCAGGAGTCGCCCCTGGTGAATCCCGAGCCGCAGACGTTCGGTGCGAACGCCTGGGCGGTGTGGACCGGCACGTCATTCGCTGCGCCCCAGATCACGGGTGCGCTCGCCTGGCTGTATCAGTACGAGGGGATTGGGTTGCGAAAGGCGCTGCGCAGGTTGCTGGCGGCGGGTCGGCCCATACCGGACTTCGGCCAGGCACTGAAGATTCTCCCGGGCATCTAAGCCGTGCCGGATAACCTTGCGGTGTATCACCGAAGTCCGATCGTGCTCTGCGTACATGAGCGAGAGCGCATGTTTCTCGCCGCGCCGGATCCGCCGTTTGGTAGGAGGATGGTGCATATGGTGGAGGCATCCGACGTCAGCCGGTTAGTGAAGGCGAGCGCGGGCGGCGATCAAGCAGCCTGGGATGAGCTGGTGCGCCGTTACTCGCCACTCGTGATGGCCGTGACCCGGAGCTACCAACTCGATATCGAGGACGCACGGGACGTGAGCCAAACGGTCTGGCTGCGGCTCGTTGAGCACGTGGCATATCTGCGCACGCCGGAGGCTCTGCCAGGCTGGCTAGCGACAACCACCCAGCGCGAATGCTGGCGCCAGACCCAGCGGAGACGGCGAGTGCTTCCCGTCGATCCACACACCGACAGCACCATGGAGCGGGGCGAGGTCATTGACCCAGACGCCGGCATCCTGAGAGCCGAACTCCGCCAGGCACTGCGTGACGGGCTGGGCGAGCTGTCGGCGCGGGACCAGCAACTCCTGCGGCTTCGAGCTGCTGACCCACCAAGGTCTTATCGGGAGATCAGCCAGCTGTTGGGAATGCGGATCGGGAGCGTGGGCCCGAGTATCCGCCGGAGCCTGAACAAGCTGCGGGAGTCCAATGCAATGCGCTCATACCTGGCGACGAATCAGACCGGCGACGGGGGGACAGGAGGTGACTGGCGTGAGCTCGCCGAGGTGGAGTGACGACGAACTGTTGCGCGAGCTAAACGCCGCGCTACAGGAATTGCCGGTTGACGAGAGCGTTATTCGTGCGGCCCAGGGAGCGCTTGCCTGGCAAACCGTGGATGCCGACCTTGAGTTCCTTGGCCTCACCGCCGACTCCGCGCTGAGCGATAGAGCCACCGTGCGCGGCGGCGGGCCCGGGGCGCCGCGCGCACTGGCATTCCACGGCGAGCGGCTCGGCGTGGAAATAGAGATCGATGAGGCCGGGATCGTAGGTCAGCTCACCCCGCCGCGGCCCGGTCAGGTCACCTTGGTGACCGCTGGCGGCTCTCAAGCGACGACGCGGGCAGACGAGGTCGGCTGCTTCGCATTCCCGCTACCCACTTCGGGTCCGATGCGCCTGGACTGCAGGCTTGGTGCCGACCGCTTCATCACCGAGTGGGTAACCCTCTAAAAGCTCGTTCCTGCGTTGACAGCGGGTGTAGCCAGCGCGTAGCAAGCGAGAGAGCACGTAGCACGCGTGATCGCCTGGACGATCCGGAGAGTTCGCATGAGCAAAGGGCAGATCGAGATACACGGGACCTGCGCACCTGGCTTCGAGCCCGTGCGGCCGCTACACCGATACCGAGGGGGAGCCTGACCACCGCAAACCAGCGAGTGCCGGGACCCGGTGTCGCACGGTGGCACGCCTGAGATTCCGAACGGCTCACGCGGCCTGGCGCGCGCCCACCGCAGGCGGCTCAAGGTCTCGCCGGTGGCGCGCCGAGTCAGCTCCGCATGAGCTGAGCCCATTCATCCAGTGTGGCCAGCGTCTTATCTGCGGTGCGGTCCTGCAGGGCGAGCAGGCATCGATCGACGCCCGCCGCGGCGAATTCGTCGAGCAGCCCACGTTCCGGCGCCGCGTCGAACAGCGTGATCGGGATCGGTCCTCGCCCGGCGTCCGCGGCTCGCTGGCGCAGTGACACCACTCGCCGCTTGAGCTCGCCGACGCCGGTGAGCAGGCCGTACTGCGGGAGCCACTGCTCACCAAAATCCAGCACCCGGTCCTCGGCACCAGGCCCGTTTCCGCCCACCAGCACGGGTGGATGCGGTCGCTGCACGGGTTTGGGCCAGGACCAGATCGGATCGAAACCAGCAAATTCGCCATGGTACTCGGCTTCTTCCGCGGTCCAGATTTCCCGCATGGCACGTACTCGATCGGCTAGCAACGCCATTCGACGGCGCGGATCGGTGCCATGATTGGCCATCTCTAGACGGTTCCACCCGGCGCCAACGCCGAACAGGAAGCGCCCGGCACAGAGCCGGTCAAGGCTGGCCACCTCCTTCGCCAGCACGATCGGATCCCGCTGCGTTACCAGGCAAACCCCCGTGCCGAGCTTGAGCGTTGTGGTGACGGCGGCGGCACCGGACAGCGCGACGAACGGGTCGTAGGTGTCGGCGAAACCCCTGGCCGGGCTGCCGTCGCCGCGTCGGCTGCGCACCGGTATGTGCGTGTGCTCAGCGTAGAACAGCGACTCGAAGCCACGTTCCTCAACCGCCCGGCCTAGAGCGGGAGGCGTCATGCCGTCGGACCCGGTCAGAAAAGCGATCCCAATGTCCATTCCAGTCATCCCTTCCTAGAGCCTGCCTGAGAACCTCGATCGGGCTCCCGTCGCGCTGGAGGCGCGCAAGGCGAGCGTCGCGCTGGAGGCGCGCAAGGCCAGCGTCGTGCCGGTGACGCGCAGGGCGGTGATGATCTGTCAACCGATTACAGCGTGGCTGGGCGGGTGCGCGATGTATCTGCGGCTTCTCCCGTACCTCTGCATAGCAGCGGGATGGCCGCAGGAGCGGCCATCCCGTGCCAGCAGATTGGCCCAGTCACTCGCACGGGCTCGTCGGCGAATCAGGCTAGCGGCGGCACGATGCCGCCCGCCAGCTGGAAATGATCACGCTCCGACTCAGGGCGAACTCACGACGCGCGTCCAGGACCGGAGTGACAGAATCACAGGCTTCGACGCTGTATTAAACGTCTCTCTCGGCGCTGAAGATCCTCTGGTAGCCGAGCCTGGTTCGGGTGGCGCGGCCTGTGTCTGGTTCGGTGCGGGGGAGCTTGCCAGGGACCTTAAAGTCGGCCGCGTGCGTCTCCCCACTTTTTGGCCGCGCGCGGTCGGCAAGAATGCCATCCGCCCGGTTTCTCCCGCCCAGGCTGGTTCACGTTCGGCGCCGAGTGCCCGCTATCGCGATCTACCGACACATGAGAGCCTGCTTGAGAAACTCAGGTCTGCGCGCGCACGCCCGGACCATCGATCTGGCCCTCGGCGAGCGCCTGCCGTCATGAGAACGCCCCTGCGGCGTGGAGGTGGCTCGCAGGGGCGATCTCATGTACTGAGATGAGTTTGGCGCCTATTTCGTGTAATGGCCTCCTCTCTCCGTAGCCCTAGGGAAGCTCGGTGGGCGGCCAGCGGAGGATGGCTCCCGGCGGGACGACGTTGGCGAACGACGCGGCCGCTGGGATTTGGCGCAGGGCTAGGGCGTGATCACGACCTGGTGGCATTTCCGTGGGGGAGTAGTCGGGGGTGCCATTCGCTCGGTTGTTCGCTTGGTTGATCGGCGGGGGTGGCGTGCTGTTCGTTGAGGCTGTCGATCATGGCGGAGGCCACGTGCGCGTCCATTTGAACGATGACCGCCGGCTGCCCCCTTGGATCTATGAAGGGGGAGATCGTGAAGGATGGATCCACGCCGCTACGGTCGAGCCACCGCTGAACCGCTTCTTGTAGGCGCTCGGCGAGCCGGAGCGCGCCCCGGTCTGCCTCGTTGAGATACCGCATTCCCGAGATCGCAGTCACCCCATCCGTGGTGTCGCTGGTCGCCGATGGGGGCGCTGGGTTCGTGGCATCGGGATCTCCGCAGCGTCGGTGGGTAACAGCGCGCAGCACCATCCTGCGTCGCTCGATCGTGCAGATGCAAGCACAAGTGATGGGACAGTTGCAGGAAACATCAGATTGAACGAAACAAATGCACGTGCAGCACGATAGAGTGCAGGTACAGGCAACGGAGCCGATACCGGTGCGCCCGCCGGGTTCCGGTCGGCAGCCGCCTGCGGCCCGTCACGAACGCGGCATGCGCCGGCGGCAGGAATGTGCGTGCCAATCGGTGGTCACCCGCCCGCCGATCGGCAGGCGGGCGCACAACCTTGCGCACGGGAGAGAAATCAGGGTGAGAAGGTCGGATGGTTGAGACCTACAATGGCATGCCCGCCTCCGGGCTGCAGGGTGTCAGCTGGCGCAAGAGCGACCACAGCAATCCGAATGGGAGCTGCGTTGAGGTGGCCGAACTGGCGAACGGGGCAATCGCCATCCGCAACTCGCGCCATTCCTGTGGTCCGGCGCTGATCTACACCCCGGCCGAGATCATGGCGTTCATCCGGGGGGTCAAGGACGGCCAGTTCGACTACCTGATCCGTTGATTGCCCCCACGCCGTGACGGCGCCGCATGCTTAATCGAAGTAACCTGCGGCATCGTGCCGCGAAGCCGACGAGACAGCCCGCTGTACACCTCGGTGGCGGCGAGCAGGGGACATGAGCGGCGAGCGAGGACATGAGGTCGGCCATTTGGCAGAAGATGACCGGCTATGCAACGGGATCGAGGCAATGCGACACTTGGGCGAGTTAGTGTGGCCGGTCACACTCCCAGGGGAGCATGGATGATCGCGGAACGGGCAGGAAATGGCGCTTCACCCCCGGCATC
>WNGF01005387.1_pt1 | contig 33573 bp, 30 predicted proteins | sample 5400641 | NCBI WGS metagenome assembly WNGF01 (sample SAMN13153371, study PRJNA577476) | soil metagenome | isolation source: 80 cm soil or saprolite under grassland replicate 2 | place: USA:California | collected 2016-06-15 | reverse complement strand
CCCGAGGCGTAGGCGTCGCGGATCCCCTCCATGCTCATGATGCCGCCGCCGGGGAAGTCGGGTCCCTTGACGTGCTGCATCAACCCCTGGAGGTCGATGTCGGGGTTCTCCACGTAGGCGCGCACCGCCGCGGCGACCTCCCGCAGGTTGTGGGGCGGGATGTTCGTCGCCATGCCGACGGCGATCCCCGCGGTGCCGTTGACGAGCAGGTTGGGGAACCGCGACGGCAGGACCAGGGGCTCCTGCTGTGACTCGTCGTAGTTGGGCCCGAACTCGACCGTGTCGGCCTCGATGTCACGAAGCAGCTCGGTGGCGAGGCTGGCCAGCCGCGCTTCGGTGTAGCGCATCGCTGCAGGCGGATCGTCGTCGATCGAGCCGAAGTTGCCCTGGCCGTCGACGAGCGGGTAGCGCAGCGAGAAGTCCTGCGCCATCCGTGCGAGCGTGTCGTAGATGGCGCTGTCGCCGTGCGGGTGGTACTTACCCATCACCTCGCCGACGATGAACGCCGACTTCCGGTAGGGCCGGTTCGGCTGCAGCCCGAGGTCGTGCATCGAATAGAGCACCCGGCGGTGAACGGGCTTGAGGCCGTCGCGCACATCGGGCAGCGCCCGGCCCACGATCACGCTCATCGCGTAGTCGAGATAGGACGAGCGCATCTCCTGGATGAGCTCGCGCTCCTCGATGCGGCCGGTCAAGGCGTCCAGGCCACTGGCTTCCATCACAGGCTCCGCTTGCGCCCGGGCTCAGACATCGAGGAAGCGCACATCCTTCGCGTGCTTCTCGATGAAGTGCTTGCGCGGCTCGACCTTGTCGCCCATCAAATCGGCGAAGACCCGCTCGGCGCTCGACGCGTCCTCGATCGTGACCCGCTGCAGCGTGCGGCTCGAGGGGTCCATCGTCGTCTCACGCAGCTGGTCGGCGTTCATCTCGCCCAGGCCCTTGAAGCGTTGGAGCGTGACGCCCAGGCGCGCGAGCTCGAGGATGGCGCGGCGCAGGCCGTCGAATGAGTCCGCCTCGCGCCGCTTGTCGCCGAGCGTGACCCGGAATGGCGGGCGGCCGACCTGCTTCAGGAGCTCGCCGTGCACCTCCACGAGATGCCTGTAGTCGTTCGACTTGAAGAGCTCGGCCAAGAGGTGGTGAGTGCGCGCGAGCCCACTCGCTCGGTGAACGGCCTTGATCACGAGCTCGTCCGCCGTCGACGAGATCAGCTCGGTCTCGTATGGCTCCTCCTCGGGATCGGCAGCCTCAACCAGCTTCCTCACGCCCGCGATGCTCGCCGCGCCGGCGTCCAGGATCTGCGACTCGGCGAGGAATGCGACCGACTCGTGCCCGAACTCCGCCTGTACCGAGTCCGTCCAGCCCTCGTACTCGCGGAAGCGACGGTTGAAGCGCTGCCAGCGAGCCGCGGTCAGCCTCCGTGACTTGCCCTCGGCGTCCGTGAGCTCGTACTGCTCGATCTTGTCGCGAAGCAGCAGCTCCTCCAGCTCCGACTCCTTCTCGATGTAGGTCTCCTGCTTGCCGTTCTTCACCCGGTAAAGCGGCGGCGTCGCGATGTAGACGTACCCGGCATCGATCAGCTGCGGCATGTGGCGGTAGAGGAAGGTCAGCGCGAGCGTCCGGATGTGGGCGCCGTCGACGTCCGCGTCCGTGGCAAGGATCAGCTTGTGGTACCGGGCGTCCTCGAGGTTGAACTCCTCGTCGCCCACGCCGGTCCCGATTGCGGTGATCAGCGCCTGGATCTCGATGTTCTGAAGCACCTTGTCGATGCGGCTCTTCTCGACGTTGATGATCTTGCCGCGAAGCGGCAGGACCGCCTGAGTGTTGCGGTCGCGGGCCTGCTTCGCCGAGCCGCCGGCCGAGTCGCCCTCGACGATGAAGAGCTCTGCCAGCGCGGGATCGCGAACCGAGCAGTCGGCGAGCTTCCCCGGCAGCGTCGAGTTCTCGAGGGCCGATTTGCGGCGGGTGAGATCGCGGGCCTTGCGGGCGGCCTCGCGCGCCCGCGCCGCGTCGACCGCCTTTTGGAGGATGCGCCGCCCTTCGCCAGGATTCTCCTCCAGGAACTCGCCGAGCTTCCGGTTCACGGTCTCCTTCACGAGCCCCTCGACTGGCGGGTTGCCGAGCTTCGTCTTCGTCTGTCCCTCGAACTGAGGATCGCGAAGCTTCACCGAGATCACCGCCGTGAGTCCCTCGCGCACGTCCTCGCCGCTCAGGTTCTCGTCCTTCTCCTTCAGCAGTCCCTTCTCGCGGGCATACGCGTTCAGGGTCCGCGTGAGCGCGGCCCGAAAGCCGGAGAGGTGGGAGCCGCCCTCGTGCGTGTTGATGTTGTTGGCGAAGCTGAACACGGACTCCTGGTAGGAGGAGTTCCATTGCATCGCCACCTCGACCTGTCCCTCTTCCGTGTCGCTCTCGAAGTAGACCGTCTTGCGGTGGAGCGGGTCCTTGTTCTCGTTCAGGTGAGCGACGAAATCGACGATCCCGCCCTTGTACTGGAAGGTCTCGCGCTGGCCGGCGCCACGCTCGTCGATCAGGTCGATGCGCAGGTTGCGGGTGAGGAAGGCGGTCTCTCGCAGTCGCTCGGAGAGCGTCTGGTAGTCGAGGACGACGTCCTCGAACACCTCGCCGTCGGGAAGGTAGGTGATGATCGTCCCGGTCCCCTTGACCTTCTCGCCGCGCTTCAGGGGGCCCTGCGGGTCGCCGCGCTCGTAGTCCTGCATCCACTTGTGGCCGTCGCGGCGCACCTCGAGGTGGAGGCGCTCCGAGAGCGCGTTCACGACCGAGATGCCCACTCCGTGCAGGCCGCCCGAGACCTTGTACCCACCGCCGTCGCCGAACTTGCCGCCGGCGTGGAGGGTGGTCATCACGACCTCGGCGGCCGGACGCTTCTCCTTCTTGTGCTCCTCCACCGGGATGCCGCGACCGTCGTCGGCCACGGTGACGCTGTTGTCGGGGTGGAGGTTGATCGTGACGCGGTCGCAGAAGCCCGCAATCGCCTCGTCCACCGAGTTGTCGACGACCTCGTAGACGAGATGGTGAAGACCGCGCGGCCCGGTCGAGCCGATGTACATGCCCGGGCGCCGGCGAACGGCCTCGAGCCCCTCCAGGACGGTGATGTCCTGGGCGCTGTAGCCGTCGCTTGCCGCCCTGCCCTTGGTCCCGGGCTTCGGGGCGCTGCGCGCCTGCTTAGCAGCCCCGCTGGGGGCCTTCTTGGCGACGGCCTTCGAGCCGGCGCCGGTCCTGGACTTGTTTGCCACTCAGTCCTTTCCGCTCGCTCACGTCACGAGAAACCCCGACCGTCCGGCGCGCCGCCAGAGGGGCTGGCCAGGCGGTTCGGGGCATCGATCCAAGTTCACATAAGGATACCAGGAAAGGACGCTGGAAAACCCCCCACTTTGCAACGAATTACCTGCAAATTACGAATGAAAGTGCCTCGCAGCATCGGCCGTGAAGCGAAGGCCGCGAAGGCGCTCTTTCGTCGCGCGTCGCTCGTGGGCGTCCAGGACCTCGTTCAGCCGGGTGAGGAGCTCTCGCTGGAGCAGATCGAGCTCCTGGGCCCACGTCGCCGACCGGCAGGCAATCGTCACCACGCCGTCGCGTTCGGCGACCGGATCGGCCTCGGTTGCGACTTGGGGGCCCGCCGCCTCGGGCCAGGCCGACTGCACCGCCCCAAGCAGCGTCTTGGGCTCCACTCGAGCCCGCGCCTGACGAACGGCCGTCCCCAGGCGGCGCGGTTGGCGCCTCGGATTCACGCACCCACCGCCGTGCTCGCCGGCTCGCCCGGGAGGCGCCCGTTCGGCGATGCGACGGGGATCGCCTCCCCATCCCGGACCGCCATCTCAGCGCAGTCGAAGCCCGCCGGAAGGTGGTCCGGCTCCGTCGCGGTGATCACGGCCTGGCCTCCGCCCTCCGCAAGGCGACGGGCGAGTAGCACGCGGCGCGCGGCATCCAGCTCGCTCATCACGTCGTCGAGGAGCATCAAGGGCGGGGTGCGGCGTGCCTCCAAGAGGGCCCGCCGCTCGGCGAACAGGAGCGCCAGGAGCGCCGTCCGTTGCTCGCCTTGCGAACCGTAGAGCCGCAGGGAGCGCTCGTTGAGCAGGACGGCGAGCTCGTCCAGATGCGGCCCGTGACCCGTGTGGCCCCGCTGCACGTCGGCGGCCTGGCGCTCGGCCAGCTGCGAACGGAGCTGATCCGCGTCGGCTGTGTCCGAGCGCGGCCGGTAGCGGAGCGTCGCTGCGCCCGGCAGCCCGAGGTCCGCCGCGGCCGCAGCGAACTCCGGCTCCAGCACGGCGATGGCCTCCCGCCGGCAGGCAATGAGCTCCGCCCCGGCGAGCGCCAGCTCGCGATCCCAGGCCTCCAGCGAGTCGAGGGATCCGCCGCCTCCCTTGATCTGCCCGAGAAGCGCGTTGCGTTGAGCGAGCGCACGCCCATAGCGGCGCCGCGCCTCAGCGCGCGCGGGCCACAGCGCGGCGGCAAGACGGTCCAGATGAGCCCGGCGCAGGCCGGGAGGCCCCTTCACCAGCGCCAGGCGGTCGGGCAGGAAGATCGCCAGCGGGGGGCGATCCGCAAGGTGCTCGCGGGTGACCGCCTTGCCGTCAACCAGATGGCGGCGCTCGCCGTGGCGGCCCAGGGACCAGAGGAACTCTCGTGCCTCCGGACCGCTCGCAACAACCGCCTCCACACGGGCCAGCCGGTCGTCGAAGCCGATCATCTCGCGCTCGGATCGGGTGCGGAAGGAGCGCCCGGTCAGGGCCGCGCACAGCGCCTCCAGCAGGTTGGTTTTCCCGGCTCCGTTCGGTCCCCACAGCAGCGTGATGCCGTCGCCGATCTCGACCTCCTGGGGAACGAGGTTGCGAAAGCCGCGCAGTCGAATGCGCCGGATCGAGAGACTCTCGCCGGGCTGATTCGCGCCCCCTGCACTGCCCGTGCGAGGCGGCACTAAACGTTCAGCCGAATCGGCATCACGAGGTAGCTGAAGTCCTCGCGGCCCACCGGCTCGAGCAGGCCGGGACGAAGCGGAGAGCTCAGCTTCAGCACCAGCTCGTCACCGTCGACGCTCTCCAGGCCCTCGATCAGGAACTGCGGGTTGAACGCGATCTCCAGCGGCTCGCCCGAATAGGGGGCGGGCATCGACTCGCGGGCATCGCCGACCTCGGGCGTCTCCGCGGCCACCGTCAGCTCACCCTCGGCAAAGGCGAATCGCAGCGGCGCGTTTCGCTGTGCGAGCTGACTGATCCGGCGTGCCACCTCCAGGAGCTCGACGCGCGGCAGGCGCAACTCGTGCTCGAAGGACTCCGGGATCAGCTGGCGCCAACTCGGGAACTGTCCCTCGATCAGCCGCGAGAACAGCACCACGGACCCGGCGCGAAAGATCGCCTGGTTGCGCGCCAGCGAGATCGCCACCTCGTCCGGCGCGTCCTGGGCGACGATGCGCGCGAGCTCGCGCAAGGCACGCGCGGGCACGTTTGCCTCGATCTTCTCTGGCAGCGCCGCATCGAGCTCCGTGTGCTTGACGCTCAGGCGATAGGAGTCCGTCGCCACCATCGTGAGCGTCGCTCCGTCGACGTGGAACAGGACACCGGTGAGAATCGGCCGCACCTCGTCGCGTGAGGCGGCGCGGGCCACGCGGTCGATGGTCTCAGCGAGCGGCTGGGCGGGCAGTGTTACTCCCTCTTCGTCTGGCCCCGGCATGCGGGGGAAGTCCTCCGAGGCGAGAGTCCGGAGGTGAAAGCGAGCACCCCCGGCCACGAGCTCGACGTCTCGTTGCTCCGACCTGAGCAACAGAGAGACATCGCCGGGCGGGAGGCTTCGGACTACATCGCCAGCCAAGCGCCCCGGCAGGAGCACTGTGCCCTCAGTTTCGATCTGCACTTCGGAGAGCGAAACTGTAAGGCCCATCTCCATGTCCGTAGCACGGAGCGTCAGCGTTTGGCCGGCGGCGGTGAATTCCACGCCGCCGAGCGCCGGCAGGGTTGCGCGACTCGAGACGGCACGGCCGACCATCTGTAGCCCAGACAGAAGGTTGTCGCGAGAAATGGAGAGTTTCATTGGTGGCCCTTGCATCTTCCTATCTACCTCAGATGTATTTAGGGCGGTGGATGAGTGTGGAGAAGTGACGGTCACGGCTTAGCGGTGCGGCCTGGGGTGGTGAGTGGCATATGTGGGTCGTGAGCAGCGGGGTGGACAGTGGGTTGTAGCGAAGTCGGGTGGGAGGAGGGTGGGGCGACGATGGTGCGGGATCGGTGGAGAAGCCGCGCGGTCTCCGAGTCGGGGTCGAGTCGCCTCGAGACCGCACGGACGGCGTGAAGGACGGTGCTGTGATCGCGCTTGAACTGGCGTGCGATCTGGGCCAGGGAGAGAGAGGTGAGGTCACGGGCGAGGTACATGGCGAGCTGCCGCGCTCGTGTCACTCGTGCCGTTCGCTTCGGGGAGAGCAGATCGTCGCGGGATACCCCGAGCACGGAGCAGACGGCCTCTTGGATGGCGACCACGGTTGGTTGAGTCTCGCTCGGGTTGTCGGGGGCGGTCATCGAGCCGCCCGCGTTTGCCGGCTCGAGCGCTCGCCGAACCAGCGCCGGCGTGACGGGCTCGCTCAGCACCGAGGACAGGGCGGCGACCCGCGTCATCGCCCCTTCGAGGCGACGAACGTTGCCGGCGGCAAGGCTTGCGATCTGGCTCAGCACCGCGGGCTGCGGGAGCTCCAGCGGAGCCTGGCTCGTGATGCGCCAAAGGACCGCGGTCTTCGTCTTGAGGTCTGGAGTGCCGATCTCCACGCATAGGCCCCACACGAAGCGATCGCGAACGCGCTCGGCCAGGCGCGCCAGCGCCTCGGGCGGCCGATCGCTCGACAGCACGATCTGCTTGCCGGCTGCGTGAAGGGCGTTGAAGGTGTGGACGAACTCCTCCTGGGTGCGCTCCTTGCCCTCGAGCGCCTGGACGTCGTCGATGAGCAGGGCGTCGAGCCCCCTGTAGCGACGCTTGAACCGCTCCGGGCCGTCCTTTCGCAGCGCTCCGACGAATTCGGTGGTGAATCGTTCGGCGGTCGTGTAATGCGTGGTGAGCTCGGGACGGCGCCGCTGGAGGTAGTCCGCGATCGCCCCGAGGAGGTGGGTCTTGCCGAGGCCCGGCGGGCCGTGCAGGAACAGCGGGTTGTAGGCCTCGCCGGGGAGCTCGGCGACGGCGAGCGCAGCCGCGTGGGCCAGCCGGTTGCCGCTGCCGATCACGAACCGCTCGAAGGTGTGGTGGGAATCGAGCGGAAGCGATTCGACGGTGGCGCTCTCGGCGGGGGCCGCGGCGGGCTTGCTCTCCTCCTCGACCAGCACAACGTGCTCGAGACCGCAGCGCTGGCGTTGCACCGCCGCCTCGACAATCCCGGCATAGCGCCGCTCGATCCACGATCGCGTGGTGTCGGGCGCAGTGAGAATGAGACGGGATCCCTGCGTGGCGATGGGTCGCAGCGGGCTGAGCCAGAGCTCGAACGTCGAGGGGGGCAGGGCGGACCGCAGGTCCTGTGTGACGCGCTCCCAGATCGCGGCGAGATCGTCATGGAGCACGGTTTCGGGCACGGCGGCCGATCATAGAACCGGCGATCTTCGGCCTCGGTCCATAGCCCGCATCCTGCGCGAAAAAGAAGCGCGACCGGCACCGCACCGCTCGGTCAGCGAACGCCCCAGGCGCACCGGGCCTGCCGGGATAGGCGCCTTATACTGCCTCGCCGGTCGTGAAGCGTACGTATCAACCCAAGAAGCGCAAGCGTGCTCGCACGCATGGATTCCGCGCGCGGATGCGCACGCGGAGCGGCCGCGAGGTCATCAAGCGGCGCCGGCGCAAGGGTCGCAAGCGGCTCACGCCGTGACCGCTGGCCCCGGCTCGCCGGGTGGGCGCCGCAAGCGTGGCCGGCTGTCGCGCAGCGGGGACTTCGACCGCGTCTACCGCGAGGGACACTCGCATGCGAACCGATTCCTGGTTCTCTATGCGTTCCCGCGTGGTGACGAGGACCGAGGGGACGAGACCCGCCTCGGGATCTCGGTCAGCCGCAAGGTTGGGGGCGCCGTGGAGAGAAACGCCGTCAAGCGGGCGCTTCGGGAGGCCTTCTGGGCGCTCGAGGAGACGCCGCTCGGGCACGACCTCGTGCTCGTTGCGCGCCCCGACGCCGCCGGGTTGCTCGAGCGCGACGGAACCGCGGGAGTCTCCGCCACGCTCGGCGAGCTGCTGGGCGAGGCTGGGTTGGCAGGCGGCCCGGTCTAGCCTGAGGTGGTGCACGTGAAACGGTTCCTCGCCCCCCTCCTGCTCGCCCCGATCCGCGCCTACCAGCGGTTCGTCTCGCCCGCGCTCCCGCGACGCTGCAAGTACGAGCCCACCTGCTCCGCCTACGCGGCGCAGGCGATCCGCGAGCTAGGCGTGGTTCGCGGCACGATCCTCGCGGGCTGGCGCCTGGCGCGCTGCAACCCGTTCAGCCACGGCGGCTATGACCCGGTGGAGGCGCAGACGCTGTTCAAGCCCAAGCGGGGAGTGCCGGCGTGATCGTGGCCAACGTCTTCCAGCCGCTGATCGACGTCGCCAACTCGATCCTGACCTTCTTCCACGACGACGTCGGGGTCGGCTGGGGCGTCTCGATCATCTTCCTCACGATCGTCACGCGGCTTGCGATCCTGCCGCTGTCGCTGAAGCAGATCCGCTCGATGCGGTCGCTTCAGGCCCACCAGCCGGAGATCAAGCGCATCCAGCAGAAGTACAAGGACGATCGCCAGCGCATGCAGCGGGAGATGATGGCCTTCTACCAGGAGAACAAGATCAACCCGTTCGCGTCCTGCGTGCCGCTGATCCTCCAGCTGCCCGTGTTCATGTCGCTCTTCTATCTGCTGCGAAGCAGCGAGTTCAACGACGAGATCCATGCGGCCGGCAGCGATCCGAGCTTTCTCGGCATCCCCGCCCTCGATGAGAAGGCAACCGGGGCCGTGCTGATCGTCCTGCTCGCGCTCTACTTCGTGACCATGGTCGGTTCGACCTCGGTGATGGCCTCTTCGGCCGAGGGCAGCCAGCGCGTGATGATGTACGCCCTGCCCGTCATCTTCACGCCGATCGTGATCGGCTTCCCGGCCGGCCTGGTCGTCTACTGGATCACCACGAACCTGTGGACGATGGGCCAGCAATGGGTCGTGAAGCAGGTGATCCCGCCTCCGCCCAAGCCCAGCGAGGTCGAGGAGCGGGTCGCGAAGCCACCGCCCCCTCCGCCCCGCAAGAAGAAACGCAGGCGCTAGCGCCGCCGGCCCCCGCACGACGCTGTGGGCCATCACCGTCTCGGATTCTCTTGGTGGTGGTGGCGGGGTCAGCGTGCGGGGCGAATGGCGCTTTTGGGACGCATACCGTCCATAAGTCGCCAACTCATCCCGTGCGCATTGAATCCCCGTGCGTGTAGAGGGGTGTCGAGGCTGTTTTCCACCCAGCCCTTCGGGTAGGCGCGTATTACAGATAAGTAAGCGAACCGAGGACAGGAGGGGTGATTCCCCATCGCTACGCAGACCGAGACACAGCGCAAGGTCGCGGCTCAGAAGGCCGTCGCGACGCGGCAGGAGAACGCGGCGAGGAGGAGTCGCGCCGCGCGGAAGGCGGCCGAGACTCGAGCGCGCGCGCAGACGAGCCGGCTGAAGTCCGCCGGGTTGCAGGCCCAGCGCGTCGCCGACACGGTAGTTGGAGCAGCGGTTGGCGGCGGCGAGAAGGTCGCCGAGGCCCTGAAGCCGCTACAGAGCCAGGCTGGCGTGCGGCGCGAGGTCTCTCGCCTCCGGCGCCAGGCGACGGCGAACGTCCGCAAGCTGGAGCGCCGCGGTGCGACTGCACGCAAGCGCGCCCAGCGGACCGCCGGTCGCCAGCGCAGTCAGGTGACGAGCCGGCTGAGGCGCAACCGCCGTGAGGCCGAGCGGCAGGTGAGGGCGACTCGGGACGGATTCGATCGCCGGGTGGAGGACGTGAGGACGAGCGCGGAGGGCTTCGCCCAGCGCGCTGGGTCTGAGGCGAGGAATCTCGCCTAGCGACATCAAGAGGAGATGCCGACCGGAAGGCCGGGGCCACGTGCTCCGGCCTTTCCTCGTCCCAGGCCGAGCCGAACCTGAAACCTTCGCCGCCGCGGGCCGAATTCCTGCCCGCGGGGATCGGCTCACCGCGAATAGACTCGCCCGATGCCGAGCCCCGAGGACATGGACCTGCCGGACGAGCCCGTGGAGCGCGTCCGGACGATCCTCGAGCGAGTGGTCTCCGAGCTTGGGGTCGCTGCGAGCGTCGAGGTAGACGAAGGCGACGAGGAGATCGTCGGCCAGGTCCACGGGGACGACGTTGGCCTCCTGATCGGGCGCCGGGGGCAGACGATCGACGCCGTGCAGCTGCTGTGTTACCGCGCCGCCTTTCGCGGGCGCGCGGATCGCAAGCGGGTAGTGGTCGATGCGGCCGGCTATCGTGAGCGCCGCCGCGAGGCGATCGAGCGCCAGGCCGATCGCGCCGCGGAGCGCGCGCTGAAGGGCAGCAAGGAGATCGAGCTCGAGCCGATGACGCCGAGCGAGCGGCGCGTCGTGCATCAGCACCTGAAGGAGCGTCCGGGAATCGAGACCTTCAGCGAGGGCGACGAGCCCGAGCGCTGCGTGATCGTCGCGCCGCTGCTCGGGGAGTGAGCGGGGAGGCAGAGGGCGCGGGAGCGGGGGAGGCGACCGAGCTCTCAGCCGCGGCCCGGGCCGCCCTCCAGGTCGTGCTCGAGTTGCTTGCGACGGAGCGCGCTGCACCCAGCGCCGTGCGCGATCCGGAGCGGGCATGGCGGGTCCATGTCGCCGACTCGCTAACGGGCCTCGAGGTTGCGGGGCTTCGCGGCGCCCGGCGGATCGCCGACGTCGGTGCGGGCGCCGGCTTTCCCGGCCTCGTCCTGGCGGCCGCGCTTCCGACGGCCCGGGTCGACCTGATCGAATCGCTGGGGCGCAAGTGCGGGTTCATCCGCCGCGCGATCGATCTGGCGCAGATCCCTAACGCCCACGTCGTCTGCGAGCGCGCCGAGACGTGGGCCGAGTTCCCGCCGCCGCAAGGCGGCCGCGACGCCTACGAAGCGGTCACGGCCCGTGCAGTGGGACGCCTGGCAACGCTGGCCGAGCTCGCGTCCCCATTGCTGGTCGAAGGTGGAGTGCTGGTTGCGTGGAAGGGCAGGCGCGACCGCGCGGAGGAGGCCGAGATGGAGCGCGCCGGCGAGCGGCTGGCGATGGAGCCGGTCGCGGTGAGGTGGGTCGGGCCATACGCCGGCTCGGAGCATCGCCATCTTCATGTGCTGAGAAAGCGCGGACCCACGCTCGAGGGGCTACCCCGTCGACCCGGCATGGCGAAGAAGCGCCCGTTCGGAAGAGCCTAGGCACGGGCGCAGGCGCCGCCTGCGCGGACGCTAAGGTCGCCGCGATGGGCTCGGTATACGCGGTTGCGAACCAAAAGGGCGGCGTGGGCAAGACCACCACCGCCGTGAACGTCGCGGCTTGCGCCGCGGCATCGGGAGCTCAGGTGCTGATCTGCGATCTCGATTCGCAGGGCAATGCGACGGTGGCGCTTGGCCTCGACCGCGAGTCGCGCCCCTCCTCCTACGACTGCCTGATCGGCCAGCGGTCCGTCGCCGAGGCTGCGCGGCCTGCCGGCCCCGACAACCTCTGGGCGGTGCCCTCCAGCCGCGACCTCGCCGGGGCCGCCGTCGAGCTGCCTCGAATCGACGGCTCGGAGCTCCAGTTGCGCAAGATGCTGGGACCCGTGCGTGAGCGCTTCGCGCTCACGCTGCTCGACTGCCCGCCGTCGCTCGGCCCGGTGACCGTGAACGCCCTCGCGGCCGCGGACCGCGTGCTCGTGCCCGTGCAGGCGGAGTACCTGGCGCTCGAGGGGCTCGTGCAGTTCCTCGACACCCTCGAGCTGGTGCGGCAGGAGCTCAACCCGAGCCTGATTCTGACCGGCGTCGTGATCACCATGCACGACGAGCGAACGCGGCTCGCGCGCGACGTCGAGCGTGAGCTGAGAGACCACCTTCCGGAGCTCGTGTTTCGAACCGTGATACCCCGCAGCATCCGCATCGCCGAGGCGCCGAGCCACGGGGTGCCCGTCACCGACCACGCACCGGCCTCGAGCGGCTCGACTGCCTACCGCGAGCTGGCGCTGGAGCTGGCGGAGCGGGAGCAGGAGGACCATGTGTCCGTGGAACGGCGCGCGGATCCGTCAGATACGAAGCCTGAAGTAGAGGTAGAGCCTTGACCCGGCCCGGGATGGGGCGCGGGCTCGCGGCGATCCTGCCGGAGCCGGGGGTCCCACGTGAGGAGCTTCGAGAGGTTCCGGTCGACCTCATCCTCGCGAACCCGCGTCAACCCCGCAAGCGATTCGATCCGGCGTCGATCAAGAGCCTCGCGGCGTCGATCGCCGATGCCGGGGTCGTCCAGCCGCTGATCGTTCGGCCCCTGGCCGACGGGCGCTACGAGCTGATCGCCGGAGAGAGGCGCTGGCGGGCGGCGCGAGAGGCGGGCGTGCAGACGGTCCCCGCGATCGTCCGGGACGAGGCGGAGACGCAGCGCCTCCAGACAGCCCTGATCGAAAACATGGCGCGGGAGGACCTGAACCCGGTGGACGAGGCACGTGCCTGCGCCGCCCTAGTGGAGGATCTCGGGCTCTCCAAGGAGGCGCTCGCGCGCAGGCTCGGCCGCAGTCGCTCAGCTATCTCCAACCTCATCCGCCTCCTCGATCTTCCCGACGAGGTGTTGGAGCTGCTCGCGTCCGGCGAGTTGAGTGAGGGCCACGGCCGCGCCATCCTCCAGGCGCGCGGCAACGATGCCCGTCGCGCCCTGGCTCGCGAGGCAATCGCCGGGGACTGGTCGGTCCGGGAGACCGAGCGGCACGCGAGGGCGGGCGGACCGGAGCGGCCGAGGGTGGTTCCGCATCCGGATCAGCAGGCCGCCCTCTCGCAGGCCGAGGAGGCGTTGGAGAAGGCGCTCGGCACCGGCGTGCGCGTCCGCGCGGCCCGCCGCGGGATCCGCGCCGAGCTCCACTTCGAGAGCCTCGACGAGCTCAACGCCTTCGCCCGCCGCCGGCGATAGCTAAGGCGCCAGCCGCTCCACGCGCCAGCTGCCGCCCGTCCGCGTGTACAGAAAGCGGTCGTGAAGGCGGGCGGCCTGGCCCTGCCAGAACTCGACGGTCTCGGGATGCACGACGTAGCCACCCCAGAACGGCGGTCGAGGCAGCTCTTGGTCCGAGAAGCGCTCGAGGACCTCGTCCACGCGCGCGTCCAGCGCGGAGCGGTCCGGCAACGACTCGCTCTGAGGCGAGGCCCAGGCGCCGATCTGCGCCTCGTGCGGCCTGCTCTCGAAGTAGGCGTCGGAATCGGCGTCCGGCAGCCGCTCGATTCCGCCCCGGATTCGGACCTGGCGGTCCAGCTCGCGCCAGTAGAGCACCAGCGCCGCGCGGGGAGAGGCCTCGAGCTGCCGTGCCTTCGCCGACGTCAGGTTGGTAAAGAAGCGAAAGCCGTCCGGCCCGTAGCCCTTCAGCAGCACCATGCGCGCGTCGGGCGCGCCGCTCTCGTCCACGGTGGCGAGCGTCATCGCGTTCGCCAGCGCCACCTCGCCTTCCGCGCGCTCGTACCACTCGCGAAACTGCTCGATCGGATCGTCCGCCAGCGCGGAGCGGTGCAGCGGCGGCATGTCGGGACGGCGAGGCACCGGTCCCGCGCCACCCTAGCGACGCCCCTCGCCGGTCTTTCTAGAATGGATTCGCGAGGGCGATTAGCTCAGTCGGTCAGAGCGCCTCTCTGATAAGGAGGAGGTCCCTGGTTCGAGTCCAGGATCGCCCACTCATCATCCCACCCAGGTCTGCGTTCTGATCCGGGTAGTCGACGCCGGCGGCCGCGAGCGCCTCGCGCCGGGTGCGAAAGACCCGTCGAGTGATCGCATCAGAACTCGGTACCCGCCGTCCCCGCGTACGACCTCCTCGCGGCTGAACCGCCGCCCCATCGAGCGAAGGCGCGTCGCAGTTGGATCCGCGGCGGGGACCGAGGGCATCGCGCATACGGCGTCGTTCCAGGCGCCGAAGCGCGAGCGGATCTGGCTCACCGACGGGGCGCAGCGACCGCGGCTCCCTACCGTCGACCGCTACGAGCGCTGGCGCCGCGAGAGCCCGCGCTGCGATAGGCCTCGAGTGCATCAAGGACCTCGCGCTTGACGTCGGAGCTCGAGTGCCCCAGCCGCTCGGCGAGGACCTCGAAGACGAGGCGGCGGTCCTCGTCGGAGCGATCACGCAGGATCGTGAACAGGCGAAGGGCGAGCGGATGGGCCTTCTCGCGGCCGACGGGTTGTGGGCTCTCGGGCATCGCGAGCGACCGTAGATCGGGCCACGGCGACGATCGGCTCGCTCACGGGCAACAGGAGGGGGTCTTGCCTTACGGGCCGAGTCGGGGTTTTCGTGGGCTGCGGGCAACCGATGCCGTCGCCGCCAGGCATGGCAGGAACCGCCCACCCGCCCCGCGACGGGCGAACCCCGAGACTGTCCGGCGTCCTGAGCGCCCTCGTCGACCTGACCGGAACGCGTGTCAAGGTAGTGGCGGGATCCCGCGTCTGACCCGGCGCGCTAGGCCAACCAGCCGTGTATCGTGCTCAGGAGGGTGTTGAGGCGAACGGGGCTCCCCGTGCTGCTCCTAGTAGCGCTTGTACTGCCCCAGGTAGCAAGTGGGTCTGGGGGAGCCGACGACTGCCCTGGCACGCCTCAGAAGCAAGCGCCGACCGGCGGGGGTGGCATCTACTTTGACTGCATGCCGACGTCGGTGAAGCAGGAGGCGGCGTACGCCTGGGGGAAGGCGCTAAACAATTCCAGCGCCAAGCGTGCTCGGCACACGATCGCGAAGCGGATGGATCGGATAAAGAATCGCGCCTCGGTGCTCGCCAAGCGACACAAAGGCAAGGCCAGGCGCGCCGCGCGTCGCGGCAAGAAGGTGACCGGCGGCGGCAAGCAGCCCTGGGAGGCGGGCGTGAAGGTCGGCAGATGGATGAAGCGACACTTCCCGCCGGGGAAGATCAAGGACCGGTTGCCGAAGGCGGCGAAGGACTGCGGAGTGTTCGGTCTGGCGATGTTCGCGATCACCTGGGCTGAGACTCACAAAAAACAGGCGGCGCTGTTCGCGGGCGCGAACGGCTGCGCCGGGGCGATCATCGCGGAGATGCGAAGGAAATGAGCTGGCGCTATCTACTGCCGCTTGTTGCCGCGCTTGCGCTTGCGAGCTGGTTTGTGTTCGGATGGATCGGCGCGATACCGTTCGTGGTCGCGTTCGCGCTCAACGTGGCAGCCATCGAGCTACGAAACCAAAGAGAGCGCAAACCGCCGTCAGTCTGAGGGCGAATCGATTTGAGCGGCGCTGCGCCGCAGACCCGATCGACCAGTTGCCTGATCGGCACCGGCTGCTCCGGCGCCGAGGCAGATTGGACAGCGGCTCGCCATTGTCAGCGGGCGACGGAATGGATGCGGGCGCTGGTGCTGGTTCCCTTGCGCCGGCGACTGTGACGGCGGCTCACTCTGCGCGGTGTCGTGGTGGCGGCGCCCGTCTCAGGGCCGATGCGGGTCGTCGAGCCCCGCGGGCAACTCACGCGGTAGCCGCCAGGTACGGCGATGACGGTCACCGCGTGTCGCTACGGGCAACATGGTCCGAACAACCGGGCAAGCATGGTCGCGATCCGGTGATGACATTCCTAATCTCTGCGTAGGAGATCACGGGCAATTTTCCGCCAGACTCCCCATTCTCGGGGCTGCAAACCTTCGCCTGGCTTTGTCCTCGGTCGGCCGGCTCGGTCATGCACGTTTTCAGTGCACTCCCTTCGCCGTCCTCCCTGTGTCCTCGCCCGACTCGGATTTCGCACTCGAGGCTCGCTCCGCCGCGACGCGCTGCATCGCGTCGAGCGACTCGTCGAGCCAGGTGCGGAAGAAGCGCCTGCCGGCCACGGCGTCGAAGACGCGGTGGCGAAACGTCTGCGGCTCCATCCCGAAGCGGCCGTCGACGAACGTTCCGCCCTGTGCGTCGGTCAGCAGCATGTGCACGAACGTGCCGGTGTTCACGCACCGGATCAGGAGTTCCTTGCAGTCCTCTAGGCGCTCGGCCCGCAACGTCATCTCGTCCTTGCCGATCGGGGTCTGGACGACCTCGCGATATGTGCAGCCGGGCTCTAGGCCCTCGCAATCCACTTCGAGGACGCGCTCGGGATGGCGGTCGACGTCGGCCAGCAACTCCCATACGACCCCAACTGGCGCATCGATGAACGCCTGCTCTCGGAACTCGGACACGCCGGCCATTGTCGCAAGCCGGAGCGCCTCGGAAGGCCCGCCGTGAGCCCTCGACCCCTACCTATAATGGCTCGCAGATTGCCGAGCCCGGGAGACGACTCTTTGCAGCAGATGCAGATCTACGGCGTGAGCTTCGACATGGTCGGCAAGCAGCCGATCGTCCTGCTGAAGACCGTGGACGGAAACCGCTTCTTGCCGATCTGGATCGGCCATCCGGAGGCCGCGGCGATCCTGATGAAGCTCCAGGGTGCGTCAACGCCCAGGCCGATGACCCACGACCTGCTCTCGGACCTGTTGGAGCAGGTGGATGCGAAGTGCGAGCGGGTCTCGGTCACCGAGCTGCGAGACAACACCTTCTACGCCTCGATCACGATCTCCATCAACGGGTCGGAGATGGAGATCGACTCACGCCCATCCGACGCGATCGCGCTGGCCGTGCGGACGCAGGCACCCATCTTCGCCGCCGACGACGTGATCGACGAGTCCTCGATCGAGTTCGAGCACGAGGTCGAGGACACCGAGGAGGTCGTTGAGAAGTTCAAGGACTTCCTGGACCAGGTCACGCCCGAGGACTTCGCCACCGGCGAGGAGGATTAGCCGGCCGGCGCGGGCTCGCGGCTCAGCGCCAGGTCCACGATTCGGGCGACGAGGTCTTCGAAGCTGATGCCGGCCGCGTCCGCGGCCATCGGGAACAGGGACGTGTCGGTGAGCCCCGGGATCGCGTTCGCCTCGAGGACCTGAGGGATGGAATCGGCGTCGAGCATCAGGTCGACGCGTGCGAATCCCGCGCAGCCCAGGAGCTCGTACGCCCGGCGGGCCACCTCCTGCACCTCGGTGGCGGCCCCCGGCAACTCGGCGGGGCAGACGTACTCGGTGCGACCGATCTCGTAGCGAGCCTCGTAGTTGAAGCGGTCCTCCTCCTTGGGCCGCACCTCCACGACGGGCAGCGGCTCCCCGTCGAGCAGCGAGACGGCGAGCTCCCGGCCCTCCACGTAGCGCTCGAGCAGCACACGGTCGTCGTAGCTGAACGCGGATACCAGCGCTTCGGGAACATCGTCCTGCGCCGCCGCGAAGCGAACCCCGAGCGCGGAGCCCTGCGCGGCGGGCTTGACGACCAGCGGGAACCGGAGCCGGTCCTCGATCGCCCCGAGCGCGTCCGCCGCTCCCAGCTCGCGGAACGCGGTCGCGTTGAACGCAACCCAGTCGGGTGTTGGGATACCGGCGGCAAGCAGCAAGTGCTTGGCGAGGACCTTGTCCATGCAGCGGACGCACGCCGCCACCCCTGGCCCCGTATAGGGGATGCCCAGGATCTCCAAGAGCTCCTGCGGCGTGCCGTCCTCACCGCCGGGGCCGTGCAGGGCGATGAAGGCCGCGTCGGGCGCGTCCTCCTTCAACCGCCGCACGAGGTCCGCGCCGACGTCCAGCGGCACGACCTCGTGCCCAAGCGAGGAAAGGGCATCCTCCACTCGCGCTCCCGAGCGCAGCGATACCTGACGCTCCAGCGACCGGCCGCCCTTGAGGACCGCGATCTTCATCCGGTTCTCTAACCCTCGCGCCGGCGCGGGCGCAGCGGCAGGACGTCGGCTCGGCGTTCCGGCTCGTCGGCGCCGGCGGGCAGCCGATGCTCGCCCGTGATCGTCTCGTACAGACCCACCTGCTCGCTGACGACCTTGCCGATCCTGCGAATGCCCTCGCGGATCTCGTCCTCGTTGGAGCCGGAGAAGTTGAGGCGCATCGAATTGCCGCCTTGCCGGCCGTCGACGAACGCGGCGGCGCCGGGAACGAAGGCGACGTTCGCGCGAAGCGCTTTCGCGAGGAGGTCGGAGGTGTCGATGTACTCGGGGAGGGTTGCCCACACGAACAGCCCGCCGCCGGGCCTGGTCCACGTCGCCTGCTCCGGAAAGTGGCGCTCCAACGCCTCGAGCATCGCGTCGCGCCGCGAGCGGTAGATCGCACAGAGGCTGTCGATGTACTCGCGCCAGCGATTCTCGGCGAAGTACTCGAGCGCGAAGTACTGGGTCAGCGTCGAGGTGCACAGATCCGTCGCCTGCTTGCCGAGCACCATCTTCTCCATCACGGGCGGCGGCGCGACCGCCCAGCCAAGCCGGATCCCGGGCGAGAGGATCTTCGACAGCGTGCCCACGTAGATCACGTAGTCGCCGCCGTCGAGCTGATAAAGGGGCGGCTCGGGCTCTCCCTCGTAGCGGAGCAGGCCGTAGGGGTTGTCCTCCACCACGAGCACCTCGCGCTCGCGTGCCAGCTCGACGAGGCGCCGCCGGCGCTCGCCGGAGAGCGTCACCCCGGTGGGGTTCTGGAAGCTCGGCACCGAGTAGATGAACTTGGGACGCCTCCCTTCGGCATCCAGGCGGTCGAGCAGCTCCTCGAGCTGGTCCACCTTCATCCCCGCGTCGTCCATCTCCACCTGGTGGGTATCGGCCTGATAGGAGCAGAAGACCGGGACGGCGCCGGGATACGTCGGCGCCTCGCAGATCACCGGATCGCCCGGGTCTACCAGGGTCTTCGTGATCAGGTCGATCGCCTGCTGGCCGCCGGTGGTGATGATGATGTCCTCGGTATCGGGCGTCATCCCCTCGGCGCCCATCACGCCTCGCACAGCGGCCTTCATCGCCTCGAATCCCTCCGTGGGGCCGTACTGGAGCGCTTCCGCCGCGGACTCCTGCGCGATCCTCGTCATCTGGGCGGCGAAGCTCTCGGGCGGAAAGGTGGAGGTGTCCGGGAGTCCCCCTGCCAGGGAGATCACCTCGGGCCGCGCGGTGATCGCCATCAGGTCCCGCATCGCCGAGGAGCGCATCACCCGCGTCCGCTCGGCGAACAGGTCCGCGTAGCGCTCGAGGTCGTGAGCCGTCTGGTGCGCGCGGCGATGGGCGGGAGGGCCGGGCGCGGCGGACGAAGTCGGGCGATCCTTGGGCTCGGGCATCGCGGCAAGTGTGCCGAAGCCGGCGGCCTGCCGCGGAACAGCGTGCGGTCTGGGCGCCGTGAACCGGCGCGTTCGGATGCCGAGCCGACTAGCTTCTCGCGCGATGATGTCCTTGAGGGTGGGAATCGGCGTCCTGCTTACGGTCGCCGCCGCCGCACCGGGCAACGCCGCCGCGAACCCGTCGCTCTACCAGGGACCGGGGCCCCGGCCGGGACCCGACATCCTGTATCGCGCACCGGAGCGCGCGCCGCAGCTCCAGAACCGCGGCATCTGGCATGCGAAGCCGATCCTGATCTCGGGCGCCAGCGCCTATCGCGACGGCGAGTTCATCTACCAGGACTTCCTCTACGACGACCACGGGGCCAAGGGCAGCTCCCGAGATCTCAGCGACCCCCGCACCTCCCAGGACCCGAGCTTCGACTCCTTCTCGCTGCCCAACGGCACCTACACATACCCGAGCGATCCCGTTTACGCGAACAACGCGGCCGATCTCGTTGAGCTTCGCGTGAAGGCGCTTGGCGACGCGACCGCGTTCCGGATCACCCTCAACACGATGAAGGACCCGTCGCTCGCCGCGACGACGATCGCGATTGGCAACTCGAAGCAGCCCCGCGAGTTCCCCCACGGCGCGACCGCGACCGCTCCGGCGCAGCTCTTCCTCACGGTCCACGGGAATCACGCGGACCTCCTCCGTGCACGCAACGGCAACAAGGTGACCCCTGCACCGCACGTGTCGATCAGCGAGCAGCGTCGCCAGATCGAGGTGCGCGTGCCACACCGCGCCTGGAACCCGCACCGCCACACGGTCCGCCTCGCCGCGGGCACTGGACTTTGGGACAAGGCGAAAAGCGAGTACATGATCCCCCAGGATTCCTCCGACGCAAACCACCCGGGCGGCGCCAGCGGACTCTCCGACCCGACGGCCTTCTTCAACGTTGCCTTCCGTTCCGACGAGCCGTGGCAGCACGCCTTCCCGTTCGACTCCGTCTTTGCCGACCCGGCCTGGTGGCGAGATCGCGATCAAGGGAACGCCCTCGCCGCGGGGAGCCTCAAGCGCTTCAGCGCCAAGGTCGACTTCGGAAGGCTCGAGGCCGGGGTCACGGACAACCGGGACGTTCCGAGGAGGGGGCCGATGGACCGCATCCTCGCGAGCCACTTCGAGACGCGGCAAGGGGCGGAGTACTCGAAGACGTGCGGCGATCCCACCGACTGCCAGGGCGAGCTCCGGGGCCGCCTACAGCCGTACGCGATCTACGTTCCCAAGGGAGGCGTTCCGGCGGGTGGCTACGGGATGACGCTGCTGCTGCACTCGCTCGGGGCCAGCTACAACCAGTTCTCCGACAGCCGCAACCAGTCGCAGGTCGGCGACCGGGGGCTGGGCTCCATCGTGATCACTCCCGAGGGCCGCGGGCCGGACGGCTGGTACTACGGTCACGCCGGCGCCGACACGTTCGAGGTCTGGGCGGACGTGGCGCGCCGCTACGAGCTCGACCCTCGCTGGACCGCGATCTCGGGCTACTCGATGGGCGGCTACGGGACCTACAAGTTCGCCACCCAGTACCCGGATCTCTTCGCCCGCGCCAACCCGGTCGTGGGCCCGCCGGGGCTCGGTATCTGGGTGCCGCCCGGCCCGCCTCAGCCGGGAGGCGACGCCAGCAACACGAATCGCATGATCCCCTCGGTGCGCAACATCCCGTTCCTGATCTGGGACGGCACCGTCGACGAGCTCGTTCCGGTGGCCGGCGCCGCGACCCAGGCACAGACGTTCGACGACCTCGGCTACCGCTACGTATTCGACCTCTTCGACGCAAGCGACCATTTCGCGCTGGCGGTCAATGACCAGTTCAAGCCAGCCGCGAAGTTCCTGGGCACTTACGCGGTGAACCGCAATCCGGCGCACGTCACCTACGTCGTCAACCCCACCATGGACTTTCCCGGGGCTGGGACGATCGCCGACCACGCCTATTGGCTCAGCGGCCTGAAGCTCCGGGACGGCAGCGGGGAAGCCCCGTTGGGGGAGGTGGACGCGCGCTCAGCCGCTTTCGGGTGGGGCGACCCGAAGCCGAAGCCGACACAGCACACCGAGGGGGTCCTCACCGGCGGCAACTTTGCGGCGATGCCGTACACCGAGCAGTCGAGGGACTGGGGCAAGAGGCCGCACGCGAAGCGCGGCGACATCCTCCATCTGGACGTCGAGAACCTGTCGCGCGCCGTCGTCCACGTCCACCGGGCCCGGCTGAGCTGCCACCCGAAGCTGGACGTGACCACCGACGGACCCGTTACCGTGAAGCTCGCGGGCTGCGGGCGCGAGCTGAGCTTCGGCTAGCCTCTCTGCGCTCATGAGCCTCTTCCTGGCCACCTGTCAGGGGATCGGGCTTGCGATCGCCGCCGGCACCTTCGCCGGCGCCTCGGGACGGCGCGGAGCAGTCGGAGTGCTTCTCGCGGTTCCGGCTGCGATCGGAGCCGCGATCCTGTTCGGCATCTCGCTTTCGAACCGCGACCACCCCGCTTGGCCAGGGTGGCCCGTAGGCATCGTCATCGCCATTCTGGCCTTCGGCGTCGTCAGCTCCATCGTTGCGGGCGCCCAGGCGCGTGCGCGCGGAGCGTCGTCGATCGGTCCGATCGTCGCCGTGGTCGCGGTCGTGATCGCCCTCCTGTCGGCCTTCATCTGGGAGCCGCTCGGGCTCGTCTTCCTGCTTGGGCTCCTGTGGCTCGCATCGGCACGCCGCCGGCGCGCCGAGAGCAAGCACGAGGGGTTGCGGGTGCTCAGGTGAGCGCCCCGCCCCCGCCAGACTCCAATCGCGTGTCCGTCTCGCGCAAGCTGTGCCTGATCGTTGTCGATTCGCTGCGCACGGACATGCTGCTCCGCGCCGTCGCGGAGGATCTGGCGCCCCACTTCGCCGCGCTGCTCGAGCGCGGGACGCTGATCGGCGACTGCGTGTCGTCGTTTCCGTCCGTAACGCCGGTCGCGTGCTCGGAGATCGCAACCGGAGCGCCTCCGGAGCAACACCACATCAGTGGCATGAACTGGTATCACCGCGCCGAGCGCCGCTACGTCGAATATGGCTCCTCGCTCGAGGCAACCCGCGCCTTCGGCCTGTTTCGCACCCTCTACGACACCGTCTACAACATGAACATGGCCCACCTCTCGCACGAGGTGGAGACCGTGTTCGAGCACCTGGGCGACGCGGGCGTCCGGACAGCGTGCACGCCGTTCCTGATCTATCGCGGACGCCACCGTCACGAGCTTGGTCTAGAGGGCCTGATGCGGCGGGTCGCCGTCGCCGCGGACTTCCGCCATGCGGTGTGGGGCCCGGACGAGCTCTTCTACGGCGAGCTGTATGCGAGCCGCCGGGTTCCCTGCAAGCCGACGCTGGCGCGCCCCGGGACTCGCGACGCCTATTCCGGGTGCGTCGGGCGGGAGCTGATCGAGGACGACGCCTACGACTTCCTGCTGTTCTCCCTCCCCGACAACGACCATCACACGCACACTCACGGCATCGAGGCGATGCGGGATTCGATCGCCCACGCCGACCACAGCTTCGGCGAGCTCGTCGAGGCGGGGGGCGGCATCGACGCCTTCCTGGAATCGCACGCCGTGATCCTCGTCGCCGACCACGCCCAAACGAACGTCGAGAAGGCATTGCCCCTGGCCTCGGCGCTCGCGGATGACTGGACCGTTCTGACGCCCAACGCGGACCGCCCCGAGCGGGCCGAGCTCGCCGTCAGCCCAACGGCACGAGCGGCTCACGTGTACGTCCTGCTCGAAGGCCACCGGCGCGAGCGCACCCTGGGGGAGGTGCGCCGCAAGTTGCGCCCAATGGAGGGCGTCGACTTCGTGGCCATGCTGTCCTCCGGCAACGGGACACGGCCGGAGGCGGTGGTGGAGAGCTCGCGCGGCGAGCTTCGCTTCCGCCCCGGGTCTCAGGACGCGGACGAGCGCGGCACCGGCTGGGACGTCGAGGGGGAGCTCGACGTCCTGCTCCTGGAGCGAAGGGGCGGCCGGCTGGCAAGCGACGCCTATCCGGATGGGCTGGCGCGCCTTTGGTCCGCACTGAGGGCGCCCAACGCCGGCGATCTCGTCCTCTCCCTCGAACAGGGTCACGAGTGCGTGGACTGGGGCGGCGTAAGCCACGTCGGGGGCGCCAGCCACGGCGCGCTCCTGAGCGGCGATTCGCTTGGCCCATTGATCCTCTGCGGGCTCGAGCCGGGAGTGGACCAGGCCCACGAGCGCTGGGCCCTACAGGACCTCGCCGGGCTCGTCCTCGCTCACTTCGGTTTGGTCGAGTCCGCGGAGCAGCGCCCCGCCCGGCCGCGGCTCGAGGTGGCGGGGTGAGTGACCTGAACGAGACGGGAGGCAGCTTGAAGGCGCCTGTGGCCCCGGCGAGGACCGAGCGCGCCCGGGACGCGACGGCACGGGCCGCGGACTGGACTTGGGGGCTCGCGTTGCGTATCCACCTGGGCACGCGCAAGCCCGAGAACTGGATGCAGCTGTTCAAGTTCGGCGTGGTCGGCGGGGCGGGCTACGTGATCAACCTGATCGTCTTCGCCGCGCTCACCGAGGGCGCCGACGTGCACCACATCGCCGCCGCCGTCGGATCCTTCTGCGTCGCCGTGACCAACAACTTCCTCCTCAACCGCCACTGGACGTTTCGCGCCACGGAGGGCCACGCCGGCTTTCAGGCGGCACGCTTCTTCGCCGTCAGCGTGCTGGCGCTGGGTGTCAACCTCGTCCTGCTGTATCTGCTGGTCGACGTCGGCTCGGCGCCGGAGCTGCCTTCCCAGGCGCTGGCCGTGGCGGGCGCGATGCCGTTCAACTTCGTCGGCAACAAGCTGTGGACGTTCGGCGCGCGGAGACGCTGACGCGCGGCGTTTCGCACTGGCGGAGGAGCTGCGTCGGGCTGGCCGCCGCCGTAGCCCTAGCCTTCCCCTCGATACGCCAAGTACGCAGCGCAGCGGCGCAAGTACGGGCGGCTGAATCCGTCGGCGCAGGCCAAGCCCGGGTTGTGGCAGATCGACTTCTACGCCGGGGGAGTGGATCGGGTCCAGGTGGTCGTGGACGACGCCACCGGAACGGTGCGCGAGTCGTGGACGGGCTACCAGATCGCGTGGCCGATGGCGCGCGGCTACTCCGGGCAGTTCGGTCACATGCTGAACAGCCCGTACGTGTGGGGGTTGATGGCGGCGCTGTTCTTCTTCGGCCTCCTGGACTGGCGCCGTCCATGGCGCGCCGTCCACCTCGACCTCCTGGTCCTGCTCTCCTTCGGCATCTCGGAGGCGTTCTTCAACGCCGCCCAGATCGGCGTGAGCGTGCCACTTGCCTATCCGCCGCTCGTCTATCTGCTGGCACGAATGCTGTGGGTGGGCTTTCGGGGGTTGGGAGCCGGGTTGCGACCCTCGGTCCCCATCACCGCGCTCGTCGTCCTCACGGCATTCCTGGTGGGCTTCAGGGTCGCGCTCAACATCGCCGACTCGGGCGTCATCGACGTCGGTCTGGCGGGCGCGATCGGCGCCGACCATCTAGTCCACGGCCAGGCGATCTGGAACAACTTCCCGACCGACAACCCGTACGGCGACACCTACGGCCCGTTCAACTACCTCGCGTACGTCCCCTTCGACCTCGTCCTGCCGTGGAGCGGCCACTGGGACGAGGTCCCGGCCGCGCATGCGGCGGCGATCCTCTTCGACCTGGCCGCGATCGCCGGGCTGTTCGTGCTCGGTCGGCGCCTGCGCCCCGGGCGAGCGGGCACCGACCTCGGCATCGTGCTCGCATTCGCCTGGGCCGCGTACCCGTTCACCGACTACGCGCTCCAGTCGAACTCCAACGACGGTCTCGTCGCGGCACTGCTCATCTGGGCGCTGGTCGTTTTCTCCTCCCCCCTGAAACGCGGGGTGCTGCTCGCGCTGGCGGCGGCCACGAAGTTCGCCCCGCTCGCGCTCGCGCCCCTCTTTGTAGGTGGCGAGCGCGGCCTGGCAACGCGGCCTCGGGCCGTCAGGCCGGCGCTTGCCTTCTCCGGCTCGCTGATCGCGGTCATCGGCGTCATGCTCGCGCTGCCGGCGGTGGACCCCGGCCTCGCCACGTTCTACGACCGGACCATCAAGAGCCAGCTTGACCGCAGCTCCCCGTTCAGCATCTGGGGGCAGGACGGCTCGCTGGAATGGGTGCAGACGGTCGTCAAGGCGTTTGCGGTGGGCCTCGCGGTGCTTGTCGCCTTCGTCCCGCGCAGGCGCTCGCTCTACCAGGTTGGGGCACTCGCGGCGGCGGTCACGATCGCGGTCCAGCTCACGGCGGAGCACTGGTTCTACCTCTACGTCCCCTGGTTCTTCGGACTCGTCCTGTGCGCCCTGGCGGGGAGCGACGAGCCGAGCACGCGGGAACCCATCGCATCCGCGCCTGGCGCCTTCCGTTACAGCGATGAAGGAGCGGGTAAAGGGCTTGCATCGTCATCGATCAAAGGAGGGTGAGCGTGACCGAGACTCCCGGCGTACCCGAGGAGCAGGAGGGCACGGAAACCGAGGAGGAGGGCACGGAAACCGAGGAGGAGACCGGAGACGACGGAGGCGGCGAGGAGACCGGCTCCGATTCCCCCTCGGAGGGCGAGCCCAGCCTTCAGTAGAGGCCCGGCCCACCCGAGCTGTGGGCCGATCCAGACGTGGCGACGGCCGTCCATCGGACGGCCGTCGCCCTTTCGGGCCTGGACGGGTTTTCTACCCCGCGGATCGCCTCGCGGCGGCCGATCGGGCCTACACTGGAACGACGATCGATCGGCCGCGTCCCAATAGGGCGGGCGGGCGTTGCCGGGGAAGGCGAACCACATGCAGAGACCGCCTGACGTGGGGCACGCGCGCTCAGCGCGGTCGCCCGACGCGGGCGAGGTGGCGTTTCGCGTCGCCAGCGTCTACGTTGGCATGGCGTTCACGGTGCTCGGCGCACTCGGCAGCGAGGCGTACGCGTTCGCCACTTGGGACGACCCACACCGTGAGCTGCTCACGGTCGTTGCGGCGGTGGCCTTCTGCTCCGTTCCGGTCCTTGCCCTCTTGCCGCTGGAGCGGGTGATTCGCAGCCGCTGGCGCGAGCCGTTCTTCTACCTCTACAGCGTCTCCACGATCGCGTTGATCACTACGGCGACCGCGGCCGATGGCGGCTCCACGAGCCCCTACCGGGTCCTCTACGTACTTCCCCTTATCTTCGCCGCCTCCTCGTATCCGCTCCGCAACACGATCGCCGTCGGGGCCACGGGCCTCGCGGCCTTTGCCGGCGTGGCGGCGGCGGCGTCCAGCCCGGCGAGCGAAAGCACCTTTGTCGGCTACGTGCTGATCTGCGCCGTGGCGCTGGGCGCGTGGCAGTCGCGAAATCGCTTCCGGCAAGCGGCCGAACTGCTCGCCACCACCCGGGCGCTTCGCAAGAGCGAAGCCGTTACCCACCGGCGGGAGATCCAGCAGCGCGACGTGGCCGTCCTCGGCCAGCGCGCCCTGGGGGGAGCTCCGCTCGCGCAGCTCATGCGCGACGCGGTGCAGGCGATCGAGCGCGTTCTCGGAGCCGGCGCGGCGGCGGTCCTGGAGCTGCTTCCCGATCAGGACACGTTCGTCGTGCTAGCGAGCACCGGCCTGCCGCCCGGGTCGGACGGGCGGATGAAGGTTCCCACCGGCACGGCCTCCCAATCGGGTTACACGCTGATCAGCGATGCCCCGGTCATCGTGGAGGACTGGTCGCGCGAGGAGCGCTTCACCAAGCCCGCGGTGCTCGACGAGGTGGGAGCCGAGGGCGGGGTGACCGTGCTCATCAAGGCCAGCGGCAGGCCGTTCGGCGTGCTTGGCTTCCAAGCTTTCGAGCCGCGGCAGTTCGGCCCCGACGACATCAACTTCATGCAGGCGATCGCGAACGTGCTCGCGAACGCGATCGAGCGGCGCAATGAGCAGGAGGAGGCCCGACGCCGCGCTCTTCACGATCCGTTGACGGGGCTCCCCAACCGCCTCCTCTTCGAGGACCACCTGGGCCGCGCACTCGCGCGGCAGGCGCGACGCGACTCCTCCGTCGCGGTGATCTTCATGGACCTCGACCACTTCAAGCTCGTGAACGACAGCCTCGGCCATCAGGCGGGGGACGAGCTGTTGGTGGAGGTATCCGCTCGGCTCAAGCAGGCGCTCAGGCCGGGCGACGTCGTCGCCCGGTTCGGTGGTGACGAGTTCGGCATCCTGATCGAGGACGTCAGCGACGAGCGGCATGCGACGCTCGTCGCGGAGCGGATTGCCTCCACCCTTGCGAGGCCCTTCGTGCTCGCGGGGCGGGAGCACTTCGTGACCGCGAGCGCCGGCATCGCAACCGGGGTGGCGGGAGACGATCCCTCGGGATTGATTCGCGACTCGGATGCGGCGATGTATCGCGCCAAGGAGCGAGGCCGCGCCCGCTACGAGATCTTCGACGAGGCGATGCGGCTGCGGATCGCGGAGCGACTTCGGATCGAGAACGAGCTGCGAACTGCGATCGAGCGCGCGGAGCTCCGCGTCCACTACCAGCCCGTGGTGTCGCTGTCGAGTGGGCGGGTCACCGGGGCGGAGGCGCTGGTTCGCTGGGAGCATCCAAGGCACGGGTTCCTCTACCCGAAGGACTTCATCTCCGTCGCCGAGCAGGCGGGCCTGATCGTTCCGGTTGGGCGCTGGGTGCTGGAGCAGGCATGCCATCAGGTCGCGGAGTGGCAGCGGCAGGCTCCGGATGCCGCCCCGCCGAACGTCGCGGTCAACGTGTCCGGGACCCAGCTCATGGACGCGACCCTGCCCGATTCGGTCGGACGCCTCCTCGAAGCCTCCGGGCTCCAGGCCATGTCGCTGAGCCTCGAGCTGACCGAGGGCATGCTCATGCAGGAGGCGGAGCCCTCGCTGGGAGTGGTGCGCGACCTCAAGCGGCTGGGTGTGCGCCTCGTGCTCGACGATTTCGGCACGGGATACTCGTCGCTCGGCTACCTCAAGCAGCTTCCGTTCGACGCGATCAAGCTCGACCGGCGATTCGTTGCCGGGCTCGGCGGCGGCGAGGTCGTCGATGCCATCGTCAGTGCCGTGGTCGCGCTTGCGCGGATTCTGGACCTGAGCGTGATCGCGGAGGGCGTCGAGACCGAGAGCCAGTTCGCCGTGGTCCGCGAGCTCGGTTGCCACTACGCCCAGGGGACCTACATCAGCCCGGCGGTCGCGCCGAGCGAATTCGGCGAGCTCCTGCAGGGCGGGATCAGGCTGCCCATCTAACCCTCCGCTGCGGCTAGGTAGGGGCGGGGAGGAGCACCTGCTCGATCGACTCGGCGAGGCCGTCGTCGCGGATCGTGACGACGGCGGCGTTGACCCAGACGTCCTCGTCCGCGGTGTCGAACTTCACCGGCATCTGCGTGCGGAAGGCCTCCAGCGCCTGCTCGCGCCGCACTCCGATCACGCCCGCCCGCGACCCGGTCATGCCGACGTCCGTGATGAACGCCGTGCCTCCCGGCAACACCCGCGCGTCCGCGGTCGGCACGTGGGTGTGCGTGCCGAGGCACGCCGCGACGCGACCGTCCAGGTGCCAACCCATCGCGATCTTCTCGCTGGTCACTTCGGCGTGGAAGTCGACGATCGCGACATCCGCTTCCTCCTCGAGCCTGTGGAGCAGCGAATCCACCTCGCTGAACGGCGACCGCGCCGCCTTCATGTGAACGGAGCCGGAGAGGTTGATGACGGCCACTCGGCGATGCTGGACCGGGACCACGGTCCACCCGCGGCCGGGATTTCCGGCCATGTAGTTCGCCGGCCGGATCACCCGTTCGGATCGATCCAGGAACTCGTAGGCGTCTCGATGCCGGTAGACGTGGTTGCCGGTCGTGATCACGTCCACGCCCGCCTCGAACAGCTCCCGGGCCGTCCCCTCCGTGATCCCGATCCCCCCGGCGGAGTTCTCCCCGTTGGCGATCACGAGGTCGGGCGAGTGGCGGTCCCGAAGCTCGGGCATCGCCGCCCCAAGGCCGGCCCGGCCCGGGCGGCCAACGACATCGCCGATGAAGAGGGCGCGCACGGGCAACGGAGCCTAGTGGTGCGCGGGTGGGGTCGCTGGGGCCACTCGACTAGCTTTCCGCGCGTGAGCGCGCTGGCGGCGAACGGCGAGGTCGTGATCGAGACGCAGGGACTGGAGAAGCGGTTCGGCGACCGCGAGGCGCTGAAGCGCGTCAGCTTCAATGCCCGCCGAGGCGAGCTGCTTGCGGTGATCGGGCCCAACGGCGCGGGGAAGACGACGCTGCTCTCGATCCTCGCCGGCATCAGGCCCCCGGACGGGGGATCGGTCAGCCGACCGCCCGGAGAGGTGGGATGGGTGCCACAGCAGACAGCGCTCTACCGGAGGCTGACGGTGGCCGAGAACCTGCGCCTGTTCGCGCGGCTCGAGAAGGTTTCGGACCCGGACGCCGCTGTCGAGGAGATGCTCGAGCAGACCGCGCTCGGCGCCCGGCGCGACGACCAGGTGGCGACGCTGTCAGGCGGCAATCAGCAGCGGATCAACATCGCGATCGGCCTGCTCGCCAAGCCCGCGGTCCTCCTCCTGGACGAGCCGAGCGCGGGACTGGACCCGCGCCAGCGCGAGCGCCTTTGGGACTTCGTGCTGGGACTCGCCGGCGGCGGGACGACCGTCATCTTCTCCACCCACAACATCGCCGAGGCCGAGCGCTACGGCCAGCGGCTCCTGGTCCTTGCGGATGGCGAGGCGCTCTTCGACGGGACGCCTCGGGAGTTGCATGCGGCCGCCCGGGAAGCCGAGGCCCGCGACTTCGAGGAGGCCTTCGTCGCGTTCCTTCGCGATCGGGGGCACTGATGATGCCGGGCGGGATTTGAGGTACCGGTGCGCTGGCTCTTCCTGAAGGACCTCCAGATCCTGCGCCGCTCGCCGCTGGTCACCGCGCTGCTCGTGGTCTATCCGGTGGCGATTGCCGTGCTGATCGGATTCGCGCTGTCCCGGGGGCCCGAGAAGCCCAGGGTGGCGTTCTTCAACCAGGTCCCGGCCGACCAGAGCTTCAACCTCGGGGGCAGCGAGGGCGAGTTCGACAAGAGCGCGGCCAAGGAGGAGCTCTGTGCACGTGTGCAATGCATCGACGTGTCGAGCCGCGCGGAGGCCGAGCAGAAGGTGCAGGACGGAGACGTACTCGGAGCGCTGATCCTCCCCCCTGACTTGATCGACAAGCTGCAGTCGCTCGCCACGCTCACCCCCGCCCAGCCGAAGGTCGATGTGCTGGTGAACGAGGAGGATCCGCTGAAGGCGCAGCTCGTCGACGACCGCATCGAGACGCTGGTCACCGAGGCGAACCTCCTGATCTCCCAGAAGGTCGCGCAGCAGGCCGCGTCCTACACCGACCTGCTCACGAAGGGCGGGACGTTCAACATCCCGCTGCTCGGCCAGACGGTCGAGATCCTTGGCCTCCAGCGCGCCGGCCAGATCCTGGACGCGCTGCGCGGGCAGTTCCCGCCGCAGAGCGCGGCAGCCGACGCGCTGGACAAGGTGATCCGCTTCGCGCGGCTGGCGCGGCAGAACCTCAACCTCGCGCTTCCGTTCCTGGGCTCGGTTGCGCACCCGATCGAGGTTCAAAAGCAGGTGGTCTCGGGCTCCCCGCCCAGCCTCGACGTGTTCGCGATCTCGGTGGCGGCGACGGTGACGCTCATGTTCGTGACCGTTCTCCTCGTGGCCGGGTCGCTGGCTCTGGAGCGCGAGGAGAACGCCTTCGCGCGACTGACGCGTGGTTTGGTGGGGCGCTGGGCGTTGCTCGTGGAGAAGGTGGCGCTCGGGGTGGCGGTGTCGATCGTCGTCACCCTGCTGATGCTTGCCGGGCTCTCGCTCTTCGTCCACATCGAATGGGGGCGGGTGCTCTTGATCATGTCCGCGATCGTGGCGGGCGGAGCCGCGTTCGCGGCCTTCGGCGCCGCGATCGGCGGCGCCGCGCGCGAGGTCAGGGCCAGCTCGCTCCTTGCGTTCATGGTCTCCCTGCCGATCGCCTTCATCTCCCTGGTTGAGTCCGGCACCGTCAGCCCCGGCCTCTTCGACGCGATCAAGGTGGTGCGGGCGATCTTCCCGTTCCACGCGGCGCTCGACGCTATGTCGGGGGCTCTGGATGCGTCCGGTCCCGCGCTCGGCCTGCCGATCCTCCATCTGGGGATCCTCGCCGCCGGTTACGCCGTGCTCGCCAGGGTGGCGCTGCGCCGCTTCGCGTGAGCCATGAACCTCGCGGGAGTGCGATCCAACACACCATTGGGGGTAGATCGCACGCCCGTGGATCGGGGGCGCCTAGGCGGGTCGCCGTAGAATCAGCGGGGTGAGCTTTCCCGCCACGCGCATGCGAAGGCTGCGCCGCACGAAGGGCCTGCGCGAGCTGGTGCGCCAGACCGAGCTTTCGCCACGGCACCTCGTGCAGCCGATGTTCGTCGTCGCGGGGGAGGGCATCCGCGAGGACGTGCCGTCGATGCCCGGGATCGAGCGCTTCTCGATCTCCGAGCTCGTCGCGGAGGCGACGGAGATCCAGGCGGCAGGGATCGGCGCGGTGACCCTGTTCGGGATCCCCGCCGAGAAGGACGAGGCGGGGTCCGGCGCCTACGACCCGGAGGGGGTCGTGCAGATGGCGGTGCGGGCGCTGAAGGAGGCGCACCCCGACCTGCTCGTGATCGCCGACGTGTGCCTGTGCGAGTACACGTCGCACGGCCATTGCGGCGTTGTTCGCGACGGCGAGGTTGACAACGACCTCACCGTCGAGCTGCTGGCCAAGACGGCGATCTCGCTGGCCGAGGCCGGAGCGGACGTGGTGGCGCCGAGCGACATGATGGACGGCCGCATCGGCGCGATCCGCTCGCAGCTCGACGAGGAGGGGCACTCGGACGTGGCGATCATCGCGTACAGCGCCAAGTACGCCTCCGCCTTCTACGGGCCGTTTCGCGACGCGGCCGAGTCCACGCCCGGCTTCGGCGACCGCCGCGGCTACCAGATGGATCCCGCCAATGCGCTCGAGGGAGTGCGCGAGGCGAAGCTCGATCTGGAAGAGGGGGCGGACGTTGTGATGGTGAAGCCCGCGACGCCGTATCTGGACGTCGTGCGTCGCGTCAAGGAGGAGACGGGAGCCCCCGTTGCGGCGTTCCACGTCTCCGGCGAGTACGCGATGCTGAAGGCGGCGGCGCAGAACGGCTGGATCGACGAGGAGCAGGCGGTGATCGAGACGCTCACCGCGATCCGCCGGGCGGGCGCGGACCTCGTGTTCACCTACTACGCGAAGGAAGCCACGGCCTGGCTGTGAGCGGGGCCAACGCGCCGATCAGGGAACCGCGGCCGAAGCTCCGCTCGCGCAGGGACGGGGCGGCGATCCCGCTCGACGCCGACGACAAGCGTCTGATGAACCTTCTTCAGTCGAGCTTTCCGCTCGAGCCCGAGCCGTTTGCCGCGGTCGCCAGCACGGCCGGACTACCCGTGGACGAGGTCAAGTCCCGTACCCAAAGGCTCCTGGACGAGCGGATCGTCCGCGAGATCACGCCGATCTTCGACACGCGGGCGCTCGGATACGCCTCGATGCTGGTGGCCGCGAAGGTGGACGCTTCGGCTCCGCACCGGGCCGCGAAGATCATCAACGCCCACCCCGGCGTCTCGCACAACTACCTGCGCACCCACGAGTTCAACCTCTGGTTCACGATCGCCACCCCACCCGACTCCACGCTGGGCCTCGACGGCACGCTGAAGGTGCTGAAGGAGGAGACCGGGGCGGAGTCGATCCGCCAGCTCCCCACGCTCACCCTGTTCAAGATCAACATGAACCTGGAGATGGAGCAGGGAACGGAGGCGCTCGCGGCGGCGGCCGACGCGGCGCCCCCGCGCGAGCTCGAGCGCCAGCCCTACGACGACTTCGACGTGGCCGTGATCCGCGCCCTTCAGGGGCCGATGGCCGTGGTCGATCGCCCGTACGACGCCGCGGCGGAAGCGGTCGGCGTGCCGGTTGACCGGCTCCTCGAGCATCTCGGCACGATGGTGGAGCGGAAGCTCCTGCGGCGGGTCGCGGCGATCCTCTATCACCGGCGCGCCGGGTTCTCGGCGAACGGGATGGGGGTATGGCGGGTGGGCGAGGACCGGATCCTGGAGACCGGCAAGCGGATGGCGGCGGTGCGCGGGATCTCCCACTGCTACCAGCGCCCGACCTACCCGGACTGGCCCTACTCCGTCTTCACCATGGCCCACGGGCGCTCGCGGGAGGAGTGCGACGCGATCCTCGATCGGATCGCCGACGAGCACGATCTCCACGGCGACGACCGGGCGGTGCTCTACTCGTCCACCGAGTTCAAGAAGGTCAGGCTCCTCTACT
>WNGF01004062.1_pt1 | contig 33578 bp, 38 predicted proteins | sample 5400641 | NCBI WGS metagenome assembly WNGF01 (sample SAMN13153371, study PRJNA577476) | soil metagenome | isolation source: 80 cm soil or saprolite under grassland replicate 2 | place: USA:California | collected 2016-06-15 | reverse complement strand
TGGAGCGGTCGAAGTCCTGGTGCCTGACCTCCTACCGGGCGTTCGGCCGGCTCGCCGAGGACGCCGGCACCGGCGTCTACCTGCGTCCGGCCGCGTTCTACTTCCGCGCGCCGGTGCACGATGATCCGGTAGCGGACCGGAAGATGCGGGAGCTACGCGAGCACGTCCGCGGCTTCCGCCACTGCCCGTCGCTCGCGGCCGAGCATGGCGTCAGCGCGTCGGCGGGCGTGCGGGACGCCTACAGCTACCTCGCCCCGATGATCGACACCGACCGCTACCTGGCCTGGCTACTGGCCCGCGCCACCGCCGCCGGCTGCCGGATCCGCCGCGAACGCATCTGCGGAAACCTGGTCGATCGGGAGCAGGAGATCCTCGACCGGTTCGGCGCCGACCTGATCATCAACTGCGCCGGGCTGGGCGCCCGGGAACTCCTCGATGACCCCGTCTACCCGCTGCGGGGGGCGTTGGTTCACCTCCGCAACGACGGCCGGGACATGCCCCGGATCACCACCGCGCACTGCATGGCCTACGACCACTCCGTCGGCGGCCAGAACATGGTCTTCATCGTCCCCCGCGGCCCCGACCGGCTCGTCCTGGGCGGTCTGGTCGAACCCGACCACTGGGACACCGCCATCACCATGGACAACCACCCCCCGATCCTGGACATGGTCAGACGCTGCCAGGAGTTCCTGCCCATCCTCAAAGACGCCGCCATCGACCCCGAAACCTCGGTCCGGGTCGGCCTGCGCCCGGCCCGAACTGCCGGCGTCCGACTCGAACACCAACCCGGCACCCGGATCCTGCACAACTTCGGGCACGGCGGATCAGGCGTCACCCTGTCCTGGGGATGCGCCCATGAGGTCACCGCCCTCATCGACCAACTACACCCCGCCGCGACCACAACGGGTACGCCAGCCGCATACAGCGGCTCACCCCGCCTCGGCTTCGCGCCCCAACCCGGCGGATCATTCCCCGTCGAACAGGGGGAAACGCAGCCCGGCGCGGCGCACTCTTCTGGCCGCGCTGCGCGCGCAATCGGTCTTGGTAGGCCTGCGTAGGGTGGGTCGGGTCGGCAGGATCCCGTGCTCGCCGGCATCCTGGGCGGGAACGCCGTGCTCACGATCATCATCTGCGCGACGTTCGCCGTATGGTGTGGTTCTGGGTTCCGGGCCTCTGCGCATACGCCACCCGTAGCATGATCGCCTGGTCATTCGACCGGGTGGCGCCGGACCGGCTCGGATACGTGAGCCAGCGGTTCCACACCCCGGTGGTGGCGATCTGGGCCTTCATCGGCGGCAGCGCGGTGCTGACCTGGCTGATCGCCTACCGCCAGCCTTCCTCACGTTTGTCGAGGTGCAGGTAGCCCATCGAGTGAACCACCACCTGCGCGTCGAACTCGGGTCCTCCAACGACCTGCCGTACGAGGTGGGGACCAAGCGGGTACAACCATGGTCGTACAAGGAGTTCGAGGGGAGCAGTACATCAACGTCGCGCCCCAGGTACGGGCAGGCGCCGGCGTGGTATCCGGCGGCGACGTACACCCGTAGTGCCGGGTTGGAACGCACCGCGCTCGCCGGCCGCCGCCACCGAACACTCCTTCGCGTACCTGGAGATCCCCGCGCGATAGGAGTACAGCCGGCCGGCTGCCGTGTGGGGCGCGCAGGGCGGCAGGTGAATATGGCTTCGCCGATCAGGACCCGGTAGCCTCGTGCAAGTGTCTCCTGCGCCCGCCCCGAGGCTTCCCCCGAGCGTGCATTGGTGATCGAGTCTGCTCGTGGATTCCTGGTCAGGCTGCACAAGGTCAAGCGGCCAGGCGGGGTGCACCGCTACGACACCCTGCTCATCGGAACTGACGAACACGGGACGTGGCTGTTTGCGCCACAGGGCTCTGCCTGGCAAGCGCCACACGCCTCAGGTGAACTCCCTTTCGATGTGCTGGTCCTCCTGGCTCCAGTTCGTCCCTACATCGCCTGGTGGTGCGACGATCCCGACGGCCGACGGTTGGAGATCGACGTCTGCGTTCCACCCGAGCCGGTCACCGATGGGTGGTCCTTCGTCGACTTGGAACTCGACGTGATCCGTCACGAGGACACTGACCGTACTGAGATTGTTGATCACGATGAGTTCGATGCGGCGCGTCGAGCGGGCCTGATCGGCCAGGCATCCGCCGACCTCGCCCTGGCGACCGCCACAGAACTCCAGGCACAGGTCCGCGACCGTATCGAGCCTCTCGGCAGCGCAGGATGGCGCAAGCTCGCGTCCCTCGGGCGCAGCCAAGGCGTTCACCCCACGCACAAGGGCTGAACGAAGCGGGCGCGGCCGGTTACCCGCTCAGGACTGCTGGCTGGTGGGGCGGATCAGCATCTCGTTGATGGCCACCTCGCGGTCGCGGGTCACGATGTAGGCGATCGACTCGGCAATGTCGGTGGCGGCCAGCCGGGTCACGTTGGCGAACCGGGCCAGGGCCTGCTCGCGGATCTCCGGTCGCAGGTGCTCCCTCAGCTCGGTGTCCACCGCGCCGGGCTCCACCAGCGACACCCGGACGTAGCGGGCGGTCACCTCCTGGCGCAGCGACTCGCTGAATGCCCCGACCCCGAACTTGGTCAGGTTGTAGACGCCGCTACCCGAGCGCGCCACCCGGCCGGCGACGGAGCTGACGTTGACCAGGTCGGCGACCCGCCGCGGCCCGGACTGCGCCGCGGTCAGCAGGTGCGGCAACGCGGCGTGCGCCACGTAGAGCAGGGCCTGCACGTTGGTGCCGACCATCCGGTCCCACTCCTCGACAGGCGCCCCGACGGCCGGCCCGAGCAGCATCAGGCCGGCGTTGTTCACCACCGTGTCCAGCCGCCCGAACTCCCGCACCGCCTGCTCGATGGCCGCCACAGCCTGGCGCTGCCCGGTCAGGTCCGCCTGGACCGCCAGCGCCCGCCGGCCCTGCCCGGACAGCTCGGCCACCAGCCCGTCCAGCCGATCCTTGCGCCGGGCCACCGCCACCACCGCGGCGCCGTGCCCGGCCAACTCCCGCGCCGTCGCCTCCCCGATGCCGCTGCTCGCCCCGGTGACCAAGGCCACCGTTCCCTCCAGCCGCCCCGCCATCCGTCCTCCCCGCCTGCTCGCCTGCCGCCAACCCTAGGCGAGGCGGTGCCGGCCCGGCCGCGGCGGACCGTTGCAGGAGAAGATCGCTCAGTCGCGGCCTACCCAGGTGGCCACGCAGGCCTCGTTGCCCTCGGCGTCGGCCAGCACCCACCACGACGGCGCGTGCTCGTCTGTCACCAGGTGCCCGCCGGCGGCGATCGCCGCCGCGATCCGCGCCTCGGCCTGATCGTGCGGCACCCAGACGTCGATGTGAATGCGGTTGCGCTGCGGGCGCGGCGCGTCCATCTGCTGGAACCAGAAAGACGCCCCGCGGCCGCGCGGGTCGATCAGGTCCTCGGGGGAGTCGGCGCGGTCGGCGTAGTCGAGCAGGGCGCGCCAGAACGGCATCACCTCCGGGGCGACGAGCGCGTCGATGGTGACCTGGACGGTCTGCACGGCGGAGGGGTCGGCGGCCACACACAGCTCGCGCGCCACCGCCGAGATCTGCCGGGCCAGCTCGAGGTCGCGCTGGCTCAGCCCGCAGTGGTCGGGCGTGATCGTGATCAGCCGCACGGTGACGCCGCCGTACCGCAGATCGACGTCGGGGTGGTGGTCGGCCAGGCCGGCCAGCTCGCCGATCGCGTGCACGAACCGGGCGCCGGCCGCGAACGACCCGGTGCGGAAGTACGTGCTCCTCGTCGCGTCCGACCCATGGGGTGCGGGTTCGGAGCAGGCGCGGGTATGCAGTGCGCGGCTCGGTCGCGCACCAGCCGACCGGCTCACCGTCGAGATAGGCGACCAGGCCGCTGGTCGAGGGAGCTTTCGGGTTTGCCGCAGGCGGTTTGCTCACGCAGCCGGTTGGCGCGTTCGGTGTCGGAGACCGTGCTCCAGTGGGAGTCGCGGATCTTGTAGCGCTGGCAGCGAGTGGCTGGCCCGCATGCCGCATGGCCGCCGCCGCAGCGCGCATCCCCTGGAGGTATTGACTTAGGCCCCTCTGGGCGGGGACCTTCGGCCGTGGTCGCCCGGCAAGGTTCGACCATAGTCAATGGTGATGGCGACTCCCGTGCGAGAGGAAGGAGTTGGCGATGAAGGTTTTCCTTCTGACCCTTGCCCTGCTGATGGCGGGCCTGGTGTTCGTCGCTCCGCCGCTAATCGCGGTCCTGCCGGCGCTGCTCGTGGGACTGCTCCTGATGGCCTCCCCGCTGATCACGGGCTCCATGATGCGCGACATGCACGGTGGCCGCACCCGCGACCACGACTCCGGGGCGCGCCGCGACCAGCATCAGACCTCTGGCACGACGGCACGGTAGAAACCTTGGGCCTGCCACCAGCGGGCACGCTTTCTCAAACGGCCCCGGGGGGAGATCAGCGCGAGCCGGGCCACCGCGTGCTCCTCGTGTCCACGACCCCGGCGCCTTCGGGCTGCGAAACCCGTCACGTCGATGGTCGCGCGTTCGCGCGACAGCAGCATGACCGTGGAACGGTGTGCCGCCGTGCCGGTCCGCGGCGTGTGAGTGATGTGTATCGTGGTCGGATTCGTTGCCGATGCCGCGGTTCGTGCACGAGCCGGTCCTGGCCCGGCCGACCAGTCCCGCTCGGCAGAACACGGACCCGTTCGTCTTCGGCCCGTCATTCCTGTACAGCAACTGCCGGCAGTTCACCCACCAACTCGGGCCGACCTGTCTGCATGTCGGCCGCGGCTACGGGCGCGCTCCGCACGCAGCGCGGCATGAGCGACGCCCGGTGGCAACGCTGACCGAAGATCAACTCCGGGTTCGGAGTCTCGCCTGGGCCGGCGAGTGGGCGCAGCTCAGTGTCGCCTGGACGATCTGGCGGCGCGCCGGGGTCAGCTCACCGGTCGCTGAGGAAGTCGAGCACCCGGCGGGTCAGCAGTGCGGCAGCGTCCGGGACGTACGACGGCAGCGAGCTGTCGGCGAAATAATGCTGGTCGCCGGGGTAGAGGAACAGCTCGCCGTCCTTGGCCTGCGCGACGAGCGCGCGGGCGGCGTCGATATCGCCCTCGCCGACGAAGATCGGGTCGGCGTCCATCCCGTGCACCTGCACCGGCACCCCCTCCGGCCAGCGGTCGCCGAACTCCGACACCGGGAGGCAGGAGTAGAACAGCAGCGCCCCTCGCGCTCCCGGCCGGGTCTGCGCCAGCCGCTGGGCCGAGAGCACACCGAGGGAGAAGCCGGCGTACACCAGTTCGGCCGGCAGCCCCTCGACCACCCGGGCACCGCGCTCCATCACCTCGCCGAAGCCGATCTCCTCCGCGTGGCGGATCCCCTCCTCCAGGGTGTCGAACGTGCGGCCGTCGTACAGGTCGGGCGTGTGCACGGTGTGCCCGGCGCGGCGCAGCTCGTCGGCGAACGCGCTCACGCCGGGGGTCAGCCCTAACGCGTGGTGAAAGAGCACGACCTCAGCCATGCGAAGACTCCTGTTCCCCCGTGCGGCCCACGAACGATCCGGAACTGTAGGATTCCCGCAGCGCAGGCCCCACTTCAAGGTCACCTACCACACTGTGGGACGTCATTCTGATCGCGCCAACCGTCCGGCACGATGGCAAGCGAGGAAGCGGTGTGCACGCCGTCGTCGTGCTGACAACGGGCTCTAGCGGCGGAAGGCGTCCTTGAACTTCTCGAACGCGAGGCGGAGGTTGCCGCGTCGCTGCTGGTTCTGACCCTCCCGGGCGACCAAAGGGTCCCCTGTCGCCTCACCGACCCGCTTCCTCAGCTTGCCAGTCGTTGCGTCCTTCCGGCCCCGCATCTTGTCCCGCCCAGCCATGGTGAACTCCTCTCAGCGGCCTACCCAGCCGATGTACCCCGTAGGTCGCGGGAGAACCAGGTCGACCATCGCAGGGCCGCGTACAGCGCACGCCTGATGGTGATCGCCTTGCCGGTGAAGGTCGCGTCGGGGAAGTCGGCGTTGCGATGGAGGGGCGCGCCTGCTGCGCCGCTCCGGCGAGCGCTGCGCTTGCCTTGGTTCCGCGGCCGTCGTCGCGCATCTGGTGTTGGCCGTCACCGGCACCGTGGGCTGCGGCGTCGCTGAGCGGAGGTTCGGCCACGGTGTTGACCGGGTTGTGGCGGCCGGCCGGCGTACGGGCCGCGGGTCGTCGCTGCCGGCGAGGCCGTCAGCTGCGGTTGTCTGGCCATGTTGGTTCCTGCCAGGCTGTCGGTGTGAGTACTCCGGCCGAGATCCAGCGCACCGCCCGTCGGCTTGATGAGGATGTGGCGGTCATCGTCGAGGGCCTGGCCAGGGTCGAGGCCACCCAGGAAACCCATACGGCCGCGCTCGCCGGGCTGCGTTCGGACCTGATCGGGCTGCGGTCTGACGTGACCGGGCTGCGGTCCGGGGTGAGCGAGGTTCTGACGTTGCTCCGCGGCGGCCAGGAGGAGGACCAGGGGTAGGAGCCCCGGGTGCTGCCGCCCGGGCGGAGCAGCGTGCAGCGGGGCCGCGCGAGGAAGAGGTCGGGATCTGGCTGGCGGGCCGTCGCCCCCACAACCGCGAACCCGCGACGGAAGTGGTTGCTCAACGACGTTTCCTGTGCCGGCTTCGGCCGGCTGCCGACCGCACTCGACCGGTAGGTTGCCGGCATGCCAGACCGACCGGCCGGGAAGATTGTGGACATCTGGACCGATGGCGCGTGCAGCGGAAATCCCGGCCCGGGCGGGTGGGGCGCCGTGCTGCGGTACGGCGATCACCAGAAGGAACTCCATGGCGGTGAGGCGGGGGCCACCACCAACAACCGCATGGAGTTGATGGCCGCTATCCGCGCGCTGGAGAGCCTGACCCGGCCCGCGGCGGTGCGTCTGCATACCGACAGCGCGTACCTGCGCGGCGGCATCACCCGGTGGCTACCCAACTGGAAACGCACCGGCTGGATGACCGCCGCCAAGCAGCCGGTCAAGAACGCCGATCTGTGGCAGCGACTGGAGGTCGCGGTCGAACAACATGAGGTCGAGTGGCTCTGGGTCAAGGGCCACGCCGGCGACCCCGGCAACGAGCGCGCCGATGCCCTCGCCAACCGCGGCCTGCTGGAGGCCCGAAACGCATGACCCTGCCGGTCAGCCGCCGGTCGAAACCTCACGGCAATCGACGCGGTGCCCCACCGTGAGCGGCCCACGACGAGGTACTTGCCATCCCCGATAACCCCTCAACCGCCGAGGCCGCAGTAGCGGCAGATCCGCTGTTTCGCGGCTATCGATGCCCTTACTGGTTTTCGATGGGTTGGAGGATCTTGGTTTGTGGTGTTCCGGTGAGGGCGGGGGCGTAGTCCGGGATGGACCAGATCTTCGTGCGGAGGAGGTGGAGGAACGTTTCGGCTTGTTCGGTGGTGTCGAAGTCGAGGTCGATGACGATGTAGCGAGGGTCGTCGACGGGGCGTTGCAGGCGGTGCCGGCGTACTCCGGCCTGTTCCCGGACCGCGGCGAAGCGGTCGAAGGCGCGCTTCCAGGTGTCGAGGTCGGTGATGGGGTGTTCGATGTGGAGGGTGGGCATACTCTCTCCTCGGGTTGATGTCGCTGCGCCACGGTAGGTAGGGCCGGCCGGGCTGCCCATCCCAGGTGTCTGGGGTCTTCGCGGCTGGCGGGTTCGGCGGGCCGGGTGTGGCCGCGGCGTAGGGTCCAGGCGTGGTCACCTCGGCCGGGTATGGGGTCTCGCGGGAGCGGGTGGCGCGGATCTGCGGGGCCGGCGGCGATGGCAGGGTGCTGCGGCTTGGGCTGCTGGAGGAGATCCGTCGGGTGGTCGGCTTCGATGCCTACGCATGGCTGCTGACCGATCCGGAGACCTCGGTCGGGTCGGCGCCGCTGGCCGATGTTCCGTGTCTGCCGGAGCTGCCCCGGCTGATCCGGCTGAAGTACCTGACCGAACTCAACCGGTGGACGGCGTTGGTCGGCGTCCCGGTCGCGGTGCTTCGGGAGGCCTGCGGCGGTGAGTTGTCGCGGAGTCTGCTGTGGCGGGAGATGCTGGGCGGGTACGGCGTCGGCGACGTGGCGTCGGTGGTGTTCCGGGACCGGTTCGGGTGTTGGGGGTTTCTGGACCTGTGGAGATCGGGCAGCGCGGCGTTCAGCCCGGCCGATGCCGCCTTCCTGGCCGAGATCGCCGGACCGGTCACGACCGCGCTGCGGCGCATCCAGGCGGAGACCTTCGCGGCCCGGCCCGGCCCCGGTCCGCATCCGGGGCCAGGTCCGGTGGTGCTGCTGCTCTCCCACGACCTGCGCGTGCTCGGCCAGACGCCGCAGACGCAGGCGTACCTGCAAACGCTCCTCCCGCCCGCCTCGGACCGTCCGCCGATCCCGGCCGGCGCCTACAACGTCGCCGCGCAGTTGCTGGCCGTCGAGGCGGGTGTGGACCACAATCCGCCCTCGGCCCGGGTGCACCTTGCCGGCGGCCGGTGGCTGACGCTTCGCGCAGCCAGACTCCAAGACACCGCACCCACACCCGAACGCGACATCGCGGTCACCATCGAGGAGACCTCGCCGACCGAACGGACCGCCCTGTTCGCCCGCGCCTTCGGCCTGACCGCCCGGGAAGGCGAGCTACTAGCCCACCTGCTGAACGGGAATGACACCAGACACATCGCCCGCACGATGTTCCTGTCCGAACACACCGTGCAGGACCACCTCAAATCGATCTTCGCGAAGACCTCCACTCACAACCGACGCACCCTGCTCACCCGCGCCCTCGGCACCTGAAACCGACACCGCAGCGGCAGAAGCGGGCCCCGGTCAGGCCCTTGATCACGGCCTATCCGGCAGCCGGCGAGCCGGGCCAACTCGGCACGCGTTCGTGGGACCATGCTGCGCGTGAGCGCGATGACACGGGCCCGAGCCACCCGACGGGGACGAACGCGGTGTCCTGCTCGGCTGGCTGGCCTTCCACCGCGACACCCTCGCGGCCAAGTGCGACGGTCTCGACGCTGACCAACTGGTGACCCGGTCCGCGGCGCCGGCCCCGCTGTCCCTGCTCGGACTGGTCCGTCACCTGACCGAGATGGAACGGGTGTACGCATCCAGCAACACGACAGCCCCGACTCCCTCGGCGCCGGCAACGGCCGCAGCCTACGGTGGAACCTCTGCAAGCTCATCGGCGAGTACGCCCGGCACAACGGCCATGCCGACCTCATCCGCGAACGAATCGACGGCCAGACCGGCGAGTGAACTGAACGCCGACCCCTTCTCCTGACCGCAGCCAGCCTGCGGGCTCGGCCCGGCGGTTGGCAAGCTGTCCGACTGGGCGCCCCGGCGCGGCGCCTGGCTGACGTCCTCCAGGTTACGGGGCAGGCCGACCAGCAAGGTCAGGGCTACCGGGGTTGTCGATTGGTTCAGCCAAGCGGCTCTGCGCGGTAGCCGCCCTGCTCTTCGATGACCAAGACGCCCTCCCCTTTGGCAAGCGGCGGGATCATCTGACCGGTCAGACCGAGGACGGCTGCCTCGTTGGTGGGGCTGTGGCCGACGACGAGCGCCCTGCCGTCCTCCGGCAGCGCGTCCAGCACTCGGCGCAGGGCAAGACCCAGAAGGGAGGACTCCGTCTCGACCAGATCCGCATCGACCGATCGCAGGGCCTGAAGATCCGCTCCCTTCCCAGCCGCGTTGGCAACCTCCCTCCAGCGGTCCTCGACGGAGGAACGCAGGTCGGGCGCCCGGGTGATGGGAACCTCGTCCTGGCCGGCGGCGCGGCGAAGGACTTCCACCATCTGGGTGGCCCGACCGGCGCCCGTGGAGACGAACGCGGCGTAGGGCGGATGCAGCCGATCCCGGCCGATGGCCCCGGCGTCGGTGACGCCCTTCGGGCTGAGTTCGTCGCCCTGGTTGTCGGTGTGCCGCCGGAGCTCCACAAATCGCATCTCGCCACCTATCTCACCGCGGCTGTAGACGCCGCCGCCATGGACCCGTACCTGGCTGAGCTGACCACCGAGCGCGTCTCCAGATTAGCCACGCGTACTAAAACGAATACGAAACTGAGTGCGGTGCTGCCGGGTGCGCTGTTCAACCTGAGCGGGGGTGCAGGCGCCGTTGTCGATGGTTGGGCGCGAGCGATCGTGGGGTCCCGGGCACCGGCGGAGGTGGTGTGCGGGTGCGGTTAGTCGGGGCCGACGGCGCGGGTCGAGCAGGCGGCCGACCCGGCTGGCCGGCACGGCACCAGCCCATGGCACCGCCCGGCTGCGACACCGGCGGGCGGTGGAGGGCCACCACGTGTTGTGGGGCAGGGGTGGCTGCAGATCGGCCGGTTGATGGCCAGCCGGCTGTCCGGTCCGCGGCATGAGCGTGCTCCGCGTTGGGCCGGCTGGACGTGGACGACGTCGGGCAGGCCCTGACCGCGGTCGCGGCGGCCACCCTGCAGTCCGCGGTGGACGCCGCCACCCGCCAGACGACCGCCCGCTGGCGAGCTGCCCACCGCCCTGGCGGTGATCGCGATGGGCCGGCTCGGCGGCGGCGAGTTCGGCTACGGCTCCGACGCGGATGTGCAGTTCGTGCACGAGCCGCTGCCGGGCGCCGATGACCGGCAGGCCACCGAGGCGGCGGCGGCGGTCGCCGAGCTGACCAGGACGCTGCTGGCCCGGCCGGCGCCGGACCCGACCCGCCGCTGGAGGTGGACGCCAACCTCCGCCCGGAGGGCAAGAACGGCCCGCTGGTGCGCACCCTGGCCTCCTACGCCGCCTACTACCGGCGGTGGGCAGCCGGCTGGGAGGCGCAGTTGCGGTACGCCGCCGGCCTGCCCGGCCTGCGCACCACCCGGACCCTGCCGGCGCTGCGCGCGGCGGCCGAGGCCGGGCTGCTGACCCGCGACGACGCGGACGCGCTGGAGGCCGCCTCGCGGGTGGCCACCCGCGCCCGCAACGCGATCATGCTGGTCCGCGGCCGGGCCGGCGACCAGCTACCCGGGCACGGCCGAGACCTGGCCGCGGTCGCCCGCGCGATGGGCTACCCCCCGGCCGCGACCCGGGCCAGGTGCTCGAGGACTACCGCCGCGCCACCCGCCGCGCCCGCCGGGTGGTCGAGCGCGTCTTCTACGCCTGACGGCACGCGCCGCGCCCGGGACCAGACCTTGAGAAGGCACTTCTCACGGCTTCTTGACGTTGAGAAGTGCCTTCTCAAGGTTTCTTGGGGTTGAGAAGTGCCTTCCCAACCTCGACATGGGGGGGAGCACAGGCGGCCGGGAAGTCCTGCCCTGAGTGGTTCTGCGAGGATGTGCGGATGGCTGACATGCGGGAGTTCGATCGGGTACCGCAGGCGGCGGGCGCCGATCCGTGGGCGGCCGCGGACGTGCTGCGGGACCGGGCGGCGCAGGCGGCCGCGGTGCGCCGCCAACTGTCCGAGGCGGTGGGTGAGGCCGCGACCGACAACGGTCAGTTGCGTGCCAAGGTCGGCGCCGCCGGCCTGCAGGAGCTGGTCATCGACCCCAGGGCGATGCGGATGCCGTCGAGCGATCTCGCCGCGGCCATCGTCGAGATCACCCGGCGGGCCCGGGATGACCTGGACCGGCGCCGCGAGCAGTTGGCCGGCGAGCTCGGCGTCGCCCGCGATGGCGTCGACCTGGACGAGAGCCTCGCCAGGCTGGAGCAGTTACGCGCCCTGGTGGCCGGCGGTCACGGCGACATGCGCCGGGTCTTCGAGCGTTTCCGGGAGCAGAGCGGCGACTGAGCCGCCGCCGGGACAGGGGCGCCCGGGTCAGTGCTCCACCTTGTCCACCGGCTGCGTCCAGTCATCGATCGGCGACCCGCCAAAGGTGAACCCGACACCGAGCGCGGCCGCCACGTCGTTCAGTGGCCCGCGACCGACCGTGCCGCTCGCCCCCTTGGCGATGGCGTCCCGGAACAGGCGCGCGGTCAGGCCGGCGGTGATGGTGCCGATGCCGTCCACCGTCGCCTGGGTGAGGTCGCCGAGTGCGCCGGTGTTCCCCATTGCCACCTGCACCCCGACGTCGCCGGCCAGGACCGCGCCGATACCGGCGGCCAGCACCCCGTCGGTGACGTTCGTGGCGGCGCCGAGCTCACGCAGCGCGATCTCGCAGTCGACCGCGAAGATCGACGCGTCCGCCTCGAGAGCTTCGACCGCGCCGAGGAACCCGACCACCGAGGCGGCGGTGGCGAGGATGGCGGCGGCGAAGATCGTCAGCCCGACCGCGATGGCGGCGAGCACCAGTAACGCAATGAACGTCTCGACGGCGGCGATGATCACCGCGATCCCGACGGTGTAGGCGTAAATGCGCGCCACCATCATCTGCCGGATGTAGTCCGCCACCTTCTCGGCGAAGGCGTCGTGGTCCTTGCCCTCCCAGCCGCTGCCGCCGATCGAGTTGTTGATCGTCATCGCGGCGTTCAGCGCCTCGCCGAGCTTGCCGGCCGAATCCAACCAGGCCTGGCCGGCCTCGTACATCGCACCCGGATCGCACTGCATCTTGTACGCCTCGCCCGCGATCGGCCACGCGTCCGGGATGACGCACGCCGACGCGGTGATGGCCACCAGGGCCGCCTCGGCAATGATCTTGCCGCTGTCCAGCGGGGAGGCCATCAGTTCGTCCCGTCCGTGCGGATGGTGCTGGCCCGTTCGGCCTCCTCCCAGTGCTCGGCGGTCGCCTCCAGGCCGGCCTTGAAGTCCGCGGCGGTCTGGTGCTTGGACTCAAGATCCCGGTTGTGGAAGTTCCACGCCTCGACGTAGACGACCGCCAGCGGGACATGCACGGTGGTGAAGTTGGAGTACTCGATGGCCTGGGCGCCCTTCAGCGCGGTGCCCGAGGCCGCTAACTTTGCCGCGACCTCGGTGCCGAACTGGGTGGCGAACCTGCGCAGCGCGTCGGTGTCGACGTGAACCACGACTTCCCCCTCGCGAGTGGCGTATCCGGAATCTACCGTGCAGCTCCGACGCGGAGCACGGGAGGACAGATCCGCCCGGACGGCGTGAACGGGTTCGGGTGGTGGACAATCCATCACCATGTCGAGGTTGTTCGAGCTGGACCAGTTGACCGTCCGCGCCCGCAAGGACTCGCAGTTGACCCGCAGCAAGGAGTACGACCTGCTCGACCAGGCCGGCGCCGCGGTGGGCTCCGCGACGCAGAACACCGGTTCGGCGGCATCGGTCGTGCGCCGCCAGGTCGCCCCGTCCCGTGCCCTGATGCCCGCCGACTTCGACGTCCGGGACGGCTCGGGGCTGGTGCTCGCACACGTGACCAAGCGGGTGACGGGCGTCCTGCGGCGCCGGCTGCGCACCGAGGTGAGCCTCCCGGACGCCACCGTCATCGCCGTCGCGTCCTCGTCCCCCGGGGCCGCCAGGTTCGCGGTCACCGACCCGTCCGGCACCGCGGTCGCCCGGTTGGGACGTGCCGGACGAACCTTCCTGGCGGTCACCGGCCCGAACCGCGAGTCCTACGGAGCCGTCGACCTGGCGACCAACACCGCCAGCGCACGCAGGGCGGGCACGGCAAGCCCGAACAGCTACCTGATCCGGTTCGAGCCGGCGGCGCCGCAGGCGGTGCGGATCGCCACCCTGGCGGTCGTCGTCGTCTTCGACTCGCTGCGCGGCGCCTGACCGCCACCGCAACCGGCCCGCTCTGGGGGACTCACCGCAGGCGGCGCGCGAAGAACACGAGCTCCCGGCCAGGGCGGTCGGGTGCGCCGCGCACGCCATCCAGGACGTACCCGTGCGCGGCCAGGTCCGCCTCGACCTCATCACGTTGGCGGAAGCGCAGGGTGGGGAGACCGAGGTCAGCACCGCCCCGTCGGAGCGAAGACCCGGGTCGAGCGGAAGGTCACCAGCGGCCCGCTCGCGTCGGTCACCTCGACCCAGATCTCGACGGCGCCGACGCCGTCGATCCGGGTGCTGTGGTACGACGCGGCCCGGTACCACTCCCGCCACGCCTGGTAGGCCGGGTCACGGGTCTCGAACACCAGGTGCCCGCCGGGGCGCAGCGCGTCGTACACCCCCCGCAGCGTCGCCGCCCAGTCGGCCGGTCCGACGATCGCCTGGGCGACCCGCATCGCCGGCAGGACTCGCGCGTCGCCGTGGTGTCGCGCGCGCCAAGCCCGGCGTGGACCTGGCGATAATGACCGGCAACGTCGCCGCTGATCCAGCGCACGTTCCGGGCGCGTGACGACAACAAGGCGCACCGAAGGCCAGGGCAACGCGAAGAATGCTCCAGCCAACAGTTCCCCCCGACAGACACCAACCCGGTGCGACCACCACGAACCGCGTGGCAGGGGCTGTTCGAGCCGACATGCCACCAGACCTCGCCTGAACCGCGATGTGCCGTCCCACCCGAGGTCGAGGCCTTCACCGACCGACGGCAAAACGTGCCATAGTCAGTCCGCTCGGGACGCGGTAGACCCGTCCGGAGGCTGGTCGGTCACAGCGCTAGCCTGCCAGACGAACTCGGAATCCTCGCGAGCGAACAGCGGCATGAGAGTAAGATCAACTATGGCTTGTTCGGCTCGGGGTCGAGTGCCTGGCCGAACGAGTTGGGCATCGGGCGCAGCCCAACACTGATGAGAAGATTCTCGACCGAGCCGGGTTCAGGTGACCGGTAGCCGATGAACCGCTCTAGATTTCTTGAAGTGCCTTCAGCAAACTCGGGCCAGCTTAGCTGCGGTCATGTCGGCCGAGGCCTGCGAGACCTCCACCGTGCCACCTTCGACGAGCTCGGCGTCGCCGTTGCTGTACCAGTCGAACAGAGGGCCGACCTGATCATCCGCGTCGCGATAAAGCCGTCCACCGACACGACGTTGTGCATCACTACGGTGCTCATCACATCTCCTGGGTGCTCCGGGGCTGGACCTTGCTCATGTCGTGCTTGTTTGTTGTTGTGAGTCCGTTGGTTGGGCTCTCGTGGTGGGTCGGCAGTTGCCGAGCCCTTGCTGTTGGCCGTTTGCTCAACGCCGGCGGTCAGCGGGTGCGCTCCGACCGGGAGGGACTGCACGGGTCACGGGCGGCGGATGCGGTAGCGCAGGTGGGTGACGTGCTGCGTGGGCTCCTCGATGTCCGGAGTGGTCAATCGGCGGACCAGGTCGAGTTCGATGTGCTCCGCGGGCAGGTTGTCGAACAGCCGTCGGCCCTGGCCGAGCAGGACCGGTACGACGTGCAGTTCCAGCTCGTCGAGCTGCCCGGCCCGCAGCAGCGCCTGCGCCGCCCCGGCCCCGTGCACCATCACGTCGCCGTCCCCGGCCGCCGCGCGGGCCTGCGAGGCGCACTCGCGCACATCGGTGAGGTAGCGGATGCTGCCCGGCGGCGGTTCGTTCGGGACGTTATGGGTCAGGACGAAGACCGGTACGCCATCGTGGTGGTCGCCCTGCCAGCGGCCGGCCAGTTCGTAGGTACGGCGGCCGGCGATGACGGCGCGGGTGGACATCAGCTCGGTGAACACCTGACCGCTGGGTCCCGGGTCGTTGCGCCGGTCGAGCCAATTGAACAGGCGGAACCCGTCGATGCCCATCGGCGCGTCAACGCTGTCGTGCGGCCCGGCGACGTAGCCGTCCAGGGACATGGTCATGTACAGCCGGATGGTCGCCATCGCCTCAGCCCGCCGACCGCACGCGGTAGCGCAGGTGCAGCACACCCGGCCCGTCCAGGGCACGGAGCAGTTCGAGCTCGATGTGGTCGGGCGGCATGTTCTCGAACAGCCGGCGGCCCTGCCCGAGCAGCACGGGCATCAGCTGCAGTTCCATCTCCTCCAGCAGGCCGGCACGAAGGCACTCCTGCGCGGTCGCGGCGCCGTGCAGCAGGATGTCGCGGCCACCGGCCGCGGCCTTGGCCTGCGCGACGCAGGATTCGATGCCGTCGCTGACGTAGCGCGCATGTCCCGGCGCGGGCTCCTCGGGTGCGGCATGGGTGAGCACGAAGATCGGGACCCCGTCGTGGTGATCGCCGGCCCAGCCGCCGGCGAAGTCGAAGGTACGCCGACCGGCGATCACCGCTCCCGTGGCCATCAGCTCGTCGAACACGGCTGCGCTGGGTCCGTCGAGGGGCCGGTGCGAACGCGGATCCACGCCGCCGGCTCGCAGCCAGTCGTGCAGCCGCTCTCCGTCGACGCCGAGCCCGTGATCCATCCCGTCGTCCGGGCCGGTGATGAACCCGTCCACCGACATCGACATGTAGAGCACGACCTTGCTCATGGGTGATCCGGTCCTTCGGGTACGTCGAGCGGGATGACGCGTTCGGTCGCGATCCCGCGGTCGAGGATCGCTCGGGTCGCGCAGGCTCCGCTCGGCGGAGACGGCGGGCCGTTCACCGGGGTGGCCGGGCGGTCGGGTCCTGCAGCGGTCCGATGTGGACGCCTGCGAGCACCCACCGGTCCGCGCCGCGGACGGCCACGAGGGTGAGCCGGAAGCGGCCGGAGTTGTCTGCTCCGGCGTAGCTGGTCTGCTGGGCCTGCACCCCCACCACCACGGCGGCCGTGCCGTACTCGCGCACCTGCGGGTCCTCCACCGCGAACGCCCGGTTGACCAGGCCGTTGCCGAAGCGGGCCAACCACTGCTCGCGGGTGAGCACGAACCCGAGCGGACCCACGCCGACGAAGTCGTCGGCGAGCAGGCCGCCCAGCAGCTCGGCGTCGTTCTGCTCCTCCGCGGCGGCCCAGCGGCGCACCAGGTCCAGCACGTCGGTCGGTGCTGTCATGGCAGCTCCCATCACGCTAGAATTAGACTAGGCCCAAACTTAGAGTCAATCTAAGTCTGAGGCAACCCAGCGTTCAAGGGGGGCGGGTTGGGACTGCGGGACCTCAAGAAGCAGCAGACCCGGGAGCGGATCGTCGAGACGGCCTGGCGGTTGTTCGCCGACCGCGGCTTCGAGAAGGTGACCGTCGCCGACGTCGCCCGGGAGGCGCAGGTCGCTCCCGCCACGGTCTTCAACTACTTCCCCAGCAAGGAGGACCTGTTCTACGGCCCGCTGGAGGCCTTCGGCGGGCGCCTGATCGACGCGATCCGCGCGCGGGAGGCCGGCGAGCCGGTGCTCGTCGCGTTCCGCCGCTACCTGGATGACACCGGCGGGCTGCTGGCCCGGATCCGTGCCGGCGATGCCGACGCGCCGCAGCGGGCGCGCACGGTGAACCGGGTCATCGGCGACAGCCCGGCGCTGCAGGCCCGCGAACGGCAGGCGCTCGCACGCACCACCGACAGCCTCGCCGGCCTCCTTGCCGAGGAGACCGGCACCGACCGCGACGACATACACGCCTACGTGGCGGCGAACGCGCTGATGGGGGTACACCGCGCACTGGTGGACTACGTGCGCCGCCGCGTCCTGGCCGACGACAACCTCACCGAACTCGACACCGACGTCCGCAACCTCAGCGCGGAAGCCTTCGCGCTGCTCGAACGCGGACTCGGCGGCTACGCTCCGAAGCCGCGGCCAGCTGGTCTTCGAGACCCGCGACCTGGCCTACCCGGTACGGCAGGAGTGGACCCGGACCGCGTCCTACCGCATCACCCACATCCCCGCCGCCGGCACGGTGCAGAGCTGGGTTGACGTCACCGACGTGAACCTGCAGTCCCGGCCGAGAACTCGTCTTCTCGCCCAACGCCCGCAATAACAACCGCGCACACCTCTCCACCACCCGGCAGATGTTCGCGTGCGCGCGGTCTTGCGCTGCCAGGGGCTCCGGCGCGGGCGGTCGTGCGATGGCGGCTCCGGCCATGTCAGCGTCGGACCGTCTTCCCCGCCTCAGGCCGACAGGGGCTGGCCAGGCGGGTCATCGCTGAGTTTCTCGTTCGTGGCGGCGAGGAGCTTGTCCATGATCTTCCTGTGGTCTTCCGCCCGGTGCCGTACTGTTTTTTCTGGAAGGCGTCCGGTGTGGTACCAGTAGTGGGCGATCAGCTGATCCTCGATGATCTCGGCGGCGAACTGGAGCCCGACCACCCGTCGAGGAGCATCGAGCTGCCTGCCGGCAGTGTTGCGTGCGCGGCCCCCCGGCTGGGCGAGTTCGATATCGGCCGTGCGGTCGGCCGCCTTCACCGATGCCTTTGTCCGGAACTGCAGGAAGTTGATGGAGACGTCGGAGAAATATGAGTCGGCCGGAAACCCGCGGAAGGCCGGCACGGTATTGATCATGTCTCCGGGTGGGTAGTCCATCCGTTCGGTCAGGGCGCAGATCAGTTGGTGGCACTGGCGGATCAGCGCGAGCGGGGTGCGCCCCTCGACGTGGATGGGCAACGGGAACGGCGCGGTGAACGCCCCGATGGTGTTGGCGTAACGAATGTGTGACCGGCCGCTGCGGATCACGCTGATGACCGGCACGGGGGAGCCGACGGCGGTGGCGACGAGCTCGGCGTAGGACGCCAGGATGATGGAGAACGGTGAGATCATCATGCGCTCCGCTGCGGCGGCGAGGGCGCTCCAGCGGGCCAGCGGCCGGGCCGGGGTGAGGCGTTTGGCGGTGGCGCTTGTGGTCCGGTCGAAGCCGGGGTGGCCCGGCAGGCTGGTGGTGGCGGTCACGGACGCAAAGAGACCCTGGAAGAAGGCCCGGTCCCGTTCGATCGGCCCGGCAAGGTATTCCTGCTGCTTCCGCACGTACTCGTGGTACTGGGTGATCGTCGGCAGGTGCGGCTCCGTGCCCTCGAGCAGGGCGCGGTAGATCCGCTGCAGCTCGTCGAAGAACGTCGCGATGCCGGTTCCGTCGAATTCCAGGTGCTGCATTCCGAGCAGGACCATGAACCGGTCCGGGGTCAGTTCCAGGCAGCGCACTGCCCACGGTGGCCGCAGGAAGGGGTCTGGTACAGCGGCGCGGCACTGCCCGATGCGTTGCTCCACCGCGGCGGCCAGATCCGTGGTCGGGACTTCGGTCAGGTCGGCGAACAGGTCCGCCTCGTCCGGGACGACCTGCTCGGCCGGCAGCATCTGCGCTGCGGCTTCTGCATAGCGGTACCGCAGTGTCTCGTGGCGCTGTACCACTTGACGCAACGCGGTGACGAACACCGTTCGGTTCAGCGCCATGTGGAAGGTCACCGGCGTGACCTCGGGGCTGATGCCGGCCTCGCGGACCAGGCAGAGCCAGCGCCGCTGCTGTACCGACAGCGCCCGGGCGGCCGGGCCTGGGGGCGTCGCCGCCGCGGTGGATTCCGGCGGGGCGGAGGCGTCGAGGAAGGCCGCCAACTCGGCGATCGTGGGGTGCTCGAACATGGTCGCCGGCGGCAGGGCCAGCCCGCTCTGGTCGGCGAGCTGGTTCAGGATCAGGGCGCAGGCGGGGCGGGGCGGGCTCGGCCGGAGGCGGTTCGACGCGGGGAACGTGCCGCGGCGCCGGGTCGGGCCGCGCTGTCGGCAGCCAGTAGGTCCTGCGCTGGAACGGGTAGGTGGGCAGTGCCGCGGCGTGCTGCGGTCGCGGCATGACCGCCGGCCAGTCGATGTCCGCTCCGTCCACCCACAGCCGCGCCAGCGACTCGAGCATCTGGCCGCGGGATGTGCCGGTGGTTTCCTTCGACGACACGACGCTGGGAACGCCTCGGGGCGCCGCGCGCCCGGCGTTGCCCAGCACGCAGGGCAGCAGGGCGCCGGGGCCCAACTCCACCAGTGTCCGGACGCCCCGGTCCAGCAGGGTGCGCACCGCCGTCGCGAACTGCACCGGCTGGCGGGTGTGGCGGGTCCAGTACCCGACCGTGGCCAGTTCCTCGCCGGCCATGGCGCCGGAGGCGTCCGACACCAGCGGCGACCGCGGCGGGGATAACGGCACCCCGGCGAACGCCTCGGCCAACGGTGGCAGCACGGCATCCATGTGTGCGCAGTGGCTGGCGCACGACACGCGCATCCGCACCGCCCGCACGCCGCGCTCGGACATCGACCGGATCACCGACTCGATGGCGTCCACCGGCCCGGACAGCACGGTCTCCCGGGGGCCGTTGTAGGCGGCGATCACCACCTCGCCCGAGGCGACCGGATCGACCGCGGCCAGGTCGCCAGGGCTGGCGAACACCACCGCCATGGCCCCGGGCGGCGGTAGGCGCGCCATCAGCTGCCCCCGCGCCGCGATGAGGCGGGCCCCGTCCGCCACCGAGAACACGCCGGCCAGCGCCGCCGCCGCGTAGGCGCCCGTGCTGTGCCCCAGCACGGCGTCGGGGCGCACGCCGACCGAGCGCCACCACCGGCCCAGTGCCACGGCCAGTGCGTACAGGGCCGGCATGCCCACATCCGTCCGGGCCAGGGCCGCCTCCGACTCCGGCCCCGGCGCCACCAACACCCGCAGCGGCAGCTCGGACACCGGCCCGAGCACCGGGCGGAGCGAGTCCAGGACCGCGGTCACAACCGGCACCTCGCCGTAGACCCCGGCCAGCGTGCCGGCGATCCGCGGCCCGTACCCCGGTGCCAGGAAGGCGATCTTCGTACCCGGAGCAGCGGGCCTGTCTCCCGGGACCACTCCGGCCTGCCGGGTGCCGGCCGCGACGGCCTCCAGCCCGGCAACCAGCTCCTCGACGGAGCCCGCGACCACGGCAGCGCGTTCGGACAGGTCCGCCCGGCCGACCCCGGCCGCCCACGCCACCTCGGGTAACCGGAGGGAAGCGTCGGCGGCGACGTGCGCGGCCAGCCGCCCGGCCGCGGCGGCCCTGGCCTCGGCGCTGGCGCCGCTGACCTTCACGATCACCTGCCCGGCAGGCTCCGGCCGGGCCGCCGGGGTATGCCTCGCCACCGGGGGGAACGCCTCGAGCACCACATGCGCGTTGGTGCCGCCGAAGCCGAATGACGACACGCCGGCCACCCGCCGGGCCGCCGGCCATTCCGTCAACTCGGTGGGCACGGTCAGCAGGTCCCAGGCCGCCTGCGGGTTGAGCCGCGCGAGGTTCAGGTGCGGCGGGATCTGACCGCGCCGCACGGCCAGCACGGCCTTGATGAACCCGGCGATGCCGGCGGCGGCTTCCAGGTGTCCGATGTTCGTCTTCACCGACCCAAGAGCCAGCGGGTTGTCGGCGCCGCGGCCGGCACCGAGAACCTGGGCGAGCGCCCGCACCTCGACCGGGTCGCCCAGCGGCGTCCCGGTTCCGTGCGCCTCGACGTAGCCCACCTCGGTCGGCGCGATGCCCGCCGCGGCCAGCGCCTGCCGGATCACCTCCTGCTGGGCGCGGCCGCTGGGCGCGGTCAGCCCGTTGCTCCTGCCGTCCTGGTTGACTGCGGAGCCGCGGACCACAGCGAGTATGTCGTCCCCGGCCGCCAGCGCCGCGGACAGCCGCCGCATGACCACCACTCCGCAGCCTTCCCCGCGCACGTAGCCGTCCGCGGCGGCGTCGAACGTCTTGCACCGCCCGTCGGCCGACAGCACCTGGCCGCTGGCCAGGGCGAGCGTGGTCTGCGGGGCGAGCAGCAGGTTGACGCCGCCGGCCAGGGCCAGGTCGCACTCGCCCAGCCGCAGGCTCGTCGCGGCCAGGTGCAGCGCCGTCAACGAGGAGGAGCAGGCGGTGTCCACCACCATGCTGGGGCCTTCCAGGCCGAGCACGTAAGAGAGCCGGTTCGCGGCGAAGTTGGCTGGCGTCCCGGTTGCCGCGTACCCGTCGATCGGCGCCGGGTCGGCCGAGGTCGATCTCAGCCGCTCGTAGTCGCTGCCGCTCATCCCGACGAAGACGCCGGTCCGGCTGCCCCGCAAGGAGTCGGGGGCCGTCCCGGCGTGCTCCAGCGCCTCCCAGGCGACCTCCAGCAGTATCCGGTGCTGCGGGTCCATGTTCACCGCGTCCTGTGGTGGTATCCCGAACAGCGTCGCGTCGAACTCCCGGACCCCGTCAATGAACCCCGCCCGGCGGGTGTATGTGCGGCCCGGCACCCCGGGCACCGGGTCGTAGTACGCGTCCACATCCCAGCGGTCGGGCGGCACCTCGCAGATCCCCGACCGGCCGCCGGCAAGCAGGCGCCAGAATGCCTCCGGCCCGTGGACACCGCCGGGGAACCGGCACCCGATCCCTACAACGACCACGGGGTCCGCGGCGGGCTGCGCGGCCCGGCCCGCCGACCGGTGCGCCGGCGAGTCACCGGCCAGCGCGGCAGCGGCGGCCTCGATGGAGGGATGGTCCCAGGCGATCGTGTTGGGCACGTCGCGGCCGAGCCAGCGCGCGAGGGCGGCGGCGACGGCCACCGCCCGGACCGAGTCCAACCCGTAGGCACCGAACGGCTTGCGGATGTCGATCGCGCCCGGGTCGAGGCCGACGTTCGCGGCGACCAGGGCCCGGATCTGCTCGGCGATGTCGGCCGAATGTGAATGGCCGGCCTCGTCCCGCGGCAGCCCGGCCACGTCCGGCAGGACCTCCGGCGAGGTCAGCGCGCCGTCCAGGTACAGAGCGCGGCACGCTCGCCGCTGGAGCTTCCCGCTCGATGTCAGGGGGATCTTCCGCGGCCGGACGAGCACGATCTCGTGCACGGCGAGCTCATGTTCCTCCGCTATCCGCGCACGGATCGCCGCCACGATATCGGCAGCCGCCCGGGCCCCGATCCGCATACTCGGGGTCTCCTGCACGACGACGAGGGACTCCTCTCCGCCGAGGTCAACGGAGAACGCGGCGTTCCGCACGGTGGCCAGACCCGGAAAGCTGCCGGCGGCGGTCATCTCGATGTCCTGAGGGTAGACATTTCTACCGCGGAAGATCATCAGGTCGCTGGTACGCCCGGTGACGAACAATTCACCGTCCAGCAGTACGCCCAGATCCCCGGTACGCAGGTACGGCCCCTCGCCGGTGGCCAGGACGGCGCCAAAGGTCTCCGCACTCGCCTGCGGTGCCTGCCAGTATCCGGCGGTGACGCTGTCCCCGCGCACCCAGATCTCGCCGACCTGCGCCTCCGGCACCCGGCGCCCGCTGTCCGGATCCACAACGGCGATGTCGAGACCGGACACCGCCCGGCCGGAACTCACCAATGCGCGCGCCGCGCCGAGGTCGGTCGGCGGACGCACCGCGCCCCTCTCCAGTTCCTTCTTCGCGACGTGCCGGACCGGCGGACCGCCCGGTCCGGACGCCGCGGACACGATCAACGTGCTCTCCGCGAGCCCGTAGGCCGACACGAAGCTGGACCTGCGGAAGCCACACCGTCCGAAGGCTTCGGCGAACCCGTCCAGGACCTCCGGCCGCACAGGTTCCGCGCCGGCCAGCGCCACCGCCCAGCGCGAGAGGTCCAGGCGGTCCTTGACTTCCGGACCAACCTGCTCGGTGCACATCCGGTACGCGAAGTTCGGCGCGCTGCTGGCGGTGGCCCCGTGGTCGCTGATGGCCTCCAGCCACCGTTGCGGGCTTCGGACGAACGAGACCGGGGCCATCAGGGTCGCCGGGAAACCGATGACCATTGGGCCGATGATGCTGCCGATCAGACCCATGTCGTGATGAGGGGGGAGCCAGCTCACGACGACGGTCTCACTGTCCAGGCCGAGGGCGCGGGCCTGCGCATGCGCGTTCGCCATCAGGTTTGCGTGGGTAACCATCACCCCCTTGGGAGTGGCCGTCGAACCCGAGGTGAACTGGAGGAACGCCACGGATTCCGGCCCGCGCGGCGCCACCGCCGGCTCCTCCTGCCGGCCATCGGTCACCCTGCGGTCGGTGACCACCCAACGTGCCCGCTCGAGTGAGGATCCGCGAACGCCCGCCGGCAACGGACTATCTGGCATCCCGTCGACGAGCACGATCCGCGGGGCGCAGGCGTCGGCGATCGCCGCCAGTCGCGTGACATGCCTGCTCGACTGGGCAGGGTAAGCGGGGACAGGGATCAGCCCGGCGGTCAGGCACCCGAAGAAATGGCCGACATACGCCAGACCCGGCGCACACAGCATGAGGACACGGTCGCCCGGAATTGCGTCCTGCCGCAGCGTCACAGCCACCGCATGCGCCCACGCCTGGAGTTCTCCATACGTCAGCGATGCTTCCTCGGGGGCGCCGGCACCCGTGAACGACAAGAAGCGGTAGGCGACGCGGTCAGGCTGGCGCTCCGCTCGCTGCCGGAGCACGTCAACGGGCGTCCTCGCCTCGGTCTTCGCAGCATCGGACATGCCAGGACCTCCCCGTGTGGGTTACAGAACGCGTACCGGAGCCCCGACCGGAGGTCCTCGCGCCGGTTGTGTCAACGTCCCTCAGCAGGTGCCGGTTCAGCCGGTCGCCGCGGCCAGCGCGTCGGCGACGAGCTCGGCGCGGTGCCCGTGGGCAGTTGCGATGAGCCGTTGAGACCGCCGGCACGTTGTCTCGTACCGGGCACTGCCGTGACCCTAACGGGGGACCTACGCCAGCCGGTTCGCCGAAGCAAGGGCCACCCCATCGACGGACCGCTACCGGCAAAGGTGGAACATCGGCATGATTCACAGCAAGATCGACGAGAAGATTCTCCTTCCCATGCCGGAGCTGCTGCCCACACGCAGGGTGGAGCTCTCCACCCTGGGCCGCCACCTGGCAGACGCCCGGTTCGACCTGTCGATACTGCGGATGGCCGCCACTGGCGACACGACCGGGCCGCGGGTCATAATAAGCCACTCATACGACCAGTTCGTCCGGGCCGCGGTCCAGCCTCATACGAGCGGATGGAGCCGACAAGGCCGCGAGCAGGACAGCTTCTTCGGCGTCATCAGGGTGGACGGGAACACCGCCGGGATCCTGATCTGCGGTGTGTTTCTCGCGTTCGTGGAGGCGCTGGGCCATGCGCGCGCCGGCTCCAGCCTCACCGCCGCGGAGTGGGAACAGATGCTGGCCGGGCCGACGGCAATGCTCCACTACTACGTCGGCAGCCCCGCTGCCACCTCATCCCTTGGGTACCTCGTGCCGAGCCTGCCGCCCACACCGGCGCCGGCTGGCGAGCCGAGGATTCAATGGGAGATCGGGCACCGCCTGTTCTTCACGCTGACCCAGTGCATTACAGTCGCATTGTCCTGCTTCGCCTCCGAGTACGCGGCCGACAATACGGACCAATCAGTGCTCGCCCTCAACCTGGCCACGATCCTCATGCGCGCCGCCGCCATGTCCATGCGCTTCGCCTCCGACTTCCCGGCCGCCGACTACCATGCCGATGTGCGGCTGAGCATGAGACCGCCACACGTCAGCCCCGGATTCAGCGGCGTGATGGGCCGCGACCACCAGGTGCTGGTCAGCCTGCTGCGCAGACTACGCCCGATCTTCGGCACGCTCGACCGCGACGCCACAACCCTCGACGAGTTCAGGGCAGCCACCCGCGGCCTGTTCACCGCCCATGAACACGTCTGCAGCAAGTTCGGCGGCGATGACAAGCCCAGTCTCCTCATGGAGACCCGCGGCACCTGCAACCCGACGGAAACCGCCTCCACAGTCGCCCGCAGACTCTCCCAACGACGCCTCAGCCTAATCGGCTCACCAACGGCGTAATTCCATCTAAACTTAGGCGGGCGGCCGGTTGCGAGAAACTGCGCGCGGCCGGCGGTGAGCGGCTCCATGTGTCGTTAGGCGCACCAGGCTAGGAAGATCCGAAGGTCGGACTCGGTGTGCGCGCGGGGGGTGCCCTTGTACCGGGCCAGGTACGCTGCCGCGGCCAACCGCAACGGATCCACCCGCACGCTGCGGGCGGGTGGATCGCGGGGGCAGCGGACAGGGACGTACAGCCGCGTGTTGTCGTGCTGGCTGAGGCGGGGTCAGGGCTTGCGGTAGACCGAGATGTGGTCCCTGCTGTCCGGTCCGAACGGCGCCCGCTGCCAGGTCGCGTACCGGGCCTGAAGCTGCAGGCCCACCGCGGCGGCCAACCCGTCGATCTGCTCGGGCCATCGATAGTGCATGCCGAACGGTCTGAGCTGCACGCCGCCGTTGGTGAAGGTGATCGTCTGCCGGAGGAACCTCTGCGCCGCCCGATCGTAGTGGTGCAACCGGACCGTCACGGAGTCCTCGGTCACCGACCGTACCTGGATCTGCTGCTCGTCGCGGTCGAAGTCGGCTGGGTCGGGCACGAACGCCTCGATCACGAACGCACCGCCCGGCGCCAGGACCCGGGCGACGTTGCGGAGACAGTCCTCCTGCCGGCCGGCACCGGTCAGGTTGAACAGCGTGTTGAAGACCAGGTAGACCAGCCGGTACGGGCCGGTCACGCCGACGTCGGCCATATCGCCGATGACGACCGGGATCGCCTGGCCGCCCGGCTTGGCGCGCAGCAGGGCCACCATCTCCGGCGACGCCTCGATGCCCTCCACCGCGATGCCGCGCTCAGCCAGCGGCAGCGCCACCCGGCCGCTGCCGATGGCCAGCTCCAGGACCGGGCCGCCGGCCGCCAAGCCAGCCAGGAACTCCACCGCGGGCGCGGGATCGGGGTTGCCGGGACCGTCGTAGGTAGCCGCCCACTGCCGGCCGAACAGCCCAGGGTCGTCGAGGATCGACATCCCTTCACCACAACAGACCCGGCGGTCCGCCAGCAACGCATTTCAGCGGCCCGAGGCTGGGGGTGCCCGGGCCATCGACGTCGACTTTCATCACCGCCCGGCGGGCCGAGCCGGAGCCCTTGGAGGTCACCGTGAGCGGGGACAAGGTGCGCGAGGAGCACGGCAGCCGGATGACGAACCGGGCGGTCCGGTTCGTCGGGTTTCCCCGACGGGCCGGCCGGCGCCGCCGGCCGGTCGGTGCTGCCGAGCGCCGCCGGGAAGTCGCACGACCGGCTGGGCACCGTCAGCCGCACCATCGAGGCAGGCACGGGCAGGGGCTCGCGGAGGGTCGCCGGGGTGCGGCCGGTTTCTTGCCGGAAGACCCGGTAGAACTGGGCATAGCTGCCGAAGCCGGCGGCCAACGCGGCGGCTAGGGCGGTGGTCCGGGTACCGTCGCCGTGGCCGGACAGGAACCGGTGGAGGCGGTGCTGGTTGCGGTAGCGGGTCAGCGACACGCCGATCTGGGCGGCGAACAGGCGGCTGAGGTGCGTGGGGCTCAGGCCCGCACGCCGGGCCAGGCTGGCCAGGTCAGCTTCGGTGTTCGGCTCGGCCTGCTGCAACCGCGCGGCGGCGCGCACCGCGGGATGGACGTCCACGCTGTCCACCACCTCGGCACTGTCCAAAAACGCGCGCCAGGCCACGGTCTGCAGGTAGGCCAGCCCGGTGTTGGCCAGGGCCGGGTCCCGGCTCTCGGCCCGCCACACCTCCTCGAACAGGATGCGCAGTCGGCGAAGCCCGGCCACGCCGATGTGGGGGAGTACTCACCGCCCCGGTCGTCGGCCCGCAACGGCGCCAGGTGCGGCGCCGCCGCGAGCCGGGCGACCAGGCGCGGCCCGAACACCGCCCACCACAGCTGGTGATCAGCTGACTGGTCGACCAGGATGTGCTCCTTCTCCGGGAACAACCAGGTCAGCGTCCCTGGGGTGAGCTGGTAGCGGCGTTCACCGAGCAGGTAGGTCGCGGTGCCGCGCACCACCAGGTTGACCTCCAGCTCGGCGTGCCGGTGCGGGCACGGCCGAACCTCACCGGCGATGTGCCGGACCACGCGACCGTCCAACCCCGCAGGCAGTTCCAAGTGTTCGAGCATCGCAGGGAAATGATAAGTGCCTGCGTTGAGGTGAGTAGACCGCTGCACCCGGCCGGACCGAAGCTGTACTCGTCGATTCTGCCAATCTTGGAGAAGATCCATGATCACTAGGACTTCCCCGGTCACCGTCGAGCACGTCCAGCGTTTCCACCAGGACGGCTTCTTCGTCGTGGAAGGGATCCTGCCCGCGCAGGATCTGCATGCCCTGCGGGGCGAGTGCCAGCGTTTCGTGGACGCCCGGGACGCCGAGATGGACCGCCTGGGCGTGGACGTCCTGGACCTGGACCACCGCGGCCGGCGCTACTTCCTGCACGCCTACCAGCACAGCGCGGCGATCCGGCGCTTCCTGGCCGGCGACCTGATGGTCACGCTCGCCGCCGCCCTGCTCGGCGACACGATCTACCTGTTCAACGAGCAGTACGTGATCAAGGCGGCCGAGCGGGGCATGAGGTTCGGCTGGCACCAGGACTCCGGCTTCATCGACCACCCGCACCGGCCCTACCTCACCTGCTGGATCACCTTGGACGAGGTCACCCAGGCCAACGGAACCGTGTACCTGCTGCCCTACGACCGAGCCGGCACCCGGGAGGTGGTGCCGCACCGGTGGGACGAGGAAACCCACGACCGGATCGGCTACTTCGGTGCGGATCCGGGCGACCCGGTCAACGCGCCGGCCGGCAGCATCGCCTGCTTTTCCAGTACGGTGCTGCACCGCAGTGGGGCCAACACCACCGACCGGATACGACGGATCTATCTGGCCCAGTACTCGGCCGAACCGATCCTGTCCGCCGACGGAACCGGGCCCCGACATCTGGCCCAGCCGTTGCTGATCGACGGCAAGCGGGTTGCCGCCCCCTGACGATGAACCGCCCACACAACGTGCCCAGGCCGATCGCGATCATCATCGATGGACCGTCGCCGCGCCCTCCGGCTCCGTCATAGAAGCAGAGCGACGGGGAGCGTCAGAGCCAGAGCGGATCGGGGGCTCAACGCTACTGGAGGTAGGTCACACACCACAATGACCAAGCGCGCGCGCCCGGGCTCGGTGACGACGAACTGGTCACCCTGGCGGTCATGCAGGCGTTGTTGGGGTCGTCCGCGGGGCCGGTGCTGTGGTAGGCCGCTCGAAGCCCTGACCGGCGGTGAGGTGGATGAGGAACCCGGCGACCCGGGCGGGGTTGGGATCTGCGGTGAGGAGCGTGCCGAGCACCGGCGGCAGGTCCAGGCGGGTGGGCCCGGCCAGCTGGGTGGCGATCATCAACGCGGTGAGGCCGGCGGTGGCGATCACCCCGACAATGCCCAACCGGCCCGGTCCATCTCAGCGGGGCGTGAGCTGGTGAGCCTTGGTATGCAGGCTGGCGAGCATGTGTTGGAAGGACTCGTGGAAGCCGGCGACGCCTTCGTCCTCCAGTGTCAGGCCGACGTCGTCCATGTCGATGCCGGCGGCGGCCAGCCGGCGCATCACCTCGGCTGCTTCCTCCACGCCGGTGTCGAGGGTGCGGGCCAGGCTGCCGTGGTCCTCGAACGCGGCGATGGTTGGTTCAGGCAGGGTGTTGACGGTGTCGGGCCCGATGAGCCCGTCGACGTAGAGCGTGTCGGGATAGGCGGGGTTCTTGGTTGACGTGGAGGCCCACAGCGGCCGCTGGCGGTGCGCACCGAGGTCGGCCAGGCGCTGCCACCGCTGGCCGGAGAACTGTTGCCGGAACAGACGGTAGGCGAGCTTGGCCTGGGCGACCGCGGTCCGTCCCCGCAACTGCAGCGCCTGGTCGGTGCCGATCGCCGCCAGCCGTCGGTCGACCTCGGTGTCGACCCGGCTGACGAAGAACGAGGCGACGCTGTGGACCCTCGACGGGTCCCCGCCCCGGTCGGTGAACGCCTCGAGGCCGGCCAGGTAGGCCTCGATGACCTCGGCGTAGCGGGCCAGGGAGAAGATCAGGGTGATGTTGATGCTGTGCCCCTCGGCCGCCATCGCCTGAACGGCCGGCGCTGCAGCTTGTTCATCGGGGGTTCCTTCCGGCCGGGGCCGATGTGGATCTTGGTGGCTTGGTGGGCACGCCGATCAGGTTCCTCGGGCCGGCGTGGAGCCCGTGCCGGGTGCCGCGGGCGCCGCCCGGACGCAGCACCGCCCGATCCCCGGATCGAGCACCATCTGCCGCCGGTCCCGCGAGCCCTCTGCGGCTCCTCGCAGCAGTTCGAGGTTGACGTGGCACACGGTTTGGGTGTGCTGCTGTGCCAGGCGATGAAACGGGCAGTTGCCCAGCACGATCCCGCCGTCGCGGTCGGGGCGGGGCTCGAAGCCGTGTTCTGCGAGAACCTTCTCCAGAGATCCGGCGTCGGAGCCGAGAGCCCGACCGGTCTGGCGGGCTACCCGCAGCAGCGCCTCCGCGGCCGCTTCGCCGGTGCGGGCGGACTCCTCGATCGCGGCGAGCAGCAACTGCCCGGCGAAATCGTAGTGACGTTCCGGGACGGTCACCGCGACCTCGCCGGCGGCCCTGGCGTAGAGCTTGGACGGACGCCCCGCCCCCGGCCCGGTCCGTCCGGTGAGCCGCCGGAACTCCACCGACAGCAGGCCCTGCTGGGCGAGCCGATCGAGATGGAAGGCGGCGGTGCTGCGGGCCAGCCCCAACGCATCGGCGGCCTGGTCGCGGCTGACCGGCGAGTCGCTGCGCGAGACATGGTCGAACAGAGCGCGACGGATCGGCTCATCCAGAGCACTGACTGCCGCCACCCGCTCCGCCAACGACCGCTGATCCATGCCACCACTCTAACGCTAAGAATCCTTGACGCAAGAGCCGGTGGCCTCTAACGTCAATGACATCCTTCTTTAGAAAGGGGTCGTCATGAGTGCCGCCCCTCGCAGCCAGGTCCGGGAGCGTCTGCTCGCGGGGCAGCCCGTCGCGGCAGGCCTTCCTGCTCCTGCGCACCGTCTTCGCCGTGGCCCCGATCCTGTTCGGGCTGGACAAGTTCGCCAACGTCCTGACCGACTGGCCGCGCTACCTGGCGCCGATGATCGACGACATCCTCCCCGGCACCGCCCAGCAGGCGATGTACGCCGTCGGCATCGTGGAGATCCTCGCCGGCGTCGCCGTCGCGCTGATCCCGCGGTACGGCGCACTGCTCGTGGCCGCCTGGTTGGCCGGCATCATCGTCAACCTGCTGCTCCTCGGCGACTACTACGACATCGCGCTGCGGGACTTCGGGCTGCTCATCGGCGCGCTGGCCCTGTCCAGGCTGGCGGTGGCGGAGCACAGCCGGGGGCACGGGCTCCGGACCCGATGACCCCGCCCCGGCAGGTCCAGCGCGGACCACCGGCCAGACACAACGACTGCGCGTGGTCGGCGGCCGGCGGCAGCCGGACCGGGACGGCGCCCGGCGAGCGGTCGCGGATCTGCTCCTCGCGCTGGGCCGGACCCGACCAAGGCAGGCCTGGCGGAGACGCCGCGACGAGTCGCCGACACCTACGCCGAGCTGCTCACCCCGCTCCCCTTCGACCTGACGACGTTCCCCAACGACAGCCAATTCCACATCGGGCTGGATCACCTGGAGTTCCCGGTCCCACGCCGCGGTGACCTGGACACCTGGGCCGAACGGCTGGACACGCTGGGGATCGACCACTCCGGCGTGGTCCCGGAGTCGGCGGTCTGACGGGGGCTCACCCTCGCTGCCGGCGGGTCGCCGCCTGCGCGGCGAGGTGGTCGCGTTCGGCAGCGGTCGGTGCGAGAGCGGACGCGGTGTCGTATCCGGTGACGGCGTGCTCGGGGCGGCCGAGGCGGCGCAGCAGCCACCAGCGTCTGCACCGGTTGGTCTGGTCGGTCAGGAGCGGGATGTCCTCTTGGAACGTGAAGCGCTTGTGCTCGACCAACGCGAGCTGCTGGCCCTGGTTCCCGTGCGCGTCGCGCAGGCAGACGGCGGCCGCGGATCGTATCTGCGGGTCCGGCAAGTCCTCCTAGTCCAGCGGCGAGCGCTCCGCAGCCGACCCACCGCGCGAAAGGACCGATCATGCCCGACCCGATGAACCCCCAGACCCTCGACGACACCGTGCTCATGGACGGCATCGTCGACTCGGTGGCTGTCGAGAGCATCGGGTCGCCCACGGTGATCTTCTGGATCACCGAGGCGGCCACCGGCGACCAGCACCAGATGAACGGCTCCCTGCAGACCGACGCCGTGTCCCGGCTCGGGATGCTGCAACTGCTCCAGCACGCCGTGGTGGACAAGCGCGACGTCAAGGTCCGGTACACCATCGACGACACCGGCGCGAAGTGGTTCCACCTGGTCCGGATGCTCTGACATGGGCGACGACCTGACCCCCGGGCCGGTGCAGGTGCCGGTCACCGTGGCGCTGAGGATCTTCATCATCACCGACGAGGCAGGCAACAGCCCGTTCGCCGATGACTCAGTCGTCGCCTCGGACGTGGCCATCGCCTCCTCCATCTGGCAGCAGGCCGGCGTCAGCTTGGTCACCGAGTCCGTGCGGGCGTGGGTCGCCCCCGAGCTGCTCAACGTCACCGGCGCAGAGACGGCGCTGGTCCGCGGCCACGACTGGGACCCCGGCCAGGCGCACGTCGATGTCTACTACATCGAGTCCACCGACAAGGGTGCCGGGTCCAGCCCGTTCCCGTGGGACGACGGCCCGCACGGGATCATCCTGACCGACCAGGAAGAGAATATGCCGAAGAACGCGGCGAACTGGCGCGGAATCGCCTTGGCGCACGAGTTCGGGCACTACCTCGGCCTGCTGCACACGCACGCCGGCGACCCGTCGAAGGACGCAAGCTACACCGACCACTGCGACGACACCGCCATCGCCGACCCATTCAACGTCATGACCCAGGGCCAACGCGGCCGGTCCAAAGACCCGCAGCGGATCCACCTGACCGCCGACCAGATCGCCCGAGCCCGCGGCTACCTCTTCGGCAGTTGGCCCAACCTCGTCGAGGACGTCATCGTCGCCGTCCTGCCGTGAGCAGCGCGGCAGGACGGCGGCCGGAAGCTGTTCGTTGGGGTTGGGCCGAGGTTGCCTGGGACCGCATGCCGGCGTACTGAGTCGCCGACGCCAACATCCGCACATCGGCAGGGTCAGCCAATGCTCGTCGGCGGCGGACCGCGCCAACTCGTGCCGGAAGGAGTCACATGAAGCGCACCCTCATCGTGCTGGCCGTGGCACTGGTGGCCTGCGGGTCGCCGTCCTGGCCGCCGCCGGATCCGGGGCCTTCGACGACCGGCGGGCAACCGGCGCCGGGCACCTCTGTGGTGTCCGGGCGGATCGTGCGGGCCGACACCGGGCAGCCGTACCCGCAAGCGTGGGTCCGGTTCGAGGTGGCCCTGTCCGCCGTGGAGTCCGCGGAGGCGCATACCGTGACCGATACCCGCGGCAGATATGCGATCCGGCTTCCGGCAGGCCAGTACCAGGTGTCGGCCGGGGACGACTGCGACCTCAACGCGCAGTTCGACATCCTCGGGCGGGCTCACGACGACATCATGATCAGCGTGCCGGAGACGACGCACGTCGACTTCGTCGAGTCCCCGATCACCCCCGGCTACGTCGACCATGGCACCTGCGCGCCGAACTGAGCGCCTGATCGCGGGCACGCATCGGTCAGGAGCCACGGTAAGAAGTGGACGGCACGGGTGCCTAGCGTGGAACGCAACGGCCACGGGTCCTCGGAACAGGGAGCGGTACCAGCCGTGCCGGGGCTGGTCGGGCGGCCGACCCAGGTACAGCCCGTACTCGGGCACTGCACCGATGGGCAGCGGTTCGCGGCGGCCCCGGCCGCGGACCACGGTGCCGTCGGGCAGCGCGATCATCCCGGACAGAGGCTGGACCATCACCACATCGTGCCGCACCATCAGCCGAACGGTGACGTGCCGGAACTGGTTGCACCGGGCGTACCTGCGCCGCAGCGACCGCCACGCCCGCCAACCACCACGGCGCAAGGTCGTTGCCGTGCCTGACCTGGCCGCCACCGGTCAATCCCCAAGATGGCAGGACGATCCGCGGCGGATCCGCAGGAGCAGCACCGAGTTCGGTTGGCGGTCAGTCCGGCGGAGTGACCGCCTCGGCATGGAAGCGGCGGTAGTGCTCGGTCAGGACCGCGCTGGCATCGCCGGGCCGGTGCGC
>WNGF01001568.1_pt1 | contig 33582 bp, 13 predicted proteins | sample 5400641 | NCBI WGS metagenome assembly WNGF01 (sample SAMN13153371, study PRJNA577476) | soil metagenome | isolation source: 80 cm soil or saprolite under grassland replicate 2 | place: USA:California | collected 2016-06-15 | reverse complement strand
CCTCACCAGGAGCAACCAGCCGCACCTCAAGACCAGCCAACGACACACCCGACTGTCTACCACGAAACGATCAGGATGTCCAGCCGCACCTATCCGGCCAGGTCAAACACGCAATCACACAACTTTGACCCCAGCCCTGCTGCTCTTCGTACCACTACCACCACCACCAGTCGTCCTCCGCGGCTTCCTCGTCTCGACGTCGCTGTTCCTCGTCCCACCAGTCGTCCTCCGCGGCTTCCTCGTCTCGACGTCGCTGTTCCTCGTCCCACCAGTCATCGTCCGCGGCTTCCTCGTCTCGACGTCGCTGTTCCTCGTCCCACCAGTCATCGTCCCAGTCATCATCCTCGGTGTGGTGCATTTTAGTATCCGTAGGTGTGGGCCTGGCTCTGACTCCTGGTGGCACCGTATCTACGGCGAGACTTGGAGTGTATTGAAGGACCGGCGGTGTTCTGTGCGAGCGCGAGGAGAGGCACAACAAGCGCGACAAACTCTAGTAGTTCCATAGGTTCGTTACTCCGATCGTCAACTTAGTCTGTACCTGTTGTAGGCCGCAGCTTCGGCCGATACTTCAGTAGGTTTCATGACTGAAGTATCGTGGTTCTGCAGCTGCTTGCTCTTCGGTCTAGTCTCGTGTCCGTAGGAATACGGCGGGGCAGAACCCGCGCTCTGCAGGTGTGCCTGGTTTCTTTGTTCGCGGGGAGAGCCACGACTCCAGCAGTTGCGTCGTGTTGGTGTGAGCGGCCTGGCCTGCATTGTTGAGTTGTTGGCCACTGGTGGCGCTGGGTGCGGTCAGCCGCCATTTCCGGTCGCCGGCGTGCAGGTGGAGTTCGCCGTTCCGAGTCTGGGAGTACAAGACTGGGCCACTCCGAGCGCAGGTGTCGAACCGCTGCCAGTCCGGGTCGGAGCAGATTATTGGAATTACTGGATCGAGTGGCCAGGGTGTGCGCCAATTGGCACCTAGTCGTGCGTCCATCTCGCGTTGTGTTGGGTTCGGAGTGAAGGTGAGGTCGGCGTGCGACATGGCGTGTCGAAGGTATCGCACAGTTTCGTGGAGTCCAGGATGGTTCTCGAGCGCCACACCTACCTCGGCGCCGGAGTTCAGTCCGTGTTCGGCGTCGAAGTTGGCGGAGAACACTGCGCCGTGTCGTTCGTCAGCGATTGCCGCTTTGACATGGGTTAGGGAATCGCCGTAGATGCGTACGCCTAGTCCGGCCAGAGTTTTGGCGTCGTGGCGCGTTGGTGTGTGCTTGTTGCGGGCACGGACGAGCAGCGACACTCTTGGCTGGTGGATGCGTATTGTGGCTTCGAGTGGGGTCAACAGCAGGTCGGGTTCGTCGGTGAGGCCGTTGAGGGAATAGGTGGCCAGCAGCAGTTCGTGGCGGGCGCGGCGGATTACTTCGTGGATCGTCTGTAGGACCCCCGGTTCGCCGGGATAGGTCCAGATCACGCTCGGCGGGCGGCCGGCGGCGGGCACTCGGCACGGACTCGGGGAGGCGGACCGCCTCTGCACGGTGTGACCCTGGCCTGGTGGCATCTCGTAGGTGCACGCATGCCAGAGGCGTGTAAAGTAGCGTGCCAGCCGAATCACTTCGGCGCGATCGGAAACGACGAACCCGTTCTCACCGGTGGCGGCTCTCTGCGGGGTACCCGTTAGCGCCGAGGTCTCGAGATTCGCGCTGGACACCAGTGCCTCACGGTCATCGACGATCAGGAATTTCGCGTGAAAGTTCTCGTGCCCACGCACGGAGATGCCGCGACTGGTCATGTCCTCGAAGCGCTTGTTCTGTGCGCGGAGGTCGTCGGCGCCCGGTGCGTCTGCGTCTTCGCTTTGCAGTCCTCTGCGGAGACTCTTCTCGTCCAGCGCGGAGATCACGTAGACCCCACCGCGCAGTCGGTTGGCGGCCTCGTAGAGTGCCTTGAGCAGGTCCGCGTCGCCGATTCGGAAGCTGGCTAGGAAAACCTTGTGCTGGGCGGCAGTAAGCAGGCGCAGTGCGGCTTCTTTGATAGTTGATTCCGAGCGCTGGTAGCTGAACACGTGTCGGTATGCGCCACTGTCCTCGGCAGAGGGCGTCCAAGGTAGCCCATGGGTGGCGGGACACCCGCTGTCGTCGGTTGGGGCGCGGAGCAAGAAGTAGCCTTCGTCGTACACGTACGCACCAAGGTCCAGGCGGTCAGTCATAGGGAAAGTCCTCCGATTCTCGCAGCACGTAGGCGAGCCGATAAGCACCCAGGTCCCAGGCTCGTTCGCGGATTACCAGCGGCGTCAGGTGATCCTCCGCGATGCCGAAGGCGGCGCTTGCCGTTTGGCAGGCAACGGACAGCTCGCGGAGGGGGTCAGCGGCAGCTAGCAGGCAGCTGACCGCATCGTCGCGCGCGAACAGGACACGCGCCTCGTCGTCGACGGGGGCGAACGAGCAGATCAGGCTGACAGCGGCGTCAGCGCCTTCCAGCGCCGCGCCGACCGGCCGGCTCAGCGCCCGCCGTTCCTCGGCAATGGCACGCGCAGCTTGGCCAGTGAGTGGGAACTCCCATTCGATCGGGCCCCGCTGGTGTGCGGCGAGGAAGGGTGTTGTGCCGTGGGTCAGCGGTGGGCCGATCTGTTGCCAAGTGGCTTGCTGGGTGTCGGGGTTCTCCATCTCGGCCACCAGCGCAAGCCACCTCGCGACGAGATGCTCGGCGCCGGTGAGTTCCACCGGCACCTCGACCGTCCGGGCCGGTGTGCCACTGTCGTCCTTGCCCCGTCGTCCACGGGCGGGGCCGTGCAGCACCGCACGTACCGTGTGCCTGCCCTGCCCGTCACGGGTGACCTCCGCCCGGCATCGGTACGCCGGACACAAGCGGACTTGCGCGGCTGCGTCAGCATCGCTCACCACGATGAGCGCTGGGTCGTCGTCCGGGACCGGCACGTCGACCACTTTCACGTCGAGCAGTGCAACGGTCCGCTGCTGCAGGCGAGCGGCTAGGTACCGGGATCGACGCTGGCCCCACAGCTCGTTCGGCACCGGCGCGCGAGCAGCCGGGTGCAGGCGGGACACCTCGAGTTGGCGTAGCCAGCTCTTCTTCTTTCCTGCTACTTCAAGCAGGTCATCAGTCCGAGGCAGCAGCACAAAGTCTGCGGTGGCGGGCAGCGGTCGCCGAATCGTCGCCTCACGCAGCGCCTGCGCGGCGATCTCCGGTTCGACCTCATAGGTGCCGGCGCTTAGCCGGAGCGCACGGCCGCCGACGAGGCGACTCGCCCCAGCGGCCAGCACCTGGCGCGGAAGTGAGACCACCTCGGTGAAGTTCTCGGCGGTAACCGAACCGAGGGTCATGGCCATCTCCAGGACGAAGCGTTCTAGCGCCGTCAGCTCCTGCCGGATCTCCCGTAGCACCGGGACATCACGCCAGCCCAGCAGGGGCAGGAGTGCCTCGGACACCACCGCTACCGTCTCGGCCGTAACCGCGGGTGGGTCGCAGCGCCGCACTCGGACTGGGCCGGTCACCGCAGCTCCCGGACGACGACCGTGCCGGGACTCGGCCGGTCGAATAGGCCGAAGAGGTGCCGGTAGAAGATCTTGGCCTCCTCTACTGTGGACAGCCGTTGAAGCGTGCGGCGATGGCCGATGAGCACCAGGCTTCGACGAGCCCGCGTGCAGGCGACGTTGAGTCGCCGCACGTCCTGGAGCCACAATCCGAAGCCCTCACCCATGCGGCCGGTGCGGGTTCGGCAGAAGCTCACCAGCACCAGGTCACTCTCCTGACCCTGGATGGCGTCGATGGAGTCGACCTTCTCGATCTTCAGCGCCCGGTGGTTGGGATAGTTCGGGTAGCCCAGCCGGGAGCGGATGAGCTGCGCCTGGGCGCTGTAGAGAGTGAGCACGCTGGCTGTGACCTGCCGTCGCTCGCCCCGGCGGCGCAGCTCACGTTCCCACAACCGGCAGACCCAGACCACCCAATCGGCCTCCAGGCTATTGATGAAGCCTGTGTCTTGCTGCTGTTCCGCCGCCTTGGGCTGGTCGGAAGTGTCCATGAACACAACCGGCTCCCGCAGGGTCTCGCCCACCAGCGGCGTAACGCCAAGCCGCTGCAGTTCGGCCCCCGGCGCGCTACGGTACTCGCCCCCGTAGATAGGCGCGCGGACAATCGCCGCGATCGGATCGACCATACGGCGCTGCTCAATCAGGCGTTGCCGTAGGGCGAGCGGGCAGTCCGCGACACAGCGTTCGAACAGGCTCTGCACCAGGTGAGTCCGCATCGCAGCGAGCAACTGACGGTCCCCGTCGTCGTTGTCCCGACCGAGGCGCTCATAGGCGGTGTGGAACGCGGGCCGGTAGAACCGTTGCCAGTAGCCCGTGTCTCCCAGTCTCTCCGCGCAACGCTGCACCGGATCGTCGCGGAACCGGTGCAGTTCCTCGTCCTCCCGGCACAACGTGCCAAGATGCTTCACCGCCGCCCGCAGGTCAGGCGCCGCCCCACGTTCGGTCATGTGCAGCGCCGCCAAGGCATGCAGGTGGTGCTCGTCCGCCGCATGCACATAAGGCGGGAGCTGACGCTCGTCGCCCACCAGGACCCAGCGCCGCGCCTGCTTGGCGCTGATCAGGAATTCGCTGTCGGTCACCCGGCTGGCCTCGTCCACGATGACGGTGTCGAAGTCGGTCTCTCGGATGGCTGGTTGGCCTCCGAAACCTGTTGCTGTGCAGCCGACCACGTTCGCCGCCTGTAGCAACCCGCTGCCCATCTCGACGAGTACCTGCTCGATGGCGGCGCCTGGGGCGTCGGCGAGGCCGACGATCTGATGCCATCGCCTCTCCAGATAGATGAAGCGCTCGAGGTGGTCGACGCGGGCTTGCCGCCGCGCAACCTGGGTCGAGATCTCCTCGTCCGGCGCGCGGGTTGGATCGGCTCCGCCAAGTACAGTGCGGGATGCCTCCTCAGCGGCTCGGGCACGCCGTTCGGCCGCGTGGACCACCTCGATAGCCTGCGCTTGAACCCGCATATGCTCCTGGCTCGCCGCGACCCCGGCGGCCGCCAATGCGCGCTGATGCGCTACCGCGTGGTCGGCGGCGGCTGTGAGCGCAGCGTGCGTGGCGTGCGCCCCCGCCAGCGCCTGCTCCGCCAGACGGTGCCGCTTGCGCAAGGGCCGCAGCGGGCCTAGTCCGAACAAGCCCGCCAGTCTGTCCCCGAATGCCCGACTGGCCTTCGCAGCGGCCAGATCGGCGTTGGCCGCTCGCTGAGCCACCGACGCTGCGACCCACGATTGGTATGCCTGGTCTCGGCGCTGCCGCGCCAGCGAGCTTGCCGCTTCGGCCTCGGCGACGGCGACGGCGTGTTGAGACTGCCATTCCTTTGCAGCCCGTACCACGTTGGCGTGGCGAGACTGCGCGTCCCGCGCAGCGCTCCGCCCGGCGACAACGGCAAGCAGAGTCTCCAATTCCGTCGCCAATCGTGTGATCTCAGCCCGCCAGCGTGGCTCCTTCGACTGTGCAGGGCGAGCGGCCCGATGGGCGAATTCAGCGACAACCTGTTCGGGAAGGAACCGACGCATGTCGTCGCGGACCTTGGAGTCGTCCTTTGAGAACCGCAGGGCGAACACACCGTCGGCATCAGCAATACGACGGAGCACCTCGTCGACGGCGACGTGCATCGACGCGACGAGCAGGACCCGCTCACCTCGGCCTACGAGTTGACGGACGATCTCGGTGATCACCGTAGTCTTGCCCGTCCCAGGCGGCCCCTGCACGAAGTAGGCATGCGGCGCGGCGACCGCACCGGCAACGGCAGCGCGCTGCTCGGGGTTGAGATCCTCGTCGTAGAAGGTGAGCCTGGCTGGTGCCGGCGGCACGGCCAGCGTATTCGGCGCACACAGCAACTGCGCGAGCGCTGACCAGTCGCCGACAACGTCCTCCTCAAGGAACCGACCTAGCGCATAGGCGTGCCGTTTCAACCGGAAGGCGTCCTGCTGCTCCAGCGTCACCATGTCGCCAAGTGTGAGTGTTCCGCGTTCCGGAGGTTCCAGATAGATCAGGTTGTCCTGGGCGACGGCAAGTTCGAGCTTCCAGGAGCGTGCGCTAGTGGCGACGGTGACCTCGGCGCCCTGCCGGAACGTGCCAGTCGACCGTTCGAGTCGAACGCACACCAGTGGGTCGTCTGCGGTGCCGGTCGCATCGCTGGAGGCGACAACCGTCCCTGCCGATTGCACTCGTCCTTCGGTGTCGCTGAGGGTCCTGAGCAGGTCGATCACAGTCAGCAACGGCGAATACTGGCGACGGACGCGGGCGTGGATGTCAGCGTGACCGAGACCGCCGAAGTGAGCGCGGCCCAACAGAGCATCGGCCCTGGCCCGAACCTGCTGACGCAGACGCTGCTGCCGACGCAGCTTGCCCAACTCGACGTGTATGAACTCGATGTCACAACTCACCTGCTCATAGGGCAGATGAAAGCTGACCGAGACAGCAGATATCTCGTCTCGGCGGGCCAGGCGAACCAGTGGCTTGACGGACGTGACCACCGCGAGCGGCATCCCAGTATTTTCCTCCGGCTGAGAATTGACAAACACATCGAAGCGGGCGCCGGACAGGCAGTAGTATTCGCCGTCGCGGCCGCTACGCCGGTCGCTACTGAAACCGTTGGTCAGGTCGGCCGCCACGTCGCCGAGGGACACACCGATGTCGGCCAGACGCTGCGGTAATCCCATGCGGTAGGTCAGAGACAGGTACAGCCGCGCCGAGGGGGCGTACGCCTCGGGCGCCAGCGCCCGAGAGACCTCCTCCACCCAATCCTCGGGCAACTTCATCGCCATCTTGACCACCCTTACCAGTTTGCGCGGTTGAGACGCGGTAGCTCACGGAGACGTCGACGGACTCACGCAGTCATTGCAACAAGGGTGCACGCCCGCAGAGCACCCCACGCCATGTAGAGGTTTGTTACCGATCTGACTGCAGGAACTGGAGTTGTGCGCAGAGGTCATCAAGGTTCTCCGCGTCTCCATGCAAGTCCCAGTACGAATGGAGCAGATCGGACGCCCGGCCCCTCAAAGCGTCTGCGTGCTCAGCCGGAACGGCCTGGAAGCCATGGGCGAGAATCGACTTGTTGCGCATCCGAGCTTGGGCCTGCAGGCCCCGCAAGCCCGGAACTCCGCTGAGACCGCACCGCCTAGACAACTCGTCTCTCTCACTCGCGAGCAAGATTGCCGCCCCCATCAGCGTCAGTCTCGATGGGGGCGCAGCGCCGCCTCCGCCGAGCCTGATCGCCAACGCAGAGTACCTCGACCGCGCCGCTCGTCGGTCTCCTAGTAGTGACCAGTCCAACCGATCGGGATCCAATCCGGGATAGCGATGTATGAGCCGACGGGTCAGGCAGCCCTCCACCGTGCGGTAGAACAGCAGAGCCGCGAAGTCGTGCCGACCCAATTGCCGGTAGTGCAGCCCGAGCACGTAGAAGTAGATAAGCACCGCATTGAAGTCTCCCTCGGTCAGTCGCCGCACGAAACCTATCTGGCGCTCCAAGACACTGAGGTGCTCGGCGCCGATGTCGTGACGGACCTGACCGAGCGTGGCCTGGACCAACTCCACCGTAGCGGGGAGCGCCGACAAGTCCAGATCACACCACGCCCGGTACATATCACTGACCGCACGCATAAACCGTGCCCGCCCAGGGACAGCAATGGTATCGCATATTTCGTGGTAACGACGACGAGCGGATTCGAACGCGCCGGCCCGGAACATTTCCAAAGCGCGAGCCATCTCCTGCTCACCGAACAACGTGGTCGGGTCGCTCAAGATTAGCATCCGATCCGTGCCCGGAATCGGATGGCGGCTGTGCCGATCGAACTGACCTTCCATATAGGCCAAGTCCAGCTTCAACTGCCACGCCGCTAGCGCGGCGGCCGCGCTCATCACCTTGCGCCCGCCCGTGATGTCGATTATCGCGTATGGCCGGCCACCCGGGGCCACGTCCAAACGCTCGAGTTCCTCCTTGACGATGCGATAGATGCTTAGCGGGTCAGTCGGATTGCAGGAAACATGGTGGAAATCCCTTGGCCGCAGCGGGCCGGTCGGTCGCGTAACCCGATCGTGAATGACGTCGACACTGTCCTCCGCGTCACGGGAGACCACGACCACCATCCGACTCGGCTGCAACAGTTCATGCGTGAGGATCGTCGGCGTTGGCGTGAACCCACACAAACTGATGAGCAGATCCACTCGCGCGCGTGGCGTATCACTTGCGGCACGGGCCTGCTCGGCGACGAATTCCAATAGGTGGTTCAGATAGAACCGCGTCGCCTGCTCGGACCTACTACCCTCGCCGTACGACGAGATCCCCTGGTGAATCCGGCGGTACTCCTCAACTTTCGCGGCGAAGCTGCCCGCGATCCCCTCCGCACCAACGGCATCCATGCCCGACATGGCGGTGCAACCTCCTGAAGCGACTCGCCCGTGTGGAGGGCAAGAGCAGAACTTTACACGCCGAGGGCACGCCACGCCAGACGTAACCAATCCGAATCCAATTCGGTGCAGCCAGCGCATCGGATAGCCCGAGCCGCGTTGTCGAGCAGCCGGGCAGCCGGGCAGCGCGCCGCAGACCAACCCCCGCGCGCAACGTCTGGCCCGCCCACGCTCTCCGATCCGCCGCAACCGGCTGCGCCGTGCCCCGACCGGCGACCTGCCCGATAGGGCACCATCGCTTCAGCTCTACCCGACCAGGCTGCCCAACTGTGCGTTACCTCGGCTCGACCCGCCCCGCCAGTACCGGCCCGCACCGTGGGCAGTCCAGCGGCGTCCCGCCGCAGGAACGGGCCTCGGGTCACTCCAGACCTTCGGCGTCGCCCGGGCGCCGTTGGGGTCGTCGAGCGGGTTCCATGCCGGGTTCCACACATCTCGATAATGGCAAGGCATGCAGGCGTCGCAGGGGCGAAACGCCTACGCTCCTACCGCGGCGCCCCGCCGCACGATGCCCGCTGTCGACCCGGTTCGAGACCCCTCACCCGCACCGGCATGAGACGCATCACCGACCTGACCGGGCTGATCCACCACACCGACGCCGGCGCCCGATACACCCCATCTCGTTCACTGAACGCCCCGCGCAAGCCAGAGCCGCCGCCGCGCGGCCACTGTGGAGCGGATCGTGTCGGAGCTGGCCGTATCGCTCGCCCACGAGCATCGGCCTCGGCAAGACCCTCGAGATGGCGATGGGCACGATGGAGCTACGTCGGCTCGGGCATCTCACCACTGGCGGCCGTTCGGCGGCGACCGGCCGGTCCGGACGCGCGCTCATCGGCAGAGGGGTCCGTTGCTGCGGCGGTCCCATGGATCCGGTAGGTCCCTCCTTGCTGTCGAACTCGGCACGTATCCGACGCCTGGGTGCGGAGCGTTGCCGTGGCGCGGGTGCGGCGCTAGCGTCGTGCGACGTTCGCTGGTGCCTGCGTGGGGGGGCGACGGGGCGCGGGCCCGGCCGACACCGGTTGGAGGAGGTCGCCCATGAGGCACAGAGTAGTGCTCACCCAGGCGCTGATCGCGGCCGCGCTCGCGGCGCAGGCGTTACCCGCGCAGGCTGCCGTCGCGGCGACAGGCGCGCTGGTCAGCGTCGGGAGCCCTGCGAACATCACCCCGCCCAACCATCAGAACGAGCCCGCCGTCGCGGTGGACGCCAGCCACCCGAACGTCCTGGTCGCAGGCTCCAACGACTACATCGACCAGCCGGTGTGCCCGCAGGACCTGATGGCGGTCAACGGCAGGTGCGACGCCTTCGCCACCGGCGCAGGGCTGTCCGGGGTCTACTTCTCCTTCGACTCCGGGCACAGCTGGACGCAGCCGCAGTACACCGGGTGGACCGGCCGCAACTGCCCGCCGGTGTCAACCTGCCCCGGCGAGTTCGGCCCGATCGGCACGCTGCCCTGGTACTACGAGAACGGGCTGGTCAGCGACGGCGACCCGGCGGTGGCGGTCGGCCCCAAGCCCGGCCCGAACGGCTTCTCCTGGGCCAACGGCTCCCGCGTGTACTACGCCAACCTCTCCTCGGCCTTCACGCCGAGCTTCCCGAACCCCACCTTCCGCGGGTTCGAGGCCCTCGCCGTGTCCCGGCTGGACGACCCGACGCCCACCAGCGTGCTGAGCAAGAACAGCTGGATGCCGCCGGTGGTCGTGGACACCCGGTCGAGCCAGACGGGGTTCGAGGACAAGGAGCAGATCTGGGCGGACAACGCCGCGTCGTCGCGGTTCTTCGGTCGGGTGTACATGTGCGCGCCGCAGTTCCGCAGCGTCGGCCAGCACCTGCCGGGCAACTTCCCGGCACCGCTGGAAGCGGCGGTCTCCGCCGACGGCGGCAGCACGTGGACGACCAAGCAGCTGACCCCGGCCGGCACCACCGGCCGCGGGCCGACGCTGTGGGGCCTGTCCGGGTGCACGGTCCGCACCACCAGCACCGGCGTGGTCTACCTGTTCGCGGAGATGTTCCAGAACCCGGCCCTGGTCGGCCTGCCGACGCACAGCTTCCACGTGGTGTTCACCTCCACCGACGGCGGCGCGTCGTGGAGCCAGCAGCAGACGCTGTTCGAGTCCACCGACCCCTGCTACTTCGTGGACCCGATCTACGGCCGCTGCGTCATGGACGGCTACGCGGGCGCGCGCACCGACCTGGCCGCCGCCCCGAGCGTCGACATCGCCAACGGCGCCCCGACCGGCGCCGGCGCGACGGACACGATCGTGGACGCCTGGGTCAACGGCACGCTCAACGCCGAGTCGGTCAGGGTCGCCTGGTCGCGCGGCGGGACATGGAGCACGCCTGCCTCGGTCTCGCTGCCCGGTGACCGGCCGATCTACGCAGCGCCGGCCATCTCGCCGGTCGGTGATCAGGCGTACATCGTCTACGAGGCGGTCACCTCGCCGTGGCGCGGCGCCGACATGACCTCCCCCCGGCCGTACCACGGGGTCCTGCTGACCGCCGCCGTACCAGCCTCCGGGCCGGGGACGTGGACGTCGGCGTACGTGGGGCCCACCGGTGACATCCGGGCGAGTTACCCCGGCCACGACATCTACCAGGAGCGGATCGGGGACTACGTCTACGCGGCCGCAACCGCGACGTACGGCGTCGGCGTGTACATCGACGCCTCCAACGCCGCCGTCTGCCCGGCCGTCCAGGCGTACCGCGCCGCGTCGCTGGCCGCCGGGACGCGCGCCCTGCCCTCGCCGTACCCGCCGACCGACTGCCCGGCGACGTTCGGCAACACCGACGTCGTCGCCGCGACGACCGGCTGACCGCGCCTCGCCGCCGCGATCTCCGGCTCACCCGCCACCGGCAACCCGGCAGCGAGATCGCGGCGGCTCCTTTCGCGGTGGTGCCCGGTCAGGTCACCGTGTACGGCACCAGCACGACCAGGTCCTGCAGCTTCGCCGGGTTCGCGCTGATGCTGATCGGCGTGCCCAGCACCGGGGCGCCGCCGGGGCCCATGCACAGCGTCTTCATGGTGGCGTCCCGGTTGAGGGTCAGCGCGGCGCCGCCCACGGTGAGCGGGTAGCTGGCCGGTGCGCCCTGCACCCGGGCCGCCGAGATCGGCGACCCGAGCACCGGCGCGTGTGTCCGGGCGAAGAACGGCAGGTGCTGCTCGCCGAGGGTCAGCGTGGTGGCGCCGGTCTGGGTGAGCTGCCACCACTCGTCCGGGAAGCTGGCCGCCAGGCTGAACGACACGTAGAGCCCGTGCCGGCCGGCGTTCAGGACGGTGTCGTTGATGGTCGCCGCGACCCCCTTCTCCACCATCGACCGGAACGCCGAGCCGCCCTCGCGGGCCCGGTACCGGATGGTCAGGATGAAGTCGCTGATCGTCTCCGGGTCGAACTGCGGGTACGCCGTGGACATCTCGATCTGCCAGGTGCTGACCGCGCCGGCGCCCTCGAACGGCAGGTACCGCTCGTCGTGGAAGTTCAGCTCGAAAAGCCCCGAGTCGGACACCGCGGAGCTGGTCGCGATGGAGGCGATGCTGCCGATGTTGTAGGCGAACCGCGCGTCGTTGCCGAGGTCCTCGGCGTACTTGTCCTTGTCGGTGACCGCGCCGGCCCGGGCCGCGGTGGTCTTCCGGTACTTGTTGTTGACCAGCGACATCGTCACGCCAACCGTGGTGTACGGGCCGGCGTTGCAGACCAGGGTGGCGCTCGCGGTGACGATCCGCTGGTGGTACTGGTTCGGGTAGTCCATCGCGAACGCGATCTCCGGCACGGCGAAGGTCACCTTGCCGGTCTCCTTCAGCTGCAGCAGCGCGCCGGGGTCGACCTGGGCCATCGAGATGTGCTTGGTCATCTCGTACTCCCGGGCGTTGTTGTCGAGGTAGGCGACCTCCATCCGCTTGATGTCGTGCAGCAGCGCCTGGGCCGTCATCAGCCCCTTCTTCATGCTGTTCCAGTACCCGAAGCTGATGAACTCCTCGTCCCGGGCCAGCTCGTACCCGTAGCCGCGCTCGGCCTTCTTCGCGGTGTCGAACGCCAGCTTGTACGCCTTGTAGTAGACCGAGCTGACCTGGCCGATCATCCAGGTGTACAGCTCGGCGTTGGTGTACTTGGTCTTCATGAACTTCGCCAGCGCCTGCGCGTTCTTGGCCTGCAGGTCGTGGGTGGCGAGGTCGTCGGCCAGCGTCGTCAGGTGCAGCTGGGCGTTGGCGATCTGCGTCTCGATCTGGGCCAGCTCCCTGGTGGCCAGGTCGGCCTGGAACTTGTTGCTGTCATCCCGCAGGTGGAAGCCGGCCTGCGCGGTGGCCATCCCGGCGCCCTTCTCCGCGGTCCGGGTCAGCGCGGCCAGCACGGTGGCCGCGGAGTCGGCCGACCCGCCGGCGCTCTCCCCGCCGGTGGTCGCGGTGACCGTCGGCGAGCCGCCGAACCCGGCGCCGCCGGCCAGGAAGTTCGGGATCAGCTTCAGGCCGCCGGCCAGCGCGTAGCCCGCCGCGACGGCCGTCTCGCCGGCCAGCGCCGCCCCGTTCAGCGCCACGGAGGTGATGTCCCACGCGCTCATGAACGGTTGCGAGCTGTAGAAGTCGATCTTCGCCTGGGTCACGTCGCGGCTCTTCTGCAGCGCCGCGAGCGAGCCGTTCGCCTCCTCGATCGTGGCCAGCTTGACGGTGCGGACCGCCGCCAGCACGGCGATCTCCTGGTCCTCGCGCAGCCTGGCCAGCGCCTCGGCGTCCTTCTTCTCCAGGGCGGCCAGCAGCTCGGTGCCGAGGGAGGCAACCTGCTGGGTCAGCTCGGACGCCTTCTGGGTCATCACGTTGAACCGGTAGTGCGGCGGCGGCGCACCCAGGCCGGCCAGGAACGAGGACAGGTCCAGCCCGGCCGCGGCCGCCCGGACCAGGGCGCCCGGGTCGATCGGCGGCGAGAACAGGGCCAGCGACGCGGCGATGCCGTCGATGTTCTCGCAGTTGCGGATCTTGCCGAGCCGGTCGGCCACGGTGTCCCACAGCCCGAGCAGCGTCTCGTTCGGCGGGATCCCGAAGTACAGCGAGGTGAGGGTGGCCGGTGGCGGCGGCAGCTCGCCGCCCTTGTGCGGCAGCAGGTTCAGGTCCGGGACCAGGTTCTCCAGATCCAGCAGCGCGTTGCCGAAGATGTCGATCTCGCCGCGGAGCTGGTTGTAGGTCATGTCCGGCACGGTGACCGCGGCCGGCACCACGTCCGGCTTGCGGCCGAGCAGCTTGCCGGCCAGCACGTAGAGCTGGGTGGCCTGGTTGACCGACTCGCGGGTGAACTGGCGGAACAGGCTGTCCCCCCAGTCGATCAGGTTCTGCACGTAGTTGATCACGATCGCCACCTGGTAGGCGACGGGCCGGGAGCGGGCCACCACGTGCGGCATGAACGGGTTCTCCCGCCACTGCTCCACCGCGTAGGCCAGGTCGCCGATGGTGGTCGCGGCGGGGTCGGCCGCCATCGCGTTCATGATCATGTCGATCCGCTGGTCCAGGTAGTCCTGTGCGGTCTCGAGGAAGAACGGCTTGGTGACCCAGTACCGCTTCGGGGCCGGCGCGTCGCCGATGCCCACCGGGTTGAAGACGTAGTGGTACCAGTCCCGGGCCGCCTCGAACTGCTGGTCGGTGGACAGCTGGACCGCGATGTCGAACGGCAGGTGGAAGAACAGCTCCCAGTTGTAGGAGGAGTATGCGCCGGCCAGGTCGAAGTCCACGTTCTCCCGCGGGTACGGCGTGACCACCTCCGGGCCGGGCTGGTAGGTCGTGGCGAAGTCGAAGCCGGTGTCGGACAGTTGCAGCTCGCGGGTCATCAGGCCGGGTACCCCGGAGGCGTTCAGCGCCGTCCGGAACGCGCAGACCAGCGGGTGGTAGAAGTTGCGGACGTTCAGCCCGTAGCCCAGCTTGCGGTATGCCTTGATCTCCTCGACCAGCGCCAGGTAGTCCGGGTCCTGGTGCAGCTTGTCCAGCAGCTGCTGCAGGGTCATCCCGGGAGTCGTCTGGTAGATCAGCAGGTACGTCCTGGCCAGCGCGACCGTGTCGTCGATGAGCTGCAGGACGTCAGATGCGGTCTTCTTCAGCTTCTCGATGTCCGCCTCGGTGGTCGGCGGGCCCTTGCGGTCGCGCTGCCGCGGGTAGAAGCCGGGCACGATCACGTAGTCGCGGGTGTAGTCGCCGTAGTAGTAGGGCAGCAGGGTGCCCAGCGGCAGGGCCAGCTCCCGCTCATGGCTGACCGCCGAGGTGGTGTGGCCGGCCTGGGCGTTGGCCCAGATCTCCAGCGCGAGGACCAGCCAGTCGATCGCGGTGATCTGCAGCGGGTAGGTCACGGTGAACGGCCCGGCCGGGGTCTTGCCGAGGATGAGCTGGCCGGGCTGCCCGGGCAGCATCCTGATCGCCAGCTCGCCGCCGGTGAACGCGGACAGCTCGGCGAACCGGCCGGCGTCCAGCTCGGCGTGCGCGAACCGCGGGAACAGCGGTGGGTTCATCGAGCCGTACTGGTGCGGCTCCGGGTAGCCCTTGCAGCCGGTGAGCGCGAACGAGCCGAGGAACCCGTACGGCGCGAAGCAGGAGATCGCCTGGTTGGCCCCGACCCCCCAGCTGAAGAAGTTGAACTGGCTCTCCTCCGGCTGGGTCTGCGCGAACGTGGTGTACAGCGCGCCGGCGGAGACCCGCTTCTCCCGCCACCGGCCGTCGGCGTACTCGCTGACCGCGAGCTGGATCTTCCAGCGCTTGTCCGGGTTGTCGTTGGACTTGCCGCCGGACAGGCTGGCCGGATCCGGGGTGTCCGGCGGGGACTTGGAGTCGTCCGGCTCGGAGGTGAACACCGGCCAGGCCAGGGTCAGCCGCGAGTTGCGGGAGAATGCCAGCAGCTGCTCGCCGGTGATGTCCAGCGGCACCGTGGTCCACGGCGTCCAGGACCGCTCGGAGGAGAACTCCCGGTGGTAGTACACCGCCGGGCTGCCGCCCCTGGTGCGGGCGAACACGTGCTCCGTGCCGGCGTCGGTGTCGTAGTAGGCCGCCATCACGTCCAGGTGCGCGATGTCGTCCAGGGTCTCCAGGTAGGCGCTGGTGGCGTCCTCGACCGCGGTGTCGGTGAGCTCGTCCTGCTGCAGCGCGTTCTCCAGTTCGACGAACGGCTCGGACTTGTCATCGCGCAGGCTGGGCAGGATCCAGTTCTCCGGCCAGAGGAAGATCTTCCGGTTCGCCTCCCAGACCCGGAAGTTGGCCATCCACTCCCACTGCGCCCAGCCGTCGTCGGTGCCGATCTGGGCGACGCTGGTCGGCTCCAGGCCCATCAGGCAGCGCATCGCGAACAGCTGCACCGCGGCATGCGCCTGGACGATCCGGGAGGTGGACATGCCGGCGGTCATCTGCACGTCGATGAGGAAGTAGTCGTACAGGTCGTCCACCCCGGACAGGTCCGGGTTGGTGGCCAGCAGGTAGGCGACCAGGGCGTCCCGCTTCATCGGCCGCAGCCCGTCCTGGATCTGCTTCAGCACGCCGAGCCACTCGGTGTCCGCGTACCGGGTCTTCAGGGCGGCCCGCATGGTGGCCGCCTCGGTCGGGCCGAGCACCGGCGCGGTGACCGCCACCGCGCCGGGCACATCGAGGCCGACGGTGCGCAGCATGGTGGCCGCGTCCAGCAGCCGGGTGACGGTGGCCGGGTCGTGGTACGCGGACAGGTCCGGCAGCGACAGGCCCAACTGGGTGTCCAGCGCGGTGAGCACCGCCGGGTCGGTCCCGGTCAGCAGGCCGAGGGTGCCGAGCACGTCCGCCACCGGCACCTCGGCCAGCACCTCGTCGTAGCACGCGGACACCGTGACCGGGGTGTCCGGGTGCTCCGGGTCGGCCACGTCCGGGTAGGCCGCGACCAGGTCCAGATACCCGGCCAGGCCCTGCCAGGCGGCGAACGGCACGGTGGGCTGGCCCGGCTGGTACGGCAGGTGGTCCCACTCCAGCCAGCCGAGGGCCTCGGCGTTGTCCAGCAGCCAGCCGAGCGTGGCGGCCGGCAGCTCGAACTTGCCGGCGGCCAACCAGATCGCGTACAGCAGTCCGACGGCGCGCGTCGCCAGGTCGGTGGCATCCGGCGTGGCGCTGTCGTCCAGCAGCACCTCGCTCAGCGTCGGGCGGCCGGCGGTGGCCGGCTCCTTCAGCCGGGCGTGCTCCAGCAGCGCGGTGGCCACGTCCTCCTCGACGCCCAGCGCGGTGGCCACCGCCGGGACCAGCGCCGCCTGCCGGTCGCTGGCGTACAGGTAGCCGGACACGCCGGTGGCGACCGCCTCGATCACGGCGTTCTGCGCGGCGTCCTTCGGCGGCACCGCCGCGGCCCGGGCCGCCAGCGCGGCCTTGATCGCGGTGGTGTCCAGGTAGCCGCCGAGCACGGTGTCCACGAAGTCCGCCTCGGTGACCGCCGGGTCGGTCCAGGCGTCGTCGAGCAGGCTCTGCATGGTGGCCACGGTGGCGTCGGAGATCCCGGGCAGCCGGTTCAGGAACGGCCGCACCGCGCCGCTGTTCTCCGCCGGGGTGGCGGCCGGGTCGAACGGCGAGGTGTCGGCCAGCTTCGCGGTCTGGTACGCCGCCGCCAGGGTGGCCAGCAGCGCGCTGACGGTGTCGGCGGCCACGTCGTAGGTGGACAGGTCCGCGGCCTCGTGCCGGAGCAGGTACCGCCAGGTGGCGATCGGCAGCGGGGAGGCCCGCAGCAGGCCCACCGCGTCGGCGAACGCCTGCAGGTCGGCCAGCGAGGCGAGCGGGTCGATGCCGGTGACCGCCGTGGCGTCGGCCAGGTCGGTCGCGGTCAGCCGCAGCGCCAGGCACAGCCGGGCCAGCCCGTACGCCCGGCTGAGGCTGGCCGTGGTCAGCGCCGGGTCGACGCCGACCAGGCCGAGCAGGGTGCCGGTGTCGTCGGTCGAGGTGCCCAGCGCCAGGCCGAGGTAGTCGGCGGCGGCCGACAGCCGGACGCCGGAGCCCGGCACCGCGGCCTCGGCCGCCTCGTTGGCCGCCACCGCGTCGGCGGTGAACCGGGCGTCCACGGCGCCGGTCCGCACCGGGTCCAGGAAGGCGGCCTGGTAGCTGCCCGCCGGGTCGGTCAGCGACAGCGGGTCGATCAGGTCGAGAGTGGCGTCCACGGACAGCCCGAGCGCGGTCGCGGCGCCGGAAAGGTCGGTGATCCGGACCAGGCAGGCGTCGTCCAGCGTGCCGCCGCCGACGGCGCCGGCCCGGATAGCCCGGTCCAGCGTCGCGCTGGTCCAGCCGGTCGCGTTGCGCAGCCGCAGGAAGCGGTGGATCCGGTCCAGCGCCTTGTCGGTCAGGTGGACGATCTTCTTGTGGGCCAGGTCGGCGGTGGAGTCCAGGTGCCGGACGAACAGGTCCAGTCCGCCGTCGATCCACTCCTGCTCCAGCAGGTCCAGCAGGTCCTCGTAGGTGATGCCGGCGCGTACCACGAACGCCTCGACGTTTGCCAGCGTCGCGGCGGCCGGCGCGCCCGGGGTGTTCCAGATGGTGTGCTGGCCGGCGGTGTCAGGGGTGACCACGGCCAGCCGCTGGGCGTCGGACAGCCCGAGCGCCTCGGCCGCGCAGGCGGCGTCGGACGGCGCGCCGCCGACCTGGAGCAGCCGCATCAGGTCGGCCCGGTCCAGGTCGAACTGCGCGAAGTAGCGGCGGGTCTCCTCGTGCGCCAGGTCGAACGGCAGCACGAAGCAGAACGGGCTGGCGGCCAGGGTGGCGTACGCGTCGGCGGACAGGTGCTCGGGCGCCGCGTTGACCTCCTCGGTGCTCCCGAACGTCTGCCGCAGGGTGCGGATCCGCCAGCCGCCGCCGTCCGGCGTGATGCCCGCCACCGCCGCGGTGTCCCGGGCGACGAAGCCGCCGGCCAGGTCCGGCCCGTAGACCGCGGCCGCGGCGGTGAACGGCAGCCCGGCCGCCTGCAGCGCGGCCAGCAGCCCGGCGCTGATCACCCCGGCGGCCACCGGGCCGGCGAACGCGATGCCCGGGTCCGGTGCCACCGCCTCCTCCAGCAGCTCGCAGACCAGGTCCAGGTACGGCAGCTCGGTGTTGGTGTTGGTGCAGTTCAGGTCGGTGACGGCCAGGTCGGGCCGGCGCTCCAGCAGCGTGGTCAGCGCGCCCTTGACGGTGACCGCCGGCACCGTCGTGGTGTCCACCACCAGCCGCTGGCCGAGGAACTGCAGGACGTCGACCAGGTACGCCGCAGCGCCGTGCACCGACTGGCAGTCGCTGACGTCGGCCATGTCGATGGTCCTGAACAGGCTCTTGAAGTTCGGGAAGTCCTTGACGACCGGCTCCAGGGCGGCGGGCGCGGACGCGATCGCCGGCAGCATGGTGGCCGCGGCGGTCCCGGCCAGCTGGCCGGCCAGCAGCAGGCTGGCGCCGTGCACGTCCACCGCCTTGGCGTAGGCGGCGGTGGCCTGGGCGGCGTCGAACGTCCCGCTGCGCACGGCCTCCCGGACGAACCGGCCGCGCCCCCTGGCCAGCACCGCGCCGGCGGAGTGCATGCCGCCGGCCAGCAGCGTCCTGGTCTGGTCGTAGCTCGGGGCCAGCCGGAACACCCGCTGCGCCGATCGCAGTGAGGCCGCGGTGCCGTTGCCGGCCGCGGTGCCGGCCTCGTCCCCGGCCTCGTTCCCGGCCTCGTTCCCGGCCCCGTTCCCGGCCTCGTTCCCGGCCCCGTTCCCGTTCCCGGCCCCGTTCCCGGCCAGCGCCGGGTGGGCCGCCAGCAGCGTGCGGACGTCCCCGGTGGCCAGGTCGAACTCGGGGTGCCCGGCGAGCAGGTCGGCCACCGCGGCGGCGTGGGCCAGCGGCGGCTGCTCGTCTGCGGCCAGCCGGTGCGCGAACGCGGCGGTCGGGAACCGGGCGGCCATCCTGGCGGCCAGCAGCTCGCCCTGGTGCGCCGCGACCTCCTCGCTGACCGACACCTCGGAACGCTCCCGGACGGCCTGCGCCCACTCCCCGGCCGACACGGCGGCCAGCCTGGGCAGCTCCCGCCGCCCCTCGATGCCCTGCCGGGTCCGCATGTGCTCGACCAGCGCGGGGTCGTCGCCGAGCAACTCGGTCAGCGACAGCCGCACCCGGGTCTTGTCGCCGTTCGGCGCCGGCGGCAGCACGTCGAGCGCCCGCAGCCGGTCGAACAGCCCGGGCAGGTCACCGAAGGTGTCGGTGCCGAGCACCGCGGTCACCTGTGCGACCAGGTCGGAGTCGAGCAGGTGCTGGGCGTGGTCGGTCAGGATGCGCTGCCGGTTGTCCTTGGCGAAGGCGGCCGCCTCGTCGCGGTGACCGGCCAGCGCCTGCAGGATCTTCGGCAGCTCCCGGGTCAGCGTGCGCGGCACCAGGAACGTCGCGACCGCCTTCTCCACCGCGGCGCCGATCTCCTCCGCGGGCAGCAGCACGATGTCCAGGAACAGCGGGTGCACCGCGCTGGCCAGGGTGACCGCCAGCCGGGGCGTCAGGCTGGCCCAGTGCTGGGCGGCGGCCAGGGTGTCCGCGGCGAAGATCGCGTAGAAGAAGTACGGCGGGATCTTGCTCTCCGTCGTCGGCATCTGGGCCGTCAGCCGCTGGGCGACCGCCACGTGCGCGATCTTGGTGGCCGGCAGGCCGGTCTCCCCGCTCAGGAAGGTCAGGTCCTGATGGTCGGCGTCCTGGGCCAGGTCGGTCCAGGCCAGCTTGGCCAGCAGCGGCTCGACCGTCCGGACGATCCGCTCGTACTCGGTCAGCTCCGGCGGGGTCGTCACCGCCAGCCGGACGGTGACCGACACCAGCGGCGGAGCGTTGAACAGGGTCTCCGCCATCGGCGGGTCGGTCAGCATGGACTCGCCGCGGAACGCCCGGACCGCGACGTCAGCCGACCCGGCCTCCGCCGCGCTGGCCTGCTCCGCGGCGTACACCACCTGGTAGTAGCCGTCCGGCCCGGAGGTCGCGGTGCCGAGGTCCTGCTCGCTGCGGATGTCCCGGTCGTAGGCGCGCACCGTGATGCCGGCGACCGGCTCCTCGGCCGGGCCGAGCACCAGGCCCACGACGTAGCCGCGGTGCGGCACCTTCGCGCCGGCCATCGCGCGCACGGTGTCCGGGTCGGCCACCCCCGTCGCCGGCAGGCTCAGCCGCTGCTGGACCGCGATCAGCTGGTACCGGGTACTCGCGCCGAACATCCCCTCGACCAGTTCGTCGTGCGCGGGTGCGGCGTCGAAGTCGAGCAGCCGCGCCTGGAGCAGGCGGACTCGCGGCCCCGCCTGGCCGACGGACAGCGCTCGATAGGTCTGGCTCATGAGATCTGGCTCATGCGGGAGCTCCCGGGTGGTGGTGTCAGAAACCGAGCTTGTCGATGAGGAACCAGGCGATCTTGTTCTCGTTCTTGTACGCCGGCTGGTTCTTGTCGTCGGGCAGTACGTAGGAGGCCACCTTGTCGACCGCGTCCATCTGGTGCGCGATCATGTTCGACGGGGACAGGTCGACGCCGACCAGCGCCACCGACGCCTTCTCGATGCCCTTGTCGGCCAGCCCGCCGACGGTGTAGCCCGCGGAGAACGCCTCGCCGACCGGGCCGGCGTACATCGCGACACCCGCGACCAGGTCGCCGCTGGCCACCAGCCGGTCGGTGTTGTTGTGCGCGGTGCTCAGCTCGTACGCGGCCACCCCGACGCCCAGCGGCTTGGCCACCTTGCCGATCACCTTGACCACCGGGGCGGCGACCTTGATCACCGGGGCGGCGATCTTGATCACCGGGGCGGCGATCTTGACCACCTTGCTGCCCGCGCTCACCACCCGGGTGAGCGCGCCGGCCTCCTTGGAGACCACGGCCGCGTCCTTGGCCAGCGGCGCCGCGGTCTTCAGCGCGTCGCCGACCACCTTGGCGTCCTTGGCCAGGTCGCTCACCGCGGCGGCCTCCTTGCTCACCGCCTGCACCGCCTTGGCGTCGTTGGCCAGGGTGTTCGCGTCCTTCGCCACGTCGGCGGCGACCGAGACGTCCTTGGTCACCGTCGCGGCGGCGTTCGCCTCCTCGCCTGCCTTGCCGACCGTCGCGGCGTCCTGGGCCACCGCGGAGCTCGCGGAGCTCGCGGAGCTCGGCTTGGCGGCCGCGGCGGCGTCCTCCGCGCCGGCCGCCGCCTGCTTGACCGGGGGCGGGTTCTCGACCGGGGTGGTACCGCCGCCGGCCGGTGCGGGCTCGGCCGGCTTGTTGAAGTCGAGCTCCAACTGCTCGCTCGGCTTGGCGGCGGCGCCCGGGTCGGCCGGTTTGGCCGCCGGGGCGGCCGGCTTGTCGAAGTTGATCTCCAACTGCTCGGGCGGTTTGTCGAGGAGCTCCAACTGCTCGCCCGGCTTCGCGGCGGCGGTGGGCGGCTTCCATTCGGCCGCCTTCGGCGACAGCTCGACGGCGGGCGTGGCCGGGTCGGAGCCCACCCCCCAGGTCGGCCGGATCCCCTCCACCGGCCCCGGCTTGGGCTGGCCGTACCGGACGCCCTTCTTGGCGCCCGGGTACAACCCGGTCGCGGAGTCGCGCACCGGCTGGCCGGCCGCCTCCGCCTCGGCCACCGCTGCCTTCACCTTGGACGCGCCCTCGCTGCGGTTCCAGGCCCGGTTCTCGATACCGACCGAGGACTCCTCACCGGGTTTGAGCAGGGCGAACGGCGTCTCCTTGTGGCCGATGTCCCACTCCGCGGGGCCGCCCCACAGGTCGTGGACCTTCTCCAGGTAGGTCTCCAGGGGCTCGGTGAACCCGCGCTTGGTCGCCGTCGCCTTGCACCTGGCCCACAGCGCCTTGGCCTCGCTGAACCACATCTGCGCGTCGTCCTCGCCGATCAGGCCGGTCGGGTCGGTCATCCGCAGCGGGTTGTTCCGGACGTAGCAGTACCGGTTGACGCCGTCGGCCAGCCCGGCCAGGTCCGGACTGAGCCACCGGCCCAGCCAGCAGGCGTAGTGGCGGGCCCCGAAGCTGTACAGGCCGGTCTCCTCGTCCTTCTCCTTCCCGGTGTACCGGTACCGCCTGGTGCTGACCGCGGCCGCGCCCCTGGCCAGCCACAGCGCGGTGGTGCCGAACGGGTGGTACTCCTCGTAGGAGATGACCGCCCCGGTCTCGTCGCACTCCAGCGCGCTGGACCCCAGCTTGTCGGCGAGCTGGTACCGCAGCCGCGGGGTGTCGTCGAAGCCCGGGTCGTCGGCGTCCACGGTGACGGTCTCCACCAGCGCCGCCCGCCGGTCGCCGTCGGAGACGTGCAGGGTGCGCCGCTCGAAGACCAGCGAGCCGTTGCGGTAGCGGCGGAACAGCTCGTAGTCGCCGAGGTACACCCGCTCCTCGCGCAGCCCGCCGTTGCGCTGCCAGACCTTGCGCACCCGGTTGCCGCCGCCGTCGTGGTGGAAGGTGACCGTGCCGCCGCCGCCGAGGTCGGCGCCGGCCAGCTTGCCGGCGTGGTCCCACACCAGGGCGGTCAGCCCCGGCATGCTGGCCACGTTGCCGCCCGGGTCGTGACCGAACACCGCGGTGAACGGCCCGGCGGCCGGATCGCCCGGCAGGCTGTGCGCCGCCAGCCGGTTGGAGCCCGCGGCGTAGGCGTAGCGGCGGGTCCAGCCGCTGGTCGGGCCGGCGTGCGCGAAGGTGGTGATGTTGCCGACCTCGTCGTAGCTGTAGGTCTCGGTGTAGGTCCGCAGCGCGTTGGCGTCGTTCGGGTGCGGCAGCGGCGGCATCACCGGGTCGGCGGCGTCCGGCTGGATGCCCAGGCTGGCGTGCTCCCGCCCGGAGGCGGTGCGCAGCCGGTAGATCGGGTCGTAGCTGTACTGCCCGCCGGGCGCGACCACGGCGCCGGCGAAGAACACCGCCTGCGCGGCGTGGTCGTCGGTCTGCACCACGTTGCCCACCGGGTCGTAGGTGTAGGCCAGGTCCTGCAGCACGGTCGGGCCGAGCCGGGCGGACACGCCGGTCAGCAGCTGCGAGGCCGGGTCGTAGTCCAGCCCGCTGACCACGCCGTTGCCGTACCGGACGGCGGTCCGCCGGCGGTGCTCGTCGTGGTCGATGCCGGTGACGAACGCGGTCACCGCGGCACCGCCGCCCCGGGCGGAGACCGTCCCGAGCAGCCCGCCGCCGCCGTAGCCCAGCGCCACCTCGGTGCCGTCCGGCTGGGTCTGGGTCACCGGCCGGCGCAGCGCGTCGAAGGCCGTACTCGCGCTGAACGTCTCCGGGTCGAGCGCGCCGGCGGCCAGAGCGTCGAGGGCGGCCAGCGGCTGGCCCACCAGCGCGGCCCAGTCCGCGGTGCCCGGGTCGAGCAGCAGTTGCCGCGAGCCGGCCACCAGGTTGCCGGCCAGGTCGTACCGGTCGGCCGCCGAGAGCCCCACCGCGTCGTAGCGCCGGTGGACCTGGCCGATGAGGTACCGGGCAGGCGCCTGGGGGTGCTCCTCGCCGTACACCGTGTACTCGACCAGCGTGTCGGCCACCGCGCCCGGCTGGCGCACCGCCAGCTCGGTGGGCCGGCCGAGCGGGTCGTACCGGACGCTGACCAGGTGGCCGGCCGCGGTCCAGTGCCGCAACTGCCGGCCGGCCGCGTCGGCCAGCGCCCGCTGCTCGCCGGCGTCGGCGCTGCGGGTGCGCAGCACCCGGCCGGCGGCGTCGTTGAGCTGCTCGGCGGCCCGCACCCCGCGGGCGTCGTCCACGGCGACCGTGGTGCCGGTGCTGTCCAGGTACAGCCGGGTCTCGTAGCTGCCGTCCGGCCCGTTGTCGGCGCGGATCCGCACCACCCGGCCGAACGGGTCGCACAGCGACACCGCCGGGGTGTCCGCGTGCGCGGCGGCCAGCGCGGCGGCCCGCGCCTGGGCGGGCGGCACCCCCACGCCGGTCCTGGTCGCGTACCAGTCACTGGCCAGCACGGTGTCGTTGCGGTCGGCATCGGTCTGCCGCCACGGGCCGATCTCGATCGCCGCGAAGGTCCCCTCCGGGTAGTCCACCCGGACCACCCGGCCGAGCGGGTCGTACCGCCGGACCTGGCTGACCGTGCGCTTGACCAGCGCGTCGGCGGTGTCGAAGCCGGCGTCGGCGGCGAAGTACGGCTCGTACTGCTCGACCGGCAGGCCCTTGTTGTTGAACACCGTCCGGCCGGTGCCCACCCAGCGCGGGTCCGGTGTGGTGTCGATGAGCACCACGCCGCCGGCCCCGTCGTCGGCCAGCGCCTCGCCGGGCTCCGCCTTCACCTTGGTCATCGCCACCCGGCCGGACCCGTCCACGTACAGCCGCTGCTCCTGCCACGGGCTGGCGGCGTCGGCGTGCCGCTCCCGCCGGGCGGTGTGCGACCAGGCCGGCCCGGTACCGGCGGCCCACGAGCCGGAGTCGTAGGTGTGCAGCGTGTTCGGCAGCGGCAGCGTGTCCCCGCTGCCGTCCGGGGCGATCGACCACTCGGCGACCACCCGGCCCAGCGGGTCGAACGCGACGGTGTGCCGCACGCCGTGCGGGTCGGTGAGCGTCGCCGGGGTGAGCGTCAGGTAGTCGCACGCCACCGCGGTGGCGTTCAGCGACAGCGGCGCGGTGCCCGACCCGTGCACCGCGGTGACCAGCAGGTGGTGGCCGTCGTAGTCCACCGACGCGGTGTTGCCGAACGGGTCGGTCAGGCTGACCGGCAGGTAGCAGTGCGCCGCGTCGTAGCCGCGGACCCCGTCGCTGGCCCACCACCGGCCGCCGGACAGCTCGTACCCGCCGGCGCCGGACAGCAGCACCGGGGTGACCTCGCCGGCGAAGACGTCGGCCACCAGTTGCGGCGTCAGCGCGAACCGGAGCAGCCGCCGGGGCAGCGCCCGCCGGCCGAGCTGACCGGCCGGCAGCGCCGCGGCCAGCGCGTCGTCCCAGAACTCGGTGCGGTCGGCACTGACCAGCCGGCGCTGGGCCAGGCCCGTGGTGGCCGGCTCGCCGTAGTCGCGGTCGGGCAGCCCGGCCAGCGCCGCGGCCAGCCCGGCCGGCGTGAACCGGCCGGCCGGCGGCACCGCCAGGCCGGTGACCTCGTACTCCTGCGTCCCGGTCGGCACCGAGATCCGGTGCACGTCCGGGTCGTCGGTGCTGGTCAGGTCGGCCAGCGACCAGCCGGCCAGCACCTGCTCCTGCTCCGCGATCTCCGGCACCCGGCGCGGGTAGCCGATCGTGGCCTTCGAGGTGGCCGCGCCGTGCGCGTCGGTGGCCAGGGTCAGCACGTGGGTGACCCGCGGGTCGTCGGCGGTGCGCTCGTAGTGCGCGGTCAGCGACTCCAGCGGCTCCACCCGGAACGCCGCCGGGCGGCCGGCCCAGGACGGCTGGAGCTGCCGCACCCGCAGCCGGGTGCTGGTCGCGGTGACCGGGTTGGCGCTCACCCCGTCCTCGGCGTACAGCTCGCTGCGCTGCAGCTGCCCGGCCAGCGCACGCACCGCCTGGCGGAACTCGACCGGGCCGGTCACCCCGGCCAGGTCGTGGCCGTCCAGCGCCAGCGCCGCCGGGTCGCCGGCGAACACCTGGTCCGGCTCGCTGTCCGGACCGCCGTTGTGGAACCACTCCACCGTGCGCACCGGCGGCAGGTCCAGCTCGTTGCCGCCCGCCGCGAGGGCCTGCGCGTCGGTGGTCTCCACCCGGGCGAAGCCGCGGAACTCCCGCTCGGCCGGGTCGAAGTACCCGTCGCGGTAGGCGTATGAGGTGACCGCGCTGGTCTCGGCGACCCCGTCGGTGGTCCGCACCTCGGCCACCACACCGACCGTGCCGGCCAGCCGGATCCGCCACGGGGCACCGGCCCGCCGGTCGGCGAGCTGCAACTGGGCGCTGCTGGCGTAGCCGATGTCGGTCTGCGCGCCGAGGTTGTTCACGAACCGGCTCAGCTGCAGCGGCCGGCCGTCGGTGGCCAGGTCGAGGTACCGGGCCCGCGGGCCGGCCGGCGCGGACGTGGTCCAGACCAGGCACGGCGTGCCGGCGCCGAGCAGGTCGAGCACCCGCAGCTCGTCCAGGGCGCCCACCGGCGGCGCCGGGGCCAGCACCTCGGGGTCGGACCAGCTCGTGCCGGACCGGTTGGTGTAGCGGATGAGGTCCCGGTCGCCGAGGTAGAGCAGGTCGGCGGTGCCGGTGCCGTCGGTGTCGGCCAGCCGCACCCGCCGGGGGTCGAACTGCTCTGCGCTGTCGAACTGGCCGGTGTTGCCCATCGTGACCCGCGCGCCGAACCGGCCCCAGCCGAGGTTCGGCCAGTACTCCACGGTGCCGTTGCGGACCCGGACCAGGTCGGCGAGCCCGTCGCCGGTCATGTCCGCGGACAACCACTCGTGCCCGGTGTCGGCCGACGGTGGCCGCGGGCCGGCCGCGTCGGTCGCCGCGGTCGGCACCCGCAGGGTCGGGCCGTACCCCTCGCGGCCGGCGCTGGCCGTCCAGGCCAGCTCGTCCGGCCCGCGCCGCAGCAGGTCCGGCAGGCCGTCGCCGTCCACGTCCACCCGGTCCAGCCCGGGATCGGCCAGGTCCTGCCCGGTGCGGGCCAGGAACGGCCGCATCGGCTCCCAGGTGCCGTCCGGCCGGCGGATCGCGGACCCGACCGGCACCCCGAGCGGCGGCCCGCCCTCGGCCACGCTGGCCAGCCGTTGGCTGCCGTCGATGTCGCGCAGCCCGGCCGCGCCGCCCACCCGGCCGGTGGGCGGCAGCTCGGGGACCGCCACCGGCGCGGCGTACGCGCCGCCGCCCAGCGGGCGCTGGTAGCTCCAGCCGCCGGCGGCGGTGGACAGCACACCCGGCAGGCCGTCGCCGTCCAGGTCGACGAACTGCAGGTGCGCCCCGGACGGGACGTCGGTCAGCGCCAGCCCGGCGACCGTGGTGGCCGGCCGCGCGGTGGAGTAGGTCAGCTCCAGCGGCGGCAGCGCGGCGGTGTCGTAGCCCGCGCCGTTCCACCGGTACCCGACCTGCGTCACCGCGACCAGCCGGGTCGAGGTCGGGTCGCTGTCGTGGGTCAGGTCCAGGGTGCGGACCAACCGCGGCACCGGGCCGTCGCCGAGGTCCGCGCCGAAGTCGTGGAACATCATCAGCCGCCGGCACAGCCGCCAGGTGCGGACCTCGAAGCCGGCGTGGTGGTCGGAGTACGCGTCCGGGCGGGCCGGCCAGGGGTGCGTCTGGTCCGGGGTGAGCTCGTGCTCGCCGTAGTCGAAGACCACCGACATCCGGGTGCTGTCCGGGTCGCCGGCCGCGGCGTTGGCGTACCGGATCCGCTTGAGGTACCGGTTGGCCGGCGGCGGCGCGCCGGGCGCCAGCCGGTGCTGCTCACCGGGCTGCCCGGCGACCCCCGCGGTGTCCTCCCGCTTGTACTCATAGACCGCGACGTTGCCGCGGTCGTCGCGGACCTCCTCCAGCAGCCACTGGTAGACCCGCAGCCGGCCGGTCGGGTCGGCGGGGTCGTGGATCCTGGCCTCGGGCGAGCGGCCGAACGTCCGGGTCACGTTCGCCGCGTCCACGCTCCGCCAGAACACCTCCCCGGTGGCCGGGTCGGTGCAGCGCTCGATCCGGGTGCGGGTGTCGTCGGTGCGGGCCAGGAAGCGCTCCACCTGGTGCGGCACGCCGTCGATCAGGGCCGGCTGCCGGTACGGCTGCCACCCGCCGCCGGCCGGGACCAGCAGGTGCACCAGGTCCTCGCCCCCGGACAGTCCGAAGGTGTCCGCGTCGGTGTACGTCGGCAGGTGAGTGGTGGTCCGCCGGACGACGCTCTGCAACGGGATGTCCCAGCCCCAGCCGTAGACCGAGCGGCGGGCGCCGGAGGAGTAGCCGAGCACCACCTCGGCCGCACTCGCGCCCCGCCCCGGGCTGGTGGCGAACGGGATGCTGAGCGAGCAGCCGCCGGTGCGGGCCTGCACCCCGAACCGTTCGCCGAGCCCGTGCGCGGCCAATCCACCCTTCGGCAGCGTCGCCACCGGCAGGAAACCGCCGGCAGGGCTCGACGCAGCCGAAGGCGTCCACGTTGACACCGTCGCCCCCCAAGCCCGGTGGCGGGCAGCGCGTCACCGACCGCAACGAGGCTGTTACCGGTCCCCGGACGCCGCCATCATGGTGCCTGGCGATGAGGTCCGCAACGGCTTCGGGCGGCGCTGCCCTTGTGGACGCCCGACCGGCCGGCGTCGGGCGAGGATCACCGGCGCGGCGACGAACGTGGCGATCCGCGTGGCGAGCAGCGCGATCGCCCACGCCGAGTTCGGTCTGGCGTACGAGCCGAACTGGGACCAGCTGAAGATGGACGCGGCGATCGGCGCGGCCTTCGGTGGGCTGATCGACGGGGCCGTCGGGCTCAACCGGGCGTTCGACGGAGCGGCGGCTGCGGCGGCCGGCCGGGGGATGGCCAAGTCGCCAGAGTTTGGCAGGCCGGGCGGAGCGGTCGCGGCCGAGGTGGACCTCATGCCGATCGCATCGGGCGCACAGCCACCGGACGCTCCGGGCGCTGATGGACTGGAGCTACGCCGCCCTGTGCTCGCCGGAGGAGCAGGTGCTGTGGCCGCGGCTGTCGGTGTTCGCGGATACCTTCGACGCCTCCGCCGCCGAGGCGGTGTGCGGCTGGGACGGCATTGCGCCGGGCGACGTGCCCGGGCTGCTGGACGCCCTGGTGGACAGTTCGATCCTGACGGTGCTGGAGCGCAGCGGGCGGGTGCGGTACCGGATGCTGGGGACGATCCGGCAGTACGGCCACGACCGGCTGTCGGAACCGGGTCAGGCGACAGCCCTGCGGCAACGCCATCGGGACTGGTATCTCAGCCTGGTGGCGGGTGCCGAGGCGGAGTGGTACGGCCCGAAGCAGCTGCGCCGGTTCAGCCGACTGAGGCTGGAGCACGCCGAGCTGCAACGAGCGCTGGAGCTCAGCCTCGCCGCGCCCGACCGGGACGAGGCCGGGCTGCTCATCGCCAGCTCGTTGTGGATCTACTGGACGGCCTGCGGGTTGATCGGGGAGGGCCGGGGCTGGCTCGACCGCGCTCTGCGGTCGCCGACCGGCCCCAGCCGGGTACGGGCCAAGGCCCTGTGGGCCGCCGGCTGGCTGGCCGCGTTCTCCGGCGACGCCGAGGCGGCCGTGCGTCTCGCGGCGGACAGCCGGCTGCTGGCCGGACAGCTCCACGACGCCTCCGGACTGGCCTACGCCGCGCACGTTTCCGGGCTCGCCGCCGCTCTCCGGGGCGACCTGGCCGCCGCGGAGGCGTGCTTCGACGAGGCGCTCGCCGGCCACCGTGCTGTCGGCGACCGGGCCGGCGTTCAACTCGATCTGGGCCAGCAGGCGCTGGTCGCCTCGCTGCGCGGGGACACCGCCAGCACGACCCTCCGGTACGAGCAGAGCCGGGCGGCGGGCGAGCAGAACGGCGAGTCGTGGCACCTGTCCGAACTGACCTTAGGCGAGGGCATGGCCCCGCTGGCGGCAGGGTGAGACCGAGCGGCCCGGGATGCTGGTCCGGGACAGCCTGCGGGTCAAGGCGTCCCTCGACGACAGCCGAGGGATCGCATTGTGTGCCGAGGTGCTGGCCTGGATCGCGCAGACCGAAGGCCACAGCGAGCGGGCCGCGCGCCTGCTCGGTAGCGCCCAGGCCATCGCCCGAACGACCGGCGAGCCGATGTTCGGCTTCCGGCCGTTGATGGCCGACCACGACCGGTGCGAGACGCTGGCCCGCCGAGCTCTCGGCGACACATGCTTTCAGGCGGCCTTCGGCGAGGGCGCCCGGCTCGCCGTCGACGCGGCCGTCGCCGAGGCCCTGCGGGACCATTCGCCGCAGGCCGGCGAAACCGCCCGGGTGGTCGGCGCGGCGAGCGCACAGGCGCGGCTGACGCGTCGCGAGGCCGAGATCGCCGGGTTCGCCGCGCGCGGCCTCACCAACAAGGACATCGCCGCCGCCCTCGTCATCTCCCAGCGCACCGTCGAGGCGCACATCGACCACATTCTCGGCAAGCTGGGGTTCAGCTCGCGGGCCCAGATCGCGGCGTGGGTCGCCGAGCACCACGCCGCGTCGGGTGAGTAGCGGTCGGGTCCGGCTGGGCCCGTGCTACCCGACGATCACATGTTCCTCGGTGATCCAGATCGGCGAGCGGGCAAGGTCGACGAACTTCTGCTCGTCCGCGATCAGCTCGGCGCCGATGGACTGGCCCTCCTCGGTGGACAGGACCCGCACCAGCGCCTCGACACCGTCGAAGTGGAGCTCGGCCAGGCCGTCGAACGGCTCGGGATCCATGCTGCGGGCGGCACGCAGCGGCTCGTCGATCTCGGTGATCACCGTGTGTGACTGCACGTACCGCCGGATTCCCAGCGTCTGCGCATGGCGCCGCACGAGCGGGGCGTGCTGTTCGAGCCAGTAGCTTTGGAACTCCTCCAGCGACAGGTCCGCGCGGCGCCGCAGTGCGAACGCGACCTTGATCATGTCCAACATCTCCTCGTGCAGAGCCGCGTCTCAGCGGCGTCCTGCGAGCCGCCCAGGCCGCATGGCTGCCGGGCGGTCAGAAGTCGGGGCAGGTTGGGGGCGAACTTCGCCCGGCTCATCGCCGTACAGAGGGTGTCGAGTCGAACACCCTCCGGAGGCGTGCAGATGGATCTGTTGCAGCGGCGGCGCACCACCGGCCCTCGGGCGTGATCCGTGACCGTCGCGCAGGTGCCGGAGGCAGTGTGGCGGCCGCGGGCGCGCGCTCCGCCGGCCTGGTGGCCCGGGCCCCGTGGGGCGCCGGCACGACCGCTGGAACCGGCCCGATGCCGCATCAGGCCGCCGATCTGACACCACACCCGATGACCTAAGGAGACCCAAGACGATCACATCCGCCCTCCTCGTCGATGACATCGAGCGACTGCTCGCGGGCGACGCCACCGCCTTCGCCCGGCTGGAGCCGGTAGGCCTGGTGGACCACCCGAAACGCGCCCGGCGGCGGCGAGAACTGCTAACGGCACCGTAGCGGGAAGCCAGGATCGCGTCACGGCCCGCCAGGGTCGTGACGTGTCTGGCCGCCGCAGGCCGTCGCCGCCCCCCACGCCTGCGTGCCCAGCCGAGTCCTGACCGCACGGAGGAGCCACGATGCCCGTCCCGCAGCAACCAGGTACGCCGACCGCGCCCGGTCCGGCGCCGGCCGACTGGAGTGTGCTGAGCCGATGGCGGCCGGACGTGGTCTCAACCCTGTCCGCCACCATCGGCAGGGCATGCGGCGAAGGGACCGCGCTGCAGCAGGCCGTCGTCGAGATCGCGCTTCCGCCCGGTGAGCCGGGCAGGCGGGTCCCGGGCAACCGCCACGGCTCGGTGATCTATGACGTCTTTCGCCTGCTCGCGGCCGGCATATCCAACTCAGAAATCGCACAGGAGCTTGGTGGTGTCCGTGCAGGCTGTCAAATCCCACGTCGCCGCACTCCCCATGAACTCGCCGTCCGGACCTAGTGCAGCGCCTCACAAGTCCTTGCCGGGTCGTGAGTGCGTGTGGCTGTCACTGTTCGTGATCGGCTAGGTGGATGATGGCTGCGGTGTCTAGGGCGTCGTTGGGGTGCCCGGTGGGTTGTCCGGTGCGTAGTGTCGCTTCGGTATAGGTTTCGGTGGCTGGGTCGTAGATCGCGAAGCCCCAGTGCTCGTCGTCGCCTAGGTATTCGATGCGGCACAGCGGGATCTGTTCGTCGGTGCCGTCGTGGTCTTCGGCCCAGCCGGTCAGGTAGCCGTAGGAGCCGCGCCAGCGGATGGTGACTTCTTCTAGGGCGGGCCAGGCCTGGGAGGCGTGGTGGTCGACGGTGCCCTCGATGAGGTCTTTGAGGCGTTTCGATGGTACCGGCATGTCTTTTAGTGTTGCCTGGCTGCGGGATGGCCGGACGCCGGGCGGCCGGGACACGCAGGCGGCCCGGGGGTCCGGGGGTTTGTGGCGTTCGTGCGGCATTCTCCGCTGATCATCGAATCTGATCATGCAGGAGGCGGGGGTTATGCCGGGCAGGGCCGGCGCGGCGGTGATCCGGCTGAGCAGGAAGCGGTGCCGCAAGCTGGAACAGATTGTGCGGGCGGCAACCAGTCCGCAGCGGCTGGTGCTGCGGGCGAGGATCGTGCTGGCGGCCGCTGGCGGCGCATCCAACGCGGCGATCGCCGCTGACCTGGGCTGCAGTGTGGCCACGGTGCGCACCTGGCGGGGCCGGTTCGCCCGTCGCGGCGTACCGGGCCTGTTCGATAAGCCCCGCTGCGGGCGGCCGGAAACACACGGGCCCAGCGCGCGGCTGGCGGTGCTGGCCACCGCCACCTCCGTCCCGCCCGACGGCGAATCGCAGTGGTCTCACCGCGGGATCGCGGGCCACCTAGGCGAGCGTGGCCTGGCGATCTCGCCGGCCACGGTGCGCCGGGTGCTGGCCGAGGCGAAGGTCCGCCCACACCGAGTCCGCGGCTGGCTCAACCGGGCTGATGACCCGACCTTCTGGGTCAGGGCGGGGGCGGTATGCCGGCTGTACCTGAACCCGCCGCCACACACCGTCCTGGTCAGCGTCGATGAAAAGACCGGCATCCAGGCAAAGTCCCGCAAACACCCTGAACTGCCGGCCAGGCGGGGGCGTGATGCCCGACGGGAGTTCGAGTACGTCCGGCACGGCACCATCTCCCTCATCGCCGCGATGAACGTCACCACCGGCGAGGTCATCGCCGAACGCATCACCCGCAACGACTCAGCAACGTTCACCGCGTTCCTGACCATGCTGGACCAGTTGACCCCACCGCACCTACGCATCCACCTGATCATGGACAACGGGTCCAGCCACACCTCCCGCGCCACCCAGGCCTGGCTGCAAGCCCACCCCCGGTTCAGCGCGACCTACACCCCCAAACACGCGTCCTGGCTCAACATGATCGAGCAGTGGTTCGGGGTCCTGACCCGCCGGCTGCTACGCCGCGGCGACTTCACCTCCCGCGACGACCTCGACACCAAGATCACCACGTTCACCATCCGACACAACAAAAACGCCCGCCCGTACAAGTGGAGCTACAACGCTGACGCCGAGCACGCCCGCTACCTCGCCCGCCACCCACAGCCAGACACCGACCTCCCGAAAGCCGCATGACCACCACACACAGTAACCCCAGACCCGTAAGGAACTTACGATGCGCTGCACTACACCGACCCGAGTCTCATTCCGCAGTGGTGGGGCCCGCGGAACACGACGACCGTCGTCGACGCGATGGACGTGCGGCCGGGCGGCGCCTGGCGGTACGTCAACCGCGGCGCCGACGGCAGCGAGCACTGGTTCCAC
>WNGF01003648.1_pt1 | contig 33589 bp, 31 predicted proteins | sample 5400641 | NCBI WGS metagenome assembly WNGF01 (sample SAMN13153371, study PRJNA577476) | soil metagenome | isolation source: 80 cm soil or saprolite under grassland replicate 2 | place: USA:California | collected 2016-06-15 | reverse complement strand
GGCTTGCGAGTCTCGGTTAAGCAGCTTGACCGCCAGCGCGGCCATCATGCCCAGCGGGACGGTCGCGATCACCCGCTGGATGACGCCACCCCACTGCGCCATCGTGTCGGACCAGAACAGGCCGAGCAGCATGGCCGAGCCGATCGTGGTGGCGACCGCCGGCCGCCGCAGGGCCTCCCACTCCGGATCGCCCCGGAAGCGCCGGGCCACCAGCAGCGGCGCGACCAGCAGCGACGCATACAGCACCCCGCTGGCCAGGTCGTGACCGTGGTTGTGCCACGACTGGCCGGTCACGCCGCCGGGAGGGTGCAGCAGCATCCGGTCCCGGCGCAGCAGGCCCGCGGTGACCGTGCCGATCCCTGCGGCGCGCATCAGCACCGGCCCCAGCCCGGCGCGGTCGCGGCCACCAAGGGCCTCTTGGAGCGCGGAGGCGAACGCGAAGGTGCAGGCGCCGAGGGCCAGGAAGCCGGCGATCATGATCTCCGGGTTGCGGGCGTCCGGCGCGGCCAGCCCGTAGGGTACGGAAATTCGGACGTGAGCGCTGAGCTGCGGGTTCGTATGGGGCGTGCCCGGCGCCGCGACCTGCTGCTGGCCGACTGTGGAGGCCACCGATCAGACCACGGATCGCCCGCGGCGATCGGCTGGCCGGCGGGCGGTGGACTCAAGCTTGAACGACTCCACGGGATCGGTAGGCGGTACGGTGGCGCTCGCCTCCACCAGTAGAACTCCTACAGCACCGCGGCGGCGAGGTGAGGCTGCGCTCTACCGATGACCTCGGCGATGCTTCGGCGGCAGCGGGACCTTCGCCGCCAGGCCACCGCCCGCGGGTCACGGCTGGATCTTGGAGGTCGCAGCCGTGATCTTGTCCGTGCCATCGCAGCGAACCTGTCGCTGAATGCGGTTCCAAAGCAGCGCCGTCAGGATCCCGTCTGGGACAGGACGACAACCTCACTCAAAACGGGTGCTTCTCGCGGAAGGAGCGGCGCATTGGCGGCCCGACGGCCGCAGGCACGCCAAACGCGGTGGTCCCCGCAGGCTGCGTGGCACCATCCGCTGGTGGGACTGCATCGACGCCATCGGCTCGGCCGTCCTCATCGAGTCAGACGAGCATGACGGCGGCGCCCTGGCCTGGCGCGAAGTCTTCCTGCGGCGGCGAACCGATCGACGACCTGGCCCGCTTCGCCGCCGCGGCCTGTTGCGCTTCGGTCGCTTCGGGTCCGGGCCACCCGACCTGGCGATCCGGGCGGCGATGATATTGGACAGCCCCGCGATCAGCGCAACGATGATGGGGACGAGGGCTTCGTTGCTGGCGACGGCCATTGAGCACACTCCTGCTTAAGGATCAACAGGAGTGCTTTGGGGGGACTCAATGGTGGGATGGCCCAGAGAGGTTGTCAAGCAACAAGCCAGGCTTTGTGGACGTCCCTGCATGGCCAGGAACGCCTGATCTAGCAGGGGTTTCGCACTTGGTAGCCGAGCGAGCCGGCGTCGGGGTTGCCGTCAAGCGCGACGACCCGGTCGCCGCGCAGGCTCGCAAGCGTGTGGCCGAGCATCAGCGTGGTGGTGGTCTTGCCGATGCCGCCCTTGCGGCTGATCACCGCGATCGAGCGGCAGCCCGCCACCGGCGTCTTGGCCCGCGAGATGAGCTCGCGCTCGGCCACCTCGATCGGGCTCGGGCCGGGGTTGACGCGGGCACCGGTGAGCCAGAACACCGCGCGGCGCCTGCGTCTGGTCGTGCAGGTAGCGCTCGGCGGTGAAGTCGGCTGCGGTCGCGTCGGAGGGGTCCGGGCACGCCGGGTTGATCATGGATCCAAGGACGATGAGGTGTGGACAATGCTCGCAGAGGTGTCGGCCAGTTGAGTTACGGCACCAATGCACCCCGACCTCCACCCACTGTGAGTTGGCCGCTCCGGGTGGAGGTCGTCAGAACCAGCAAGGAGTTCCAGACCCCTGTGCCCGCCATGTCGACTCTATACGCGGGGTGTGACCACGTCACCTCCAGCTCCCCCGCGCGGTGGACTCGCTTGGCGTGCGCAGGTGGCTGTCAGCGGGGAGTCGAGGGTGCTGCCTACAGCGATCGCGACCATCTCTGGTGTCCTCGGCGTGGCGGGCGGCGTGGGCTTGTTTGTGACCGTGGCGGGCTGGGTGGTCGTGGAGATCTTGCGGTGCTTCCGTGAGCGACAGCGACTGCAGGCTGCTCGCGACCTGGCCAGGGACCATCCGCGCTCCACGGTCCTGATTGAGGGCGGCGGCGTCCTGATCTGTCCCGACCTGCGCCACACGCAGGCCTCGGAGGTGCTGGTTGATCGCGTCACGGAGTTGCCGCCCGCGCATCGCCGGCCGTCTCACTGGTGGCGTTGCGTGCCGTGGCTGCACGACCGCGTGCGCACGGACGGCAAAAGAGGCACGTCAAGAGGTGCTCAGCAGCGCGGATGAGTCAGGCCGGCCGAGCCGGTAGTGTCGAGCCAGCAGCGGATCCGATGCGGTGCAGCACCAGTCGGTGGGTCGGAGCGTGGTCCTGCAGGGCGGCTTCGGCGTTGAGGGCCTGGATCTCGCGCCACGCGGGAGAAGTTCGTGTTTGCACCGACCTTCGACTCCTCGGATGTCGAGCGTCCCGGGCTCCCGGCGGCCAGGTTCCCGTGCATGAGGCGATCTCGACATCTTGTTGAAGGAGGGATCGCTCACCGTCACCTGCGGTTGCTCGGGCGCTTGGTGCTTCGGCATCGGCCCTCGCGGCTTCGGCGCCTACCACGAGGGCACGCGCCGGTCGGGCGCCCCGGTCCGGCAGATCGAGGTGGCGCATCAGCGCCTCCTCGATATCGAGGTCTTCCGGGAGAGGGTCCCCGCCGCTTCCCGGGCTCGCCGCTGCGACGCTGGCTGCTCAGCTCCGAGGGCCCAGCCGGGCCATCTGGTCGGCCAGCCACGCCCGGTCCACCCGCAGCTCGGCGCGCATCCGCCGGATCGACCAGCCTTGCTGCACGTGCCGGGCGTGCAGGTAGGCGGCCAGGCTGGCAAAGCCCAGCTCGGCCAGCCGCGCGGCGCGTCGCGCCTTGCACGCGCGGGCCTGCGCCTGGCGGCCCCGCTCGCCGATAGCGCGCTGCTGGGTGGTCTGGCCGGCGCGGCGGAGCTGGTGGTGGTCCAGCCGCCGCCGCAGGGTCCAATAGGAGGTGCCGAGCTCGGCGGCCACGGTGGCCAGCGGCCACGCCCTGGTGGCGAGGCGGTCGGCGAGGTAGGCGGTGAGGGTGGGGAAACCGAGCTGCGCCGCGCGCAGGGTGAGCCGCTGGTCGGTGGCGCGGCGGCGGTGCAGGGCGGTGAGCTGGGGCTGGGGTGGCCGGCGGATGCCCGCCTGGTCGAGCAGGCGGCGGACGGCACGGGTGGTGGTGGCAAGCTCGCTGGCCATCCTTGGCAGGCTGGCCTGCTGCTGGCAGCGCGCTTGGAGGTAGCCGTGCAGATCCGCGAACCCCAGCGCGCCCACGCGGTCGTGGAGGCGGCGCTGCTGGCCGTCGACCACGACAAACCCGCCGCTGAGGGTGAGCCTGCGGGGCGAAGGCGCTGGTGGGAGCGTTGCCCATGCGCGTGGTCTGCCGGGCGCAACTCAGTCCGGCAAGACCACCCTGCTGAGCTGTCTGGCCGCCGCCATTCCTCCGCGGGAGCGGGTGGTGACGTGCGAGGAGGCGCAAGTGCGCTGTACACGTTCCAAATCGGCCCTGCTCAGAGGGCCGACCGCAGCCATCTCATCCTACTGCTCAAGCAGGCCAGCACCTGCTCCTCTGTTAGGAAGTCGTACTGGCACACGCGAGCGCTGATGAATCACGCCAGGAGGAGCCCAGTGCAGCCCGCTACCGCCCCATTTCGGACGCCGGGTCAGCGTCCGGGAGCCGTTGTTGGGGTCCGGCGTCAAGGTCGGTGGGGCCTGACCCGGTTCCTGCGGTCGGCGGTTCGGGCTGAGGACGCGGTGCCGCTCCGTCGGCCGTCGGTTTGAGGGGAGCAGGGCTCGCACTAGCCGGCTGATCGCGCGCATCGAGTACGTCGTCGGTGAGCGCTCGCGCCAATTCGGCGGGCAGACCGGCCTGGCCTCGCAAGAAGGCGGTCATCTGGCGCATGGCGCGCCCAGCGGGTTCATCGATCCCCAGCCGCGACAATGCCCGCCGCGGCGGTTCTCGGCGGTGGACCACTCGTTCGAACACGACCAGGTCGACCTGGCGGCCCAACCGTCGGGTGACGCTCGGAGCGGCGGCCAGTCGCCCGATCAGTTCGACCAAGGGATCGGTGAAGTCCGGCGGGCGGGGCTGGAAGGCGCCCACCGCGTCGGCGCGGACAGTGGCCGGTGCGTTGACGGTGGCTAGCAATCCGGCTATGTACTTGTCGATCGCGTCGGACAGCCGACGCATGTAGTGCGTCGGCACCATGCCCTCGGCGAGCCGTTCGGCTGCCAAGACGTGAAACTGACCCGCGTCGAGCCGCATGGCCTCGCCGGCCAAGGCGGTGACATTGACGGTGAAGCCTGCCACTGCCTCGCTGAGCAGCCAGCACAGCGCGTTGGCGTCGTTGTCGGCCACTTGGGGGACCCACCGCTTCGCCAACTGCCGGATCAGCCCGATCACCCGCTTGGTGGCACTCCAGGGGTCGAGAAACCACACCTCCGAGCGCAGGAACCAGAAAGCCTGCTCTAGCTCTGGGTCGGTGGCGCAGTGGCGGTGCACGGCCTTCATCCGACCGACGGACTGCACTCCCTGGGAGCCCAGATCGGCGACCTCGGCGACCCGCGCCGCCTTCTCCCGCCGCTCCAGGTCAGCCGTTGTTTGCGCAGTAACTCCCAGCCCGGCGGCCAGCTCGCGTGCCCGCCGGGACAGGCGCATGGCCGTGATCATCTCCCCGCCGTCCGCCCCGACCAGGTCGGCCAGGCCGTGTAACCAGATGATGCGGTCGAGGGGCTTGGGGGCGCTGCGTCCGGTCCCTCCCTTGACCTCGCCGATGAGCTTGCGTCGCGTCAGCCGAGGGTCGAAGTCGTAGGCGAACAGGTCCAGGTCGGTGACCTGCAGCGGCTCGGGGTCGTAGTGGCGTTGCAGGTTCACTGCTCGGCGGGCGAAGAAGCCTTCCCAGAACCACAGTTGGGCCACGCGGGCCTCGAGTTCGTCGCCCGGATCGATGCGCTCAGGGGAGCGGGCTGTCGAGTCGCGTGGCACGCTGGACCTCTTCTCGTAGGCGAAGGACGGTGGCTCGGGCCAGCTCGGCGGCGGCGTCGTCGTCGGGCAGGCCGGCCCTGTCGCGTTCCGGGGTGACGAAGTCGCCCGGGGCGCGCAGCAGCTTGGGCAGGGCGTCGGCGCCACCGCCGGTAACGGTCTGATGCAGCCAGCCCAGGCCACCCTCGACGATCTCGCGCTTGACCAGTTTCAGCAGCGCCTGACCGCCGCCAACCTCCTCGACCTGGACGATGCCGGCCGCCTCCAGTAGATGGTAGTCGGTCTCGATGTTGCTGGCCGGGCCGACCCATCCCTTGCGCAGGAGGGCTTCCACGAGGACGACGGGGTCGCGGACCACGCCCCGGCCGGCCAGCGCCTTTTCGTGGCCGAACAGGATGTGGGCCACAAACAGTTTGCGCTGGTGCAGCGCCTCGGTGGTGGCCAGCAGATTGTCCTTGTCCTCCAACAGCGGGGAGAAGACATAGGTCTGCGAGGTGATCGGGTTGGCCGACGACTTGACCGTGGCGGCCTGGACGAGGCCGACCTTGCGGGCACTGGCCACTACCGCGGGGGAGAAGCCGGCCAGCGCTGGCAGGGCGAGGCCGGGCCGGTCGGAGGCCTGCTCGCAGATCCCCAGCAGCGCGTCCCGTTCGCCTGGGGGGAGGGAGCGCAGGAAGCGGGCGATGGGGATCTGGTTGGAGCCCCACACGTAGGGATTGAACACGACGTCCTCACCCAGCTCGGACGAGTGAACGCGCTTGTTTACCCCTGCCGCTTTGGCCAGGCGCAGACCACCGCTTGCCGTGCTGTCGGCAAACCCGCGGCGGGCGATCTGTTCGAGGTGCTGCGCTTCGGTGAGCGGCGCCCAGGAAGCGACCTCGACGCTGTGGAGCACCGCCCGCTCAGCCTCGCTAGGGTCCAGGGCCTCCAACACGGCCAAGGTCTGGGCGACCACTGGCGCCGAAAGGCCCACGTACTCCTCGATCCAGGTCAGCTTCCCGTCCCGGATGGCGAAGTCCACGACCCCGACGGCCTTGAGCACGGGTAGAACTCGGATTCCGAGTTCACCCAGGCCGATGGCGGCCAGCTTGGCGTAGTGGATGGCCAGCGCAGGCGTCAGATGCTGGCCGTGCTCCCGCAGGCGGGCCGCGAAGTCCATCGCTCGGCCCGCCAGAAACAGCGTCTCCAACTCGGCACGCACGAGCCGGTCCGCCACCAACCCGTCCTGCTGATGGACGAACAGCACGGCACGGCCAAGACGCCGGTCACGATCCGAGATGTCGGGCATGAGGCCGCGATGCTACCTCCGATACCCAGCTCGTCGAAGCGGTTTCTGTCTCAGATCACCAGCACGTCCGACCATGGGAGAACCATTCGGTTCGGACGGTGTGCGCTTGGCACATCCCGCCGGCAGCGACAGGCTCTTTCACGGCAGGCCGAGTGCGGCCATCTGGGCACTGAAGGGCAGTGTCCCATGGCATGGTGTACGAAGCCGAGCACTTCCGTGGCGGTCCGGCTGCAGCGGAGCCTGGCCGACATGGACCTCCTGCGGTACCTCGGGTATTGGGAGGCGGCCCAGCGCGGCGAGCCGCTGAGCCGCAGGTTCGAATCCTGGGCAGGGCACCGACCAGATCCTCGCAACCCGCGCAGTCCAGCTAGCAGCGGAAATGCCCATCCGCCTGGCCCCGCAGCGGCGCCCACGACGGTAGACGGGGCGGTGTGGCCGACCAGATGGGATCGTGGATGGGGCAGGTCCCAAACCTGTGAACTGCCGTGCGCCTAAGCGCGCAGGTCAGGCAACCAACCTTGTCCTGATGGTGCAGCAGACAACCGCACTGGCTCGACGCATCACGCTGCAAGCGTCCGAACCATACATGGGAGTATCGGCAGGCTGCTAACGAGCGCCAGACGCGGCAAGGGGGTGGCCAGTCCGTCACGGGAGTCGTTTCTGGCCATCCGTCGTCAGAGGGCCGTGCTAGGCTGCTCGAACACAAGTTCGATACTTGGTGAGGCGACCGATGACACGTTCATCTCGTTGTTGCTGTTCCATCAAGGCATGTCGGTCCTGGGCCTCCGTCCCTTGCCGCTGTGCCTACGAGTACGCCTGGGCCGGCCGTGGTTGCTGAGGCCAGAGTTCGTGAGGCACTTCGGAGCGCGCTGCTTGCCGCCGCGACGGACCGTCGAGAGGTGGTCGACGAGTTCTGGGTGCCTTGTTCCCACGAACGTGCCGACCTCGTAGTTATCGGTAGCGTAATCGAAGCCTTCGAGATCAAGACCGATCAGGACAGGCTCACACGACTCCCACGGCAGGTTGCCGCGTACGGCCGTCTGTTCGACAGATGCACCGCGGTGGTAGCAGAGCGGCACGTGCGCGAAGCGATGGCGATGATCCCGAAGTGGTGGGGCGTGCTGGTCATCACGACGGACGGTTGTGTCTCGTTCGAGGCCGCGAGGTCCGCAGATGCGAATGAGTGCGTGGACGCGGAGACGCTGGTACGCCTGCTGTGGAGAGACGAGGTATCTGCGGCGCTCACACGGTTGGGTGCCGCGCCAGAGCCGGGGGCTGCCCGTTCGTCGATGTGGGATGAGCTGCTCGGGCGTGTCGACCTCAACGGGCTTCGAGCGATCGTCCGGCAGGCCCTTCGAAGTCGAGACCCATCGCGCGCACGTTTTAGGACTCGGCGGTTCTCCTCGGCGTTGGTCACCGGGGCAACTGGTCTGTGACGAGGCGCAGGTGATGCGATGTGCCGACCGCCCGCCACAGGTCCTGGGCGCCTGGCGGGATCACGCCATCTGCGCAACCTTGAATGATGCGGTCTCCCCAAGTGAAATCTGCGCCGGCGAACTCGGACTGCTTGGTGAGTTGTCGGCAGAGTTCGCTGTACTGCTGCTTGCCTTCTTGAACGACAGCGCCCCTGCCTCGTGCGATCAGCGTCACGTTCTTGGTGGTGTACCGGATGTTTGCGCGCATCCCCATGCCACTGTCCTCCTGGGGTGGCTTGGGATGTTGGATGGCGTAGTCGCCGTAACTGGGAAGACGTTTGAGCTTGAAATTGGGGTTGCTGAGCGCGGACCACAGTTCCCATTCCCGGCGAGGAATGGCGCTGACCTCACCCTCGGGGATGCACCCGAGTGTGGCGGGTATGGAGGTGCCAAGCAGCACGATGTTCCTCCACGCACCCGCCTTGGCGGCCTCGTTCACAGAGGCGGCGATGTTGTCTGCGGGCAGGTCGACGTCGGGGGGCAGGTAGCCGAGGTCGAGGAGGAGGTCCGCGCTCTTGAAGTCGGTTTCGAGCGTCGTCAGGGTCTTCGACAGCAGGTCGGTGAGCGTACTGCCAGGTGGAGGCATGGTCTGGACTACGTTCCAGCGCAGGGCGACGCCGCGGCCATCGTGCAGCGTGGCGTCACGCACGAGGTTGAGGTAGCTCGGGCTGGCGTCGCCGACCGAGAACACGGGCACGAACTGCAAATCCCGTTTGCGCGCTGCCTGGTAGAGGCATCCGAGTACTGGTTGCTTTCCGGCGGCCGTCAAGGTGGTCTGTGCTGGTCGCAGCCGCAGGATGTCCAGAAAGAACGGATGGTCTCCGAGCGCCGATGCCACGTTCTTCATCCAGTTCCGAACGGTGGGTGCCTTCAGCGGGCCTTTGGGGTTCTTCGTCCCAAGGATCTGGATGAGGGGGGTCAACCTCGACCATGTCTGGGGCGAGGTGTGCGCCAGCGCCTCAAGCTCACCCTTCTTGGTCTTCAGCGCAGCCACGTAGTGCCCGGTTCCGTGCGGGAGCGGGTTGAACCCTTCAGCTTGGAGAAGGCGCAACTGCATCGAACGTCGCTTTCCATGGGATCTTCCTTCCTGTTATCCTTAACCCTAGGGGTTAAACCTGTCAAGGAGTGGCGGCCATCGAACTCGCGTGGTCCAGCCGCAGGCTGGAGAAGACATGCTCGGAGGACCGACGCGGATGCCAACGGTGGGGAGCCGACCGGTGGGCGGTCCTCAAGCGCCGCTTGGCGTCGCTGGCTGCTGCGCCCACGCTCCAGGACATGGAGGGCCTCCCGGGCAGGTGTCACCAGCTCCACGCCGACCGGGTCGGCGAGTTCGCCATCTGCCTGTGGGGGCCGTACCGCCTGGTGTTCGAGCCCGATCACAACCCTATGCCGCGGCTGCTGGACGGGGGCATCGACCGGGCACGAGTGACGAGGATCTTGATCAAGGAGGTGATTGACTACCATGGCGACTGAGCCGACATCGATGTGGCAGCCTGACTGGGGTGTGCCACCGGGCGAGATCCTCCTTGAGGCGTTGCAAGAGCGAGCCATGACGCAATCGGAACTCGCCCGCAGGATGGATCGTCCCCTAAAGACAATCAACGAGATCGTCAAAGGCAAGGCCGCGATCACGCCCGAGACGGCCATCCAGCTTGAGCGTGCGCTGGGCATCAGTGCCCGCGTGTGGAATGGCTTGGAGGCGAACTACCGAGAGCATCTTGCACGCCAGCAGTCGCTTCGGGATCTTGAGCGGGATGCGCCGTGGGTCGACCGCTTCCCGATCAAGGATCTGGTTCGTCATGGGCTGCTGCGCCGCGGCGCTACGAAGGCAGGAACGCTGGCGGAGTTGCTGGCCTTCTTTCGGGTGAGCAGCCCGTCTGCGTGGGAGCGACACTGGTCGGAGCGATCCGTGTTGTTTCGCTCGTCGCCGGCGTTTGCCGCATCACCGCACGCGGTTGCTGCCTGGCTGCGTTGGGGTGAGATCGAGGCGAGCGAGTTGTCGGCTGCGCCGTTCGACGCACGACGGTTCCATGATGTTCTTAAGACGATCCGAAACCTGACGCGCCAGCCGTTCCCGACGGTGTTCAACCGGGTGCGCGAGATGTGCGCTGCGGTGGGCGTGGTTGTCGTTGCCACACCGGAGCTTGAGGGAACACGACTTAGTGGAGCGGCCCGTTGGCTTGCGCCTGACAAGGCATTGATTCAATTGAGCCTGCGACACAAGTCGGAGGAGCAGGTCTGGTTCAGCTTTTTCCACGAGGCTAGGCATCTCCTACGACCGACACGACATCGGGATTTCGTCGATGCGGCCGACGAGGACGACGACAACCACGACCAAGACGTCGAGGAGCAGGAGGCGGATGGGTTTGCCCGTAACCTGCTTATTCCGCTAGGGGACTACCATGCCTTTTGTCGGCGCGGCAACTTCAGCGCGACCGCGGTGCGGGCATTTGCAGAGGAACAGGGCATCGCCCCAGGGATCGCGGTAGGTCGCCTCCAGCACGACAAGCTCGTTACTCCCCCACAGCTCAATAGCCTCAAAAGGCCGCTACAGTGGGCGAAGGCGCCACGCTCATCCAAAGGATGATCTCAATACCTGGAGCCACGCGGGTGTGCAGGATCTGGGCATCGGCGACGCTGAGCAATTCGCCGACGGCCCTCCGGCTTCATAGGGGCTGGTCTCCCTGCCGCTCAACCAACCGGGACCTGCACGTCACGCAGCCACTACCCCAGCGAACTCTTCGTTCTGAGTGGGCGTCCGCAGCATTCGCAGTGCAATGGATGGGATAGGATAGGATACGGCGAAGTATCCGTAGCCGGCCACACCATTTATGACATTGTCGGATCCGACACACGATCTGCTCGTCATCCAGAAAGTAACTGGTCGACGACTAGGTCGATCTCTTGGCCGGTGGGCGAGGCCGCAAGATGCCTGCGGATCTTACGACGCAGGGCCACGAAGTACTCGTCTTCATCTATCTCGAGTGCTGCAACCTCGTCCTCAGCCTGCCGGCCGAGATCGGTCAGACGCTGGTGGCGGTCATCATCAGGGTCATACAGCGGGATGGGAAGCCGCCAGACGGCCTTGTCGATATCTCGCTCATCCTTTCCATACGACATCAACGGCCGGACCTGCTCGGTGACCTTGGGGCTGTTCAAAATCGCACACAGGTAGAGTGCCTCATCTTCGCTGCTTGCAGTGCCCCAATAGAGTTTGTGCTCGATCACGGCGGTGGAATCCGCAACGCGGGCGGCGGCTAGGTGCATTCCGGATGCGGAGTACACCACGCGCTGCGATGATGCGGGAAATTGATGACTGAACCCCCGCCGGTAGTCGAGCCGCTCAAGCAGCGTAAGCCGTTGGCTCCTTCGATTGGCCAGCCACAGACGCTCGGCCTGTCGCCACCAGTCTGCAAGGCGTGGGTAGAGGTCGATCCGAGCACTGTCGCCGTCCATGAGCTGTGTCCCGTCCCATGGCACGACGCATTGTTCCGGCTGGAGCAACCGGTACGGCAATAGGTTCTCACCCAAGTAGATGGGTCGGACGAACTCGCCCTCGACGACGCCTTCGAGCGAATTCAGGTGCTTCCATGGCGGCTTTTCGTTGGCGCTGCGAGCTGAGCGAACTGCCCGCCCCCCAACGGCCAGCCCGAGCGGGCTTGCTGGTTGCTCCTCGACGATAAAGAACACTCGGGGGAACACGGTAGCACCGTCTGCGAAGCGGGCTCGGTAGGGCGAATCGGCTGAATCCGCTTCCCCCCTGCCGAGGGCAAGCGGCGCGACGGTGCGGGTGATGCCGTCTCGAACGTCGCTCCACGAGCTATTGACCCGAAGCAGTCGCCCCGTCCAGCGTTCCGCTTGGGCTGGCAGGGGCGCCGCCTGATCGATTGGGGTCCGACGACCAAAGACGACGGAGGCCGCGCGTGGGAAGAAGTGCGGTCGCAAGCGACGGAGGTCCCAGGGCAAGTCGAACGCAACAGCCGTCGGCTCGATGGGGTCACGGTAGTTGCCGGTGCGGAAGCCGGCAAACTGACGCCGATCTAAAGCGGCGTTGGGGAGCACGAAGGCGAATCGGCCGTCGGGGCGCAAGTACTGTTGAACGGTTCGCGCGACGAATAGCGCAGACAAGTCCTGTTGGGTTGCGACCGTCGCGCCATGCCACAGGCCCCGACTCGCACACATCGTCCGGAACGCCTGCTGCATGTCCGTGGTCATGTGCCGGTAGGCGAGCCATGGCGGGTTGCCGATGAGGACGTCGACACGGTTCTCAAGGCGAGACAGCCACACGGGCCGGGCGAGATTGCGGATGTAGTAGCCCCAGATGTGGTCGCGGCCGTCGTCGTGCAGACGGCACAGCACCTCGAAGGTGGCGGTGATAGTGGGCTGATCGTCGGGATGGACCGCCAGACGACGGAACACCGAGGTGAGCTTTGGGATCGCCGCGCCGCGTACACGGGTGGTAGCGGAGTTTGTCAGTTCCATCACTAGGCGGTCGAAGCTGGCCGCGTCGGCGAGCAGGTGGTCAGGAAACCGCAATTCGGAGGCGAACAGCTCGGCCTGATCGTCGGTGGGCACCACCAGGTGGTCGGCGGTCAACAAGTCGAGCCGCTGCTGCCATTGCACACTGTCCCCGAGGTAAACGGGCACGGTGATCGAGCCACGGTAGCGGTCGGTGAGCCGCCGATGGCCGATGGCCAGCAGGTAGGTGACCCGCGCGAGCGCCACCGCCACCGGATGCAGGTCGACGCCGAGCACGTGGTCCGTCAGCCGATCAAGCGCCTCAGCGAGCGAGCCGCCCTCGTCCTCGGCCGCGGTAAGAAAGCTCCGGACTGCGTGGAACAGAAATGTTCCAGACCCGCAGGCTGGGTCCAGCACCCGCTGACCCAGAGGCTCGGTCACCACGGCGTCAACCATCTGCTCGACGAGCCAATCGGGCGTGTAGTACTCGCCCAACCTTCTCCTGGTCTCGGCGCCGATGACGGACTCGTATAGCACCTTGAGCACGTCGTGGTCGACGTTGCTCCAGTCGAAGCGGGCCAGCCGGCGGGCAAGCGTACGGACGAAGCTGCCGCCGCCGGGGACCTCAAGAACCCAGTCGAAGAAATCTGCCTCCACCACGCCAGCGATCTGGGCCATCTCGAATTGGCGGCCGCTCAGCAGTGACGCTGGCGGCAGTGTCGAGACGTCGAGCCCTAGCACGGCGTGGGCGATGATGTCAGCGCTATTGACCAGCAGTGTGTGCTCAAGGAACAGCTCGTCGGAGTCCTCGAACTGGGTGCCAAGCGCGGTCGTCAACAGCCGAGCCCAGAGGCGCCGCTTGAGCTGCACCGACGGGAGCTGGCCGTGTGCAGCGTACAGGCCGTTGAGCGACTCCCTGTCGAGGGCGTGTGATGTGCTGTCGGCGCCGAGCCGGCGAGCGATCTCAGCGGGTGTTGGGCGGAGCCCCTGAGAGGTGGCCAGCACGCCTTCCAGCCACACCAAGAGCGCGTCAACGTCGGGTTGAGACGGCGACACAAGCAGCGAGGCCACGTTGAGGAGCGCGCCCTCCCGGAGGTGGTAGGCCCTCCACTCGGCGCCATCGGTCAGTACGCCGACATAGCGCTCCCCAAGCTCCTCGCTCCGGGCACGCACGTAGCCGGCCAGTTGCGCCTCTGCGTCGGCGCGGACCCGGCCGAGGCGCAGATCCTTCTTGACCTCGATGACCGTGTAGCCAACCTCAACATCGATGCGCCGTCGCCCCCCGACTGGTGCCTCCAATGTCACCACATGGCCTTCATCGAGACCGAGGGGGGCCTCAAGGAGCAGTTGTCGAACGTCGGCCTGAACCATCGCTTCAGTTCGAGGCCTGTTGCGGTTGGCGAGTGAGGAGACGAGATGGCGGAGGTCAGGCATAGCGAACGGTATTCTTACCGACGCATCCCTCGGTCTGCCACAGTCACGACACCAACGCTGGCATGGCCTACCTCGGTGCGGGTGCTTGAGGAGCAAGACAAGAGAGGTCCTGCACCACAACGTGGGGTGTTGAGGGCACGGTCCGGGTCACCCTGATCGGCCAGGACGAGAGCGAGGTTGTTGAGGCTCTGCGTGGTATCGGGATGATCGGGGCCGAGGTCCGGCTGGCGATGGTCAGGACCCGCTGGTGCAGCGTGGACGCGCGTCGAAGGCCGCCCTGGTCGCGCAGGACGCTGGCGAGGTGGTGAGCATGAGCAGTTTCCGGATAGTCTGGGCTTGATCGCGCAGGTAGGTCCTCAAGGCGTCCTCGCGCAGGCGTGCGCCGTTCCTCCTAATACACGGAAACCGCCGAAAGCGGTCGAGGAGCCAGGGATTGATGTGCTCGACCTTGGCGTTTGAACGACCTGCGACGGCGGGAAGGCTGAGCTACCTGGGTCCAGGCTGCCTCTGTCCTGGGCCTCGGAAAGGACCGCCAGCCGTAACGGTTCGGACCGAAGGGCTTGGTGGCGCGGTGCGGGTGCGAAACAACAGGGAGGGATGGAAGCTGCTTGAGATCCGTTCATCGCGCCGGAAGTGGCCCGCACGATGGCCGGGTGGGACGATGGGGCTTCCAGAGTTGAGGGTGTGAGGTGCGAGCGATGGACGGCTACCTGCCGATCGGTGAACGGGTGCGGGAGTTGCGCCGCCGCCGCGGCCTGTCACAGATCCGGCTCGCGGCGCTGGTCGATCGCAGCGAGAACTGGGTCTCCAAGGTCGAACGGGGCGAGATCCCGCTCGACCGGGTCTCGGTGCTGATCCGTGTCGCGGGGGCGTTGAAGGTCAGCCCGGCGGAGCTGATCCGCGACCCGGGGGTAGCCCACGACGAGGCGGAGAGCCCGGTGCAAGCTGGGATCGCGGCGATACGCCGGGCGATCCTGGCGCCGTCGGCTCCGGAGAGGGTGCGGAGCCTCGATGCACTGGACGCCGCGCTGGTCGAGGCGAACCAGATGTGGAGCCGGGTCGCGATGACGGCGACGCTGGGTCTGCTTCCGGGGCTGCTCGGAGAGCTGGACGCCGCGGCGCGGGATGGCGAGGAACGCGCGCTGCGGCTCCTTGGGCAGGGTTACGGGTTCACGTCCGCCGTGATGACCAGGCTCGCGGAGCATGATCTCGCGTGGGTTGCGGTGGAGCGGAGTCGGATGGTCGCGGAACGCCTCGGCGATCCGGCAGCGGCCGCGCACGCAGGGTTCCGGCTCGTTCATGTGCTTCTCGGGGCTGGCCGGCTGGAGGAGGCCATCCAGGTCGCCGATGCTGCCCTCGCGCGCGCGGATTCGGATATCGGCTCGGCTCGGGTCCGGTCGCTGATGGGCGCGATCCATTTGCCGCTTGCGGTGACTGCGGCGAGGCAGAGCGACGAGCCCGGCGCGTTGGCGGCACTCCAGGAGGCGGGGCAGCTCGCCGCTGACGTTCCCCAAGACGTCAGGTTCTGGACCGGGTTCAAGCCTGAGAACGTCCAGCTTCACCACGTCGCGGTCGCGGTCGATCTCGGCAACGCCGGGGAAGCGCTGCGGGTCGCTGAGACGATCGACCTGTCGAAGGTTCGAGCGGAACGCCGGAGCCGGCATCTCATCGACGTGGCGCTCGCGCACTCATATCGGCGGGACACGGCCTCGATGGTCTCCACGCTGCTTGACGTAGAGTTGTTGGCGCCAGAGCAGTTGAGCAACTTCCCGCTGGTCAGAGAGCTGGTCTATCAGGCACTCCGGCGGGAGCGGGGACGGCCGAACCGCGACCTGCACCGGATCGCGCTCCGCGTCGGCGTGGCCTGAGCTTGGAAGAACCTTCCAATCCCGTAAGGATTTTCCATACCTCGTCGTGCCCGCCCGCTTAGGGTCCGACGGTCGGTTAGGACCGACCCGCGGTGTCCGGAGGGGTGCGACGATGATTCCGAACGGTGCTGACCTGCTGCTGATGGGGGGCGACGCGATCCCCGACTTAAACGACAGCGAGCGGGATGCGGTCATCCGGATCGGCTCGGCGGGTGGGAGGCTGCCCCACGAGCAGCCTGGGTGGGCGGTGTTCGCCGCGCTATCCCGGGCGCAGGTGGTCGCCTCGGCTGGTCCGGGAATGATCGAGCTGACCGCCTTGGGCGTGCGTGCCCAGGCGGACATGGCGACGGCGGTGACCAGGGATGCGTGAGCCGTGGGCCGAACTCATGGGTGCGAGGTTGGCCGGCGTGGTGGGTCCCGCGGTGCTGGTGGCACGGCTGGTCTGGGCGTGGGAGCCGGGCCGGGTCGGCGGCAGGGTGAGCGCGATCCAGCGGGCCACGCCCGCTGGATGTGGGGACCGGCCAGCGCCCCTGCCGCCGCCCGGCCCATCTCGTCAGGTCCCCGTGCTGAAGGTTGTGAGGCCCATGGGCACGTTGGACTCGCCGCGGCGTGCGGTGGCGGGGGAGTTGGCCGACCTCGGCATCCCGCTGGTGCTTGCCCACCGCCCGGTGGCGGTGCTCGGCCACGCCACCAGGGCAACGTCCCGGCGGCTGTCCGAGCCCCCGGCGATGGGGCAGCCAACCGTCCACGAGCATCTCCGGAGCTGGCCGTGATCGACTGGGCCGACCACCACCACGTGCCGAGCATGCTGGAGGCGGCGCTGGAGTACGCGCTGGGCGGGATCGCGCTGCTGCCCTGCCACCACCCGATCGAGCCATCCCCACCGGCCGGCCAGCCGCAGGCACCGGGGTGCTCGTGCCAGCGGCGGGACTGCCCAGCGCCGGCCGCGCACCCGCTCGGCACCCTCGCCGCCGCTGACGCCACCGCCGAGCTGGGCGCGGTCGGGAGCTGGTGGCTGGACACCCCGGACGCCAACATCGCCACCCCCGCGGGCCTGGACGTCGACGTGGTCGAGGTGTGCCCGCCGGCCGCGGTCGACGCGGTGGCCGCCTGGCTGGCCGCCAACGGGATCGAGCCGGGCCCGGTGCTGCGCGCCGAAGATGGGCGCACCCGGCTGCTGCTGCCGGCCGGCGCCGGTGCGGCTGACGGCGACCGGGTGCGGGTCGTGGCGGACGGTGAGCTGGTGCTGCTGCCGCCCAGCCGGCTGCCGGACGGGCGGCGGGTGCGCTGGCTGGCGCCGCCGCTCTACCGGCTGCGGCTGCCGGACGGCGCGGCGGTGGTGCGGGCGCTGGCCGGGCTGCCGGCTGCCGGCGAGCTGGCCGGCGCCGCCGCCCGCTATGTCGCCAGGGGGTCGCGGTGAGCGCCAGCGCCCGCCACCCGCAGGGCTGGGCCGCGGTCCCCGGCTGCGTGACCGCGCCGCCCGCGACGACGGCCCAGTCGGGAGGGCAGCGCCGACGGCCGGCACGGCCGCTGGTCGCCCGCCACGCTCGGCGGCGGTGCTCGTGCCGCCCCGGGCGGTCCGTGCTGGCGTGCAGGTGTCCGGGGCCGCAACTACCGCCCGGTCCCGGAAAGGGGGGCGTCCGGCGGCTGGTGCCGCTCCCACGTCCACACCAGCCGCCGGCGCTCCCCGCCGCAAACGTCCGGGCTCGTGCCGCCGCAGACCTGAGAAGGAGGCCAGCGCGAGCACGGCCCGGACGGTGCGACCGCCCGGAGCCCGGTGGGCAAACACCGGGCCCGGGCGTCCACCGCCACGCCACGGCGCCCGACGGCTCGGTCCCGCATCTGGGGCCGCCGGCGAGCGCCCCGGGCGGGACGGCGTCCCAGGGCACGGTCACGCCCGGTCCGTGGCCGGCCCTTGGGCGCCGCCCGCGACCTGCCGCCGGGTCGGCGCTGCGCTGGCGGCACGGGCGTCCAGGACCTCGGCGCTGCGTGCAGCCAGGCCACGCGACGTCCACGACGGCGGCAGCGTCCGAAGCCTACGCGGCATGCTCAGCGCTGGCTCGCGACGCCCGCCCAACCCCGTTTGCCCTGCCCGTCGCCCGCTGCCGGCAGGCGACCTGTCCGGCCGCCGACCCCTCGCGTCGCCTTGGCGGTGGGCAGCCACGATGAGGAGGCCCGACATGGCCCAGCCCCAGGCGGCCCCGCCGCCAGCCCCGCTCGACGCGGCCGCCGGCTACGCCCGCGCCGGCATCCCCGTGCTGCCGCTGCACTTGCCCCGCCAGCCCCACGACCCCCAACAGCCCTGCGCCACCTGCCGCCGGCTCGACTGCCCCGCCCTGCCCTCCCACCCCACCGGCCCGCTCGACCAGGCCGCCGGCGCCCGCCACCTCGCCCACGCCGCCCGCTGGTGGACCGCCACCCCCCACGCCGACATCGCCACCATCAGCGGCGCCGCGTTCGACGTCGTCGAGGTCCACGGCCACCTGGACGCCGACACGGTGCTCGGCTGGCTGGCCGGCCAGCTCGCCGGCTGCGGGCCGGTGCTTGCCGCCGGCCCCGGCCGCCTCCAGCTCCTGGCCGCGCCGGGCTCCTACCAGCACGACCGCTACGACGGCGCGCTCGCCGCGGTGATCTACCTGCCGGCCGGGGCGCTGGTGCTGCTGCCGCCAAGCCGGCTCGGCGACGGCCAGCCGGTCACCTGGCTGCGGCCGCTGGACCCGCTGGCGGGCGGCCTGCCGGACGGCGCGGCGCTGTTCCGCGCCCTGCTGGGCGTGCCGGCCAACCGCCGGCTCGCCGACCCGGCCGTCTACCAGTTCCCCAGCGACCCCGACGACAGTGGCGGCGACCCGGACGGCGCGGGGAGGCCGGCGCTGGCCGCTGAGGCTTCGTCAGGACCGTCCTGACGAAGCGGGGGCCGGGTTTCTGGTCGGGAACAACGGCCAGGCACGCGCCTGCGAGGACCCCGTGGCCAGGGCCCGGCCCCACCACCAGCAGGCCACACCGTGGGCTACGACCACGAGAGGGCCGGCATGTACTCGGCATTGACGGCTGACGACCGGGGACCTTTCGACGCGGCGGGCGCTGTCGGGGTGTCCGAGTGGAGGTGCCGATGAGTCCCGATGCGAGCAGCGGTGCGTGCGAATCCTGGACGCCCCGCCCGTCCGACGAGGACGAGTACCTGAAGGCCATGGAGACCGACTGCGACGTTGTCGAGCGCCTTCGGCACGGCGACGTGTAGGCGCTCGCGGCCTGCTGGAGGCAGTGACCGGCGCCGCCAAGGTCACCTGGTCGCGCATCACCACACCGTTGGGGTAGGCCCGACGCGCAAAGTGGCCGATGGTTGTCTTTGGGGCCTTCCGAGCCGGATTCCAGGGGATGTTTGTGCGCCGAGGGCTCGTGCGCTGCTGTGGGCGCTGGTCCAAGGGTAGGTTGCGGCAAGCCGGAAGCAGACGCTCCCACATAGAATATTCGTCGGAACGATAATTCCTGCGTGCTTTGGGCTTGCTGCATGTCGTCGCCAGTGGTGGCGCTCACATGGCTCGCTGGAGTTGGTCACCGCGGAAACGGGATCTTCGCCCGCCTCCTTCGGCGAAGGTGCAGCTACCCGGTCTTGACCCGCGCGACACGCGATACCCGGTGGCCTGGCGGCACAGGCTCACCCAATCCCGGGTTCAGCTTCAGCGGGCGACTTGTGCGCACTGCGGTGAGGCTGTTCTATATGCCGACCTCTCCGCCTCCAACAAATATAGGCCAGGCAAATGAAAACGCCCTTAGGTCAGCCCGCGCGCCGACGACTTCTGACCCTATGCGCACGCCGTATCTCCACAACCAGGATCGGTCTTCTCATGCGGGTCACGCCTGCCGCGATCCGCCGCATCGCTACCCGCGCCCGCAGCGCCCCCACCGTGGCACGCGCGGCCCAGCCCGGCGCCGAGCCCACGCGCAGCCGGGCCGCCACGGCCCAAGGTGCGGCCGACGCCGCCCCCGCCGCGGCTGAGCACGGCTGCCGTGACCACGCTCACGACGGCGACGGCAGACCGCACCAAGGCCAGGACGCCGACCTGCTCCGGGTCGCTCGCGGGCTCGTCCACCGCCTGCACGCCCAGGACCGGCAGCGAACCGAGGTGGCCGCGCTGGTCGCCTACCGGCTCCGTGACCCCGTGGACGCCATCGCGGGCCTGGCGGCGACGCTGCTGGACCGCCGCCAGGAGCTGCCCGCGCCGGCGGTCCGGGATCTGCTGACGGCGATCGTGCTGCACGCCCGGCAGGCCAGCGAGCACGCCGACCAGTTGCTCCGCAACGCCCACCATCACCGCACCCAGCCCACCGTGGAGCCTGTCCGGGGCACGATCGACGCGGCCGAGGCGGTGCGCCACGCCGGCGAGCTCGCCGCGTTCACCAGGCCGGGCTGGCCGGTCGAGGTCGACACCCCCCGGCGGCTGCCGGTGCGGGCTGACGCGGGCGCGGTCGACCGGGTCTTGGCGCTGCTGGTCGACAATGCCGTCAAGTACGCGCCGGGTGGTGGGCCTCTTCGGCTGGCGGCTGCGCAGCGGGGCCCGTGGGTGGTGCTGGCGGTGGAGGATCGCGGGCCTGGCATCCCAGCCTGCGAGCGGGAGCGGGTCTTCGACCAGTTCACCCGGCTCGACCCTGCCGGCGGGACGCCCGGAGTTGGGCTTGGCCTGTACCTTGCCCGCTCGATGGCGCGCGCCCAAGGTGGCGAGCTGGTCGCGGTCGACCCGGTCGGCACGCGGGTGGGGGTGCGGTTCGAGCTGCGGCTGCCGGCCGCTGGTCGTTGTTGAGCGCTTTACTGCCGGTTCTGCCATGGTGTACAACTCTTGCCGGTCGTCCTCGATCGAGCGTTGCGAGCGAGGTGGCGGTCTGGTCGTTGTCCGGGGCCAGCCGCCCAGACCCCCAGGTCTCGGCTCTGGCACGGCCGCGTCCCCCACCGCGGCCACCCCGGCACACCACCGCTCCCGGATGGATGGGGAGCTGGGTATGAGCACTGTCGTGCCCAAGACAGCGGCGCGGATGCGCCGGGTGGATCTTCGCGTCGTGATCGGGTTGGCGCTGCTGCTCGGGGGCGCGCTGGGCACGCTGGGAGTCGTGCAGCGCGCCGGGCAGCGCACGCCGGTGCTGGTGATGACCCGAACGGTCCAGGCCGGCGAGGTGATCGGCGCCACCGACGTGCGCATGGCCGAGCTTGGCCTCGCCCCGGGGGTGGCGACCCTCGGGGTCGACCAGCGGGCACGGGTCGTCGGCCATGTTGCCGCGGTGGGCCTGGATGCCGGCCAGGTGCTCAGTCCCTCGTCGGTGGCGGACAGCCCGCCGCTTGCGCCGGGGCAGGTGGCGATGAGCCTGGCGTTGGCGCCCGAGCACGCGGCGGCCGGGCTGCTGGGGGCGGGGGACCGGGTCGCGGTGGTGGCCAGCGGCAAGCCGGGCGAGCAGCCGGCGGTGCGGGCGGGGGTGCTGCTGTCGCCGGTCCGGGTGCTGTCGGTCCTGGCCCAAGGCGACCAGACCGGTGGGGACCGTCGCCTGCTGGTGAGCCTGGCGGTGCGCCCCGAGCAGGCCGCGCTGCTCGCTCAGGCCGCGCAGGGCACCGTTGACCTGGTGCTGTTGCCGGCGAGCGGGGGCCGGTGATGGTGGCGGCGCGGCTGGTGGTGGTGACCGGCGGCAAGGGCGGCCCGGGCGCGACCACGCTGGCGGCGGGGCTGGCGGGGGCGTGGGCGGCGGCGGGGCGTCGAGTCCTGCTGGTGGACCTGGACCCGGCGGGCGGGGACGTGGCCGCGCACCTGCCGGTTGGCGAGCTGCGCCGCCGTGGTGTGGCCGCCCTGCTGGGCTCGGGCCGGGTGACGCCTCGCACGGTGCTCGCCGAGGCCGTCGAGGTCCTGGCGGGCGGGGGGCTGCGGGTGCTGGTGGGGTTGCCGCGCCCAGACGGCGCCGGGCTGCTTGGCCCGGCGGTCGCCGTGGCCGTCGCCGAGGCTGCCCGCCAGGCGGGCGGGGTCGACGTGGTGGTAGTCGATGCGGGGCGGCTTTTGCCCGGCTCGGTCGCCCAGGCGCTGCTTGGGGTGCCCAGGGCGGTGGGGGTGCTGGCGGCGCGGGCGGACGTGCCCGGCGCGCTGGCCGCGCAGCGGGCGTTGCTGGCCGCAGGGGAGGCCACCGCCGGGGGGCTTGTGGTGGTGGCGGTCGGGGTGCGGCGGCGCCGGTCCGCGGACGTGGCCGAGCTGGCGGAGGCGTTGGCGCAGCCGGTCGGCGGGGTCGTCCCGGCGCGGCGCCGCCAGCTCGGCCGGGCAGTCCAGCGCGGCCGTCCGCCCACCCGGGGGCCGCTGGGCCGCGCCTACCGGACCTTGGCTGCCGCGCTGGACCCGGCGGATGGTGGCGAGCCGACCCGCCGGGCCCGCCGCGGTCGGCACGCCCGCCGCTGGGGGCGGGGGTCGCTGGGACCCGGTGAGCGGGAGGCGACCTCGGCATGAGCGACCTTGCCCGTCCCAACGGCCAGCACCCGGCGGCTGGGCAGCTCGCCGGCAGGGTCCGCGGGCAGGCCGCGACCGAGCTTTCGCGCATGCTCGGTCCCGCGCGGCTGTTCGCCCCCTCCGCCGACGACGAGGCCAGGGTGTGGGCGGTGATCAGCACGCAGTTGGCCGAGGCCCACCGCGAGCACGTCCTGGGCGGGGGCGTGCCGTTGACCGACGACCAGCGCGAGCAGGTCGCCCAACAGGTGTTCGACGCGCTGCTGGGGCTGGGCCCGCTGGAGCGCTACCTGGCCGACGACGACGTCGAGGAGGTGCTGGTCAACGGCCACCAGCGTGGCTTTGTGGTCGGTGCGGGCGGCCGCAAAGAGCCGATCGGGACCGGGTTCGGCTCCGAGGCGGAGCTGCGCGCGTTCGCGTCGCGGACGGTCGCGGTGGCCGGTCGGCGCCTGGACGAGGCCCACCCTCGCGCGGACGCGCGCCTGCCGGACGGGAGCCGGCTGCACGTGATCTGCCCGCCGCTGGCGCCCTACACGTGCCTGACGATCCGCCGCCACCGGCTGCTGGCGCACTCCATGGCCGACCTGCTCGCCCTGGGCACCCTCACCCCGGCGGTGGCCGCGTTCCTCGCCGCGGTCGTGCGGGCCGGGCTGAACCTGCTGATCTCGGGTGGGACCGCCGCCGGGAAGACGACGGCCTTGAACGCCATCGCCAGCGAGATCCCTGCGCTGGACCGGGTCGTCACCATCGAGGAGACCCGCGAGCTGGCCCTTGGCCGCCTGCTTGCCGACTGCATCCCGCTGGAGGGGCGGTTCGCCAACGTCGAGGGGCTCGGCGAGGTCCGCATCCGCGAGCTGGTCCGCGACGCGCTGCGCATGCGCCCGCAGCGGATCATCGTCGGCGAGGTCCGCGGCGCGGAGGCGCTGGACATGCTCAACGCGATGAACTCCGGCCACGAGGGCTCGATGGGCACCATCCACGCCAACTCGGCCCGCCAGGCCCTGTCGAAGCTGCACACCTACACCAAGATGGCCGAGGAGGCGCTGTCGGACGCGGTCGTGACGGACATGATCGCGCAGACCGTCGACCTGGTCTGCCAGCTCCGCCGGCTTCCAGATGGCCGCCGGGTCCTGTGCGAGATCGTCGAGGTCGCCGGGGTGGAGGCGGGGCGGCTGCTGACCAACGAGCTGCTCCGTGCCGGCCCGGACGGCACGCCGGTCTTCACCGGGGTGCGGCCAAGGGCGACCGAGCGGCTGGTCGGTGCCGGCTGGGACCCCGCCGCGATGGTGGGCAGGCGGCCATGACCATGACCGGGCTGCTGCTGGCCTGCCTGACCGGGCTGGGGCTGCTGCTGGTCTACGACGGGCTCACCCGTCCCACCAGCCGCCGCCTGGACCTGGCGCCGGGCAGGCTGCCGGTGCTGGTGGCGGGGACGGTGACGGGCCTGCTCGCCGGGGTGGGCGCGTGGCTGCTGGCCGGCTGGCCGGTGCTCACCCTGGCCGCCATGATCGGCGGGTTCCTGGCGCCGCGCGCCTGGCTGGTCCGCCGCGACGCGCACGCGCAGGCGGCCCGCTGCGAGGCGGTCGCCGAGATCGCCGCCGGCCTGCGGGACGCGGTCCGTGGCGGGCTGGGCGTGACCGAGGCGCTCGGCGGGCTGGCTCGCTGGGGGCCCCCGGTGCTCCGCCGAGAGCTTGACGAACTCGCCGCCGAGGCCGCCGTCCTCGGCCTGCCGGAGGCGCTGGACCGGTTCGCGCGACGCCTCGGCGACCCGCTGGCCGACCTGCTGGCGGCCACGCTGGCGCTCAACCACCGGCTGGGGGGCCGCAACCTCGCCGAGGTGCTCGACGACCTGGCCGCCGCCGTCCGCGCCGAGGCCCAGACGTTGCGGGAGCTACGGGCACGCCAGGCGCAGCAGCGCCTGTCGGCCAAGCTGGTCGCCGCGGCGCCGTTTGCGATCCTGCTCGTCATCCGCCAGACCAACCCCGACTACCTCGCGCCCTTCCACACGGTCATCGGCCAGGGCGTCCTCACGGTGGCCGTGCTGCTGGTGGTGGCGGGGTATGCGGCGATGACCGCGCTGGCCCGCCCGCCCGCCGGGACCCGGCTGCTGCCAGCCGCGGCTGGGGCGGCTGGCGGCTTGGGGAGTGAGCCGCGGTGACGTCCACGGTCGAGGTGGTCGCCTGGCCGCTGCTTGGCGGGATCGGGCTGCTGGTGTTGTTGACCGCGCAGCCGCTCGGCCGTCCCCGCCCGAGTCTGGCCAAGCGGCTGGCCGCGCTGCGCCTCGACACCTCACCCGCCGAGCCGGCGGCGACCTCGTTCGCCAACCCGACCCTGGAGCGCCTGCTGGCCCCGTCGCTCCGCGCCGCCGGGTCGGCGGCGTTGCGGCTGGCGGAGCTGCTCGGCATCCCGACCGGACGGCTGGCCCGCCGCCTGCGGCTTGCCGGGGAGCCGGGCGGGACGGCGCTTCATGCCGGGCAGAAGGTCTTCGGTGGGCTGGTCGGGCTGGGGCTTTTGCCCGTGTGCAACCAGCTCGACCTTGCCCCGTTCGGCCGCTGGCCGGCGTGGACGTGGCTGGCCGCCGCCGCGGCCGGGTTCCTCGCGCCCGACGCGGAGCTTGCCCGCAAGGCCGCCCGCCGCCGCCGCGAGCTGCTGGTCGGGCTGGGCGCGGCCACCGAGTTCCTGGCCTTGGCGGTGTCGGCCGGGTGCGGGCTGGAGCAGGCCCTGGCCGAGGCCGCCGCGGCGGGCAGCGGGGCGTTCTTCGCCGAGCTGTCGCAACGGCTGTCGCTGGCCCGCCTGCAAGGCCACCAGGGCGTGGACGCCATCGCGGCGATGGCCGCCGAGGTCGACCTGCCGGAGCTTGCCGGCCTGGCTGGCGCCCTGCAAGCCGGCGCCCGCCAGGGCACCCCGGTGCTCCAGACGCTCCGAGCGCAAGCCCACGCCGCCCGGGAGCGCCGCCGCCTGGGGCTGCTGGAGGCCGGCGAGCGCGCCCAGGTCACCATGCTCGTGCCCGTCGCCGGGCTGATCTTCCCGGCGTTCTTCCTGGTGATCCTCTGGCCCGCCAGCGTCGCCCTGCTGCGCCTGGCCAACAGTTGACCCGCCTCCAGCCCACCGCCGCCCGAAGGAGATCCGATGGCAACGCTCACCAGATGGTCCCAGACGATCCGCGAGCGCACACTGCGCACGATCACCCGCGCCCAGCTCGCCGCGCTCGGTCTCCAGCGACGGCAGGAGGGCATCACGGCGGTCGAGTACCTGCTCGTCGCCGCCGTGGTCCTGGTCGTGGTGCTTGCCGCGGTCAAAGTCTTCTTCGGTGCGGTCGCCCACAAGTTCGACGACCTCACCAGGACCGTCAACGGGCAGTAGGCGGTGACCCTGGTGGGCTGGCACGAGCGTGTGGACCTGGCGAATGGCGAGCGCGGTGCGACCGTCGTCGAGTTCGTGCTGGTCGCCTGGCTGTTCATGCTCATGGTGCTGGGCGGGTTGCAGTACGGGCTGTGGTGGCACGCCCAGCACGTGGTGCTCGGCGCGGCCCAGGACGCCGCCCGCATGGCCGCCGTCGAGCAGGGAACCGCCCAGGCCGGGCGGGCACGCGCCGTGGAGCTGTTGCGGGTTGGGCTGGGCCGCGACGCGGCCACCGCGACCGTCGAGGTCCACCGCGGCCCCCAGCTCGCCCAGGCGACCGTCACCGCCCGCCTGCGACCGCTGCTCCCGATCGGCGGCGGCATCCGCCTGCACGCGACCGCCCGCGCCTTCGCTGAGCACTTCCGCCCTGCCGCCCTGCCGTCAGGGAGCCGAGGACCCGCCAGCGGAGCCACGCCATGAGCCGCATCCGCCCACCGCAGCCGCAGCGCGACGCGCGCCCGGGCGAGGGCGGCGTCGCCACGCTGGAGCTCACCCTGGTCGCGCTGGGGCTGCTGGTGTTTGTCGCCGGGCTGATCGCCGTCGGGCGGCTCACCGACACCCGCACCGCGCTGGCGGGGGTCGCACGCGAGGCCGCCCGCGCCGCCGTCGACGCCCGCACCCCGGGCGAAGCGGTCATCACCGGCCAGGCCGAGGCACAACGCACCGCCAGCGGGTACGGGCTGGACCCCGCCCGCCTCCAGGTCACCGTCGACCCGCGTGGCTTCGCGCGCGGTGGCACGCTGCTGGTGACCGCCCGCTACCGGGTGCGGCTCGGCGACCTGCCCACCCTGCGGCTGCTGCCCGGCGAGGTGACCCTCACCGCCCGCCAGCTCGAACCGATCGACCCGTTCAGGAGCCGCTGAGCCGATGCCCCGCCTGCCCGCCGATGCCCGCGCCGCCCCCGCCCACGGCGAGGACGGGCAGATCCTGGTGCTCACCCTGGTCATGGTGCTGGGCCTGCTGGCCGTGCTCGGCCTGGTCGCCGACGGCGGGTTGCTGTTCGCCCGCCACCGCGAGCTGCAAGCCGTCGCCGACGCCGCCGCCCGCGCCGGGGCCGCGCAGCTCGACGAGGCCGCCTACCGGGCCAGCAACGGCCGCATCGCCCAGCTCGACCCCGCCCGCGCCCGGCAGGCCGCCCGCGGCTACCTGCACGCCGCCGGCTTCGGCGGCCAGGCCCAGGTCAGCGCCGACCCCGCCTCGGTTCAGGTCGCGCTCACCCAAGCCATGCGCCCGCCGATCTTCGGCGCGGTGTCCGGCGGCGCGGTCCAGCTCACGGTCCGCGCGCTCGCCCGTCCCCGCACCGGGATCACCCCACCCTAAGGACCCTGACATGGTGCCCACGCCCCGACGCCTGCTCCCCCTCGGCCTCGCCGTGGTGGTGCTCGCCGGCTGTCACGGCACGCCGCGCACGCCGCCGAGCACGACCGCCGCGGCGGCTCCGACCACCACGAGGGTCCTGCCGACCACCCCGCCGACCACGCGCGCACCATCGGCGGTGCTGCTGGCCGCGTTCACCCGCTCCTGGCAGGTGTACGCCGACGCGCTGCGTCGCCTCGACACGGGCAGGCTGCCCGCCGCGTTCGCTGGGGATGCGCTGCGCGCGGTGCAGTCCGAGGTTGCCGCGCAGAAGGCCAAGCACCAGCCGGTGCGCATCAGCGCCCAGCACCACCCCAGGGTGCTGCTGGTCAACGCCACCGACGGGGTGGTCGCCGACCAGGGCGTCAACCACAGCGTGGTCCTCGACCCGACCACCGGACAGCCCGCCGAGCCCGACCCCAACGAGCGGTTCAGCGAGCACCGCAGCTTCAAGCTCCTGGGCGGCACCTGGAAGGTCGTGGAGATCATCGAGGAGAGGGCGCCATGACGAGAGGCAGACAGAGCATTCTGGTTGGCCTGGTCGCTGGGCTGGTGCTGCTCCAGGCCAGCCCGGCGTTCGCCTACAAGTGGAAGCGCACCGTCACCGTCGGGGTCGACCCCAACGGTGTCCCCGTGCAGATCGACGCCCGCGCCAGCAGCGCGGGCAGCTCCACGAGCGGAAGCGGTGGTGGAGGTGGCCGGACGCCTTGCACGTACACGCTGGCCAGCGTCGGCGGCCCGGACAGCGCCTACGCGGGCCAGCGGGCGGACGTCGGCCTGTTCACGATCCGGTGCGGTTCCTACACCGACGTGCGCTTCCTGCGGCTTGGCCCAGGCGGCAACCCGGTGCTCCCGGGCGCGAGGGTCGATCCCTACCAGCTCGCCCTGTCCGGGCGCGACCGGCTCCCGCTCCCGGCTGGCGGCATCAAGGCCAACCCCACCCGCAGCCTCGTCGGGCTGCCGACCTGGTTTTGGTATCTGGGCTACGAGGGCCGCCCGCTGACCAAGACCGTCAGCGCCTTTGGGACGACCGTGCAGGTGCAGGCGACCCCGACCGCGTTCCGGTGGGACTTCGGGGACGGGGCCACGATGACGAGCGCCGACCTCGGGAGGGCCTACCCGCAGCACTCGACGATCGCCCACGTCTACCAGACCGCCCGGCCGAGCCTGACGGTGACCTGCACGTTCGACTTCGCCGTGCGCTGGCGCACCGCGGGCGGGCCGTGGACGCCGCTGGCGCCGCTCACCCGCACCGCCACCGCGACCTTCCAGGTCCTGGGCGGCCTGCCGTGGCTGCTGGGCGCGGCGGCGGGGCCGCCGAGCCTTGCCGGGCTGCCGGCCTGGGGGTGGCTGCGCGACGGGCTGCGCGACCAGTACCTCCCGGTCGGCCCGCTGCTGCACGCCCTTGGGCTGTTGGCCTGGTCGCTGTGGGGCTACGCCGTGCTCGTGGTCTGCCTGCGGCTGCTGGCGGTCGTGGCGGTCCACGCCGGGCTGGCCGGCTCGGCCGGGCTGCTGACCCTGTCCAACCTGGTCACCCTGGCACCCGTCCGCGGCCTGGTCGACACCACCCTCGGCGTCAGCCTGCTCGTGGCCAGCAGCCACGCCACCCCCACCGGAAGGACCCTCCCCGCCCCGCCGGCCGTGGTCCGCACCGTCGAGACGGCCCACCCGCTCGCCGGGTGGGACCGTGCCCGCCCCCTGCTGGACGCCGCCCGCGCCGGCCCCGCCGGCGGCGAGGCTGCCCTCGCCAGGCCGGACCTGCCGCCGCCCGACCGCCAAGCGCCGCGCGTGCTGGCCCCACCCGCCCCACCCGCCCCGGCCGCGCCTGCGCGCCCGACGGCCGGGGCGCCCGCGCGGACCTACACCGTCCAGGACGGGGACTCGCTGTGGCACATCGCCGAGCGGGAGCTTGGCGACTCGCTGCGCTGGCACGAGGTCTGGGAGCTCAACCAGGGCCGCGATATGGGCGGCGGGCGGGTGTTCCGCCGCGCGGGGCTGATCCTGCCCGGCTGGGAGCTGTACCTGCCAGCCCACCAGCAGCCCGCCCCGGCCACGCCGCCACCCCCACCGGCCAGCACCAAGCCCAAGGGCGCCGCGACCAGGCCAGCGCCGCTATCGCCGGCTCCACCAGCAGCGAGCACCGCAGCGCCGACCACCCTGCCGCCGAGCACCACGCTGCCGCTGAGCACCGCACCGCCGACCAGCGCGGCGGTGCCCGCCACCAGTACCACCGCCGCTTCGCCAAGCCCACCGACATCCCCTCCGGGCCCGACCACGGTGCGGCACAGCCACGGGCACGACGTGCTGGAGCTGCCATCCGGCGCGATCGTGGGCGTCAGCCTGGCCGCCGGGATCGCGCTGGCATTGGCGCTGGCCCGAGCGCGCAGCCGCGCCCGCCGCCGCCTCGGCCAGCCCCTGGCAGAGGCCCCCGGCGCGATCGAGCCCGAGGAGACCACCCGCCGGCTGGACCGCTTCGCGCACCAGCGCACCAGCGCGCTCGCCACCCCCACCACCGACGAGGACGAGCCCGACGACCAGGATGCGGCGCCGACCAGGCCGCCCCGGCTGGCGCCCCACCCGCCGATCCGGCTGGCCACCTGGGGCACCCCCTACCCGGCCAGCGTGCCGGTCGCCGAGCGCGACGGCGAGGAGGTTGCCGTCGACCTGGTCGGCCACGGCGTCATCGTGCTCATCGGCGAGCACGCCGCCGACGCGGCTCGCGCCGCCGTCGTGGCGCTGCTTGGCGCCGGCAACCCCTACCACGTCGAGGTGCTGGTCGCCGGTGACGGGCTGCTCGGCGAGCTGGCGGCGTTCCCGGGGCTGCATCGGGCCGCCAGCCTTGCCGACGCGCTGGACCACGTGGAGGGCGAGCTGGTGTACCGCGCCCGCGTCATGGACCGCGACGACACCCCCGACTTTGCGACCCACCGCGAGCACAATCCCGACGAGCAGCTTTCCGCGTTCGTGCTGGTCACCGACGAGCCGCCCGGTGAGCACGCCGGTCGGCTGGCCGCGTTGCACCAGCAGGGGCCGCGCCGCGGGGTCGGGGCGCTGCTGACCAGCGCCATCCTGGACCTGGACCTGCAGGATGCCGGCCTGGAGGGTGTGGCGCGGGTGCGGCTGGACGAGCACGGCCGCGTGCAGGCCGTCAGCCCTTCGACGCTCAGCGACGCGCGGCTTGTCGGTGCCCGGATGCTGCGGCTGGGCCAGGCGGAGACGGTCGAGCTGCTGGGCGTGCTGGCCGCCTCCCGCACCGACGCCACCGAGCAGCCCTCCCCAGCGTCGGACGCCGCGGCGCCTGCCGACGTGCCCGCGCCGCCGACCCCGCTGCCCGAGCCCGCCCTGCGCGTGGAGCCGCTCCCGCCCGCCCAGCAGGCGCCCGTCCAGGTGCGGCTGCTGGGCGCGTTCACCATCGCCACCGTCGCGCGGGGCGAGATCCGCAGCGGGGCGCGTCGCGCGGCCCGCGAGCTGCTGGCGTTCGCGCTGTGCCACCCCGACGGGTTCACCGCTGAGCAGGCTATCGAGGCGCTGTGGCCAGACGGCGACCCGGCCAAGACGCCAGACTGGTATTGGAACGCCGTCGCCAACCTGCGCCGGGTCCTCGCCCAGCGCGCCAACACGAGCAAGCTGCCCTCGATCGTGCGAGATGGTGCCCGCTACCGGGCGGAGCGGGCCACCTTCGAGGTCGACCTGTGGCGCGTGGAGGCGGCCCTGGCCGCCGCCCGCCGCGCCAGCAGCGACCAGCAGGTCATGGCCGCGCTCGGCGAGCTCGCGGCTGCCTACGCGGGCAGCCTGCTCGCCGATGCGGACTACGAGTGGGCCAGGGTGCCGCGGGAGGAGCTGCGCCGCCGGGCGGTCGACGCGCTGGCGCGGCTGGCCGAGCTGCGCACCACGGCTGGGGACCGTGACGGCGCGCTGGCGGTGCTGGAGCAGGCGATCGACGCGGACCCGGCCGCCGAGGAGTTGTACCGGCGGATCATGCGGCTGCAGGCCGAGCTGGACCGCCCGGACGCGGTCCGGCGCACCTACCAACTGCTGGAGGAGCGCCTGGACGACCTCGGCCTTGATCCCGAGCCCGCCACCCAGCGGCTGCGATCCGACCTGCTCAAGCCGACCCCGACACGCCGCCCAGCACGACCCTCCACCTGACAGCTTGGAGGGCGGCCCAGCGACGTGGTGTACGTTGCCTTGAGGATGAGAACAGCAAGTCGAGAAGACCTACCGTCGGGCCTTGCACACCTGTTCTTGGCCTCATGTCGCGCGGTCGCTGGGCGGCTGCAAGCTGTCGGGCTGCCGTACACGATTGAGGTCGAACGCACCATCGTGGAGCGCCCAGACCCTGGTGGATGGGGCACCGCTGGCCGTGCGGCGACATGTAACGTCCTGACGGTCGAGGCGCTCGCTCATCGCGCGGCGCCCTGGCTGACCGGGGACGAAGCCGCCGCCGTCTATCGTCACAGCGCAACGATCGCCCAGAGCGCGAGCACGACGCTGCCGTTCTTCGCGCCATTCGGCGGCTCGGCGTGGCTGATCGAGGCCCCCGCGACGGGCCGCCCGGAAGTGCCGGACTACGAGCGTGATCCCGGTGGCTGGGTCGCGCGGTTCATCGTGCTGCCGGCATTGCAGCAGCACCTTGCGGCGCTGCCCGGCGTTGATCGCGCCGACGAGACCGCCGCGGCCGCCTTCGCCGAGGAAGTCCTCCAGGTCGCACACGATGATCGACTCCGCTCCCGCGTGGTTGTGCCGTTGAGCGGTATCGACCTCGAGCCGGCCCCCGGGGTGCTCAGCGAGGGCGACGTCCGTATCCGCCGGCTCTCGGACGCCGAGCAGGGCCAGTGGTTGGAGGAGCACGGCAGGCCCTCCCTGTCCGCCTTCTCCTTGGTGGCCGCGGAGCCACCACGAGTGGCGTTGGAGCTATCGGTGTCCGGCGCACGCCACGCTCAGCACCTCGGGGTCGGGGCCGGCGATCGCGCGCCGCTGCTGATTGCTGCCCTGCAACTGCATGGTCACCAGGTCGCGGGCCGTTTCGCCCTCGAGTACAGCGACCCGGCCTGGGTGTTCCCCGGTTTGATGGGCCGCCCGCTCACACTGCCTGCACGCAGTGAGAAGCTGTCGGTGCTCACCGCCAGCGACCTCCGCGAGGTAATCAAAACCGCGGGCCTGCTCGAGCGGTACAACCTTGAGCAGCCACAGTCGCCGCAGGACTTGGCGTTGCACCGTTTCGTTGCCGGCGTTGCGCGCGAGAACGCGACCGACGCCGTGCTCGACTTCACGATCGCGCTTGAGGCACTGCTGTTGCCGTACGACCTGAATGCTCGGCGCGGCGATCTCGGCTACCGCTTCCGCATCCACGGTGCACACTACCTTGCCGAGCGGCCGGAGCATCGACACGCGATCGCCAAGCAACTCCGCGACATCTACGAGCTGCGAAGCCGCCTGGTCCATGGTGGCGGGTATCCAGATCAAGCGCAGGTCACCTCGACACGCGAAACTGCCTGCGGACTCGCTTGCTGTGGGTTGTTGCGCGCCGTACGTCGAGGCTTCCCCAAACCCGAAACCTTCAACAGCATGGTTCTTGGCACGCGTGCTCCATAGCGTCGGCATGCGGCCGTGGGGGGGCCGTGGGCCGGCGTGGGGCCGTGGGGGCCGTTCATGGCTGATTGTCGGCCTGGCGTCGCGGCTCCTGATGATGTGACGACAACGCCGTCACGCCGCCTCGAGGGCGGCGTGACGGTCGTGTGATAGCTGGCTGATGGTTGGGTGACGGGCGGGGTTGGCTGATGGTTGGCTACCGCCGCTTGCCGTTGAACAGCTCGGGCAGGTCGGGGTGGCCGGCGAGCAGGCGCCCGCATGCGTTGCAGGTCTGCTTGGAGCCGGCGACGTTCTCGGGGTAGACGGGCGTTTGGATGTTGGTGGCGCAGTTGGGGCAGTGGACGACGAACCAGTCGCCGCTGGGGATGAGGTAGCCGATCCGCTCGGACATGGCCGTTCTCCTTCCGGGGCGCGCGATGCGCTATGGCGCAAGGACGAGGTAGACGTGGTCGTCGGGCACGGTCAGGCAGCGGTCGTCGGCGAACCGCAGCACCGCGACCGGGAGCATCGGGTGGTCGCTGAGCAGGACCGGGTCAGCCTCTAGGGTCCACAGCACCGCGGGTTCGGGGCGGATGACGACCTGGTCGCCGGCTTGGAGTTGGTAGGCGGGGACCTCCTCGCCGGCGCGGGTGGCGTGCTCGAGGTGGGCGGGGTGGGTGGTGGCCGTCCACGGCAGGGTGCGCTGCAGGGTCGTCAGGCAGTCCCACAGGTGCCAGAAGGCGACCATGTCGACGGCGCGGTCGGACGCGCCGTGCAGGAGCATGTGCCAGATCGGCTCCAGCTCGGCTGGCCGGTCGGCGCGGGCCAGCCGTGCGGCGATCCGTTCGGCGGTGAAGGTGCCGCAGCTCATGTGCCGCCCCCCTGCTCGGGGGTGCCGGGGGCGGGGAAGATGGTGGTGGGGTCGAGCGCGGCGGTGGTGTGGGTGATGTGCCAGCCGTCGCCGACGCGCCCGGCGGTGCGGATGATGGCCTCGGCGAGGGCGGTGGGGTCGCGGTCGTCGGCGACGGCGACCAGGTGGGCGACCGCGACCAGGCGGCTGCCGGTGGGCAGGGTGGGGCGGATCGGG